>ENA-UEQE01001238-UEQE01001238.1-human-gut-metagenome-genome-assembly--contig:-NODE-1238-length-21113-cov-5.705410_pt1 | contig 21113 bp, 15 predicted proteins | sample MGYA00242934_ERZ507935 | MGnify/ENA primary metagenome ERZ507935 (study PRJEB26167, sample SAMN06115423) | human gut metagenome | host: Homo sapiens | place: China:Anhui | collected 2015-03-30... | reverse complement strand
GATGGGGAAGGGTGGCTTAAAGGGACGTGCAAGGGGGAAGGCTGGAAAGCTCCGGCGGAAGGGGGTTCCCCGGTACCCGGCCTGATTTTTGCTTGCCAGTGCCTTTATTTTTGAGTAACATTTTCCGATTCCATTGATACGGTCAGTGTTTTTGAGATGCTGTACCTCGTACGGGCTTCCCGGTTCCGGTCGGGAGCTCGGTTGCGTGTTTTTCCGGCATGTCGCGTCCGCCGGAAGGCGCGATGCGGAGGGGGAGCATCCTTATGTTCACTTTTAAAAAGCGATATGCGGGGTTCTGAGATGTTCTCATTCATCGTGGTATTGGCTTGCGGGCTGTTCGCCCTCTACTATGCGTATGATACCTCCAAGCGCGTCTTCTCCGCCGGTACCGGCACGGAAGAAATGCAGAAGATTGCTGGCGCTATTCAGGAAGGCGCTCAGGCGTACCTGAACCGTCAGTACAAAACCATCGCCATCGTGGGCGTGATTGTGGCCGTGCTTCTGGCGTGGGCCCTGTCCGGCCTTGTGGCGCTGGGTTTCGTGCTTGGCGCGGTGCTGTCCGGCGCCGCTGGCTACATCGGCATGAATGTTTCCGTGCGTGCCAACATCCGTACCACTGAAGCCGCCCGTCAGGGTATGACCCCCGCCCTCAACGTGGCTTTTCAGGCCGGTGCTGTGACGGGCCTGCTGGTTGTGGGCCTTGGCCTGCTTGGTGTGGTTCTTTATTACGGCCTGTTGACCATGTTCGGCGTGGAACAGAAGACCATGCTTGAAGCCCTTGTGGCCCTCAGCTTCGGCGCTTCCTTGATCTCCATCTTCGCCCGTCTTGGCGGCGGTATCTTCACGAAGGGCGCTGACGTGGGCGCCGACCTCGTGGGTAAAGTCGAAGCCGGCATTCCCGAAGACGACCCGCGCAACCCCGCCGTTATCGCCGACAACGTGGGCGACAACGTGGGCGACTGCGCTGGTATGGCCGCCGACCTTTTTGAAACCTACGCCGTGACTGTGGTCGCCACCATGCTGCTCGCCGCCATCTACTTCACCGGCGAACTCCAGCACCTCATGATGATGTATCCCCTGCTCATCGGCGGCGTGTGCATCCTCGGCTCCGTGTTCGGCACCAAGTACGTCCGCCTCGGCTCTGACAACAACATCATGAAGGCCCTGTACCGTGGTCTGACCGTCGCCGCTCTGGCTTCCGCCGGTCTCATCATCGTTGTGACCTTCCTGCTGTTCTGGGGCGCTCCTGAAATGCAGATTCAGGGCAAGGTCTTCGGCGTGGGCAACCTGCTGATGTGCTCCCTGACCGGCCTCGTGATCACCGCCGCGCTGGTGTGGATCACCGAATACTACACCGCCACCTCGTTCCGTCCCGTCCGCAGCATCGCGCAGGCTTCCACCACCGGCCACGGCACCAACGTCATTCAGGGCCTCGCCGTGTCCATGGAATCCACCGCTCTGCCGGTCATCGTGATTTCCATCGGCATCCTGTTCTCCTACAGCAACGCCGGCCTGTTCGGTGTCGCCATCGCCGCGACCACCATGCTCGCCCTCGCTGGCATGATCGTCGCCCTTGACGCCTACGGCCCTGTGACTGACAACGCTGGCGGCATCGCTGAGATGTCCAACCTGCCCAGCGAAGTCCGTGAAGTCACCGACGCCCTCGACGCCGTGGGCAACACCACCAAGGCTGTGACCAAGGGCTATGCCATCGGTTCCGCCGCGCTCGCCGCTCTGGTACTGTTCGCCTGCTACACCGAAGACCTCGGTCGCTTCTTCCCCAATCTGAACGTGGCCTTCTCCCTGCAGGATCCCTATGTCCTCGTCGGTTTGTTCCTTGGTGGCCTGTTGCCGTACCTGTTCGGCGCCATGGGCATGATGGCCGTGGGCCGCGCCGGTTCCGCCGTCGTGGTTGAAGTGCGCCGCCAGTTCCGCGAAATCCCCGGCATCATGGAAGGCACCGCGAAGCCGAACTATGGCGCCGCCGTGGATATGCTGACCAAGGCCGCCATCCGTGAAATGATCATGCCCTCCGTACTCCCGGTCTTCGCCCCGATCGTCGTGTACTTCATCATCGACGCCTTCGGTGGCCAGAGCGCCGCGTTTGCGACCCTCGGCGCCATGCTGATGGGCACCATCGTGACCGGCCTGTTCGTCGCCATCTCCATGACCTCCGGCGGCGGCGCGTGGGACAATGCCAAGAAGTTCATTGAAGACGGCCATCACGGCGGTAAGGGTTCCGAGGCGCACAAGGCCGCCGTTACCGGCGACACCGTGGGCGACCCCTACAAGGACACCGCTGGCCCGGCTGTTAACCCGATGATCAAGATCATCAACATTGTTGCTCTGTTGCTGCTTCAGGCCCTTGCCTAAGCCTTAGAGACTCAGGGCCATTATCGCGAAGCGCCCCGGTGGGATTGACCGCCGGGGCGCTTTGTGTTTCTGATACGGGATAGCCATTCGGGAAGGTTCGCCATGCTGCATATCGGGTGTCATTTGTCCAGTTCCAAAGGGTATCGCCACATGGGGGAGGAAGCACTCTCCATCAAGGCGGATACGTTTCAGTTTTTTACGCGCAACCCAAGGGGGAGCAAGGCCAAGAAAGCGAACCCCAAGGACGCGGAGGCCCTGCGCGGCCTGATGGAGGGGCACGCCTTCGCGCCTGTTTTGGGGCACGCTCCCTATACGCTGAACGCATGCGCGCTTGATGAGGGGCTGCGGGCATTCGCGCGGGAGGCCATGCGTGAGGACGTGATGACGCTGGATACGTATCTGCCGAATATGCTGTATAATTTCCATCCCGGCAGCCATGTGGGGCAGGGAATCGATGCGGGCATGGCGCTCATCGTCGAACTGCTGGATGCAATCCTGCGCCCGGAGCAGACTACCCGCGTCCTGTTGGAAACCATGTCCGGCAAGGGGACGGAGGTCGGGAGCCGTTTCGAGGAGCTGGGGCATATCCTCCGCTCGGTATCGCTGGACGGCAAGATGGGCGTGTGTCTCGACACCTGCCACGTGTATTCGGCGGGATATGACATTGTGAACGATCTTGATGGGGTGCTGGAGCAGTTTGATCGGCATGTCGGGCTGGACAAGCTGTACGCCATCCACCTGAACGACAGCCTGATGCCCTTCGCCAGCCGCAAGGATCGCCATGCCCGCATCGGCGAAGGAACCATTGGGCTGGAGGCGATTGTGCGGATCATCAACCATCCTGCCTTGAGGCATTTGCCGTTTTATCTGGAAACGCCCAATGAGCTTCCCGGCTATGCACATGAAATCAGCATATTGCGGGAAGCATGGGTCGAATGACGGCGGGCGCGGCGGTATCCGGCCCTCCCAGGCATTGCCGGGAGGCCGATACGCCGCCTTGCCCCAACCGATTCCGTCCTGCAAAAAGAGGCTCCGGCCCCTTGACTTCGTGCTTTCGTGAAGCACTCTATAGTCGGTTCACCGTGCGCTTTCGCACCGTCCAATTATCAGGGAGAATCATATGAAATTCACCTATTCCATTCCCACCAAGATCCTGTTCGGACCCGGCAGCTTCAACGATCTCGCCACGACGCCCCTGCCGGGCAAGAAAGCCCTTATCGTCATCACCGCCGGGAAGTCCATGCGTGTAAACGGCTATCTGGATCGGCTCATCGACATGCTGGGCAAGCAGGGCATCGGACATGCGCTGTTCGACAAGATCCTGCCCAACCCGGTGTTGCGCCACGTCCATGAAGGCGCGGCGTTGGCCCGTGAGCAGGGTTGTGACTTTGTGATCGGTCTTGGCGGTGGCAGCTCCATTGACTCCGCGAAAAGCATCGCGGTCATGGCCAAGAATCCCGGCGACTATTGGGATTACGTCTCCGGCGGTTCCGGCAAGGGGCAGCCGCTGGTGAACGGTGCCCTGCCCATCGTAGCGGTTGCGACCACGGCTGGCACGGGTACGGAAGCCGATCCGTGGACCGTCATCACCAAAGAAGACACCAACGAGAAGATCGGTTTTGGCTGCGCGGAAACCTTCCCCGTGCTCTCCGTGGTGGACCCGGAAATGATGTTGACCATCCCGGCGCACCTGACCGCCTATCAGGGCTTCGATGCGCTGTTCCACGCTACGGAAGGGTACATCGCGAACGTCTCCACGCCGCTCAGCGACGCCTATGCGCTGAAGAGCATTGAACTCCTCGCCAAATACCTGCCCGCCGCCGTGAAGGACGGATCAGATCTGGAAGCCCGCACGCAGGTTGCACTGGCAAGCACGCTTTCCGGCATGGTCGAATCGACCTCCTGCTGCACATCTGAACACGGTATGGAACACGCCCTGAGTGCCTTCTACCCGAAGCTGCCGCACGGCGCGGGGCTGATTATGCTTTCCGAGGCGTACTATTCGTTCTTTGCCGATAAAGCCCCCGAACGGTTCACGGCTATGGCCAAGGCCATGGGCGTGGTTACGGGGCATCTGCCGGAGGCCGAGCGCCCGATGGCGTTCGTCAAGGCGCTTGTGGACTTGCAGAAGGCCTGCGGCGTTGACGGCCTGAAGATGTCCGACTACGGCATCACAAAGGAAGACATGGCCAAATGCGCGGCCAATGCGCGGCATACGATGGGCGGGCTGTTCGAGCTTGATCCCTATACGCTGTCGCTCGAAGAAACCACACAGATCATGGTGGCCGCCTACAAATAAGTGGACGGTACGCACAAAAAAAGCGCGGGGCATACCGCGCTTTTTTGTGTGCCCATGCGGGTGTCGGCCTCTGAACCTATGGCGTTCACAGGGATCCGGTTTCACGGACACGCTGAACGGCCTCGATCCGCACGGGATTTTTGCAGGGCAGGGCTATCACCCTCTGTGGATTTGAGATTGGAAAATCTGGAAGCCTTCACCGGAAGGCTTGCCCCTTCCCAATGCCTTTCTGCTGATTCTCTCAAAAGCCGCTAGCGGCTGCCGACGTTTTGTGTCTTTTCGATCCAGATAAGGAGTTGCTTGCAGAAGGTTTCGATAGCCTCTTCCGTGATCTCCTTACCTTCAGTAATAGTGTATTGGTTCATAAGCAGGGCGGGCGTCGCGTTTGTGAATCCTTGCCGCGCGATTTCAAGCCCGCAGCCCACGCAGGTGATGCGGGCCTCGACAGCATGTTGCTTCAGATGGCGGTGCAGTGTCCGTTCGGTTTGGGCCATGCGCGTGCCGTTCAGATCCAGGATACGAATATTGATTTCAGGCTGATTCATCAAAGCGATCCTTCAGGTGTGTTTTTTCCGCTATAGCGCTTCGATGTGGAGCCTGCAAGCGTCGTGGCAGAAGTCCCGGCTTTCTTCCGAGTCAAGGGGAAGTGTGGCATCCGCAAGCGCCGGGGCGGACGGCGGGGCCACGCCGCCCACCCTGAATGTTAGGCTCCCTGTTCCAGCGCAGGGGATTCGGACAGGGCGGAAACCGCGATCCAACCTATCCATGAGAAGATGAAGCCGACGAAGAAGGGCGGGATGCCGGCAGCCATGAGGCCGAACTGCGGCCCCCAGATGGCGGTGGGGCCGTAGGCAATCAGGTACCATGCGAGGCAGGAGAGGAACCCGCACGCGGCGCTGGCCCATGCTGCCAAGGGGTTGCGGCGTCCGAAGCGCACGAGGGCGACGTAGGGCACCAGCGCCATCGCGCCGACGATGCTCCAACTGGTGGTGCAGAGCAGGGCGACGAGTTGCCCCTTGATTTGGGCGCACCCACCGCTGACGAGCACGCAGACGGCGATGCCGGTAAACCACGAAAGCCGGCTGCTGGGCCTCCCGCGCAGGTCTTCGGACAGGGCGGACACCGCGATGTGGTAGATGCCGGTGGCCGTCGACAGCGATGCGGAAACGATGGCCAGCACGAAAATATGCAGGGCGAACTCAGGGAGCAGCATCTGGACGAGACGCGGCATGACCTCGTCGGGACTGGCGGCTTCGGGCAGGATAAGCCGGGAGAGCGCGGCCGCGAAGTAGGCCCCGCCCACGAGCACCGTCAGGATGAACATGGCGAGCGGCGTGGTCTTCTTGAGCTGGCGCGGATCGGCGATGGCGAAATGGCGCTGTATCATCTGCGGCTGGGCCCATACCGCGATGGAGGTCACGACGACCAGCGAGAGGATGAACAGCCCCCGTTCCCCGCCTGACAATGAGACGAACCCGTTGTTGGCGAGATCGCTGGGGGGAAGGGCCGCCAGCGCCTGCATGCCTTCCCACGGGCCGCCGACCTTGGAGAAGATGGCCCCCACGAGCATGAGCATGCCCACGAGCATGACGACGCCCTGCATGGCTTCGGTGTAAAGGACGCCGCGCAGCCCGCCGATGAAGACGGTGAGCCCCACGATGATCGCCACCAGCCAGATGAGCGCCCAGACGGGCATGGGGAGGATTTCGGCCAGCAGGAGGGCGGCTCCCTTGATGACGGCCGAGCCGTACACGCCGAGGAACAGGGCGAAGACAAAGGCCATTGCCCTTGTCAGGCTGGGTGAGCCGTGGCCGAGGCCGAGCAGTTGCGCCGGGGTACGCGCGCCGAGGCGTTCCTGCCATTTGCGCGTGGGCCACGCAAGGAAACGGTAGACAGCCCACGTCCCGAACCAGACGTTGCCCGCGGCCACGAGCAGCATTTGCAGGCCGTAGGCATGGGCGAGCCCGCCGAATCCGACGAGCGCCACCGCCGAGATGTAGGTGGCGACGTAGGCGAAGGCCTGCACGCCGAACCCGACGGAGCCGCTGAGCACGGCGTCCTTGCTGCGTCCCTTATGCACCAGAAAGGCAAAGACCGCGAAGTAACCGGCCCAGAGCAGGATCTCAGTCATGGCTGCGCTCCATCCGGCGTTTCGCCGGTTTCACATTGCGGAGAAGCCCAAATAGGGACACCGAAAAGGACACGAACATGGAAACGAGGGCAATTCCCACGGCGCCATCCATAGGAAGGTTGGTCAGGGCGGCAAACATCACGGTTTCTCCCGGCGGTAAAAAGGTACAAAAAAAGCCACCGGCCCTTTGAGGTCGGTGGCTTGTCCTTACTGAACAAAGCTCAATGTGTTGCGGAACGTCTCATTTACGCACAGCACATCCGATCCGGGGCCAGTGGTTGGTATCCCGAATAATAATAGTAAAAGTGCGCAAACGAAACGATCATAACGTAACTCCGTGGGAAAAAGACTCCCACAAAAAGGGAGGCCCCGTCAAGGGGGCGCGGCCGCTTTTTTTGTCATTGCTTTCTTTCCCCGGAACAAGGATGCTGGATGAGCCAGTCCCGAAGGCGGATGAGTTCGGGGAGGAAACGGGATTCCAGCTCTTCCATGCTTGCCCGGAGCGTTTCCGGCGAGTCGTCCCTCGCAAGCTGGCTCCTGCGTGAAAGCATGTCCATCCAGATGTGCCCGTTAAAGATGATCCGCCTCCGCCACGCGGCGGCAAGGACGGCGGGCGGGGTGGGCACATCGGGAAGGTGTCCTGATGTTGCGAGGTGGTCTTTCATTGCCTTCAAGCCTGCGTCGACGGCAAAACGCATACGGCGTACGGCCCCTTCCTGTTCAAGCTCCGAAAGTGGAGACACTGAAAAGGTTTCTTCTAATCGGTTTAATTTTCTAATAAAGCATTGCAGAGGATCTAAAGGCTGCGTAAATGGGTGAGAGATCATTGTTCCTCTCGGCAAGATCGCGCCAGGGAGCGAAATGTATTTCGCGCTGTACATCGATGTTTCTATCGTGTATACGTTATTCGGTTACTCTTACCAGTAAAAAGAACTTTGAAAGGCACATCGGTAGCTGTAGAGCAAATCCGTCATAATGAAAAGGGGAATAGGGAATGAAGTCTTCGCACTTGAGGATGCTGTTGCTTCTTGGGGGCTTGGGGCTCGTGTGGTCGCCAGAAGCGGCTTTTTCTCAGGAAAAGGCCTCCGCTCAGGCCCAAGCGGGGAAAACGGTCACGGGGGAAGTGACCGTAAAGCAAACTGTTGAAGATACGTTGCAGTCGCACCGTGGCCTGAAGGTCATGCAGGAAAACCTTGACGTCGTCCGTCATGAGCTCCGCAGGGCCAAGGCTGGATGGGGGCCGAGCGTCGATGTCGTGGGGCGTACCGGCGCCAGCCGGCTGAGCAATACGACGACGCGCCCTTTGAATGCCGATAAGGATATGTACGCGGCCAACAGCATCAGCCTTACGCTCACGCAGCCGCTGTGGGACGGTTTCGCCACGCGCAGCCGCGTCCGTACGGGCGAAGCGACGGTCGACTCCATGACTTATCGTGTCCTCGACAACGCCACGTCGTTCGCCCTGGACGCCATCATCGCCCATGTGGATCTGCTCCGCCGCCGTGAAATCCTCCAGCTTGCCAAGGATAACGTGAGGCAGCATGTGGAGATCCTTGATTCCCAGAAGGAACGCGTGGAGCTTGGGGCCGGTTCTTCCGCCGATGTGACCCAGACCAAAGGCCGCTTGGCCCGCGCCCAGAGCACGCTCACCGATGCCGAGGCTTCGCTCCGGGAAGGGGAGGCTTCCTACATCCGTTTGACCGGGAAGCCCGTGCCCGCTTTGCTGGCGGAAGTGCATGTCCCGGACCCCATGTATCCCGATTATGACGCCGTGATAGCGGTCGCCGATAAGAACAACCCGAAGCTGAAGGCCTATATGTCCGACATCAAGGCCGCGCGCGGGGAAAAGGAACTGGCCGAATCCGCCTACCATCCCCAAATCAATTTTGAAGTCGGCCCTTCCTACTCCGACCGCAGCGGCCCCGGCAGCCAGTGGACTTCCGGTATGGACGCCGGGCTTGTCATGCGTTGGAACCTGTTCAACAGCGGCGCGGACAAGGCCGGAACCGAAGCAGCCGAGTCCCGCACGAGGATGGCCACGGAGACGCTGTATAATTTTCATGACGAATTGGCCTTGGAAATCGAAAATACATGGACTCGGTATCTGGCGGCCAAGGAACAGAAGAAGTATTATGAGGAAGCTATCGCCTACAACACGGCGACGCGCGACGCCTACCTTGAGCAGTTCAAGCTGGGTGAAAGAAGCCTGCTTGACGTGCTTGACGCGGAAAGCGAGCTTTTCAACTCCTCCACGGAGTACACGACGGCCAATGGCAACGTGGTTGTCGGCGCGTACAGGCTGTATGCCCTTACGGGCATGTTGCTTCCCGAACTGGGCATCAAGGAAGATCCGCTTTATGAATCGCCCAGAAATCAGCAGGAAAAGCGCTAGGTTCCTGCGTTGAGAGTATCCGCATGGCTGATGTGATGCAGCCCCCGAAAGGGGGAGAGCCCGATATGCCGGAACAGAAGAAGCCTGTCCCGCTGGTCAACGACGGTTTGTCGCCTTCGGATGTGGATTTTATCCCGCCGCTGGTGCATAGCTTGGTTACGTTGCTGCGGCTCCGAGGCAAGTCCGTTTCCACGGCGTTTCTGATGGCGGGGCTGGCCGGGACGGGACGTGTCTCCCCCGGGGCCTGCCTGCACGCGGCAAAGCGTGCGGGGCTTGAGGGGAAGATCGTTTATCGGAAGAGCCTTCAGGACATTTCCACGCTGGTGCTCCCGTGCATCCTCCTGTTGTCCCGTGACCGTTCGTGCGTCCTTACTGCGATGGATGACGGAAAGGCGGAGGTGATTTTCCCGGAAACGGGGGAGGGCGTGCAGCCCGTTCCCCTTCAGATGCTGGCGGACGAGTACAGCGGATACGCTATCTTCGCCACGCGAGAGGCCCGGCTTGACCAACGGGCCGACCGCATCCGGCTTCTCAAGGGGAAGCGCTGGTTCTGGGATGTCCTGCTCTATTACATGCCGATCTACCGCCATGTGGCCTTTGCCAGCGTGGTCATCAATCTGATCGGCGTCATCAGCCCCTTGTTCGTGATGAACGTGTACGACCGCGTGATCCCCAACAACGCGGTGGATACGCTCTGGGTGCTGGCCATAGGCATCCTGATAGCCTACCTTTTCGATTTCCTGCTGCGCAACCTGCGCAGTTACTTCGTCGATGTGGCGGGCCGCAATGCGGACGTCGTGCTTTCCAGCCGTCTGGTGCAGAAAGTGCTGACCATGCGGCTGGACGCCAAACCCGAATCGACCGGCGCACTGGTCAACAACCTGCGCGAGTTCGAGTCGTTACGCGAATTTTTCAGCTCTTCAACCCTGTTGGCGTTTATCGATTTGCCGTTCCTTGTGGTGGCACTGCTCCTGCTGGGATATATCGGCGGTCCTTTGGTGATTCTGCCGTTATGCGCCATCCCGGTGCTCATCATTACGGGCATCGCACTGCAGGAGGTGGGCAAACGCACGGCGGAGCAGGGGTATAAGCAGAATATGCAGAAGAACGCGCTGCTTGTCGAACTGGTCAACGGGCTGGAAACCCTTAAGGCGTGCATGGCCGAAAGCCGGATGCTGCACCTCTGGGAACAGGTAGTCGGTGTCTCGGCCAAAGCCAGCAGCGTCGCCAAAAAGTACAACAACCTCGCCATTACCATTTCCACGCTGGTCACGCAGGCCGTGTCCGTGGGGATGGTTATTTGGGGCGTCTACCTGATCGCCGACGGCGCCATGACGATGGGCGGGCTCATCGGCTCGAACATTCTGGTGGGCCGGGCGATGGCCCCACTGATGCAGATCGCAAGCCTTCTCACCCGGTTGCAGAATTCCCGCATGTCCCTGCAGGCGTTGGATCTGTTGATGCAGCTTCCCTCCGAAGGGCAGAACGACAACGAATACGTCGACTTCGGAAAACTGAGCGCTTCGTTCTCGTTTGAGGATCTGTCATTTGCCTACCCCGGTGCCGAACGCTTGGCTCTCGCGGATATTTCCATGTTCATCAAGCCCGGCGAAAAGGTCGGCGTCGTCGGGCGGATGGGCTCAGGCAAGTCCACGCTCGGCAAGATGCTGATCGGGTTGTATCAGCCTAGGGACGGCGCCGTGAAATTCGGCGGCGTGGACATCCGGCAGCTTGCCGAAGCGGATCTTCGGGGCAGGGTCGGTTTCCTGCCGCAGGACGTGGTGCTTTTTTACGGCACGATTCGGGATAACATCGCGCTCGGCGATCCCACCATCAACGACCAGATGATTCTGCGGGCGTCCACGCTGGCGGGGGTGACGGAATTCATCCGTTCCAACCCGGCCGGTTTCGGGGCGCAGGTCGGCGAGCGGGGCATGGCATTGTCCGGCGGCCAGCGTCAGGCCGTGGCTCTGGCCCGTGCGTTGGTGCGGGATCCGGACATCCTGATCCTCGACGAGCCGACCAGCAACATGGATAATGCGTCCGAGCAGATGATCAAAAACCGCCTCAAAGCGGTGATGGGCAGCAAGACGCTGGTTCTGATCACGCATCGGTTGAGCATGTTGGAACTCGTGGACAGGCTCATCGTTATGGAAGGTGGGCGTATCATTGCGGATGGCCCGAAGAACGAAGTGCTGCGCCGCCTGCGCGAGCAGCCCGCGCCCCGGACCGAACAGTAAGGATTGAGTCATGCCGCAGCAACCTGAAAAAACGCAACAGCCTCAACTCCCAAACGATACCCGCACTCAGGCCATCGGTTCGGAGGAGCTCCCCTACGTCAATGAGGTGGAAGCCGCACTGGCGCGCAAGCCGCGCCTCGGGGCGCGCTTCCTTTCACTGGCTGTCGGGCTTTTTTTCCTCATTTTGGGGATCTGGGCGAATTTTGCCGAAATCGACGAGGTGACCCATGCCAACGGGCAGGTGATCTCTTCGCAGCGCACGCAGATCATCCAGAATCTTGAAGGCGGCATTCTGGGGGCCGTTCTGGTCGGGGAAGGGGAAATCGTCGAAAAGGGCACGCCGCTTGCACAGCTCGACAACAAGCTTGCCGAGAGTCAGTACCGCGACGCCCAGAACAGGATCTTGGAGAATGAGCTTTCGATCATCCGCCTTGACGCCGAACTGAAAGGCGAATCGCCTGTTTTCCCGGAAGAACTTTCGGTCTCGCACCCGCAGGCCATCGCTGATCAGATGGCTATCTTCCACGCCCGCGAACAGCAGCAGAACGCCGAAATGGGCCTGCTGCAATCGCAGTATGAGCAGCGCTCGCGCGAAGTCGAAGAGCTGACCGGCAGGAAACGCCAGACCGAACGCAGCCTTGCGCTTGCCGTTGAACAGCGGAATATCGCCGCGCCGCTGATGCAGCGCAAGATTTATTCCCGTGTCGACTACTTGGGCCTTGAGCAAAAGGTCGTGTCGCTGCAAGGCGATATCGAGTCGCTGGCGTCCTCCATCCCCAAGGCGAAGGCCGCCGCAGAGGAGGCGAAACAGCGCCTGACGCTGCGCAAGGCGGAAATGGAAGCGGAAATCAACGCCGAAATCAGCAAGCGCCGTACGGAACTCAATTCGTTGAAGGAAACCCTCGCCGCCGGCGGCGACCGGGTGACTCGTACCGAATTGAAATCCCCCGTCCGGGGCACCGTCAAGCAGATTTACATCAATACGGTGGGTGGCGTCGTCAAGCCCGGCGAAGCAATCATGGAAATTGTGCCGCTTGACGATACCCTGTTGGTCGAGGCCCGTGTCCGCCCGGCGGACGTGGCCTTCCTTCATCCGGGGCAGAAGGCGATGGTCAAGGTTTCCGCGTACGATTTTTCCATCTACGGGGGGCTTGAGGCCGAGCTTGAGCAGATCAGCGCCGATACGATTGAGGACAAACGCGGCGAGTTCTTCTATTTGGTCAAGGTTCGCACGCATAAGAATGCCATTTCATACCGCAAGGAGCAGTTGCCGATCATCCCCGGCATGGTGACGACCGTGGACATCCTGACGGGGAAGAAGACGGTTCTTGACTATATTTTGAAGCCGATTTTGAAGGCCCGGCAGAACGCCTTGCGGGAAAGGTAAATGATCCGCTGGAGGTGGCTTGGTATTCTCGCGGGCTTGCTTGCATTAAGTATTTTCGTCGGATTGCCGCAACCCGGCGCGTTCGCTTCGAATGACGGCGACGAAATACTTCTCAAGCGGGGTTCCGTCGGTTCGCTCCTGTCAAACAGGAATAAGGCGGGGGATGCCCGGAATGCGGCACCGTCCCAGCCTCCAGCCGCAACCCCGGCCGAGCCAGCGCGGGAACCGGAGGCGCAGGCGGCCCCGGCTGGAAAACGGAAAGAGGGCGGCCCTATACGGCTGTTCGGTACGCTGGAGATGCGGAGCAAGATAGGGAATATGCCGAAATGGACTTCCGTTTTGGAAAAGGAGCGGAAAAATCCGGGATACGTGGCTCAACGCCAGTTCCCCGGACAGGGCATGTGGAAGGACATCAAGGCGAAACTGTCGCGCCTGTCGCCGCTTGAGCAGGCGAAGGCCGTGAACGTGTTGATCAATCGCTGGCCTTACCGTACTGATATGGATGTATGGGGCCTTATGGACTACTGGGCGGCGCCTACGGAGTTTTTTCGGAAGTCGGGCGACTGCGAGGATTTCGCCATCGCCAAGTATTTCGCGCTGCGTGACTTGGGCATTCCCGCTTCCAAGATGCGGATCGTCGTGCTGAAGGATACGCTTCGCAATCTTGACCATGCCGTCCTCGTCTTCTATTCGGACGGGGACGCATGGATACTTGACAATTTGAGCAACGCGGTCTTGTCGCATAGGCGGCTTTCGCATTATCGGCCGCAATTTTCAGTGAACGAGGAGTACCGCTGGGCGCATTTGAAGCCCTCTGCTCCTAAAAAGACGGGCCGTTAGTTCACGGGCTCCGGCTGGGACGTGTAGTGGACAACCATGCAGACGAGTGGAACGGATAAAGAGAGGGGCGTTATGGAGCAAGTCATTCCCCAGTCTAAGGTGGGAAACAAGTCCGCGGCGTACAGGCGCATGGGCTGGTTTATGGCTGTCATTCTTGTGCTTGTGCTGTGCGCTGCGGGCAGTCTGGCATGGTTCAACATCAATATGGCGGAAACGTCCCTCAAGCAGGATGTGGAACGCCGTCTGCAGTTTACGGCCCAGAATAAGGCCAGCGCGCTTTCGCTTTGGTTCAATTCCATGCAGAATCAGGCCAACCGTCTGATCAGCGCGGATCTTTTCCGGCTGTTCGCGTCGGAAGTCAATGGGCTTGGCAATGATCTCTCCACGCTCCTGAATGCCTCCGGCGACAGCTCCTCTGGGATTGATGATCTGTCGCAGTTGGCCTCTCAGCTTCCGCTCATGAAGAACCTTCTGCAGGAATTCATCTCTTATTCCGGGTTCCTGCGCGCCCGTATCACCAACACGGACGCCCAGACGTACCTTTCCACGGACGTCACGCCACCGGCGCTCTCGCTGGAACAGCAGCAGGGCATCCGAAAGACGGTCGAGTCGGGCAAGCTGGGCATCCTGCCCGTGCGCAAGACCAGCAATGGGCTGGTTCTTGATCTGGTTGTTCCCATCTTCGCCCCCCAGTATGTTGAAGGCCGATCGGAAAAGCCGGTAGCTACGCTCCTGCTGTCCCTGATGGTGTCTTCCCGTCTTGGCGAAACCATTGATGCAGTGAAGGGTGAGGGCTCGTTCGGCGTTACCCATGTTTTCCAGATCGTCGGGGACAAATTGCAGGATCTTCTCCCCTTGTCCGCGGATATCCAGAACCTGCCCGGTTGGCAGCTGGGGCAGAACGACAGCCTGCCGTTCGGGATCAGGGAAGGGGCGTCCGGCTCTCATGAAGCGGTATACAGCATCGGCGTGAAGGTTCCCGAACTGCCGTGGCTGGTCGTACAGGAAGTGCCGGTGGCAGCCGCGCTCAAGCCCTTCCTGTCGCAGCGCAATGCGATTGTCATATGGGCGGTCATTGCGGTTGTGGTCGTGCTGCTGGCTCTGTTGGCCGTCTGGTGGTGGCTTGTGGGACGCAACGCCCGGAATGTAAGCGCCGAGCTGCTCCAGTTGTATCAGATTTCCAACCAGCAGAAGCAGCTTCTCGACGGCATCAACAGCGCGCTTGTGGACGGCATCGTCCTGACCGACAAGGGCGGCATGGTTCAGTATGCCAACCAAGCGTTCGCGCATATGGTCGGGCGTTCCGATGAAGAGCTTGTAGGCATGGATTGCGCGGCGATTTTTGGCTACGATACCGCTTTGCGGCTGTATAAGCAGTTGGACGTGGCCATCCAAAGCGGGCAATCTTTCATGTTCAAGGACGTGATGTGGCTGCAGTCGAAGAAGTACCATTATCAGATCACATGTTCGCCGTACCGCAATGAAAGCGGGGTAATCACGGGGACGGTTTCGGTGTTCCGCGATATTACGCAGCTTGTCGACGCGCAGGAGCGAAACCAGCGTATGGAGCGGCAGACCATCGCCGCGTTCATGCACGCTATTGAGGCCGTTGACCCGTACTTGGGCGGGCAGTCCTCGTATATGGCGAACTTGGGCGGCGATTTGGTCAAGACCCTCGGCCTCAGCGAGGAAGACGAGAGCACCGTCCGCACGGCGGCCAGCCTGTCGCAGATCGGCAAGATGCAGCTGCCCCGTGAGCTGCTGACGAAGCCCGGCGCCTTCACGCCGGAAGAGCGTCAGGCGATGGAGCTGCATGTGGAATATGCTCGGGACACCTTGAAGAACATCAATTTTGAGCTGCCCGTCGTGGAAGCCATTTCCCAGATGAACGAGTTTTTGGACGGTTCCGGGTATCCCGAAAAGCTGCATGGGGACAAGATCAGCATTCATGGCCGCATTCTGTCGGTTGCGAATACGTTCTGCGCCTTGATCCGGCCCCGTTCGTACCGCAACGCCAAGTCCGTGGACGTGGCCCTGCACATTCTGGAATCCGAATCGGCGAAGTATGATCAGCATGTGGTACACGCGTTGCGTGAATATTTGAAGACGCCTGCGGGGGAAAAGTTCGTCAGAAGCCTTGCAGACGAAAACGTCTGATGGAGTGATAACGAAGGATCGGTGGGATATGCGCATCCTTTTTCTGCATCATACGTTTCCGGGGCCGTTTCGGTATCTGGCGGCGCGCTTGGGTGGGCTTCCCGGCAACGAAGTCGTGTTCCTTTCGGAGCGGAGCAGGAGGGATGTGCGGATTCCCGGCGTTCGGAATCTGACGGTTTCCGGTGTCCAGCCGGTCATGTCGGAGGATAGGGCCGAGCGGGAATTGATGCAGATGATGCGTTACGGCTCACGTTTCGCCAATGCGCTGTTAAGGTTGCAGCAGAGCGGCTTTGAGCCGGATATCGTCTATGCCCATCCCCGGTGGGGATGCAGCTTTTTCGTGCAGGATATTTTCCCTCAGGCGTTCCATGCCGTGTATGCGGAATGGTATTACACGAAAGGAGCCAATTATACCTTTTTCACGCAAGGGGCACCCCGGCCCGCCGTGGAGTTTGCCCAGAGCCGCGTCCGTAACCTTTGCCAGCTCAATGCGCTGGCGGAATGTGATCTTGCAGTCACGGCCACAAGCTGGCAAAAAAAGCAGTATCCGCAGCAGATTGCAAAGCATATTCACGTAGTCCACGAGGGTGTGGACACGGATTTCTTTTCCCCGAAACCTGAGCGTTTCCGCATCGAAGGTTGCGATCTCTCCACTGTCAAGGAGCTGGTGACGTTTTCGGGCCGGGGGCTGGAGCCTTTTCGCGGTTTCCCCCAGTTTTATAGGAGCTTGCCCCGATTGCTGGCGGCACGCCCTGAGTGTCATGTGTTGATTATGGCGTCGGAGCGGCAGGGGAGCGACCAGGCCGTTTCGCTGGAACGCCTTCGGGAAGAGGTACCCGTCGATCCCCGGCGTGTCCATTTTGTAGGGTTCCGTCCTTACGAAGAGTATCGGCTGCTGCTGCGCGCTTCCACGGTGCATGTGTATTTTACGGCGCCGTTCGCGCTTTCGGCGGGGTTGTTTGAATCCATGAGCTGCGGCTGCCTGCTGGTGAGTTCGGATACGGAACCCGTCCGGGAAGTGGTTCGGCACGGCGAGAATGGATTCCTGTGCGACTTCTGGGATTACGGCATGCTTGCCGATATCACGGCGGAATTGTTGGCCAGATCTGATGCCATGGGCCCCGTGCGCGCGGCTGCCCGTCAGCGCATTGTGGAAGAATACAACCTGAAAGTGCAGATCCCGCGCCATTTGAACTTGCTTCTTTCGGCGTATGCCGACTGGAAAAAAGCTCGGTGGACATCGTAAATGACAGGCTCCCTTATGAGGGGGCTTTTTTTTGCCGTTTTTGCGGGAAAAGGGGCGGAACGTCAGTTGTCTTTTGGTAAAGGGCGGGTCATACTTGTGAGAACGACAAAGACTTCGGAGCGCGATGCGCTCGCCGGTAACCGTTCCTGAGTGGGACGGGCGGAAGACAGTGGAGAGGAGTATGGAATGGAGACGAAAGGGAAGAAGCCTTCTTTAGGGTGGGCGATCCTGTCATTGGCGTTACCTGTGGCGATGATCCTGTATGGTACGCTCATTGTTGGGGTGCGGCCTCCCGTGCTGCCGCTCATCGGTGCCGTGGCGCTGGCAGGCCTCATGGGGCTGAAGACGGGATATCGTTGGGAAGACTTGCAGGAAGGGATGTTTGAGGCGCTCGGGCGCATCCAGATCGCCATCGCCATCCTTGCGCTGGTGGGCATGATCATCGCGGCGTGGCTTGCTTCAGGAACCATTCCCGCCATCATTTATTGGGGCTTGAAACTGATTGCGCCTGAACATTTCCTCTTGTCCGCCATGGTGTTGTGTTCGGTGGCCTCCATCGCCACGGGCACTTCGTTCGGTACGATGGGAACCATCGGCGTGGCGCTGCTCGGCGTCGGGCAGGCGCTTGGTTATCCTCCGGCCATGACGGTTGGGGCCATCGTTTCCGGCGCGTACATCGGCGACAAGATGTCCCCTGTATCCGACTCGACCAACATTACTGCCTCCGTCTGTGAGGTGCCGCTTTTCGATCATATCCTGTCCATGCTCTGGACGACGGTTCCGGCGTTCGTTGCGGCGGGGATCGTATATGCCGTGCTTGGTTTTTCCTTTGCGCAGGAACAGACCGCTTCGCTGGAAAGCCTCAACGCGATTCTCAGCGGCCTTGAAGCGAATTTCAGTCTGGATTTTGTGGCGTTCATCCCCCCCATCTTGATGATCGTCTTGGCATACAAGCGTTTCCCGGTTCTGCCGGTCATGGCGGTGTGCCTGCTCAGTGCCGTGGCCATCGCTGTGTATGAGGGGGTGGCCTTCAACGAGCTCGCCAAGATGATGACCTCCGGCTACGTTTCCAAGACCGGCATCAAGCAGCTTGATCCGCTGTTGTCCCGCGGCGGCCTGCTCAGCATCATGCCTACGGTTTTGCTGTTGTGTTCCGGCATGGCCTTTGGCGGCATTCTGGAACGCTCCCGCGTACTTGAAGTCTTGCTCGATGCGGTATTGAAGGGGGCCCGCTCCGTTGTCCGTCTGGTTGCTTCAGTGCTGGCTGCGGCTTACATCATCAACTTCGGCACGGGCAGCCAGATGTTGGCGGTCATCGTGCCCGGCCGCGCCTTCCTCGATTCGTTCAAGAAGGCCGACATCAGCCCGTTGGTGCTGTCGCGTACCTGCGAGGACGCGGGGACTATCGGTTGCCCGCTGGTTCCGTGGAGCGTCCACGCGTTTTACATCGCGGGAGTGCTTGGCGTCAGTGCGTTCGACTTCGTGCCGTATGCGTTTTTGAATTGGTTCGTCCCCATTTTTTCCATCCTGTGCGCCCTGACCGGCTTCGGCATTTGGCGTTTGAACGGCACGCCGGTTCATGGCCGCAGAAAAGCCTAGAGAGGACAGCATGTCTCCCATCAAGAATGTGGTTTTCATTATGCTGGACACGCTCCAGTTCAATTATTTGGGATGCTACGGCAACACGAAAGTGAAAACGCCCAATCTGGATCGCTTCGCCAGACAGGGGTACCTGTTCGAGAACGCCTATAGCGAAGGGCTCCCCACGATTCCCGTCCGCAGGGCGCTCATGACCGGGCGTTTCACCTTGCCCTATGCCGGGTGGAAGCCGTTGGATTTGAATGACACCAGCCTGACCGACATGCTCTGGTGCCGGGAGGTGCAGACGGCTCTGGTATATGATACGCCGCCCATGCGCCTGCCCAAGTACGGCTATTCGCGGGGGTTCGACTATGTAAAGTTTTGCAACGGGCATGAACTGGATCACGAGACGTTCCATAACGTGCCTCTGGATCCCGCTGTGAAGGCTGAGGATTATCTGTCGCCCGGCATGTTGCACAAGAACGAGGACGGCGAATACGACAGTTCGTCGCAGTCCCTGATCCGGGAGGCCGAATGCTACCTCAAGCAGCGTCAGTTCTGGAAGTCGGACGCTGACAACTATGTCAGCATCGTCGCACGGGAAGCCGACGACTGGCTGCGGCGCAAACGCGATCCGAAGCGGCCTTTCCTGTTGTGGGTGGATTCGTTCGATCCCCATGAGCCTTGGGATCCGCCGTCCGTCTGGGAAGGGAAACCGTGTCCGCATGACCCGGACTATCAGGGCAATCCAATGATCTTGGCCCCGTGGACTGAAGTCAAGGGCGTGATGACGGAAGAGGAGTGTGCCCATATCCGCGCCCTGTACATGGAAAAAGTGGAGCTTGTGGATAAGTGGATCGGCAATCTGCTTGATTCTATCCGCGAGCAGGGCCTCTGGGATGAGACGATGGTGATTATCACCTCTGATCATGGCCAGCCCATGGGCAACGGCGAACATGGGCACGGCATCATGCGCAAGTGCCGTCCTTGGCCTTACGAGGAACTGGTTCATGTTCCTTTGCTCATCCATGTGCCCGGCCTTGAAGGAGGGAAGCGGATCGAAAGTTTCGTCCAGAATGTGGATGTCACGGCGACCATAATGGATGCGCTCGGCTACGGGCAGTCCGCTCTTTCCGAAGCCGGGCACGAAGGCATCCAGACCTACGGCGCGGATGAGATGCACGGCATCAGCCTGTTCCCGGTCATGCGCGGGGAGACGGATACCGTGCGCGAGGTCGCGATTGCCGGTTATTATGGTATGTCATGGTCGCTCATCACCAAGGATTGGTCGTATATCCATTGGCTCAAGAACGATATTGATACCGACGAGATGAACCGCCTTTTCTATGACGGATCGGGCAAGGGCGGCAACGCCGGCCGTCAGTCCGCCGAGCTGGAAATGAAAGAGGAAATGTGGACGTGCGTTCAGGGGGCCGAAGTGACGGTTCCCGAACAGGACGAACTCTACGACAGGCGGGTTGATCCGTTCCAGTTGAACAACTTGGCTGGTGCGCATCCCGAAAAGGCCAAGGAACTGCTCCAGCAGTTGAAGTTGTATATCGGTGAATTAAGAACCCTGTAGCTTAAAAGGGCGGGGGATTTCCCCGCCTTTTTTGTTGGAAAGACATTAATGGTCGACCCCGTATATGCCGCTTTGGATTTTGAAACCGCCGACTATCAGCCGGACAGCGCCTGTGCCGTAGGATTGGCAAAGGTGCGCGGCGGCGAAGTCGTCGACACGCTGTACAGCCTGCTCCGTCCACCGAGGAGGCGTATCCTGTTCACATGGGTTCACGGCATCACGTGGAAGGATGTGCAGGACAGCCCCACGTTTTTGGAATTTTGGCCGCAGATGGCTTCGTTTCTGCAAGGCGTTACGCATCTTGTCGCGCACAACGCCCCTTTTGATCGGCGGGTGTTGGAAGCCTGCTGTCAGGCCAACGGCATAGCCCTTCCGGATCTTCCTTTCGTATGCACACTGCGGGAATCGCGCAGGAAGCTCAAGCTCCCTTCGCATAAGCTCGACGCGGTTTGCCGTTATTGCGGCATCCCGCTTGAGCATCACCATGCGGGTTCGGATGCCGTCGCCGCCGCTCGAATTTTGATTTACCTCCAAAGAGAACTCCAGGAGGGAGGGGGAGAAAAGGGGAGCGGGTAAGGGAGCTGTCGAGCCGTGCCTTCCCTTTTCCCCTTAAGGCTGTCCGACTGATGGAGATACGGAAGGGGATCCTGCCGTACGTCCGCCCCACGGCCAGGATGGATTGGAGCTTCGTGTTGAGCTGTGGCTTTTGTGCCTCTTTTTTTCTCATAGGCCTTTGGAGCGGCGCGGGGCACCGAAGAAAACGCGCCACGGGATCAAGGGGATTTCCTTATCCCTATGGCGCGTTTTGTATCTTGTGTTGAGATGTCGGCTTTGGGAGAGGGCGCGTGCCGTTTTCCAGAGCAGGGTAGTTTGTCAGTATATTTT
>ENA-UEQE01001216-UEQE01001216.1-human-gut-metagenome-genome-assembly--contig:-NODE-1216-length-21361-cov-7.151240_pt1 | contig 21361 bp, 32 predicted proteins | sample MGYA00242934_ERZ507935 | MGnify/ENA primary metagenome ERZ507935 (study PRJEB26167, sample SAMN06115423) | human gut metagenome | host: Homo sapiens | place: China:Anhui | collected 2015-03-30... | reverse complement strand
CCAGAATTACCGCAAATATGGGATTCCAAAGGCGCAGCTTGTGATTGCGGACATTCCGTACAACATCGGGGCGGATGCCTACGGTTCCAATCCCATGTGGTATAACGGCGGGGACAATTCCAACGGTGAGAGCAAGTTCGCAAAAAAGAGCTTCTTCAATTCGGACGGTTATTTCAAAATTGCCGAGTATATGCACTTCTGCTCCCGGCTGCTGAAGCCGGAACCGAAGGAAAAGGGCAAGGCACCGGCGATGATCGTCTTCTGCGCGTTCGACCAGATACATACGGTTGCGGAATACGGCGCACGGTACGGGTTCAAAAACTGGTTCCCGATCTTCTTCTGCAAGAACTATTCCGCGCAGGTGCTCAAGGCGAATATGCGCATTGTCGGTGCGACGGAGTTTGCAATCGTCCTCTACCGGGACAAGCTGCCGAAGTTCAACAACGGGCGCCAGATTGGAGAGGACGGCAAGCCAATTCGTGGAACCGGGAAGATGGTTTTTGACTGGTTCGCATGGGAACGCGACAGCAAGGAGATTCCGAAGATTCACCCAACGCAGAAGCCGGTCGGCGTGCTGAAGCGGTTGATCGAGATTTTTACCGATCCCGGCGAGACGGTCATTGACCCGTGCTGCGGTTCGGGTTCGACGCTTCGCGCGGCTGCCGAGCTTGGGCGAAATGCGTTTGGATTTGAGATCGACCGGAACTTTTACAAAGCTGCACAAGAAAAAATGCTGGCAGGAGTTCATGCGAAACAGTCCGAGGACGAAATGCAGGAGGCGCTATGGTGAAGCCGCCATGTGAGAGGGACTGCCCGAGACGGACGGCGGAATGTCACGCGAAGTGTGCACCGTATCTGGCCTATGAGGAAGCGAAACAGGCGGAATATCGGACGAATGGGGCTGAAAGAGACCGGAACGCTTACACTGCGGACGCGAAGAAGCGGTGTAAGAGCGTGGAGAGACTACGGAAAGCGGGGTTGCTGAAATGAATTTGAAACCGGAAGAACTGGTCAAGGCGCTGCGGTATTGCAGCAACGATTATCCGTGCAAAACGTGCCCGGTAGAGTTGCAAAATGATGAATCGACCTGCATCGGTGTGCTATTCAAGCATTGCATTGACCAGATCGAGCGCGACCAGAATGAGATTGAAGCGCTGCGGGAGAAGCAGCGGTGGATTTCAGTGACAGAAAAAACGCCAGAGTATGATATGCCGCAGCTTGCGCTAAATGCTGACGGGGATGCACTCATTGCAAATTACGCATACGGCGAATGGTTTGATACATGGGGGCAGGATGTGGAGGTCACCCACTGGATGCCGCTGCCGGAACAGCCGAAGGAGGATTGATGATGGAACGACTGACCTTTGAGGGCAACTTCTGCGAGATTGCGCAATGCGCGTGCATGAAGTGCCCATACGATACCGATTGCAGCCAGAAACAGGTATGGGAACGGCTGAAAGCCTATGAGGACACGGGCTTATCGCCCATCGCGTGCGAAGAGAGCGCGAAAATCGAAAAAGGACTTTCGGAGGGCGGCTTTTCGACCTCGCGCATGGTGGAGCTGATGTGTGCCGACAAAGAGGGGCGAGTGATTGTCCTGCCGTGCAAGGTGGGTGATACGATATGGCGCTTAAAGCGAACCTTTGAAACGTACCCGGATAAAAGTAAACCATACACTGAAGCTGACGGATTCCTTTTACAAGACATTTGGAACGTCGGTAAGAATGTTTTCCTGACGCGCGAAGAAGCTGAAAAGGCGCTGGCGGAAATGGAGGGCAAGGGATGAGCTTCAGTAAGAAAAAACGGGAAGCGGTCCATGCGAAGTATGACGGCCACTGTGCCTACTGCGGACGGCCTATCGACATCCGAGACATGCAGGTAGACCACTTCCGGCCGCTGCGAGCGTGGGACGATGAGGATGCAGGAAGCGATGACCTCTCGAACCTCATGCCATCCTGCCGGATGTGCAACCACTACAAGCGGGCAAACTCACTGGAAACCTTCCGGCGCTATATTGCGGAGATTCCGCGCAAGCTCCGCGAGAACTACATCTACAAGGTCGGCGTGGTTTACGGGAATGTCGTTGAAAACGAAAAGCCGATCAAGTTCTACTTTGAAGAAATGGAGGGCAAATGATGGTAAAAAGAATCTGCGACCGATGCGGAGCCGAAATAAACCCTACAAGTTCGGCAACGTATGTAAACGTAAGGGGCGCATATCGCGAAAACACGGAAGACGTCGAGCTTTGCTGTTCATGCGGGATGCGAATTCGTGAATGGCTAAAACCGACCGAGGAGGGCAAGAAGGATGGATAAATCGATATTCCTTCTTGTCGTATGCCATTTGATTGGGGACTATTGCTTGCAGAACGATTTCCTCGCAAGAACAAAAGGCCAGAATTGGTATCACCTGTTTGCACACTGCGCCCTCTACGTTGTTCCTTTCTATGCAGTTTTCGGCTGGTGCTGGCAATTAGGGGCGGTATTCGTTTCCCACATGATCGTCGATGCGCTGAAAGCGAGATATTATAAGATTTCGTACCACCTCGATCAGATCATTCATTATGCCGTATTGTCTGTGTTTTTGATTTGGAGGTAAGAGGGATGGATAAGTTAAAGCCGTGCCCGTTCTGCGGCGGCTCGGCCAAGATCGTCCTGTGCGACGATGAAGGAAATCTTCACGATGAAGATTATGCGTTGAGCCCTTATAGCGGAGTGGGTTTTAATATCAGGCATACTCACGAAGAAAACCCAGAGTGTCCGATTGCGGGATACGAGGTGGACGGCGGCATAGTCGGTGGCGTGTATATCTACGATACCGAAGAGCAAGCCGCAGAGGCTTGGAACAGGAGGGTAAATGATGGGTCAACATAAGCACAACCCGACCGCTATTGCGGCGGCAAAAGGCGAGCTGCCGCCGAAGAAGCGAGAGCGGCGGCTGACCAAGCGGCAGGCGGAGCGGCTTTTGAAAGCAGAGATCCTGAGTAGATGCACGCCGCTGCTTGCACTGCCGTATGAAATGCGAAACAGAATCGGAAGGGAGTATATGGATTATGACTGATTACATCAAGCGCACAGATGCGGTTAAAATCGCCGAAAAGTACGGGCTTGCGAACGGATCTGCATTGGGACGGCATACTGGACTGGCGGATTGCATCGCAAGTGAGATTTTATCATTGCCCGCCGCCGACGTTGCGCCGGTGCGGCATGGACACTGGATCGGAGAGGGCGACGGCTATGCCGATGGCGAGCTGGTTTTCGATGTGTGGCACTGCTCCGAGTGCGACTACTGCATCGACGACGGGACGGATGATCCGGAGCGCCTGCCGAAATACTGCCCCGGATGCGGCGCTCTGATGGATGGAGGTGAAGATCGTGCGGTTAGTTGATTTAGATGCAGTAATCGATTGCCTCGAAGTGGAGTGGGGATACGAGGGGATACGTGAGGACTTATACAGTCTGCCGGTCGTAGACGCTGTGCCGATTGTGCATGGGAAGTGGGGTGACAATGGGATCTCGGGTTCAATGCTGGTGAAATGCTCTGTATGTGGCTTTGACTGCGGAGCAAACAGCTTTTCTTACTGCCCGAACTGCGGGGCGCGGATGCGGCGGGCGAAGCGGGAAGCGGAGAAGCTGATTCGCGAGAACCGGGAACGGCTGGTGACGCCGAGTTGTGAGGGGGAACGAGGGATGGAGAGTGAATGAAAGCGCCGCTGACTGGGGCCTTGTTTTCGATACGCTGCTGCTGATAGCGTTTCTTCAGTCAGACGCGGAAACGCCGGAGGCTGCGGCGGAGAAATTCGCGAAGAAACTCCTTGACATTCCGGAGAATGTAGACCTTTTCGCGGAAACGCCGGAAGAACGGCGCGCACGGAGTGACAAGTGGTATGCTCAAGAATGGGAGAAAATTAAGCAAGAAATTGAGGAAATGAAAATATCGGAAGATACCATGCGACCGGAAAATCCAGCATTGGGATGATGCCGGGAATCTTGGGGGGCGTTTTAATGGATGGAGGAAATGAAAATGATCCTTGATATTTTGAATCTGCTGGCGCTGATCGAGTGGATCGCGCTGGGCGTTGTTGTCTGGCTCAAGGCGCGGAGCCTGTATCGCCGCTCAAAGGCTGTGCTGGACGCGCTGCAATCGGAAGAAACGGAGGTTTATGAAGATGACGCGGAAACGATGCTGTAAATTGCTGATGGCCGACGGGGTCAGCCGAAACGAAGCCAACCGGATCATGCGCAAAACACCCGGTGCCCCAAACATCGACAAACTCTGCGCTGAAGCGTTGCGTCGGATTATGGTTCCACCGCCTCTGGGGGCTACGCAATCTTTCGAAGATTTGTCCAACGCTTTTTATCTGGCATCCTGTGATTTAGCCAAGGCCTCGGTATCAATCCGGTCGGATACATGAATGATTTGGACTTTTGCCCGCGCGGGATGCCATTGCCGTGGCGGGGAGGATCAGCCGGACGATATAGCCAGCCCGGATCTCCGGGCTGGCACACAAAGAAAGGGATGATAACATGAGTCGAGTGATAGAGCTTCAGGCCGGGACGCGGTTCCGAGCCATTGAGCTGGCCGCGGCTCCGCAGCAAAAGCGGACACGGGCGTCGCGGCAATTTGAGACGAGCCTTGTACGGGAGGCCGTAAACATTAAGACTGCCTGCATGCGGTTGGAATTTCTGCTTTACGCGAACTTTGCACTGGATGATTGGTTCGTGACGCTGACCTATGACGAGGACTTCCTCCCACCGAACTATGAGACGGCTCGGAAGAATCAGCCGGCCTACTTCCGCAAGCTGCGGCAGGCGCGCCGGGCGGAGGACCTCCCGTTTGATTATGTGTACGTCATGGAGGGTCTGCACGGAGATCATCGCATCCATCACCATTTCGTGACCAAGCGCGCGCCGGGCAACGACATCGCCCTATTCCGTGAACTGTGGGGCAAAGGCTTTGTCGATGTGGTGAGCATTGAAGAGTTCGGCGGCTATCGAGCTGTCGCGCAGTACATGACCAAGGAGCCGCGCAAGACCGGCAAACTCCGGGTTGGCGCTCGGATGTGGACACCAAGTATCGGGCTGGTACAGCCGGAGCGGCACGACATTGAGCTTGCACCGGGCGAGCACTACTCGCCGCCGCCGGGCGCTTCGGCCTTCGAAGGTGGAAAGTTCCCGGAACGCATCGAGAACTGTTACGGAACCTTTGTGACCTACGACTTCGAAATCCCGGCTTTACAAACTTAATATCTATATTTTGACTTGAAACAATATATAAATACTTGGAAGGAGCGACAAAAGGACTTGCAATCTGAGAAACGGCGTGATATACTGTTAGTGTCAGCAGACGGGAAGTTGATTTGCCCGTTGTGCGGGCGGCCGACGCAGCAGCGTGTGCGGCCGACGACCGTGCTGACAGACTTCCCGCTGTACTGCAAGCTGTGCAAGCGAGAGTCGATCGTGAATATGAGCCAGAGCCAAAACCATCGAGTTAGTGCCAGCGCCAAATGATTTGACCGTGAAAACGGAGAATCGTTTGGCGCTTTTGTTTTGCACCCGAGGTGATAGCCGGATGGCATGAGCGCCATGATCTCCGTCGTGAGGTCATGGCGCTTTTTGTTTGTCCATGGATTACAAAAGCAAACGCTGGCTGCACCTGCGCGACGCGGTGCTCCGGCGTGACAAGTGCCGATGCCGAGAGGCTGCAAGGTTCGGCAAAAACGAGCTGGCGACCGTTGCCCATCACGTCTACCCGGTGGAAGATTTCCCCGGCTGGCAATGGTGCGGCTGGAATCTGATCGCTGTGAGTCAGGCAGCGCACAACAGCTTCCACGACCGCGTGACCGGCAAGCTGACCGATCGCGGCCTCGCGTGGCAGCGGCGAGTGATCCCCCCTCCCAACGCGCCGCCGCCGTTCTGACCAAAGCACCGGAGTGGGCCCCCTTTTCCGACGGCGGGAAAACGGGCGGAGGGGGTAAGCGAGGAAGCCTGAGGCGCGCGGGTGCGCGCAAAAATTGAATCATGCGGCGCGGGCGCAAACGACGCGCCTGCGTGAATGCCGGAGGCTGCGCCGGGCATCTGCGATATTGGGCCATCGTAATGCCTTCATCTTCCAATCCTCCTAACTGGGCACGGTTCGCCGTGCCTGGCGGAGTCCCCGGCACACTGGAGGTGATCTGTTGGCCAGAGAGGACATGATCCGGAAGGACATGGAGCTGGTCGGAACCTACAACGAGATATTCGAGCCGACGATCAAGCATCTGGCCAAGACGGAACGCGAACTCTCCCGCGCAGAGAAGGAGTGGAAGAAACAGGGCGGGCAGCGGATCTGCACCATGGTCAACAAGACCGGCGCGGAGTACACGGCCAAAAGCCCATACTGGACGGCGGTCGAAGATCTGCGCGCGACGGTGCAGTCTCTCCGCAATCAGCTCGGCTTGACGCCGACCGGCCTGAATAAGGCCAGGTCGAAGCTTCAGCCCTCTGCCCTCGGCAACAGCAGGATCGAGCAAATGCTTGCCGCAGCGCACGACCACGCTGTTGAGCACGGCCCGCAGTATCAGCGCGAGGTGGACTCCTTCGTGGAATCCGTCCTGTCCGGAGAGTCCGGGTTGTGCGAGGATGCTGTGCTCGCCTGCAAGCGATACGTTGCAGACCTCGACCGTGGAAAATGGGAGTTCCGCACGGAACCGGCCAACGACATCATCGCCATCATCGAGACAATGCTCTGCCACCAGCAGGGAGAATTTTTAGACGCAACGCCGCTGCGCGGCACGCCGTTCCTGCTTCTCCCTTATCACAAGTTCATCGTCTACAACCTTCTCGGCTTTTATGCCCCAGGGACGAACATCCGGCGTTTCAAGGAGGCTGTCGACTTCATCCCTAGAAAAAACATCAAGACGACCTTCGCCGCAGCGCTCGCGTTTGCGCTGGCGCTGCATGAACGAGCCAGCGGCTCCAAGGTCTATGCCGTTGGTGGTGCGCTGCGGCAGACAAAAGAGGTTTTCAATTTCCTCAAGTACAACCTCGCCCGCTTGCAGATCACAACGGACGATGATCCTGTGCAGGGTCTGCGCGTCATCGACAATAATGCCGAGCGGTCGATCTCCGGCGATATCGGCAGCGGCATGGTATCCATCGACGCGCTGGCCGCGAATCCTGATAAACAGGACTCCTTCAACTGCAACATCGTCATTGCCGACGAAGCGCACACCTACAAAAGTCCGCAGCAGTATCAGATTCTGAAGGATGCAACGAAGGCATATACGAACAAGCTCGTCATCGTGATCTCGTCCAACGGTCCGAACGCCAGAGGCTTCCTGCTCGCCCATCTCGAATATTGCCGGAAAATTCTGCGCGGGACGGTCACGGGCGATGCAGCAGACAGCATCTTCTGCTTCCTCTGCTCCGCGCCGACACTGGAGAACGGAGACGTTGATCTGCATGATCCGGCTGTGCTGAAAGCAGCCTCGCCGGGCTGGGGCTACTCCATCCGCCCGCAGGACATGATCAACGACGCGGCTATGGCCGCTGAAAACCCGGCGCTCCGGCCGGAGTTCCTCAATAAATCGCTAAACGTCACAACGAACGCGATCAAGGCATGGTTTGACATCCATGAGTTCCGCAAGAGCGACGAGAAGTACGACTGGAACTATCGGCAACTCGCGAAGCTGCCTATCCGTTGGTATGGCGGCACAGACCTTTCGAAGCTGCACGACCTGACGGCCGGCTGCCTCTTCGGCCACTACAAAGGCGTAGACATTATTATTCCGCACGCATGGTTCCCGCGGCCGGCCGCCATCGTCAAGGCGCAGCAGGATCAAATCCCGCTGTTCGGCTGGCAGGAGGACGGCTGGCTGGACATGACAAACGACAAGGTCACAAATCACCACGATGTGGTGCAATGGTACAAAAAACTGCGCGCCGATGGGTTTAAGATCCGCCGCATCGGACACGACCGAAAATTCTGCCGCGAATATTTCGTCGAAATGCAGAAGGAACGCTTTCCCATCAAGGATCAGCCGCAGCTGTTCACACGGAAATCCGAGGGTTTCCGCTACCTGGAGGCCAGCGCCAAGAAAGGAACGCTCTACTACATGCACGCTGAACCCTATGAGTACTGCGTGCAGAATGTCGCCGGAATTGAGAAGGCTGACGACATGGTCATGTATCAAAAAATCGAGCCAAACCTCCGCATCGACCTCTTTGATGCGTCGGTGTTCGCGGTTTGTGCTTATCTCGAAGATCTGACCGCCAGCAATAAGGCTGCCGGTTGGTATGACAAAAAGGAAAAGGATGGTGATGCGGATTGAGAGTGACACCGCAGCGCAGATGCACAAGCTCGGCGCTGCAAAAATGGATGATCGGCGCGGTCAATAATGACACACTCTCTGTGCCTGGATATACGCGGCTGATCGACAGTCCGGACGTGCTCGCAGCGATCGGCGGCCTTGCGGATATCATCTCAAACGCGACGATCCAGCTCATGCGGAACACCGACGACGGCGACGTCCGCGTTAGAAATCAGCTTGCGCGATTTATGGATATCTCCCCATGGCGGCACGGCACACGCAAGGATCTGATCTCCTGGATCGTCTGGACGATGCTGACTACCTCGACCGGAAGTGCCTTCCTCCTGCCGCACACGGAGCGTGGCCTCCTGAGCGAGCTGGAACCCATGCCGGACGCTTACGCCATGAGCGAGGACAACGGAAAAACCTACTACGTGATCTGGCAGGGGCAGCGCTACTCGTCAGACAGCGTTCTACATTTCAAGCGCTGGCCGGACCCCGCGCAGCCGTGGCGCGGCATCGGCCTGAGGGTCAGCCTCCGCGACGTCACCGCCAACCTCCGGCAGGCGGCGGCCACTAAGAAGGGGTTTATGTCCGACAAGTGGAAGCCGAGCGTGATCGTCAAGGTGGACGCACTCGCCAATGAATTTGCAGACGAGGCAGGCCGCAAGCGGCTGGTCGAGCAGTATATGTCCGGAAGCACCGCAGGCGAGCCGTGGATCATTCCCGCAGAGCTGATGGAGGTGCAGCAGGTCAAGCCGCTCAGCCTGACCGATTTGGCCATCAAGGACAGCGTGGAACTGGACAAACGCGAGGTCGCGTCTTTGGTCGGCGTGACGCCGTACATGGTCGGCGTCGGCAGTTATTCCGATGCGGAGCACAACCACATGATCCGCACCACGGCAGTCACTATCTCCAACATCATCTGCCAGGAGTTGACGCGGAAGCTGCTGATCTCCGAGGAGATGTATTTCCAGATGTCCACACGCCGGCTTTACAGCTACACGCTGCAGGAGCTGGCCAGCGTGGCCGACGATCAGTACATCCGCGGCCTGATGGACGGCAACGAGGCCCGCGATTGGCTCGGCCTCAGCCCACGCAAGGGCCTGAACGAGCTGGTCATTCTCGAAAACTACATCCCTCGCGGTATGATCGGCAACCAGAAAAAACTAGAAGGAGGCGACGGCAATGCCGAATGAACGCCAGCAGCGGCAGGTGCGCTGCGTAGCCCAGCAGTTCCAGACGCGCTCGGCCAACGATGACTTGTTCATCGAAGGTTATTTCTCCGTCTTCAACAGCGAATACCCGCTTTGGGAAGGCGCGAGCGAGATCGTAAAGCCGGGCGCTTTTACCAATTCCGTCTCCGGAGATGTCCGGGCGCTCATCAACCACGATTCCAGTCTTGTGCTCGGCCGGACGAAGGCCGGCACGCTGACGCTGCGGCAGGATGAGCGGGGCCTCTGGGGCAGCATCAGAATCAATCGGGACGACGTTGACGCCATGAACCTCTACGCCCGCGTCCAGCGGGGTGACGTTGACCAGTGCTCGTTTGGATTTGACATTAAGCGAGAAACATTTGTGGATCTCGGCGGCGGGAAATGCCGCTGGGAAATCGAAGAGGTCGATCCTCTCTACGAAGTGTCTGTCTGTACGTTTCCGGCCTACACGGAAACGTCCGTCAGCGCCCGCAAGCAGGATCTGGCCGAAATTGAAAAACGCCGCGCCGAGGCCTGGCGCAGCGACATGAAAAAGAAACTGGGAGGTACATAGTAAATGGCATTAAAAGTTTTGCTGCTGCGGAGCCGTCTTGCACCGCTGCAGACTGAGCTTCAGACGCTCGAAACCACGCGCGATGGCTTCGCGGCCCGCGAAGCGGAGCTGGAGCATGACATCGCCGAGGCGCAGACCGATGAGGAGCGCAGCGTCGTTGAGGCCGCTGTGAATGCTTTTGAGCAGGAGCGCAGCGCGAACGCAGCGGACATCACCCGTGTGCAGGAACGGATCAACGAGATCAACGAAGAAATCCGCAGTCTGGAAGAAGCGCAGACGCCGCCCGCATCTGATCCCCCGGCGGCAGAGCCGACCGGAACCACCAACACCGAAAGGAGTAATCATTCCATGCCTATCAACAACCCGGAGCGCCGTTGGTTCGGCCTCACCTATCAGGAGCGCGACGCGCTGCTGACCCGCGACAGCACGAAGGAGTTCCTTCAGCGGGTCCGCCAGCTCCGTGCGCAGCAGAACAGCGTGACTGGCGCTGAGCTTGGCATCCCGACCGAGTTCATGCAGATCCTGCGCGATCTGACATATCAGAATTCCAAGCTGTGGCCGTATGTCCACAGTGAGGCCATCCGCGGGAAAGCTCGCCAGAATGTCGCCGGAACTGGTTGCGAGGCCGTCTGGTCTGAGATGCTTGCAAACATCAACGAAATTGTTATGGATTTTACTCAGCTGGAAATGGACGGCTACATGCTCGCCGGCTACATTGCCATCTCCAACGCGGTGCTTGAGGATGACTCGGATCTCCAGCTCCTGACCAGCATCCTCAACGCCATGGGCGAAGCAAACGCACGTGGGCTGGACAAAGCAATCGTTTACGGCACAGGCAAAAAAATGCCTGTCGGTTTTATCACCCGTCTTGCTGCTTCTGTGCAGCCTGAGTGGTGGAATAACGACCAGGGTGATTTTAAGGATCTGCATTCGAGCCATATCCTCAAACTGGATATTGACTCCACTTCCGGCGCGGCGTTCTTCGGCACGCTGATTGAGGCGCTCGGCATTGCTGACCCGAAGTATTCGGACGGCCGTGTGTTCTGGGTCATGAACCGGAAGACCCATATCCGGCTGATGGCAAAAGCCCTTGCATTTGACTCTGCTGCTGCGATCACTGCCGGCATCAATAACACCTTCCCGATCGTCGGCGGCGACATTATCGAACTTGACTTCATGGCCGACAACGACATCGCCGGAGGCTTCGGCAGTCTGATGCGCATGTCGGAGCGCGAAGGCGCATCCATTGCGTCGTCTGATATCCCGTTCTTCCTCCGCAATATGACGGTATACCGCTCCATTGGCCGCTATGACGGCAAGCCCGCACGCGGCGAAGCGTTCGTGCTTGTGAACTTCCACAACACCGCGCCCACGACCTCGATCTCCTTCGCGCCGAATCTCGCAAACGATCCGCTCGGCACTCTGATCGTGACGACGGCAGCCGGCACCGGCGCGTCCGGCGACAGCACCGTGACGGTGGCTGGCAACGGCTCCGGCACGCTGAAGTATCAGGTCGGCGGTCAGGCCGTGCCTGTAGCGAACGGCGAGACCGTCGATAAGAGCTGGACAAATCTGCCCGCAAATAAAACCATCAAGAGCGCCACGACCGGCGCGACCATCACCGTCGTCGAGGTCAACGCGGACGGCAAGGCCGTGGCCGTTGGCTCCGGCAGCGTGACCGCCAAGGCGTAAGAGAGGGGGCTGTAGAATGTCAGCAGACCTGCGTCTGACTTACATGAAGGTTGATCTTGGCATTTTGTCGTGCGCTGATCAACAGGAGCTTTATATGCGCGGTCTGCTGACCACAGCCGAATCCTTTGTCCGCCGGCGCGGCATCACGCTGGCGGACGACAGCGACGAGGATGACATGCTGGTCGGCTCCGTAGCCGCGTGGATGTATCGTGCCCGCGGCAACACTGAGCGGGCGGCACTCCCCCGGAATCTTGACATCATGATCAAGGACCGGCTGTGCCACGAGAAAATGAGGGACGGCGGATGATCTACGACAAGATTTTGACGATCTATACGCTGCTCCCTGGTCGGTCTCCTGCCGTGCGCAAGCTCAAGACCGTCAGCCAGCACTTTTACTGCGAGCGCACGGTGTACGCCTCCCGGTTTTACGCCGGGAAGCAGGCCGGGCAGAAGCTCGTGCGCATGGTGTCCATGCCGCGCAGCGTCTTCGACGCACCGATCGAGGCTGACCAATACTGCACACTGGAGGACGGCCACGTCTATCGCATCGACCAGGCGCAGCGCGAACAGGATGCCGACGGCCTCGACATCAACACGTTAAGCCTTGCGGAACCGGAGGGGAAATATGAGCTATTCCAAAATTGAGAACGCGCTCAAGACCGTCCTGCCGGACGCGGTCTACAAGGTACAGGCCCCGGAGACGACAAACGACGGCGAGCAGCTGCTCCGCTATCTGGTCTGGACGCCGACCGGCGAGCGCTACGCCTACGCCAACGGCCGCCCATTCGCCACGATCTATCAGGCCGTTGTGACCGTGGCCACGCAAACCGAAGATGATACGCTCCCCGCCGAAGTCTCAAAGGCTTTGGCGGATGCGCATATCGCGATGCAGATGCCGGAGCACTCCTACGACGTCGAGACAGCCACCTACTACACGGACATTCCCTGTGAGGTGATCTGATGGCGCAGATGGAGACCGACGGCATTGAAGAGGCCATCCGGCAGCTGAATAAGGCCGATCTATTTACCGACGAGAACGTGAAGCGGATGCTGACAGCCGGCTCCGAGGTTATGCTGTCCTCTGTAAAATCCGCCTTCGTGGAGTCCGGACATAACAACCCCGGCCGCCAGCGGCGCACCGGCGAGACGCTGCGGCATATCACAAAAGCCCGCGTCGTCCGGAAGGACAAAAACGGCGTCCCGTATATGTTCGTCACGATCCATGGGAAGGACAAACGTGGGCAGCGGTACGGCACAAAGGGTTTCGTGCTGAACTACGGCCGGCGAACCGGCGGCAAGATCCCGGCAGACTATTACTGGTCGACCGCGGTACACAACACCTGGCAGCAGGCCAACGACAAAATGTCCGACGTCGCTGCCGACATTCTGAAAGGAGAATGACATGCCTGAATTTGATCTTCGCGGCATGAAGGTCGCGAAATACAATTACGACAAAACGCAGAAGAAAATCAGTTATGACACGCCGATGTCCATGGGCGACGCAATGACGGCGAACCTCGAACTCAAGTTCGCGGAGGGACGTCTCTATGCCGAGTCAGCGCTGGCCGAGTACATGAAGAAGGTCACGGGCCTGACGGTCAGCCAGGGCGTGAAGTACATCCCGGACGAGACGCAGAAGCTGCTTTTCAAAGCGTATGAGCTGAGCCGTTCGGTCGGTTCCGGCTCGCCCAAGACCGTGAAGAGCATGGCCTACGGCAAGACCTCGACCGGTCAGTACGTCGGCAGCGGATTCTATGCGCCGGATATGATCGACGGCGTGGAGAAGTTCACGGCCATCTTCGTCCACAAGACGCTGTTCGGCCCGCCCAGCAAGACGCTCCAGACCATGGGCGAGCAGATCAACTTCCAGACGCCGACGACCTCCGGCGAAGCGCTGGTCGATGACGCAGGCCACTTGATGGAGTGGGAATCGTTTGACACCGAGGCCGAGGCCATTGCATGGCTCGACGCCTGCTTCACGACGGAACCGACCGTCGTCACGGAGGGAGGATAAACCATGGATCTCCGTTTGAAAACGCTGCCGTTTGAGTATGGCGGCCACACGCTCCAGCTCTGCTGCAATTTCAACGTGCTGGCAGATCTTCAGGCGGCCGGCGAACTGGAGGAACTGCTCGATGAAGAGCGCTCCTTCCGGAATTTCACGCGGCTGCTCGCGGCGCTGGTCAACGAGGCCGCAAACGCTGCCGGGCTGGATCTCTCCGTCACGGATCGCGAGATCGGCCGCGCGGTGAGCTGGAAGGAGTTCCGCCGCATCCAGGGCGATGTGTTCGGCCTGCTGTTCTCAGCGGTCCTGGATCCGGACGATGACGAGGCGGAACAGCCCGAAGAAGAAACGACCGAAGAAGAAACGACCGAAGAAGAAACGACCGAAGAAGAAACGACCGAAGAAGAAACAAAAAACGTGGAGACCAAGGAAGCGGCAGCGACGGCCTGAACTTCGCTTGGTATCTGAATATCTGGATCAATGTCCTGCATAACGACGAGGCCGTTTTCTGGCGGACAATGACGCCGGCGCGGTGCGTAGCGCTTTACCGTGAGTTTTTCAAGCTCATGGGCGCACCGAGCCGGCGTTTCGTTTCTGAGGCTCCTGCGGAGCCGGAGAAGCCCGCCCGCTTGTCGTTGTCGGCATATCTGATGGGAGGTGGCGGTTGATGGCTGCCCCGAGTATCAACACAAAAGTCAAAATGGATGGCGAGCGCGAATACAAGGCTGCGCTGGCCGAGATCAAGAGCGGACTGAACGTTCTGAAATCCGAGCTGAATCTCGCGTCCGAGCAGTTTCGGGATAACGCGGACAGCGTCGAAGCGCTGACCAAGAAAAACGACATCCTCGACCGCACGATCCTGACGCAGAAGGAAAAAATCGAGCAGATCGAAAAGGCGCTCCAGTCCTCGGCCTCCGCCTACGGCGAAGCCGATGAGCGCACCAATCGCTGGAAAACGCAGCTTAACAACGCACAGGCCGAATTGGTCAAGATGGAGCGTGCATTGAAGGATAACGAGGACGCGCTCCAAAAAGCACAGAGAGAGGCAGACGGCACGACGAACGCTTTTGGCAAGCTGAAAAAAGCTCTGTCCGACACCAAGGAGCAGGGCGGCGGCATCAAGGGCCTGTTTGCCAATCTCAAGGAGGAGTTCTCCGGCAACAACGAGGTCATGCGCGGCCTCGGTGACGCGCTGACGGACGTGTCCGGCAAATTTGGCATCCAGCTTCCAGAGGGCGCACAGAAGGCCGTGCAGTCTCTCAACGGCATCCATGCAGGTGCGGCTCTGGCTGTGACCGGTCTCGGCCTTGTGGCCGCTGCCGTGGTCAAGGCCGAAAAGGCCCTCGTTGACATCACGAAAGAGGCAGGCGCTGCGGCGTCTGAAATTCTGAAGCTGTCCTCCGTCACTGGGCAGTCAACCGAGTCCATTCAGGAGTTTGACTATGCAGCCGAAATGATCGGTGTTTCGTCCGACCGCATCCGCGACTCTCTCAAAGAGACCACCAACAAGATGCAGGAGGCGCGGGACGGCAATGAAGCTACCGCCGCCGCTTATGCCAAGCTCGGCGTGGCCATCACGGACGCGGACGGCAATCTCCGCAGCGCCGAGGATGTGTTTTACGACACCATCGACGCGCTCGGCCAGATGGAAAACCGCACGGAGCGCGACGCCGTTGCAATGGACCTCATGTCGGAATCCGCGCAGGAGCTGAATCCGCTGATCGACGCGGGCAGCAACGCGCTGAAACAGTACGCGGACGAAGCGCACGACATGGGCTATGTGCTCGACAATGACGCGCTGACCTCGCTGAAAGCCGTAGACACCGGCTTCCAAACCTTGCAGAAGACACAGGAGGCCGTCAAAAATCAGATGGCCGCCGAGTTTGCGCCGTACCTGACAAAAGCGCTGGAGGACATCCGAGAGCTGATCCAGAAGGTCGGCAAGACGCTGGTCGAGTCCGGCGCAGTCGATGCCTTCGGCAGTATCCTCGAATCTTCCGTTGCGCTGCTGGAACCGCTCGGTTCGCTGATCTCCGCTGTTCTTCCGGCTTTGACCGCAGCATTGAAACCGATCGCAGAAACGGTTGCCCTGATTGCAGACACAGCCAACGTTATTGTCGGCCTGTTTACGTTCAACGGCGATAAGATCAGAACTGCACTCGGCCTGAACGCCAGCTCCGGCCAGCTCAGCAACATGCAGCGTGCCAGCGGGGCCTATAACGGCTACCGCTATTCACAGTCTGCGGGCTGGATCACCGAGGGCACCTACACGGACGCGGAGCTGCGGTCAATGTATAACAGCGAGGTTTCCGCTGGGACGGCGCAAGGGACCTTTGAGGCGTGGAAAAATGCCGGATCGTGGCGGCGCAACGCCAGCGGAACAGACTGGTTCCCCGGCGGGCGGACGCTGCTGAGCGAGCACGGCGCAGAGACCGCGATCCTGCCGCAGGGCACGCGCATCCTGACCGCGCAGGAGACCCGCCAGAGCGGCGGAGACACCTATAACATCACGATCGACGCCCACACGGTGCGGGAGTTTGAGGACATCCTCCGCATCGTGCAGGATCGCCGCAGAGTGGTACGGATGGGAGGGACGTAAATGCCAGACTATACAATTCAGGCGGACAGATCTGCATTAGTGAGCCTGCAACTCCCAAATACCAATTTCAGCAGCGGCACGAAGGAGAATTTGCAAGATAAAGCAGATGGCCTTTTGGTGCATTTTGCGGCAATGGCCACTGCGGGACAATTCAAGAAAATCCGGCAGCTTCAGCTGTTCGTCGGCACGGATGCGCCCAATGATGCATACGGGTTTTATGGATATGCGTTAAAAACCGATTTTTCTGAGAAATCTGCGACCTACAATTCGCAGCCGGAGAGATTTGGCCATCAGTTTTTTTACACAAACAGTTTTAAGGACAACTATGCGCGGTCCCCCTATATTTCAAGCAATTTTGAGCGCGACGGGCTGAAATCTATCTTTTCCCACGGACTGAATATCTGTATCGACGCGCTGACCGGGAAGCAAACCAACGTCTATACATCAAGATCGTCTTATCCTCCCTATATTGTCGTCACAGTCTATGATGAGGTTATCGGCCTGAGTATTTCGGGGCAATCTCCGGCAGCTGGCGGATTTGTGGATCGGACGAAAGCAGCAACCTTTACATGGGCGTCTGCTGCATCCGGCTGGTGCTATGGAGATGTGACCGAAACAACCTGCACACTCCAGTGGAGAGACGGAACAACCGGTACTGTGCATACCGTCGCGGCTACTCCGCAGACAGGACAGTGCATTATTCCAGCGAACACATTCCCATCCAGTAATCAAATTCAGTGGCGAGTATCCGTCGTTTCCAACTCTGGTGTGACGACGACCTCGGATTGGATCACAATCTCCACAAAAGATTCTACGCCGACGGCAACCCCGTTGGAGCCTATTGATGTCGTTGTCGATGCAAGCCGCTCTGTGTCCTTTTCGTGGCAACATTCCGTCGCGACCGGTACGGCGCAGACAAAAGCTGACCTTGAAATTTCGAGTGACAAAGAGACATGGTCGTCACTCGCGACCGTAACAGGAGCGCTGACAAGTTACACAGCCCCAGCAAATACGCTTGGCAGTGGGACGAAATATTGGCGAGTACGCACCTACAACACAGACGGTACAGCAGGCAGTTGGAGCGATGCAGCACAATTTATTGCAATCGGCGCACCGGCTGCCCCGAGCGTCACTGTGTTGTCAGCGAACCCGCGCCCGGAGATCCGCTGGCAGTCGGATGAACAGCAAGCCTACCAAGTCGAAATCGACGGCGTCTATGCCTCCGGTACGCGCTTCGGAACCGGGAAGACGTGGAAAGCCCCATTTTATCTGGCCGATGGCAGCTACACAGCGCGCGTCCGTGTGCAAAACGAATACGGCTTCTGGTCGCCGTGGGGCACGGCGGCGCTCCCGGTCGTAAACGTACCGGGCGGCGCGATCACGCTGACCGCCGAGGGCGGCATTGAGGCGGCGCTCAGCTGGACGCCGGGCAGCTTTGACTACTATCTGGTCTATCGGAATGGAGTGGCTATCGCAAAGGTCACGGAACCGAGCCACACCGATGCAGCCAGCATTGGTGGTGTGCGCTATCAGGTGCGCGGCTGCTACGACAACAGCGACAATTACAGTCTGTCCGAGGCCGTGGAGATCACGGTCGGCACAGACAACGTCCGACTCTACGACATGGAGCGCGGCGAGTGGCTGCATTTCCTCTATGATTCTTCGGCACACCGCAGCACGGGTCTGAGCCTGTCCCAGGACATCCAATATGTCCAGCTCTCCGGGCACACCTACCCGGTCGCCGAGCGGAGCGAATTTAAGTCCCGCGCGCTGCGGATCGCCTGCGTCTGCGCGGACGACGCGGAGCGGCAGTCTCTCAGGGCACTGCTCGGACACCTGACCTGCTGCAAGACGCCGGAGGGCAACATGATTATCGGCTACCCGGCCAGCATCACGGAAAACTCTGACGATTTCTTCAGCACTTACAGCTTTACCATCGAACAGATCGACCGAAAGGAGGAGATCAACATTGATTCGTGACGTCTCCTACCACGTCAACGTCCTGCGCAACGGAGCCGAGTTTGCCCGGCTCCATTGGCGCAGCGGCGACAATCCCAATATCATGGTCAACAAGGACGCCGAGATCAAAGGCAGCTTCTCCGGGCGGTTCTACGTGCCCGACACGGTCGATCTGCTGTCAGACGAGCTGCAGCCCGTCATGCGGCTGAACGGCGTGGAGACGCCGCTGGGCGTCTTCCAGACGGCCACTCCGAGCCGCGCGACCGACCGATACAACACGGTCGTCCAGATTGAGGCCTATGACCGCTGCTGGCGGCTGCAAAACCAGCGCACGGAGAACATCCTGCACATCGCCGCCGGCACGTCCTACATTACGAAGATCCGACAGATGCTCACGGAGGCCGGGATCGGGCTGGTCATTGCGGCTCCGTCCACAGCCACGCTCCAGACAGACCGCGAGGATTGGGAGATCGGTACGACCTATCTGGCTATCATCAATCAGCTACTGGCCGAGATCAATTACAGCGATGTGTGGTTCGACGGCAGCGGCATCGCGCATTTGGAGCCGTATGAACAGCCCAGCGCCGACCGCATCGATCATGCCTATTCCGATACCGACGTCGTCCACGCGCAGCCGATCGGGCCGGATCACAACGACGAGACGGACATTTTCAACGCGCCGAACGTCTTTGTCCGAATCTGCAGCAACCCAGATCTCGACGCCGACATGGTGGCCACGGCGGTCAACGAGTCCCCGACGTCCAGCACATCCACTTTCAAGCGCAAAATGCGCATCGTCGATGTGCAGCGTGTGGACAACATTGCAAGCCAGGATGAGCTTCAGGCCGCCGCAGACCGCGCCCGGAATGAATCCATGTTAGCGGCACGAACCATCACATTTCAGACACTTAATGAGCCGGGGCACGGCGTCGGGGACATCATCTCCATCGACGATCCGGAGCTGTCCGGGATCTACGAGGAGACCGGCTGGTCGCTGACCATGGCCGCCGGCCAGATGATGCAGCACACAGCAAAAAGGACGGTGATTGCATGATGGATCTGTTTGTGGCCACGCTTGAGAGCACGCAGGAATCGCCGCTGCTCTCGCTGGCAACCATAGGCGCGAAGTACACGGACGGCGTCTCGCTGATCTTCCCCGGCCAGACTGAGGCGACGGCCAAGCACTACCGATGCAATCCGGACGTCACCTTCGCTGCGGGCAATCGCGTCCTGATTGCCCGCGTCAGCGGCAGCTATGTGGTGCTGTGCAAGGTCGGCAAGCCAAAGTAAGGAGGTAGCTATGAGCCTAAAAATCATGCAAGGCGACCAGTACGCCATTGTATTTACTGGGACGCAGGACGGCGAACCGCTCGACCTATCCAAGATTGAGATGATCGAGTTCATCGTCGGAAAGCTGCGCAAGGTGTATCCCGGTGAGGTCACGACGGACACAGACGGAAACTTCCTGTTCCCTCTGACGCAGGAGGAAACCTTTCAGTTTAAAAGCGCTTCTCAGGCCGTTCAGATCCGCGTCAAATTCGCTGGCGCGGAGCCGGTTGTCATCGGCACCAGCATTGAGGGCATCCGCGTGAGCGATTCCATCAGTAAGGTGGTGCTGTGATGGCGATCCGCTTTGACATCGGCGGGAAGCCGAACATTGTATTTGCAATCGATAACATCAAAATTGTCCACACGGGCGGGGGAGAGCCTTATGAGGGCGAATACACGGTCATCCCAAAGGCCAACGCGCCGACCGTCCTTGAGACCGCCGGAAAGACGCTCAACAAGGACGTGACCGTCACCAAGATTCCGTATTACGAAACATCCAATCCCACTGGGGACACAGTTTATATTGCATCGGAGGTATAAAAATGGGTAAAAGCAAGATCATCTACGGCGGCACTGTCCTGATCGACCTGACTGCCGACACCATCGCGGACGGAAAAGTCCTTCTCGGCTATAAGTTCCACGGCCCTGACGGCGAGATCCACACAGGCTCCTGCACGTTTGATCTCGACACCTCGGGCGCAACGGTCAAGGCGTCGGAAATCCTCATCGGCAAGACGGCAGGCGCGCGCGGCACGATGATCACCGGCGAGATGCCGAACAACGGTGCAGTAGCCGCGAAGATCAGCACGGTCAATGGCGAGTATATCGTCCCGCTGGGCTATCACGACGGCTCCGGCAAGTGCGTCATCGACCCCGACGAGGCAGCGAAGATCATTGCGGCCAACATCAAAAAGGGCGTGACCATTCTCGGCGTCGAGGGCACCTACGGCGGTGAGGCCATCACCGTCCAGAGCAAGACGGTCGATCCGCTGACCACGTCGCAGACTGTCATCCCGGATGAGGGTTATGATTATCTGTCTCAGGTGGTCGTCAACGCCATCTATTATAACGAGGCGGACAATTCCGCTGGCGGTAAGACCGTCACCATCGGCAAGGCCGCGGAGGTTTGATATGGGCGTCAGTAAAGTCGATTTCGCGGGGAATACGCTGGTCGACCTGACGGGAGACAGCGTTACCCCGGAAACCCTGTTGGAAGGTGCAACGGCGCACAATGCCGCCGGGGATCAGATTGATGGAGCCGTGGCCGTGGCTCCAGCCTCCAACACCACCCCGAAGGCGCCGGGGACGGCGTCGGCTGGTTCGGAAAGCGCGTATGCCAGAGGGGATCATGTGCATCCGAAGCAGACTGTTCATGATAATGATATGTTATGGGGTGGCAAAAATCTTAGTGGTGAAGTATCTCCAACGGATGCGGCAATGGTATCAGTCATTGGAGGCAATAAATTTGCGTTATGTAAATCGCAAGGAATCACCGTTGAATATACAAATGATGGCGGGGCAACATGGGTAAATTATGATGCTACAGAGGAAACCAAAATTAAGCTCATATCTGGCATTTCTACTGTTGGATTGTATTATGGCAAAAAAACAGAATCTTCTCAAATAGTAACTGCGGATGATATGTTGCGCATAACTGTTAATGCTTGGACTTGTGGCGTATATACATCCCTAAGAAAGATATTGATTGAATTTGCAA
>ENA-UEQE01001214-UEQE01001214.1-human-gut-metagenome-genome-assembly--contig:-NODE-1214-length-21365-cov-7.505073_pt1 | contig 21365 bp, 19 predicted proteins | sample MGYA00242934_ERZ507935 | MGnify/ENA primary metagenome ERZ507935 (study PRJEB26167, sample SAMN06115423) | human gut metagenome | host: Homo sapiens | place: China:Anhui | collected 2015-03-30... | reverse complement strand
GCCTTTGATGGGGTATATAAAAAAATTCGCGGCATTGTTCGCATCCGTCAGGCCCACGCCGCGCAACGCAGCCCGACCGCTGCACACTCCGCAACACTTTCTCTCAGGTCATGAGACACGGAGCAGTCATGAGCATCATCAGCACCCAGATGAGTTCCTCCATCCAAAACGGCTCCTGGATCCGTCGCATGTTTGAAGCCGGCATCCAGCTCAAGCAGAAGTACGGCGACGACGCCGTATGTGATTTCAGCCTCGGAAACCCGGATCTCGCCCCCCCGCCCGCCGTGGGCAAGGCGCTGGCCGAATTCGTCAAACACGTGGACGAGCCGTTCAGCCTCGGCTACATGCCGAACAACGGGTTCGGCTGGGCCCGTGAAAAGCTCGCCGCCCATCTTTCCAAGGAACAGGGCGTCGGGCTCACGGCCAACGACGTCATCCTGACCTGCGGGGCCGCGGGCGCGCTCAACGTGATTTTCAGAACCGTCCTGGAGCCCGGCGACGAAGTGCTCACCGTGACCCCCTATTTCGTGGAATACGGTTCCTACGTGGGCAACCACGGCGGCACGCTCAAGAAGGTTCCTACCCTGCCGGGCACCTTCGGGCTTGACCTGCCCGCCATCGAGGCGGCCATCACGCCCAAGACCCGCGCCATGATCATCAATTCGCCCCACAACCCCACCGGCACGGTCTACTCCCGCGAAGAGCTCGAAGGCCTGACCGCCATCCTCGCCGCAGCCTCCGAACGCAACGGCCGCCCGCTCTACCTCGTGGTCGACGAACCGTACCGCTTCCTGGCTTTCGACGGCGTGGAAGTGCCGAGCCTGCTGCCCATGTACCCCTACGCAGTCTTGGCGAGCTCTTTCTCCAAGAACCTGTGCCTCGCCGGGGAACGCGTCGGCTTCATCGCCCTGTCCCCGCTCTTCGCCGAGCGCGCCGAACTCATGGGCGGGCTGACGCTCGCCAACCGCATCCTCGGCTTCGTGAACCCGCCCGTCGTGGGCCAGCATATCATGGCGGGGGCGCTCGGATCGCAGGTGGACGTAAACATTTATGCCCGCCGCCGCGAAATGATGGGCAACGTCCTCTCCGACGCGGGCTATGAATTCCAAATGCCCAAGGGCGCGTTTTATTTCTTCCCGAAGGCTCCCGGCGGCGACGACGTGGCCTTCGTCAAGAAGCTCCTTGATGAACGCATCCTTGCCGTGCCCGGTTCCGGTTTCGGCGGCCCCGGCCATTTCCGCCTGGCGTTCTGCGTCGAGGATGAAGTCATCGCCCGTTCCGCCGAAGGGTTCAAGCGGGCCCGCGGGTAAGGAAGCCGTTTCGGGCGGCAAGGCAGCCGCCCGTTTTCCGCAGGCCCGGAATCCGTCCATCGGCACGGCCCCTTTGCGGGCCCCGGCGGACGGATTCCTGCCGAAGGAATCATTTCCCCGGCTTGGCAAGCGGCGTACTTTCAGTTCCATCCCTTCAAGCGCCAACCGGCTCGCGCCTTCCGCTGTTTTCCATCACGTTCCCCCAAAAAACACGCGCCTCCAGCCCCGCAAGGGCCGTTTCCCTGATTGGGAGATGCTGAACGCCCTGCGGAAGGGCACCCCCTGCGCCGCGAAGGCCGTTTCAAGGGATTGGAAGCCACGCCAAAGCCTCCAGGCGGGAAGGTTTTTCCGTGGGCGCCTTCCCCGCTTTCCATCATGAACGCCCCTACAGTCTTGACATAAGCCGATCAACCGTGTAAGGAGTCCCGTTCACGAGGTTATCATGGCTGAATTACGGATTGCACTGAACAACATCGCCCCTGAAGGAAGGACGTTCGTTCTGGACGAGCCGGCCATCTGGTCGGTTCCCATGAAGGAATGCGGCATGGATTGCCGCGTCGTCCAGCCTCTTGTGGGTACGGTTACGCTTCTTCCTCAGGAAGACGGCTGCCTTGTGCGCGGCAACCTGAAGGGGGAGGTCGTCGTTCCCTGTAACCGTTGCGCCGAAGACGCCCATCTGATCATCGACAGCAGTTTCGACAGCTTCGAGCCGTTCCCGGAAGCGGACGACGAGGCGGGATCGCGCGGCGGCAAGGAAAAGCCGTTCGACAGCGAGGCCGATGAACTCATCGTCAAACTGGTGGACGGCGCGCCGGAGATCAATCTGGCCGGCCTGCTCTGGGAAGAGTTTGTGCTCGCCCTTCCGGTACGTCCTCTGTGCAAGCCTGATTGCAAGGGGTTGTGCCCCGACTGCGGGAAAAACCTCAATGAAGGCTCCTGTTCCTGCGTGCGGGACGAAGGTGATCCCCGTCTTGCGGCCCTCCGGGGTCTGAAAGTGAAAAAAAACTAGATTTTGCCGCCGAACCTTGTGTCTCCGGGCGTATTGGGCTATGCCATCCGGAGCCGCATCAACAGGCGACAGAGCCAAACCCTCGGCACCATGCCGAATCCTAAGGAGTGCCGTCATGGCCGTACAGCAAAATAAGAAGTCCCATTCCAAGAAGGGTATGCGCCGGTCTCACGATCGCGTGGCCACCCCCACCGTTGTGTATTGCACCTGCGGAGCCCCCACGGTTCCCCACGCTGCCTGCCCCAGCTGCGGCACCTACCGCGGTCGTCAGGTCGTTGAACAGAAGACCGCCGATGAGCAGCAATAAGACCGTTATCGCCGTCGACGCCATGGGAGGCGATCTCGGTCCCTCCGTGGTCGTCCCCGGAGCGATTGAGGCCGCCCGCCAGACCGGAGCCAAAATTCTCCTTGTCGGGAATGAGGCTACACTTGACGGCGAACTGAACAGACTCTCCCCTTCCGGGGTGGATCTGGAAATCGTCCATGCCCCCGAAGTCGCGGGCATGGACGAAAAGCCTTCGGACATCCTGCGCCGGAAGAAAAACGCCTCCATACAGGTCGCCTGCCGCCTTGTGCGCGACGGCGCGGCCCAAGGCGTCGTCAGCGCGGGCCATTCTGGGGCTTCCGTCGCGTGCGGCATGTTTATCATGGGCCGCATCCCCGGCGTGGAACGCCCCGCCCTCGCGTCGCTCCTCCCCACGGAGAAGGAACCCGTCGTCCTCCTGGACGTGGGGGCCACCGTCGACTGCAAGCCCTACAACATATTCCAGTTCGGCCTGATGGGCGACGCCTTCGCCAGGGACATCCTCAATAAGGAAGCCCCCCGCGTAGGCCTCCTCAGCATCGGCGAAGAGGAAGGCAAGGGCAACAGCCAGGTGAAAGAGGCCTACGAGCTGTTCAAAATGGCTCAGAACCTCAACTTCAGCGGCAACATCGAAGGGCGCGATCTTTTCACCGGAGACGTGGACGTGGCCGTCTGCGACGGTTTCGTCGGCAACGTGGCCCTGAAGCTCAGCGAAGGGCTGGGCCTGTCCCTCAGCCGCGTGCTCAAGCGCGAACTGCTCAGTTCCGGCTTTCTGCCCAAGCTGGGCAGCCTGTTGGCCAAGTCCGCGTTCAGGCGTTTCGCCAAGGTGGTGGACTACGCCGAATACGGCGGGGCCCCGCTGCTCGGCCTCCAGAACATTTCCATCGTCTGCCACGGCCGCTCCAACGCCAAGGCCATTTGCAACGCGACCCGCATGGCGACCCTGTTCGTCGAGAAAGAGACCAACAAGCGCCTGATGGAAACCATCTGCGCCAATGAGGAACTGACCCGTTTCGGCCGTTCCTGTTAGCCCTCCTCACAAACGCACGGACACCGCATGACAGAAATCCATATTCAAGGCTTAGGGACGTATGTTCCGAGCAAGCGGATCACGAACGTCGACTTGATGTCTCTGGTGGATACCAGCGATGAATGGATCGTCAGCAGAACCGGGATCAAGGCCCGGCACATGCTGGCGGACGACGAAAACGGCTCCGACGCGGGCACGGAAGCGGCGCTTAGGGCTCTTGAGGATGCTGGCATCGCGGCTGAAGACATCACGCATGTCCTGACGGCGACGTGTACGCCCGACTACCTGTGCCCGAGCACGGCCTGCATCATCAGCGGCAACATCGGCTCGCACGGGGCGATGGCGTTCGACCTCAATGCGGCCTGCACCGGCTTCGTCTACGGGCTGGACATGGCGTACGGCATCCTCGCCGCAAAGCCCGGAGCCAAAGTCCTGCTTGTGGGCTCGGAAGCCTTTACGCGCCGCCTGAACTGGGAAGACCGCACGACCTGCATCCTGTTCGGCGACGGCGCCGCGGCCGCCGTGCTGACGAATGGGGAAGCCGGGGCGCCCAAACGATGCCTGCCCTCGGCGCCCCGCCTCCGGGATGTCCGGTGCGGCGCGGACGGGCGGCAGTACCCCCTGCTTACCGTCGGCGGCGGGACGAGCCGCAACTACAAGCCCGGCGATCCCATCCAAAATGATTTCTATCTCCAGATGCAGGGGCGGGAAGTCTTCAAGCAGGCTGTGCGCAGCCTTTCCACCGTCTGCTCCGAACTGCTGGAAGGCAATGGCCTGACGCTCGAAGACATCGACCTGTTCATCCCGCATCAGGCAAACCTCCGCATCATCGAAGCCGTGGGGGACCGCCTCAAGCTCGGCAGCGAAAAAATATTCGTCAACCTTGATGAATACGGCAACACGTCGGCGGCATCCATCCCGTTGGGTATCGGCGACGCCTGTGCGCAGGGCCGTATCCGTCCGGGCTCCCGAGTCTTGCTGAGCGCCTTCGGCGGGGGCTTCACGTGGGGAGCCGCATTGCTGGAATTCTAGCCGCTTTTCCGGCTGGCATCCGTGTTGAATTCTGATTTCTTTTGAGCTACAAACAACTGAATACAGCATCAAGGTGAGAGAAATGAGCGAACAACTTTCCACCGCACTCGTAACCGGCGGCTCCAGAGGCATCGGCAAGGCCATTGCGGAGACGCTGGCGAAGGCCGGATATCAGGTGTATCTCACCTATGTCAGCAAGGCTGATGAAGCCGAAGCCGTGGCCAAGAATATTACGGCGGCTGGCGGGAAGGCCAGTGCCTTTCGCCTTGACGTCGCCGACGCCGAAGCGGTCGCGGCCTTCTTCAAAGAGCATATCAAGGATCAGGTCGAGCTGGGCGTGCTGGTCAACAATGCGGGCATCACCAAGGACGGCCTGATGCTGCGCATGAAGGACGAAGATTTTGACCGCGTCATCCAGACCAACCTGCGCGGCGCCTTCGTCTGCGTCCGCGAGGCCGCCAAGATCATGACCCGCCAGCGTCACGGGCGGATCATCAACATCAGCTCCGTAGTCGGGCAGATGGGCAATGCCGGGCAGATCAATTATGCTTCCGCTAAGGCGGGCCTCATCGGTCTGACCAAGTCCGCAGCCAAGGAGCTGGCCGGACGGAACGTCACCGTCAACGCGGTCGCCCCCGGTTTTGTGGAAACCGACATGACCGCCGGCCTGCCCGATAACGTCCGCGCCGCCTATATTGATGCCATCCCCTTGAAACGTCTGGGAACGCCTCAGGACATCGCTGATGCCGTAGCTTTTCTGGCTTCGCCGGGAGCCGGATACATTACAGGACAGGTTATCGCCGTCAACGGCGGAATGTACTGTTAATCGCCGCGCCGTTTTTGCGGCGCGAACCGGCGGATTCCGTTTTGCGGAAGCGTCGACACAAGGAACGGGGCGCCAAGCCCCACTGCAACTCAAAAAGAACAAAACCGGGAGGATTCCCCCATGTCCGTTGAAGAACAGGTCAAAAAGATCATCATGGAACAGCTTGGCGTGACCGCCGAAGAAGTGAAGCCCGAAGCCTCTTTCGTTGAAGACCTCGGCGCCGACTCCCTCGACCTCACCGAACTCATCATGGCCATGGAAGAAGCCTTTGACGTGGAAATCGCCGACGACGACGCCCAGAAGATCCTGAAGGTCAAGGACGCCATCTCCTACGTGCAGAACCACACGAACTAAGCCTCGTTTTGTTCGAAGCACGGGAAACGAGAGCGGAGACGGCGGCCCGCGCGGGCGTTGTTCCTTCCGTTCCTGCTGCGCCAGAGTATTCTACCGGGCGTCTTGTGATCAGATCATAAGGCGCTCGACCACTTTTTGCTTCATGAGGGAATTATGAGCCGTAAACGCGTTGTTGTAACCGGTCTCTCTGCGCTGACGCCGCTCGGCGGCAACGTCACCGAAAGCTGGGATAACCTTCTTGCGGGGAAATCGGGCATCGGGCCCATCACCCTCTTTGACGCCTCCGGCTTTGATTCCCGCATTGCCGGCGAAGTCAAAGGATTCAACCCCGAAGCCTACGGCGTCCCCGCCAAGCAGGCCCGCCGGATGGATCGTTTCGTCCAGTTCGCCGTCGCCGCGGGCAACATGCTGATGGAACATTCCGGCCTCGTCATCAATGACGACAACGCCGGCCGGGTCAGCGTCATCCTCGGCGTCGGGCTCGGCGGCCTGCACACCATCGAAGTGTTCCACTCCCGCCTCGTCGAGGCCGGGCCGGGCAAGGTTTCCCCCTTCATGATCCCCATGCTGATCTCCAACATGGCTCCGGGCCAGCTTGCCATCGCCATAGGCGCCAAGGGTGCGAACATGGTGCTCACCAGCGCCTGCGCTTCAGGCACCCACGCCATCGGCGCGGCCTATACCGAGATCGTCATGGGCCGCTGCGACGTCTGCATCTCCGGCGGCGTGGAAGCGACCGTCACGCCTATGGGCATTTCCGGCTTTACCGCGCTGAAGGCGCTCTCCACCGCGCACAACGACGATCCCGAAAAGGCTTCCCGCCCCTTCGACAAGGATCGCGACGGCTTCGTCATGGGCGAAGGCGCGGGCCTGCTCATGCTGGAAAGCCTTGAGCACGCTCAGGCGCGCGGCGCGACCATCTACGCCGAAATCATCGGCACGGGCTCGTCCGACGATGCCTTCCACATGACCGCCCCCCGCGACGACGGCGAAGGCATGGTCGCCGCCATGCAGCGCGCCATCGCCGACGCGGGCGTCAGCCCCGACGTGGTTGACCACATCAACGCGCACGCCACCTCCACCCACCTCGGCGACATCTGCGAAACCGGCGCCATCAAGCAGGTGTTCGGCGAACGCGCCTATCAGATTGCCATCTCCGCGACCAAGTCCCAGACCGGCCATCTGCTTGGGGCCGCCGGCGGCGTTGAGGCCGTGTTCTCCGTGCTTGCCCTGCATACCGGCTATGTCCCCGGCACGATTAACTATGAGACGCCCGATCCGGAATGCGATCTCAACTGCATGACCGACGGCGCCAAGAAGCTTGATCCGCAGTACGCGCTCTCGAACTCTTTCGGTTTCGGCGGTACGAACGGCAGCATCCTGTTCAAGAAGTTCACGGCGTAAGCCCTTTCCAAGCAAGTTACGCGGTTGCATCTCTAAACTTTCATCGGAGCGTCCAATGGACCATATTCTTCTTGAAGATCCCGAACTGGCACGCGCTTTCCTGCTGGAAAGCGATCGGCAGATGAGCAAGCTGGAGCTTATCGCCTCCGAAAACTTCGTCTCTTCCGCCGTTCGGGAAGCGCAGGGGAGCGTCTTCACGCATAAGTACGCCGAAGGCTATCCGGGCAAGCGGTACTACGGCGGCTGCGAATTCGTCGACATCGCCGAAAACCTTGCCATCGAACGCGCCAAGCAGCTGTTCGGCTGCGGCTACGTCAACGTGCAGCCCCACTCCGGCAGCCAAGCGAACATGGCCTCCTACTTCGCGCTGGCCAAGCCCGGCGATACCATCCTGGGCATGAACCTGTCCCACGGCGGCCACCTGACGCACGGCAGCCCCGTGAACTTCTCCGGCCGCCTGTTCAACGTGGTTTCCTACGGTGTGGACAAGGACACTTGCCTCATCGACTATGAAGAGGTACGCCGCCTCGCCCACGAGCACCGCCCCGCGGTCATCGTGGCGGGCGCCAGCGCCTACCCCCGCACCATCGACTTCGCCAAGTTCCGCGCCATCGCCGATGAAGTGGACGCCAAGCTGCTTGTGGACATGGCCCACATCGCCGGCCTTGTGGCCGCCGGGCTCCATCCCTCCCCCATCGGGCACGCCCACGTCACCACGACCACGACCCACAAGACCCTGCGCGGCCCCCGCGGCGGCATGATCCTATCCGACGAATCCTTCGGCAAGACGCTCAACAGCCAGATCTTCCCCGGCATTCAGGGCGGCCCGCTCATGCACATCGTCGCTGCCAAGGCCGTGGCCTTCGGCGAAGCCCTGCGCCCCCGCTTCAAGGATTATCAGGCGCAGGTGCTCAAGAACACCGCGACGCTGGGCGAAGAGCTCAAAAATGCCAAGTTTGACCTCGTTTCCGGCGGCACGGACAACCATCTGCTGCTCGTCGACCTGACCAACAAGGACATCACCGGCAAGGACGCCGAACACGCCCTCGACGCCGCCGGCATCACCGTCAACAAGAACACCGTGCCCTTTGAGACCCGCTCCCCGTTCGTGACCTCCGGCATCCGTATCGGAACGCCCGCGCTCACGACCCGCGGGTTCCGCGAACAGGACATGGTCAAGGTGGCGGGCTGGATCGACGCCGCCATCGCCAACGCCGGCAACGAAACCCGCCTTGCCGAAATCAGCAAGGAAGTGGCCGCTTTTGCACGGCAGTTCCCGCTGTTCGCCTGGTAGTTTTGCAGGGCCCTGCCCTGCACCCGCCGGGCTGCCGCCCGAACCCGCCCGGGGGGAATGATTCCCCCCGGCCCCCCTCGGTGACGGGTACGCGCCGTTTCCGAAGGTAATACAAGCTATTGCTTGCTTCTTAAAAGCTCTTCAAACGGCGTTGCCGTTTGAAGAGCTGATAGGCGCCCCCTCCCGTGGCGTCTCCGTTTTTGCCGGGGTCCGGGGTGCGGCTCGCACCCCGGGCGGGGTCAAGGGGCCGCGGCCCCTTGCCGCCGGAGGCCCTCCCCGTCCCCGCTCTTTCATTTTACAGAAGGATACCTTTATGTCCCGCGTCGCTTGGCCCGACTACTTCATGAACATCGCCCACCTCGTGGCGGAGCGCTCGACCTGCCTGCGCCGCAGGGTCGGGGCCGTAGCCGTCAAGGACAAACGCATCCTCGCCACCGGCTATAACGGCGCACCGTCCAAGGTGGCGCATTGCCTCGATATCGGCTGCCTACGCGAACAGCTCGGCGTGCCTTCCGGCCAGCGGCATGAAATCTGCCGGGGCCTCCACGCGGAACAGAACGTCATCATTCAGGCTGCGGTGCATGGCATTTCCCTTGCCGGGGCTGAAGTCTACTGTACGCATCAGCCTTGCCTCATCTGCTCGAAAATGCTCATCAACTGCGGTATCACCAAAATCTGGTACGCATCGGGCTACCCTGACGAGCTCGCCATGCAGATGCTGAACGAAGCGGGCATCACGCTCGAACTCCTTCCCCTGCGTCCTACGCCGGATGGCTGCGGGCATACGGGCACCTCAGGAGAAAGCGCATGAGCCACCCGTACGAATCGTTCATGCGGGAAGCCGCCGGGCTCGCGGAACGCGGCCGCTGGGCCGCCGCACCCAATCCCACGGTGGGGGCCGTGCTTGTCCGTGACGGCATTGTCGTCGCCAGAGGCTGGCATACCGCTTACGGGAAGAGCCATGCGGAAGTGGAGTGCCTCAGGGACGCCGAGGCCAAAGGCGTCGATCCTTCGGCCTGCACGCTGGTCGTCACGCTTGAGCCCTGCAACCACCAAGGAAAAACCCCGCCCTGCACGGAAGCGGTGATAGCGGCGGGTATCCGCCATGTGGTCATCGGCCTGCGCGATCCCAACCCCAAGGCGGCGGGCGGCATGGAACGCCTCGCCGAAGCGGGCGTGAAGGTGGAGGCGGGCGTGTGCGAAGAGCTGTGCCGGGATCTGGCCGCCGATTTCCTGATCTGGCAGACCACGAAACGCCCCTATGTCATATTGAAGCTCGCCATGACGCTGGACGGGCGCATCGCCACCCGCACCGGGCATTCCCGCTGGATTACCGGAGAAACGGCCCGCCGTCAGGTGCATGAACTCCGCGCCAATGTGGGGCGGGCCGGGGGCGCCGTCCTCGTCGGCGGCAATACGCTCCATACCGACAACCCTTTGCTGACCGCAAGGCTTGACGGGCCGGTCGAACGCCAGCCGCTGGCGGTATCCATTTCCTCGCGCGTGCCCGCGCCCGACTCGCTGCTGCTGTTCAAGGAACGCCCCACGGAAACGATTTTCTTCACCACGGCGTCCGGGGCCGCCACGCCGCGCGCGGCGCAGCTCCGCGAGCGCGGCGTCCGCATCTTGGGCCTTGACCGCTGGAAAAGCGGCGAGGATCTTGTGCAGATCCTTGAATACCTGCGTCAGGAAGCGGGCTGCCCCTACGTGCTGTGCGAAGGCGGGGGGCGCCTTGGCCTCTCGCTGCTGGAAGCCGGGCTCGTCGATGAATTCCATCTCCACATCGCGCCGAAAGTGCTTGGGGACAACGACGCGCGACCGCTGTTCGACGGGCGCACGCCCCTCGAACTGGATGAGGCGCTCTCGCTGCGGCTGGTCCGCATGGAGCCCTGTGGGGAAGACGGACACCTTATATTCAGACCGGTGCGCGCATGTTCACAGGCATAATCAACGGTCAGGGGAAGCTGCTGGCGGTGGAGTCCCACGGGCACGAAACCCGGTTTCGGATTCAGGCGCTTTATGCGCTCACGGACATTATTTTGGGCGAATCCATTGCCGTCAACGGAACGTGTCTTACAGTAGAAACGTCTGGCCCAAGCCTTTTTTCCGCCTATGCGTCCGCTGAAACCATGCGGCGCACGGCTCTCGGCCTGCTGAAACCCGGCGCCAAGGTCAACCTTGAACGGGCGCTTGCCGTGGGCGATCGCCTCGGCGGGCATATCGTCAGCGGGCATGTGGACTGTGTGGCTGAAATCCTGTCCGTGCGGCGGGAAGGCGAGTCACGGTGCATCCGCATCGGTTTTCCCGCTTCTTTTGGAGCGGAAGTCATCAGGAAGGGCTCAGTGGCACTTGACGGCGTCAGCCTGACAGTGAATGATTGCGGGCCGGACTTTTTGGAGGTCAACGTCATCCCCGAAACATGGCGGGCAACGACGGCGGCCGAATGGGTTCCGGGCACGCGCATCAATATGGAAACCGACGTCATCGGCAAATATGTCCGCCACATGATGGCCCCCCACCTCGGCCTCGCCTCCGAGGAGGCGAAAACGGGGAAACTGTCGGTTGAATTCCTGCGCGAAAACGGCTTTTTCTGAGGATCAACGAAGCTGAGGACTTTCTATTATGGCTATTTGCAGTGTTGAAGAGGCGGTGGAGGATATCCGGCAGGGCCGGATGATCATTCTTGTCGACGACGAAGATCGGGAAAACGAGGGTGACATCACCATCGCCGCCGAGCATGTGACGCCAGAGGCCATCAATTTCATGGCGAAATACGCCCGCGGCCTGATCTGCCTTCCGCTCGGCCCCAGCCTCGTGGACAAGCTGGAACTCCCGCTCATGACGCAGCGCAACGGCTCCAAGTTCGGCACCAACTTTACGGTGTCCATCGAAGCCCGCAACGGCGTGACCACGGGCATTTCCGCAGCCGACCGCGCCCATACCATCCTCACCGCCGTCGCCGATGGCGTCCGCCCCGAAGATCTGGTGACGCCCGGCCATGTGTTCCCGCTCCGCGCCCAGCCCGGCGGCGTGCTCACCCGCGCCGGACAGACGGAAGGCAGCGTGGATCTCGCCGTGCTCGCCGGGTTGAAGCCCGCCGCCGTCATTTGCGAGATCATGAAAGACGACGGGACGATGGCCCGTATGCCCGATCTGGAGAAATTCGCCGAGGAGCACAACCTCAAAATCGCCGCTGTGCGCGACCTTATCCGCTACCATCTGCGGCACGGCCAGCTCGGCGTGCGCCGCGTGGCCGAAACCAAGCTCCCCTCCCGCTACGGCAACTTCACGATGATCGCCTATGAAAACGATATCAGCGCCGACACCCATGTCGCCATCGTCAAGGGCGACGTGTCCGAAAAGGGCGGCTCCGATCCCGTGCTCGTGCGCGTGCACAGCGAATGCCTGACCGGCGACGCGTTCGGCTCCCTGCGCTGCGACTGCGGCAACCAGCTTGCCGCCGCGCTGACCCGCATTGAAAAGGAAGGACGGGGCGCGGTCATCTATATGCGTCAGGAAGGGCGGGGCATTGGCCTCGCCAACAAGCTGAAGGCCTACGCCCTTCAGGATCAGGGCTACGACACCGTTGAAGCCAACGAAAAGCTCGGCTTCAAGGCGGATCTCCGCGATTACGGCGTCGGCGCGCAGATCCTGCTGGATCTGGGCATCCGCAAACTCCGCATCATGACCAACAACCCCCGCAAGATCGTCGGCTTGGAAGGCTACGGGCTCGAAATCGTCGGCCGCGAGCCCATCGAGGTGGGCTGCTGCGCCACTAATGAAGATTATATGCGTACCAAGCAGGAAAAGATGGGGCACATGCTCCACGTTTCCGGCAACCGTAAGTAACGAACGGCGCGCCGCATCCCGAAATGCGGCGCCTTACCCCATACAGACGAGGCTCCCATGAACCAAATCAAGACCATCGACGGGCATCTCAACGCGGCGGATCTCAAATTCGCCATCCTTGCAACACGATTCAATGATTTCATCGTGGATCGCCTCATCAGCGGCGCGGTGGACTATCTGATCCGTCATGGCGGATCGGAAGAAAACCTCACCATCGTCCGCGTTCCCGGCGCGTTTGAAATGCCCCTCGCCTGCAAGAAGCTGGCGGCTTCCGGCAAATACGACGGCATCGTCGCCGTCGGCGCCGTCATCCGGGGCGGGACGCCTCATTTTGATTTCGTGGCGACCGAAGCCACCAAGGGCCTTGCCCATGTGTCCCTCGAAAGCGGCGTGCCGGTGGGCTTCGGCCTGCTGACTACGGACAACATCGAGCAGGCCATCGAACGCGCGGGCACCAAGGCCGGCAACAAGGGCGTTGAAGCCGCCGCCGCCGTCCTTGAGACCGTCCGCGTATTGCAGCAGATTTAAGGGGAAAAAGCTGTGGGAGGCGTCCACCCAGGCGCCTCCCTTCCCTCCGCGGGCCTTTTTATCGACGGGGAAGCTGTGCGGCGGGAACTTCGCTGTATAAGGCTCTCTTCCGAAAAACGCGGGTGTTGCCGGGCCATAACAAAACGGCAAGCCCCGGAAGGCTGTGGGACCATCCACAGCCGGAACGGTTCCCCGCGATCCGGGGAAAGGCCCGAACGGGTACGGGGCGGCTTTCCCGAAGAAGGGTTCCCCGCCCCCATCCAGACCCGGCGGGCGCGGGGCGGCTTCTGCCAAGCCAACGGAGCGGAAGCCCCGGCGAAATGCCCGGCGGGTGCGGAGGCCCCCTACCGCATACGGAAAGGGCCCGGTTCCCCAATGTCTTGCCGGCGGCGTTTTTCTCCGCTGCCGCGTTGTCTTCCGGGAAGCTCCCGGAAGTTCGTTTTTCCGGCATTCCATCACTTTTGCACGAGGCCACTTCATGTCCAAAAACAGACCCCATGCCCGCCGCGCCGCACGTTCACGCGCGTTTCAGGTGCTGTACAGCCTACAGTTCTCTCCTTCGACCACCCTCGGGGATGTCCGTACCGCATTCCTCGAAATGCCCGATCCCACTGATGCGGATATGGACGAAAACGCCGAAACCCGCGAGGAAAAGCTGTACGGCTTCGCGTGGGAGCTGGTGGAGGGCGTCTGGGCCAACGTCAAAACCCTCGACAGCGTCATCGAACGCTTCTCGCAGAACTGGCGCGTGGATCGACTCGGCAAGATCGAGCTGACCCTGCTCCGCCTCGCCGTCTTTGAAATGCTGTACCGGGCTGACGTCCCGCCCAAGGTCGCCATCAACGAGGCGCTTGAACTGTCCACCCGCTTCGGCGACGCCAAGGCCAAGAGCTTCATCAACGGCATCCTCGACGCGGCGATCAAGGCTCAGGAAGCCGGTACGCTCACAGTTGCGGGCAAGGCCGACGCCTGATAGATTGGCGGGGTTTGACGCCAACGCGGGCCGGAGGCGATCCGGCCCCCGACTATACAGCAATAAGGATCAGTCATGAGCAAGCCTAAGCGCTATGACCCGGCGGCCATTGAAACCAAATGGCAGTCCCGCTGGGAAAACGAAAAGACCTACGCCTGTCATGTCGACAAGGACAAGAAAAAATACTATGTGCTGGAAATGTTTCCCTATCCTTCAGGGAACCTGCACATGGGCCATGTGCGCAACTACTCCATCGGCGACGTGGTGGCGCGCTTCAAGCGCATGCAGGGGTTCAACGTCATGCACCCCATGGGGTGGGACGCCTTCGGCCTGCCCGCCGAAAACGCCGCCATCAAACACAACATCCATCCGAGCGTCTGGACGCATGCCAATATCGACAACATGCGCGCCCAGTTGAAGCGCCTTGGCTACTCCTATGACTGGGATCGCGAAGTCGCCACCTGCGATGAGCCCTATTACCGTTGGGAACAGCTTTTCTTCCTGCGCTGGCTGGAAAAGGGCCTTGTCTACCGCAAGAAAGCCTCCCAGAACTGGTGCCCGCACTGCAACACCGTGCTCGCCAACGAACAGGTCGTCGACGGACTGTGCTGGCGCTGCGATACGCCCGTCGTCCAGAAGGAGCTCACCCAGTGGTTCCTCAAGATCACGGATTACGCCGACGAACTGCTCGCCGACCTCTCCAAGCTTGAGGGCGGCTGGCCCGACCGCGTGCTCAGCATGCAGCGCAACTGGATCGGCAAGTCCGTGGGCGCGGAAATCACGTTCCCGCTGGAATCCAGCGAAGGCGACATCAAGGTGTTCACCACCCGCCCCGACACGGTATTCGGCGTGACGTTCATGACGCTGGCCCCTGAGCACCCGCTCGTCGATTCGCTCATCAGCGGCAAGCCCAACGAGGCCGAAGCCCGCGCCTTCATCGAGCGGATCCACAACATGGATCGCATCGACCGCCAGTCCGACAGCCTCGAAAAAGAAGGCGTCTTCACCGGCGCCTACTGCCTCAACCCCTTCACGGGCCGCCAAGTCCCGATCTGGCTCGGCAACTTCGTCCTTGCCGAATACGGCACCGGCGCGGTCATGGCCGTGCCCGCCCACGACCAGCGCGATTTCGACTTCTCCAAGAAGTACGGCATGGAGCGCATCGTGGTCATCCAGCCCGAAGGCGAAGCGCCGCTCACTCCCGAGAGCCTGACCGAAGCCTATACCGCTCCCGGCGTGCTCGTGAACTCCGGCGAATTCAACGGCCTGCACAACGAAGAAGCCAAAAAGGCCATCGCCGACGCGCTGGAAGCGTCCGGCAAGGGCAAGCGCACCACCAACTGGCGCCTGCGCGACTGGAATATTTCCCGCCAGCGTTATTGGGGCGCGCCCATCCCGGTAATCTATTGCGACAAGTGCGGCATGGTTCCCGTGCCCGAAGACCAGCTTCCCGTCCGCCTGCCGCTGGACGTGCAGACGCACCCGGACGGCAAGTCCCCCCTGCCCCATACGCCCGAATTCTACAACTGCACCTGCCCGAAGTGCGGCGGCGCGGCCAAGCGCGAAACCGACACGATGGATACCTTTGTGGAATCCTCGTGGTACTTCGCCCGCTATACCGACGCCCGCAACGACAAGGCTCCCTTCGACATGGAAGCCCTGCGCTACTGGCTGTCCGTAGACCAGTACATCGGCGGCGTGGAGCACGCCATCCTGCATCTGCTCTATGCCCGCTTCTTCACCAAAGTCCTGCGCGATCTCGGCTACTTCCCCAAGGAAATAGACGAGCCCTTCGCCAACCTGCTCACGCAGGGCATGGTTCTGAAGGACGGCAGCAAGATGTCCAAGTCCAAGGGCAACACCGTCGATCCCACGGAGATGATCGCCAAGTACGGCGCGGATACCGTCCGTCTGTTCTGCCTGTTCGCCGCGCCGCCGGAACGCGATTTTGACTGGAGCGATACCGGCATTGAAGGGGCTTCCCGCTTCCTCAACCGTGTCTGGCGCCTGTATGCCGACAGCAGCGAGTTCCTGTCGCCCGTGGGGGCCTGCTCCTCCTCCGCCGCCGACGCGACGACCCCGGCAGCCAAGGAAGTCCGCCTCAAGGAACACCTCACCGTCAAAAAAGCCGGCGAAGACATCGGCAACCGCTACCAGTTCAACACCGCCATCGCTGCTATTATGGAACTGGTCAATGCGCTGTATCTCGCCAAGGACGAGCTCGCAGCGACGGAAGAAGGCCGCAAGATCCTGTCCTCCGCCATGGCGACCGTGCTGACGCTTCTATCCCCCATCACCCCGCACCTGTGCGAGGAATTGTGGGAAGGCCTCGGCCATGCCCGGAGCATCGATCAGGAGCCCTGGCCGGTATGGAGGGAGGACGCCTTGCAGCGCGACGTGCTCACCGTGGTCATCCAGATCAACGGCAAGCTGCGCGGCAAGATCGAAGTCCCCGCCTCCGCTTCCAAGGAAGAAATAGAACGGCTCGCCCTTACGGAACAGAACATCGTCCGCCACCTTGAAGGGCTCACCGTCCGCAAGGTTGTGGTCATTCCCGGCAAACTCGTCAACGTGGTGGCCAACTGATGAACAGACCGCACCCGGATTCGGCGCATGCAGGGCATGGACGCCTGTACAGGCTTGCGGCGGGACTGCTGAGCGGGCTGCTCGCCTGCCTGATGCTGACCGGGTGCGGCTATGTCTGGCGCGGTCAGGAAGGCTCCCTGTCCGAAAACAGCGTGCTCGGCAACGGTTCCAAGACGCTCAGGATCAAAAGCGTGGAACAGACCTCGCTCTACCCTTGGCTGACCTATCAGGTCCGCTCGCTGGTACGGGACGACATCAACGCCCGGAACCTGGCGAAATGGGTGGACAGCGGACAGGCCGACTATACCCTGACCGTGCGCATCCCTAGCTTCAAGGTTCGCAGCTACGGCGAGTACAGAAGCGCCTCACAACTGTATACGGCTACCATCACTATAGAATTCATCGTCTACGATGGAAAGACCAATACGGAAGTCTGGCGTTCGGGAAACATCTACTACAGTGAAAACTATGAAAACGCCAATGAGGAATCGGCCATCAAGTCCATCCTCGAAATGGCCGTGCGCCGTTGCATGGACGCCTTGCAGCAACGATTCTGACCTGACGGGACAAGGCCGTCGCTTTCGCCTATGACGACACGACCGGGTTTCAGCTTCTGCATATGCCCAGACGGGAAGCTCCTCCGCCAGCAGGTGGAGGAGCTTCTTGGTGCCCATCCCGACGCGGGGCGGGAACGGCATGTTTTCTGGGGCGACGACGAACTGCCGCCCAAATTCTGGGAAATCCTCACGCTCCAAGGGCTTTTTTCCACATCGCGGGTTTTGGTGATGCGCAACGCCCACGCCCTGACCGCCGATGTATGGAAACGCCTTTCCTCCGCGCTCTCCCGCCCCAATCCCCAGACCTGGCCTCTGTTTTGCCTTGAGGCCGCGTGGGAAAAGGGCCAGCCCAAGATCCCCGCGCATATAACCAAACTGCCGTGCTTTACCTTTGCCGACGCCAAGGGCTGGATCTGGCGCTCCCCCGGACTGGAGCCGCGCTCGCTCCGCCGCCACATCCAGATGCGTTCCAAGGCGCTGGGGCTGGATCTGGAGCCGGGCTGCGTGGACATTCTCGCCGAGACGCTTCTTCCTGATGCCGCCGCCGTGGACGCGGAATTGAGCAAGCTCCAACTGCTGGCGGACGGAAAACCGTTGACGCAGGAGCAGGCCCGCAGCGTCAGCCCGACGACCGAATTCAACGTCTTTGCGTTCCTGCGCCAGCTTCAGGCGGGGCAGGCGGCTTCCGTCTGGAAAAGCATCCTTGAGGAAGAATCCAAGGGCGAAGAACCGCTTTTCTACCTACTCGCCATGCTCCAGCGTGAGGCACGCCAGCTTTGGCAGCTCCTTGCCGGGGAACAGGTTCGCATGGGCCCGTCCGATCAGCAGGCCAAACAGCAGGCGGCCTCCCGCCTCGGCGCCGCCGGGCTCGCCAGGCTCTGGGACGCCATGCACACCGCCGAGCTTTCCGTCAAATCGGGAAGACGTTCCCCCAGCCAGGCGCTGGATGCCCTCATGGGGGATTTGACGCTGCTTTTCGCGCCCGCGCAACGCCGTTCCCCCCGCTGACGCCCTTTTTCATTTCTCATGGCCCATCCGGGCTTTCCCCCTTGCTTACCCCGCAGGACTGCTTATTATGTCAACTGGTACACCCCACTACGCCGGACACCGTGCCCGGCTGCGCGAGCGCCTTCTCAAAGACAGCACCGCGCTTGCCGATTATGAAATATTGGAACTCTTGCTGGGTTATGCGCTTTTGCGGCGGGATACCAAGCCGCTCGCCAAAGAGCTGCTCTCCCGGTTCGGGAGCATCCGCGGCGTATTGGACGCACTGCCCGCCGAAATACAGCAAGTGGACGGCGTGGGTGAAGGCGTCGCGGCCCTTCGGCTCCTGCTTCGGGAAATGATGGCGCGCTACGCCGAAGCGCCGATGCGGGAACGGAAAGTTTTGTGCACGCCCCGCGACGTGGCGCAAATGGTGATCCCCCGGTTGTCCGGCTCTCCCCACGAGGAGCTCTGGACGGCTACCGTCGACGCCCAAAACCGCCTGCTCACCTGGGAGCGGCTGGCGCGGGGGACGGTCGGCATGGTTCCGTGCTATCCGAGGGACATTCTGGAGCGGGTGCTCCAGCGCAAGGCAAGCGGCTTCTTTCTGGTGCACAACCATCCCGGAGGGACGCCCAAGGCTTCGCCCGAAGATGTCGAAATGACGAGGAACATTCAGCGCATCGCCACCAGCATGGGGCTGCGCCTGCTTGATCACCTCATCGTGGGCGACGGTGCCTGTTACAGCATACGAGAGGACGGCCTGCTCTGAACCACGGGTTCTCCAACCGTACTACCTTTTGAGGATACAGCCATGACGTTTGATTCTGATAACGACAACGACGAAAAAAAAGAGGAAACACCCGTCCGCCGCCGTCGGAGGCCGGCCCGGCGCCGTGTCCCCGCTCAAATACAGGACGGGCAAATGGACGCCTCTTCCGAAGACGTTACGCCGGAACTGCAGGAAATCCCATCCACCATGCCCCTGCTTCCCCTCCGGGACGTGGTGGTCTTCAACTATATGATCGTGCCCCTGTTCGTTGGGCGTGAACAGTCCGTGCAGGCCGTGGAAGCCGCCGCAACGCACGGCCGCCATATTTTCCTCTGCGCCCAAAAAGACGGGCAGGTGGACAACCCCAAAGCGGACGATCTCTACCCGGTCGGATCCGTGGCGCTCATCCTGCGCCTGCTCAAGATGCCCGACGGGCGCATCAAGGCGCTGGTGCAGGGGGTATCACGCGCCCGCCTCGTCGGTTTGAACGAGAGCGGCCCCTATCTGTCCGCCAATGTCGAGCTGATGCCCGAACCGGAAGCCGCCGCGCCCGAATCGGAACAGGAAGCGCTCATCCGTTTCGCGCGCGAACAGTGCGAGCGCATCCTGTCCCTGCGCGGCATCCCCACCGGGGACATCATGGGCGTCCTCAGCAATGTGAACGAACCCGGACGCCTTTCCGATCTCATCGCCGCCAACCTGCGGCTCAAGATGGAGGAAGCGCAGGAAATCCTCCAGTGCATCGATCCGATGGATCGCCTGCGCCTCATCATCACGCATCTGGTGCATGAGTCCGAAGTGGCGACCATGCAGATCAAGATCCAGACCTCCGCCCGCGAAGGCATGGACAAGGCGCAGAAGGAATATTACCTGCGCGAACAGCTCAAGGCCATCCGCAAGGAATTGGGCGACGGCCCCGACGCCGACGAAGAACTGGAAGACATCACCAAGGCCATCGAAAAGGCGGGGCTCCCCGCCGAAGTGCGCAAAGAAGCCGACAAACAGCTCAAGCGGCTCGCCGCGATGCACGGCGACTCGGCGGAAGCCAGCGTCGTGCGCACCTACCTCGACTGGCTGGCGGAATTGCCGTGGAAAAAGATGTCCAAGGATCAGCTTGATATCGTCAAGGCCAAAGACGTGCTGGACGAGGATCACTACGGGCTGGCCAAGATCAAGGACCGCATCCTTGAGTACCTCAGCGTCCGCAAGCTCAACCCCGACTCCAAGGGGCCCATCCTCTGCTTTGCCGGCCCTCCCGGCGTGGGCAAGACCTCGCTCGGCCGTTCCATCGCAAGGGCATTGGGGCGCAAGTTCCAGCGCATCTCCCTCGGCGGGATGCGCGACGAGGCTGAAATCCGCGGACACCGCCGCACATACATCGGAGCCATGCCGGGCCGCATCATTCAGGCGATGAAGCAGGCGGGAACCCGCAACCCCGTCATCGTCCTTGATGAAATCGACAAGCTCGGCAACGACTTCCGGGGCGATCCGTCTTCGGCCCTTCTTGAGGCGCTGGACCCGGAACAGAACTTCAACTTCAGCGATCACTACCTGAACGTGCCGTTCGATCTCTCCAAGGTGCTGTTCATCTGTACGGCAAACCATCTGGAGAATATCCCCGGCCCGCTCCGTGACCGCCTGGAAATCATTTCCCTGCCCGGCTATACGCAGCAGGAAAAGCTGGCCATTGCCCGCAAGTACATCCTGCCCAAGGAAATGCACGAAAACGGGCTGAAGGATCGCGAACTGACCTTGCCCGATGCGGCGATGAACCGCATCATCCGCGAATATACCCGTGAGGCGGGCCTGCGCAACCTTGAACGCGAAATCGGAACCGTCTGCCGCAAGATCGCACGGCGGAAAGCGGAAGGAGGCAAGCCTCCCTTCCGTGTGACGGCGGCGGGGCTCCCCCGGCTCCTCGGCGCGCCGATCTTCATCGACGACGAAGCCGAACGCAAGCTCATCCCCGGCGTGGCCCTTGGCCTCGCGTGGACGCCCGCCGGCGGAGAAATCCTCTACATTGAGGTTTCCGCCATCAAGGGCAAGGGCGGGCTCACGCTGACGGGCCAGCTTGGGGACGTAATGAAGGAAAGCGCGCAAGCCGCCCTGACCTATGCCCGCGCCAAGGCCGACGAGCTCGGCATTGCGCCGGACTTCGCCGAGCACACGGACATCCACATCCATGTGCCTGCCGGAGCCACCCCCAAGGATGGCCCCTCAGCCGGCGTCACGCTGGTGACGGCGCTCATCTCCGCGCTGACCGGCAAGGCCGTGCGCGGCGACATCTGCATGACGGGTGAAATCACCCTGCGCGGGCGCGTCCTGCCCGTGGGCGGCATCAAGGAAAAGGTGCTCGCCGGGGTTGCGCGCGGCATCGGCCACGTCATCCTGCCCGCCAAGAACCAGAAGGACTTGGAAGACATCCCGCAGGAGCTCCGCCGCAAGATCGTCGTCCACACAGTGGACAGCATCGACGACGTCCTCCCGCTCGTGTTTGAAAAGAAGTAGAAAAGATTGGGGAGGGGAGAGGGAACCTTTCTGGAGAAAGGTTCC
>ENA-UEQE01001205-UEQE01001205.1-human-gut-metagenome-genome-assembly--contig:-NODE-1205-length-21467-cov-7.414960_pt1 | contig 21467 bp, 23 predicted proteins | sample MGYA00242934_ERZ507935 | MGnify/ENA primary metagenome ERZ507935 (study PRJEB26167, sample SAMN06115423) | human gut metagenome | host: Homo sapiens | place: China:Anhui | collected 2015-03-30... | reverse complement strand
ATTCACGCACCCGTGTGGGTGCGACCCGCTCTAAAAATCAATCAACAATAAACTAATAGTTTCAATTCACGCACCCGTGTGGGTGCGACGGGCGCGGTAGACGTACACCCCCCGGACTTTTATGTTTCAATTCACGCACCCGTGTGGGTGCGACGCAACATAGTACATGGGAGATTGTCTTACACCGGGTTTCAATTCACGCACCCGTGTGGGTGCGACGTGGCTTTTCGCCCTTTCAACGGATTTGCTGGTAGTTTCAATTCACGCACCCGTGTGGGTGCGACTTGTTCCGATTATGGCTTGCCCCTGTATGATAAAGTTTCAATTCACGCACCCGTGTGGGTGCGACGCGGAACGGTGGCATATCATACTGATTCCGTTGCAGTTTCAATTCACGCACCCGTGTGGGTGCGACTTGCGTTGGATGAATCTGACATGGTGCGCTTGTGGGTTTCAATTCACGCACCCGTGTGGGTGCGACATCCCTACCGTTTTAGTAGGGATTCCTTGTTCCGGTTTCAATTCACGCACCCGTGTGGGTGCGACACCTTCAATCACAATCCCTATCGGAATAGTAGGAGTTTCAATTCACGCACCCGTGTGGGTGCGACGTGTAGGCAACCGGTGTAACGCGCCAAGACATCTGATAGAACTACGACAAGTATCTTATATAACTTGTCAAATTGACTGCTCCGTGCAGGGGGTCTGCATCGACTCTGCCTCCCCCTTACAAGCGGCCAGCAGGTCTCCCCAGTCCACCGCCTCGTCGTCCTCCCTGGCCACTCCCTCCCGGAGCATCCTCTCCCTGGCGTCGGCCAGCAGGTGCATCACCCTGGCCCGTTCGCTGGCGGGTTGGTTGGACATGCGGGGGCTGCCGGTAATCACCACGGCAAACCTGGCCGCGTAACTCTCGGCGCTTACCGTGCGGCTGGGCCAGCACCAGGCCGTCCATATACTCCACGGGGAACGTTTACGCCATGGCTCATCAATGCGGCACAATGCTGCCGGAACCCTGGCCAACACCTCCCGTCCAATCGTCCAATCTTCCGGGGCGCGGTCATCCAGGAGACTCCAATCCATCTCCCGATAAAGACGTCTGGCTATCCAGCCTCTCAATGCGTACAAACACCCGAAGACTCTCCAGTCTCCATTGACAAAATCTCCGGAGGTGTACATCTGGCACCAGGGGCGCTGCTCCATCCAGCGCAGCCAGCCGCCATCCAGCAGAGCCGTGTCACAGTCGACCTTGACCAGGATGTCGTCATCCTCCGCCTCCCGGCACATCTCGGAAAGCATGCCCCGGATGCAGTCAGGCCCGCGCAGGTTACCGTGGCGCTCCCAGGAGGACTGCACATACTCCGCTCCCATGCTCCGGAGAGCCTCCGCCGTCTCCTCCTGCACCGGGCTGGACGCATCGTCCACCACCGTCACGCTGGCACAGGGCACGGCCATCCGGGCGCACCGCACGCAAGCCACCGCCTCAGCGGCGTCTCCGGAATACGAAAAAATAAAGATTCTGATCATACTATTATCTATAGGGTAAAATTTAGATGGCGGGGCCGTATGGGTAAAAAGTGCCGTGATTGAGCGGAATCTGGATGGTGCCCAGCATGTGCTGGTAGACCTCTTTGTCCTGCACCGTCGCAATGTGGAAAGAATAGGAAAATTCCTCTGACTCGTCCGCCAACTCGTCCGTAAGAATGAGAGGGTTGACTGTACCCTGCTCATACATGATCGACGTGCCGGTCAGTTTCCCTTTGCCGTTGAATTTGACGTCCAGCCAAATTTCACCGCCCGTGAATCCCTCCTTGGTGAACCAGCCGGAGGTGTCGTCTCCGGGAGTCTGTCCGATGTACACTCCCTGGAGCATCAGCTTGCCGCGCCGCATCCGGTAGCCGGTTACCTCGGTGTTGTCGTCAGACCAGTCCAGCTCCACCTGCAAATCATAGACGGGAGGCTTGTCGGGAGCCTCCGTCCAGACAATCTCCCCTGACGGTCCCAGAGTCGGAGCGTCCGGGGACTTGTACGCCTCGTCGTCATATTGCAGGGTCAGCATGGGATTGTCCTGCTGCTGGTCCTGATCCAGAGTCTCCTGGCCGGATGCCAGCTGCTGAACCCGGTCCACCATATCCTGGAGGGACAGATGCGCCGGAACGCCGGTGTTGATGCTGGTGGACTTGCCGGCGAGATCGACCGTCACCCCCTGTACGGAGGTAGCCATCTCCAGGTAGTCCCGGCGCGCCCCGGTAATCGCCAGACGGCGACCAACCAGGTTGGCAGGAGAGAGTGCCCGCAGGGAGTTGACGCGGCCCTCCCAGGGCATGGCGCGGGTGATCTCATAATATTCTTTCAAAATAGAAGAGTAGTCGGGCCAATCCGTGGTGGAGGACGGCGGCGTGCCTCCGCCGCTGGATGGGGGATTGCTGCCGTCATCTCCTCCGGAGTCGCCGGACTTGCTGGCCCGGTAGCGCATGCGGCTCTTGTTGATGGTGCGTCCCTGCCAGCGCAGCCAGTTGTACCAGCGCGTCTTGCCGTCCACCTGTTTGGTGTGCGGGAACAGCATCTCGCACCCCCTGGGAGGCCGGGTGTCCGTGTACAGGTACTGTTTCAGCTCCACGTAGCACCACTTGATTGTCTTGCAGGCCTCGCTCAACTGGCCGCTTACATGCTCATAGGCCTGCGCCGACTCCGCCGTGGAATAATTGCTCATATCGGTCCCGTCCACGCCGGCCACTACAGATTTTTTGATGGTCCCCAGCTGCAGTCCTGAGACGGATGACAGCTGGGATACCTTGCTGAACCACCATTTTCTGGCGTTTGAATCCGCACCGGACGGCAATTTGACGCCGCGGACCTCGACAATCGGCTTGGTAAAGTCCCAGACGGGAGACTCGCTGCCGACGGGAGCATCATCCTCCGTCGATGTGGAAGACAGCGCTACCTGGGTAGTGACGCATCCCTCCTGGCGCAGGCTGGCCCCCCTGGGCCAGACCTGGGACCGGCAAGCCTGCCGTCCTGCCGTCAGGACGACGCCCACGGCCGGAGGCACCAGATCCGGCCGTGGAGAAAGCGAGATGGCAGAGAGGCAGTCTTGCGCCCGGTCCAGCGTGACTACGGGCAACCCGGCCCCGTCGGCCACCCTGATCACGGGGGAGGAGCCGGAGTAATCGACCCAGCACACCATGCCGGGACGGCCTGCCAGCAGTTTGCGGAGCACCCCGGCATACATGTCGCAGCCAAGCGCCGTGTCCCACATCCAGGCGGAGGGGGATACGGTCACCTCAATGCCGACGCCGGAGGGAATAAGCCCGTACTTGCGGGCGTCCTCCAGTGCCCACCGCACCGTGCCGGCAATCTTGATTTTACGCGGGGCGTCCGCGCCGCTGCCGCCGCTGACCTCGGTATAGGCGGATACGCCGCCTCTCAACGTGCCCCCAGGATTGAAACACAAGGCCGCCTCCAGGGGCTGGAGAATATCGCAAACCTCAATGTTCCAGCGCCAGGCGTCGCCGGACTGATCCAGGGAGCACTTGCGGATCGTGCCCTCCAGGACGGTCACGCCATCCCATACCACGCGCACCGGCTCTTTATATAGATAGGGAGCCGTCTCATCCTGATCTCTGGCCAACTGTTGCCAGGTCGCCCTGGCGGCGGTAAAGTTGCTCCACTCGTATTTGGCTCCCTTGATGGCCCGGTTTGTCAGCTCTACAACTCTCATAGGGGGAATGTGGTGATTAGCGGCCGAAGCTGGCGCGGGACTGGAGAGTGGCTACCTCCTGCTCCATTTTTCGCAGCCGGGCGTCGTACTGGGAGGCCTGGGAAGCAGACTGCCGCGCGACAGCCAGAAATTGCTGCATGACGTCCAGGATGCGCCCGCTGGTCTCCCCCTGTCCAAACATCTGCCGGGCAAACTCGCCGATCATGGCGTTGTAGCCCTGACCGGTTGCAGGCTGGGGAGCGGGCTGCGGATGAGGCTGCGGAGCCTGCGCGCCGGCGCGGATCCGTGCGCGCACCTCATCCTCGGCATCCAGATCGCGGCCCTCCAGAGTGACGCGTCGGGGTCTGACCGGTTGTGGTCTGGACATGGTCGTCAGGATACGGCCCAGCTCGCCCTGGACCAGTTCCCTGACCAGGGAGACGACGCGCTGCCCGGCGGCATCGTCCGCGTTGATGCGCATGCTCAACGCCTCCAGCTGCCTGACAGTGGCCTCATTGAGGACGCCGTACTTGGCCACGTCCTTAAGGATCGCCACAATCTTGCTGGCGGCCCCATCCTTGGGCAGGCTGGGGGTGATGTCGGCCAGGCTGTCCAGCTTGCCCTTGAACCGGCTCGCCTCCAAGTCCTTGCGCTCCAGGGGAGTAAGCAGGTTGCGCTCTCCGGACGCGGCTCTGGAATAGCCCTTGATCATATCATCCACCATCCACTTGACCTTGGCCTGCAGCTCCCTGGGCAATCCCTTGAGGGCCTCGTCACGCATCCGGGCCAGACGCGCGGAGTCCTGCTCGGACATATAGCCGGCATCGGCCATGTGCTGCCCCTCGGTCAGCAGGCGCTTGAGCTGCGGAGTCTCCCGGTCCTTATAGTCCTGACCGGCGGTAAGCTGGTCGTAGTGCTCGCGCCAGCGCTTCTGGACCTTTTTGCGCTGGCTGGCCAGCTCGGCGAGGTCTTTTTGGCGGCGTTCGTCGGCGGCCACGGCGCTGGCCTGGTCGGCCTTGGCGGCGGCGATTGCCGCCTCCTTGGAATTGATTTCCTTCTGGAACTGCAGGAGCTGCTGCTGGGTCGTGACGTTGGACTCGTCCAGTTTAAGCTGATCCTCAGCATTTTTAAGACGTTCTTTCCTAGTTGTTGCTCTTTTTTCATGCGCCTCAATATCTGCAGCAATATCTTTACGCATTTCTATCTCACCATCATTATCGGTCTTGTACTTCTTGAGAGGATTGTTGGCACGATAATACCCCTCAATCGCTGCAATTTTTTCTTCAACCTGTTGCCGTTCTGACTGCTGGTCTTTGTCTTTGTCGATAACTACACTGGCGGAGGCTATCTCTTTGTTGATGCGTTCCAACCGGGCTCGGTCATTTTGTAATTTTCGCTCCGTCTCGTAGATGGCATTTTCCGCTCCCAGCAACGGATTCATCCGCTGCTGCCTGTTGAGTTCCTGCGTTTTTTCCAGCAGTTTGATTCTCTTCTCCAGCTGTTGCCTTTCCGTTTCCCATTTTGCCACTTTCGGTAAAAGAGCCTTGGCCTCCTGGTGATGCTGCCCCAACTTCTCCTCCTGATCCTTGAGCGTGAGATAATCCTCTCCTGTCATGCCGGCATAGGGGGATTTGGCCGCCTGCTCCTGCTCGGCCTTAATCAGCTGGACCTGCCTGGCAGTCTCGTCGCGGGCCTGGATAGCAGCCTCCAGCATGATCTGCTGGCGGTCCTCACGGGACTTGGCAGCGGATTTGGCCTCGGAGGCGTCCAGGTCAGCCATCAGGGCGGCAGCCGTTTCTTTGCTGATTTCCCCTCTGATCTCGCGGGTCTTGACAATGGTGCGCTGCAGCTCCAGCTCCTTCTGGCGGAGGGCATCCACATGGTCCACCTCCGCCGTGCGGTTGACGGCCAGCTGGCCGATGAGCTGGATGCGCTGGGTGTAAAGGTCGTTGATAGCCGTGATTTTGCGCTGCTCCTCGTCGTAGATGCGCTCGCGTTTGGCATTGGTCAGCGCGTCAGTATAGGCCTGCTCGCGCGCGGCGGCCTCCCTGGCCAGCCGGTCTTTAAGTTCCCGCGCCCGTTTGACGGCGGCCTTGTCCACGCCCTCAATGTATTTTTCCCAGCCGTCCAGGATGGCCTGCCCCCAAGCTACGCCCCGGCCGTAGGCAGCCTCCAGCTCGTTGGGGATGTTGAACGTCGCCTGTACCTTGGCCTTGAGGTCGCCCAGTCCAGCCGCTGCTTTCCTGGCTCCCCGTTCCATTTTGCGCCCGGCTTCCTCTCCTTTGCTTCCTGCCTTGTCCATCTCATCGCCGGTGGCCCTGGCCTCCTGTCCAACCTTGCTGACGGCCTCCTGCACACCCTCTGCAGCATCGCTGGTCTTATCCAGAGCCTCGGCGGACTCCTCAGCGGCATCCGTCACCTCTTCCAGATTGGAGGCGGCTGCATTGTCGTCCAGCTCGTCGTTGACCTGCTTGGCCGTCCTGCGGACCTTGTCCAGCCCCTTGTTGACCTGATCCAGTCCCCGCGTGTCGGCCTTGGCTTCCACACCTACCTGTACCTTGTAATCCTTGTCTGCCATGGTGATATGATAGTTATTAGTTAAAGTTTATAGATGGTTAAGAAATGTCTCCCGTCAGAGTGAGGGATACCTGCAGGGCGGCCCAGGCCTTGCCCTCCATGCCGGGGAGGCGTATGTCCTCCGGACGGCGGCCCATACTCGGACCGTCCGCGCCGAGATCGTGATCGCTCGTGAGAGGCAACGGCTGGGCAAGATCCACCGTAGCGTGATAGGTTCTGGTCCGGCCCGGACGACCCCGGAAATAGCAGGACAACCAGGTAACGGCTCCCTCCGGGTGAAGGGTGAGCGTCTCCTGGAGGTCGAGCCCCCAGGCACGGGCGCGTCCGAACGTCGTAAATGCCCGCACCACCGTAAAAGACATCTGCAGGGAGGCGTTGCCCCTTGACGCCTGGTGCATCCAGGGACTGCCGATGACGAACTCGCGCTGGAGCTGGACGGAGGGCTTGACCTCCACCAGCTCCGCCATCACGTCGTCGTACTGGCACAGCACGATATCCCGGAGGCCGTCCGGACGGTAAATGACCGTATCAAGAGACAGATAGTGCATGATTAGTAATGGAATATGAGTGATTAACGATTGGATGCCGTCGTGAAAAACCTGAAAAACTCCACGGCGGCGGGGTCGTCCAAGATAAAAGCCGGGTAGTCCGAGGCTGTAAAAATCCTGCGGCCTTTGGTCTCCGCATGGACGGCCTCAACGGTCAAAGACACCGCATCAATCATTGTATAGGCACCATCCTCCGCAAGGGTCAGGACATCTTTTCCCAGCCTTGCCCACACCTGCACCGCCTGCCACGGTTCCGCCAGTCCAACCAGCGCGGCAACAACGGCCTGCATGGCCGGTGCCTGCTCCGCCGGTATCTCGTCCTGCGTATAGCGTGCCGGAGGTCTATATCCGCCCTTGTCCTGATAAATGGGCGTCAGAGTGAATTCCTGCCAGTTGCCGGGCCGGAGGAACTGAATCTGTATTTCTGCGTTGTTCATTCTATAGGTACGTTAATATCTTCAAAAGCCGCGGTTTCCTCGGATTCAATGGCATTGACGGCCATTGCTTCCAATGCGTGATAGGTTGGATTGGTAAATCCATTGGCATAAAGGTGCCTGGTGCCTGTGCCCGCGTCGGCTGAAAGGGCATATGTTTTCTCATTGCGCGCGTCGATAATCAGGGTGCTTACGCCTGTTCCTGCCTCGAAAGCGATGAAGCCGCGGAGAGAAGCTATCTTGAACAGGGTATTGGCGCTGCCGCCTCCCAGCTCCATATAAAGAGCCGCCTTTTCCTCCCGCTCTTCTATACTCGGTGGCCCGCTCTGCATGAAAATAAGCCTGTTCAGCCCGTTTGGCATCAGCTCATTATGGCCTACCGGAAGAAATACGGTTGTCGTCTTCACCTGCCAGTGTCCAACGGACTTTACATAAAAAATTTCCCTTACTCTGATTTCATACCCCTTGCGGACAGTATCGTAAGGAGTATTGATGGTAACATCGACGATTTCCCCATAGTTGACGGCCAGATTATCACCCGGAATCATGGAATAAGAATCCATCGTCAACCCGGTTCTGTTGGTTTTTGAGCCGCGGCCTATGCCAAAAGTAAATTTAGCGAAGGCTGTCGCGTTGACCGCAAGGGAAAATCCGCACACGGAACTGTAATTAAATTGACCGTTAGGCCCTATCAGGGGAATAACCGCTGACCCGTACGCATTGGACCCGGCAGAAGCTGCGCCCACCGAAAAACGCTGCGTCAACCCGGCAAGAGTACCGTTGGAAGATTTAGAAATGGAACCCGCGACTGTGATCGAACTGGAATTAAGGTATATTGGCTGAACCAACGCTGATACAGCGCCGGCCAATCCTAACGTATAAAAGCGATTAACCGCCCCCGTATCGGTCGGCGCACCGACAGCAAGAGGGATGTTGACGCCGCCGTTGGCGTTGACAGCACTTGAGAACGTGGCCGCCCCCACGCAGTTGAAGCTGGCGCCCTGGGAAATATTCAGAATGCCGGTCTCTACCATGAAGGTTCCGCGCAGCCAGCCGCCCGAACGAAGATCAACGGACTGGTAAAACCGGGTGATTCCGTAAATCTGATTCAGGGTTCCGGCGCTTCCGCTTCCGTCCGGGTTGTTGACGACCAGAGGCCCGTTAATGGTAGCCGATTCAGCGGTCAGGGCTCCCCCGATGTTGACGTCTCCGACGTTGGACGTTAACGTTCCCGGGTCTCCCTTTTCCCCTTGCGGCCCCTGGGGGCCTGCCGGACCTTCCGGCCCCTGGGGGCCCTCCGGCCCTTGAGGCCCCGCCGGGCCTGTCTCTCCCTTCGGGCCCTGCTCCCCGGTTTCGCCCTGCGGCCCGCGTTCCCCGGTTTCGCCGCGTGGGCCTTGCGGCCCTTCGGGGCCGGTTTCACCCCGTTCACCCTGCGGGCCTGACGGTCCCTGAGGACCAACATCCCCGCGGGGAATCGTGAAATTGAGCAGATAGTATCCTGATTCAGTTCCCTTGACGGCTTCCGCGTTGGCGGGCGTCCCCGGTTCCCCGGTGGTGACCTGACCCACGGACAGATTAAAATTCTCGGCGTACTTTTTGGCCTGCTCCGCGTACCAGGCGGCGCTGGACGCGTTGTCAAGCATGACCTGCACGCAGCCGCTTCCTTCCGGAAGCTGCACGACGACCGCGCCCGCCACGGCCTGCTGTTCGTCCGGCAAGTCCGGCGTCACCCGTCCCGAAGAAACAAAGCGTCCGTAGAGGAGCGGGCTTTCCTCGCTGCCGTCGTCCATGAAAACGTCATAGGACCACATGCCCGCGGGAACCGAAGCCCAGGAAATTACGCCGTTGCCCTCGTCATCGCGTGAAAAGCCGAACTCCGTCACGCCCGTCTTGAGACGGACAGCGCCGCGCAGGGTGACGCCGCTCATATCGACGGGATCGCCCTGAAAATCCACCACGCGGACGACCAGCGACTGGTTCAGCCCCGTGACGGTTCGAATATCGTATTTGCCTGCCTGCTGCCTGAGAAAAAAAGAGGATGCGGGGGTGCGCTGCGCCTCCTGGTGAAACGCGTCAGGAACCCGGCGCCGGCGTCACGTCCTGGACATTGGAGGGCGTGAACTGGTACTTGCCGCGATAATCCATTTCGAATTCGAACTGGGGTGAAGCAATCGCCGTGGTGTGTTCGGGATCCTGCAGGAGGCGCAAGGCGCCATGCGCCGTTCCGACCAGATAGATAGTACCCACGTCGTTCTGATACCAGAAGCGAAGATACCCCTCAATCTTGTTGTCGCCGCCATGTCCGACGGTGGTCGATTCCTCGCCGTTGGCGGGAGGCGCTCCCAAGGCGAAAGAAAGCTGGAACCATTCGGGGGACATGTCCGGCGTGGTGAAGGTCATCCGCTTGCCGGTCGTGGTGTTCTTGCGTTGCTGACGGTATCCCAGTGCACCGCCGTAAAAGCGCGTCACTTCCCCTTCGACCTGGGTGGCGACGGACTGGAACGCTCCCAGCAGCCCGAAGCTCACCCAGGGCTGTTCAGGCCCGGCGGTCGGATCCGTTGGCGGAGACGTCGGAGGCGTCGGAAACTGGTCCGGCCCGGTGACGTAAGAAGCTCCCTCGTCTTCGGTCACCTTGATGCCGTCGGGGAGGAAAATAGCTAGAACGCCGGTAATCTGCGGCGTTACGTTGCGGTTGGTAAAGGTGGGGTCGTATGTAGTAGCCCTGATGCTTGAAACGGTTAGTAGATGATGGTTGCCTTGCCGTCGGCTTCCAGCTTATCGGCGAGTTCTTTCGTAACACGAATATGCGCTCCTTTCAAGAACGTTGAGCGCCCTATCCTCACTTCTTTGGACAGAATGAGGATGTTCGTGTCGATGACGGCGGACTGCTCCGTCTTCTTCTCCGGTTCGGTGTTAGCTGCAGTTGCTTTGCTCATTTGATGTCAACAAGGTTGAGGGTGGCCAGAGCTTCCGCGATGGTCGCGGGAAGTTCCGGGGTGTCGGTTTTCATGGAGAGGCTGATCACCAGCCCTCCGTCCAGTTCGGCGCGGGTGCGAATGACCCGCACGGCCTTCTTGTCAGTGGTTTTCTTCTTTTCGTCCGGTGCGGACTGCGTTTTGCCGGCGGTTTCGGAAGATTCGTCCGGCTTCGGGGCGCTCTTCCGCACGGCCTTCTTGTCAGTTGCTAATGCTTTGTTCATAGAATTCTGGCTTGGTTCTCATGTTAATATTAACCGGTATACGGTAATCCACGGTCAAAACGTTCATTTGCCGCTTCTCGCCGTCAATGATGGCGGAGGAGGAAAAACGGCCTTTGATTTTGGGTTTCATCATCGCCGGTGCGGAAAAGGGAAGAGGATTCCAGTTCCACAGGGCTTCTTCAATCACGTCCCCCACCGCCCGAAGATAATAATCAGGCGTCAGGCATGTCGCCGGGAACAGGGATGCGTTGTGATAAATGGAGGCGATGATGAAATACTGACGCCACATCGTCGGCGCTTCCGTTTGTCCGTGCCCGTCCTGGTATTCTGCCGCGTCCCCGGGGCACACCAAAACGACGCCGTTGTTGCCCATCGCCGACATGATGATGTCATTGGCGGCGTACTGTGGGTCGAAGGGCCGTTCGAAGATGTGGCAGTTCAGCGCTCCCAGGTTCTTCAGGCGCTCAATGATGCGCCGGCACATGGTCTGGTCGATGGAGGGGATCATGGTTCGTTTCCGATGTTGGCAAGGTAGGTTTCCGCGGCGCGCTGCGCCATCCGGTCCATCGTCGGGAGAATTCCCGGCGTGGGCGGGATCGTGACTTCGCGGCACAGCACGTAGAGCACGTCGCCCGTTCCGGCTCCCTGCCGGAACAGCTTGCGGGCCGCTTTCTTTCCGGTGGCTGATTGCGCCGTCTTGAGGATAAGGACGCCGGTCACATTGCCGTTGCGTCCTCCGTTCTTGGAGGGGATGAATTGCAAGTCCTCTTTGCGGAAGCCGGCGCTGTAAATGCTCCGGGCTCCGCCATGGCCGCGGGGTGCGTTGATGGTGGGGATGGCCAGGTTACGGATCGGGTTCCCGGTGATTTCCGAGGTGCGCCCCGTGGGGCGAAGCGGCCCGCCCAGATAACCCTGCGTGCCGATCCAGTGAAGACCGATGCCGCGCCAGGCGATGGAGACGCTGACGCCCTCGGCGGTTTCTTCCATGGTCGTGGCGTCCGCCGCGCCGTCGTAGTAGTCCTTGCCCTGCTGGCGCAGGGTTTCCTGGATGAGCAGGCTCAAGGCGACGCCGGACTTGCGGAGGGCGGTTTTGTGCCGGGCCGCGGACGGCTCCATGTCGGCAAACGCCCGGTCAATCTCGGACTGGTCGATGTGGACGGTTACAGCCATTTGGAGGGTAAAACGTAAGGGGTGAGCAGTTCCACGCGGAGGGCTCCGGCGACGTCTTCCACTTTCTTGACGTGCCCGGAATTAAGGCGCCAGGTGAATTCCCCCTCTTCCTTTGGGGAAACGGGGATATACTGGCGGGAGGACGCGGCGGCCACGTCCGCGGGCCGGGCGTACCAGACGCCTTCCGGCTCGGAGAACAGGCGGTCCAGCAGGCGGTCCAGGTAGAGGGCTGCCAGCGTTCCGTCCACGGTTCCCCCGGCTGCCGCCAGTCGGAAGGCCTGGGCCTGCCGCAAGGGGATCTCTTCCGGGAAATCCCCGGACAGGACGTCCGCCAGTTCCGCGTCCGTATAATGGCGCGTTCCGTTCGGGTCGGTGTAGGCAAAGGTGGTATTGCCGTCGTTCCCGGTCTTGACGCGCACGGCGTCTTTCAGGATGCGGCGGATCTTGTTCCTGTTGGATTCCGTCACGCCTTTGGCATTGCTTTCCAAGGTGGCGTTGAAGCTGGCGGGAGCGGGACGGACGCGCGACACGTCCAGCCCCGCCGCGCGGGCTTCTTCGGCGCCCACGGGGGCAATGTTCATGCCGGACAGGTAGTCAAAGGGCGGGTAAGGCGTGCCGAACCGCGAAAGGCGGATCCAGATATCGGAAGCCGCCAGCGCATAGCCGACGATCTCGCCGCGGATGAAGCCGGATGATACCGCTTCCGTGGCTTCTTCTTCCAGCCCGGCCCGGGCACGGTTCCAGCGTTCGGCCCAGTAGCGAGGGTCTTCCCGCCCCTGGGAGCGGTAAAATTTGAAGGCGGCCGTGTCGTCGTCCATCGTCCAGTTGTACCAGTTCCGGTAGCCGTGGGCCATGGCCGCGTTGGTTTCCATAACGACCTGGATGCGGACCCAGGAGGACAAATCCTGAATGCCTCCCTGCCCCGTCGCCGGGGGGCGGTAGCCCTGCTGGCGTAGGGTTTCGCGGATGGCGCGCTGCGCTTCCTCGTAGCTCAAGGCTCCCGAGGCGACCTGGGACGCCTTGTCCTCAAAATCGGACAGGATGACGCCGGGTTCCACCCCGGACACGAAGAAGGCGCGTTCGGCGTAGTCGTTGGCAATCATCTCCATTTGGGCGGCGGTCATCATCGGTAGGTGCTTCGCATGGGGTTGAACCAGGGGCGGCGCGTGTAGCGCGGCATCATGTAGGCGGGATCCGCGGGCGCGGATCCGTCCACGCTTTCCGGCAGCATGTCCCCTTTGGTGTAGAGCGCCAGCATCGCGTCCGCCGATTCGGCGGCCTTCTGGCGCGTCTCGGTCAGGTTGAGCTGGTAGCGCAGGTAGAGCTGCCGGATAATCAGTGGCCATGCCAGGGACCGCATGCTTTGCGGAATGTCGTACATCCCGCTGTTCTGGAGCGATTGCCGCAGGGCGAGGTTGTTGGCCAGCGCCCCGCGGATGGTCATGCAGACATCGTTGACCGCCTCCATCATGACGTCCCGATAGTCCAGGCTGCGCTGCTCCCCGGCGGTCACCAGGGCGTCGCGTTCGGCGGTGTTGAGACCGAGCAGCCGATCGGCTTCATCGGTGGAAATCGAGGACCAGGCAGGAAAGGCGGACATGATGGAGGCGGGGTTGGGGTTAATCGGCGGAGGCCGTCGCGTCGATGCGGACGATGGCGCTGGGGTTCGTCAGCTTGGTCAGCGAGTAGACGCGGTTGGTGACGAGCGTCAAGGCCGGCGTCGGCTTGTATTCAGCGATGACTTCGCGGCGAAGCTTGCCGGAAAGCCCGAAGGTTTTGACGGCGGAGGCGTCGAACTGCGTCGGGGAGTCTTCCTTGTACAGGACGTAGACTTCGTTTTCCATGATGGTTTTCGCGTCGCCGGAAGCGTCGCGGTACGGCATGGAGGCGATGTAAATATCCCGGATGGGCCGGATCAGAGCCATGCGAAGCAGGTCTTCATTGAACAGGCCGACGCTGTTGAAGGAAACCACCTGACGCGCCAGCGGATTGGACCGAAGCAGCTGCCATGCGTTGACGCCGAAGACAATCGTGGTCGGGAAGTGTCCGGTTGCGGCGTTGATGGACAGGATTGCCTTGTCCAGCTGATCCAACGGGTTTTTCTGCGGGTTGGCCCAATCGCCCATGCCGGAAGCGGCCGGAAGCTGGCTCATCAGAAGCTTGGCGCGTTCGTATTCGTACGACGTCACAAACTGGGATTCGATGAGTTTGTATTCCGCCAGGGTGATGGCCTGCGCCTTTTCCCGGTTGACGCCCAGCAAGGCGTCAGGGATGGGCAGCGTCAAGCCGTAGCCCTGAAGGGTGTCTGTTTCGTTTCTTCCGCGCAGGACGGTCTGGCGGGGAGATTCGCCCGGTCCCACCTGGATGGGCTGGACGGTGAAGGCCGATTCCGTGTCCCAGACCTTGTACTGGAAATTCAGGTCATAGACCGGGACGATCGGAGCGATGCGGCTGATGATGGAGTTCTCTTCGGTGTTGCCGGACCCCGCGGAATAGGAGGTCAGGACATCGGTGAACTGAACGGCGGAGCAAAATGGAGTAGCCCTTGTTCTTGGTCTTTCTGTTGGTTGGGGTTAATAGTTAGGCTGCGGCGACCTGGTAGGACGGGACGAATCCGATTTCCACAAGGCCCTGTTCCCACTGGGCATGAATAACGCGGGCATAGACGGTGTCGCCGCTGGCGGCGGCCTTCCATGTCCCGTTGGCCGTGATGGTGACGGGCGTTCCGGCGTTGATGGTTCCGGGCGTGTCGGATAGAGCCGCCTTGATGAGGCCGGCATACATGCCGACGAGCGCGGCGACGCAGGTTCCCTTGTTGGGCTGTCCCTGCAGGACGACGCCTAGCAGCTGCTCCTGCGTGGGAATAGCGGACAACGGAGTTCCGACAAATTCAGGGATGTCGGGATTCGCGGTCAGCGCCACGACGGTTCCTTCCTGTCCGCACAGGTCAACGCCTTCCGGGGCGTTGAAATAGACGATGGCGCTTTTCTGGGTTACGTTGAGTGATGGCATTGGGTTTGATCAGGTTGAATAATTAACGTTGGGCGGAGACGATGAAGCCCTCTTCGGTCGCCTTCTGGTAGGCGTCATAGCGCTTCATGCCGTCCTTGATGAGTTCGTTCACGCGGTTGTTGAATCCGTCAATGGATTCCTTCTTGCGGAACGGATCAGGGGGATTCAGAGTCGCGCGGCGGTTCAGAGGCGTCCTTTGCGGAAGCTTCTTCTGCTCCGGCTGCTCCTGTTTCTGTGGGGCCGCCTGGCGGTTGAGGGCGCGGATAAAGGCATCCAGCGCGGAGGGGCTTTCCCGGAGAGAGTTTTTCAGCTCTTCCCGGCGTTCTTCCGTGAATTCCTCGCGTTCTTCCTCGTCCAGCGCGTTTTCGTACGTGCTGACGGCGTCGTCCACTTCGGCGTTCACGCGGTCTTTCTCACGCTTTTCCAAATCGAAAAGGTGATCAACACGTTCCAGGATCTCCTTGAGCATTTTATCAGTTCCATCGAATTCGATGTCCGCTTTGTCAAGGATGCTATCAAGCAAAATATCTCTTTGCCTGCTTAGTTCCTCGGACGGATGGTATCTATCGTCGTTTTCCATATTGGTGTTCTGGGTTGTTTCCCCCTCTTCGGGGCTTTTGGGTTCGCCCCCGGCCTCGTCGGAGGCGGGGGAAGTCTGTCGGTTGACCAAAGGCCGCTTTCCTTTGATGCGTGGGCGGTTGGTCAGGGCGAAGCCGGTCAGGCGCGAAGGACGGTAGACCCCGTCCGACAAGGTCATCCCTTCGCCATATTCGGTGGATGATTGCGTGTATTCCTTGTCCTGCAGCATCTTTAGGCCGCGCGGCGTCCATTCGATGAAGCCGTAGAGTTCCAGCGTGCCGGAAGGGTCGCGGTAGGTGTCCAGCCTCTTGAGCCATCCGAGGGCCCGAGTATCGCGGGAAAGGTCGTGGCTCAGGTGGTCGCCGTCGATGAGCATGCCCGGGCCGTCAAAGGTGCGGGCGTTGAAGTCGTCCACCATGTCCTGGATCGCCTGCTCGTCGACGCGCAGCACGGCGGGTCCTTCGCCGTAGTCGACGTCATGATCCCCGCTCTTCTCGACGTGGAACCAGCCGTTGGCGGGTTGGGAGAGGTCATTGATTTGTTTCGTACTGATCATCGGTAAATCCTTTCATGAGTCCGGCGTAAATCATTTGCTGAAGCTGCTCGTAGGCGTCGGGCGGAATGAGCGCTTTTTCCGGTTCCCTGTTGGACGCCGTCACCGGAACGGGTTCCTGCGTGTCCTCGATGGACATGCCGATCTTTTCTTCGATTTCGGTTTTCTCGGGGCGGACGCCTCCGTCCGCAAGCGCGGCGATTTCCTCGGCCTTCTGCAGCGGCGTCTGGACGGTGTCAAAGGTGATGTGGAGGCGGGCCAGCGGTTCGCCGTCTCCCAGGACTAGCGGGCTGATGGCGGCGTTAAAAGCTTCGGCGACTTTGGAGCAGACCGCGGAGACGACCGAATTCCAGCTGTCCGTGTGCGCTCCCCCGGCCAGCGTGCCGGAGCCTGATTCATTCAGGACGGTCAGAGTGCCGGCCATTACAAACCGCACCTGGTCCTTGTCGGACATGTTGATTCGGGATAGGAAATAGTTTTCGTTGATGTTGGAGGCTTTCAACGGTTCGGCGGTGCAGCCGGGAGGAAGCACAATGGAGGCTCCCGATTTGAGTTCCTCACAGGCCCGTTCCAGCGCGTCCATGACGGCGGCGCTCGCGTCCTTGGGCGCCGTGATGATGACCGGGGCGCTCCCGTAGCGGTCCATATGGTTGTCCCACGTAACTTTGGCGTGATTCCGCTCAAAAGAGGCGCGGGTTGCCGGAAAAAGAATGGGGTTCCGGTGCTCCATGACCACGAGCGTTTCTTCCTCTACGCTCTCGCCCGTGTCGACCCCGATGTAGCACTGGGGATTAAACTGCCATTCGTTCAGCTCTCCGGGCCGCACCCAATATCGCTGCGGGATGAATTCAAAGCGGCGGCCCCAGGAATCTTCGATGTATTGGAGGTGGGCGTAACCGTAAAACATAGCGGAGGCCAACTGCCCAAAGGCCTGTTGAAGTCCGGTGACGGAGTGATAGAATTCTTCCAGCGCGTTCTGCTGACGCTGGGCTTCCGGGCTGTCGTCCGCGGCGTCAATCTTCCAGCCCTGCATGGAAACGCTTTCAATGAGCCGGGAATAGAGCATGCCCAGCAAGCCGTCCGAGTAGATGACCTCGTCCCAAATGAGCATTTGGCGGGCAAAGGCTCCACGCCGCGCTTCGTTCCTGGCGTCAATCAGGGTTTGCAGGTCGGCTCCCTGTAACGGATCCCAATATTCAAACCATTGGGGCTGGTTAGGCTTCCTGCTCTGTTCCGTCAAGGCTCGCCGGGTGAGTTCCGTTTCAAGCTCCTTGATTCTGGTCTCCTGTTGGGCGACCAGCTTCGGAGCATTGAGGATATTTTTGACGGCGTTAAACCTGCAGCGGAAGAAAAGAAAATGGTGGTTGCAGGGGAAGGAGTTGGACCTTCGATTCGGGGACAGGAACCCCGCGTGATACCGTTTCACCACCCTGCGATTGTTTACATATCGTCATATATTGATATCTTGATATGTTGTCAACCCTAATATCTCCCGTAAGCGCGTTTTGATGACACGGGCCGGGCGTACCAGGCTCCCAGCGTCCGCTCCAGTCCGCTGTTACGGCGCGCGTGCCAGGCCATCACGAGAGCGTCGGCGCGGTCGGGGGAGCGCACGCCTCGTTTCGCCATATCTTCCTTGCTCTCAATGCGGACGCGGCCTATTGCATCCGTCTGGAGCCGCGGCGCGACCAGTTGTTCAATCGTGTCCTCGTCAATGTCGAGGATGAGTTCTTTTTCTTCGATGGCGAGGGCCAGGGCCCGCCATGCCTGGGCGCGCAGGTTGACAAAGGCTTGTGTGTCATCCGCCGGGAATCCGCCGCGGTAGGAGTGCACCGGAAAGCCCTCGGCGCGGAAGTCGTCAATGATGGGGAGCCCCATGCCGTCGCCGTCGGCAAAGATGCGGTCGGCGGGGATGCCGAGCTCGGCGGCCTTTCGGCGGAACCGTCCGCGCGCTCCTACGGTGTCCGGGTCGGACCAGTGGTCGGCGATGAAAAAACGGTTGCCGTGCCCGGCCGCGAAGACGTTTTCATCGCCCCCCGCGGCAAAGTCGAAGCCGCCGCAGGTCTCTCCGGTGTCCAGGAAGGGAGGCGGGTTGTTGACCAGCTCCATGAGAGAGCGCCGGGAAATGACGGATTGTCCGTCCAGGTCGGTGAATTCGCCGAGGATGGCGGAACGGTAAAATGAGGACTGCTCGCCGTATTCTTTCTTGAGGCGTTCGGCCTTCCCCGGGTCATTGATTTCGATATGCGGGCAGTCCTCGTATTTGACGCGGATTTTGTAGTAGAGTGATGAATTTTTGTGAAAGCAGTCGTAAAAGGTGCCGGAATCGGCGCCCGGCGATGAGGTGATGAACGCGTGAAAGAGCGTGCAGCGGGAAACAGCGGTGAAGATGGAGTCGGGAATGGTCTTGGCTTCATCCAGGACGTAAAAGACCGGGTCGACGTCGGGCGAGATTTTCGGATGCCACCCTTCAGCTCTTCCCGCGTTGTCGGTGGAGAATCCCACGGCAAACCCTCCCTCCGGCGTGCGGATTTCCGTCTTGTTGAAGGTCCATCCTGCGAAAAAGGGATTGTCCATGTAACGGCGGAGCGCGGGAAAGAGCTGCTTTTCGACCTGCATCCACGACGAGGATGTGACGGGGACCTGTCCCCGCGGAAAACAGGCGAGAAAGTACAGGATGGCGGGAGCGATGCAGTTGCTTGTCTTTCCGGAACCGTTAGGGGCGACCAGCGCGACGCTTTTCCCTCCCAGGGTCAGCTTGCCGAGAGACAACGCCTTGATAGCCTCCACCTGCCAGGGATAGGGGTCGAGGCGGAGGATATGGCGCAGAAAGAAGCTGACGGGTAACCGTGTCCTGACGGGTTAGGGATGGAGTTTGCCGGCGATGGTTTCCAGCGCGGTTTTCTCGTCTTCCTGCAGCTGGGAGAGCTGCTCGGGGTCCAGCGTGATTTTCCGTTCCAGCGGCGCACCGGGAACGCCGGCGACGTCCTGGCGGACCCGGTCTCCGAATTTCTCCGGCGCGAAGCGGGCGGCGACTTTCAGCCGGGCTTCAATGGCGAGCTTCTTGGCAGCGACGGAGGCGGAGCCGCATTCCGGATCGAGGGCGACCTTCGCGGCTTCGTCGGCCAGCTCCTGACAGGCGTCGATCATGGCTTCCGACTGCGCTTCCCGCGCGCGTTGAATGAGTTTGGAAAACTCCGGCTTTGTTTCACGCCAGTTCCAGACCGTCCAGACCTCCGGCATGTGATCATCGGAGCAGATGAATTTCATGGTTTCCCCGTTGGCAAGGCGGGAGGCTATTTCGGCGGCCAGTTCTTCGGTGTAGAGACTCGGCCGCCCCGGTTTTCTTTTGGTGGTAGGTTTCTTTTTCCTGCGGCTGTAGTTTAATGGTTCATGGAAACTGAATCAAGATTCAATGGGTGACAGTCAATTATCCTTCATCCTCCCTGTTCCGCTTCTTCTCTCAATTCCCGGAAAGAAGCCCATTCGCAGGTGATGACGCCTCCGGCTTCATGCATCCGGCTGACAATGGCGGGACCCAACGCAGGTTCAACCTCTTCCGCCCGGAGGTTGGAAATGATGCAAGTGGGTTTCCCTGCCTGGAAGCGGGCATCTACCAGCCTATCGATTGAGTAGGCCGCGAAGTCTGAACGCTTCAGCTCGTGGAATTCGTCAAGAACTAGAAAGTAGGGCCGCTTGAAACGGGACATCACACCCTTTTCGCGAGCTTTTTCGTCCTGACGCAGGGCAAGGCAAAAATCATAAGCCTTGCTGTACCGGCAAGACCTGCCAAGGCGCGTCAGCCCACGGGCAATGGATGAAGCCATGACGGTTTTCCCTGTGCCGCATGGGCCATGCAGCGCTACAATCGCGCCGGGCGTTTTCACCAGCGCGCTTACGCGACGCCTGGCGGCTTTCCACGGCGTTTCACCGTCCGGCAACGTATCCAGGGCATGAAGGGCCCGGCGCGGGAATCCGGAAGATGACAGAAGGCAGAACTCGTCCTCCCGGCGCTGCAGTTCTTCCCTCATGGCTGCCTCCAGGGCGGCGCGTTCCTCCGTTTCCGGGTCGTCCGTTACCAAGGCTTCCAGGCGGTTCAGGATCCCGGCTATTTCCTGGTCGTCGCACATGGCGGCGGCGGAATGTACATTGTTCATGTTAATAGCCATAAGTTTTTGATTGTTGAGTAGTTTGTTGTGGTTCCGGAGTGTTTCTTTTCCGGATGTTGTCGAGGTATCGCAAAGCGAACGCCCTCACAGCGGCCCGCCAATTGGCTACCGGCACCCCCTGCCTGTCTACCCATCCGGAAGCTTCCCGGTCGTTGAAGAAAAGCAAGGCAATTTGTTTAACATCGGAATGTTGAAGAGGAAGAGCCCCTTTGAAGGCCTCTGCTGTCAGGAAATCCTCCACCTCTTCGGACGTCTCCGGCAACGGAATGGCGCGTTTTTCTTTTTCATTGGCCCTCGTTAGAGGGACAATGTTTTCTTTCTTCTCTTCTCTTCTCTGGTCCGCATATTGTCCGCATGTTGTCCGCTTCCTGTGCGGACGTTTGTCCGCATTATCGTCGTAACCCATTCTTTCCAGGCGTTTTCTTTCTGCTTCCATTGCGCGGCGTTTCGCGGATTGGCCGTTGTGCCGTCCAAAGTTGGGGAACTCAAGGGAGGCAGCGCGTCCCTTGAGCCAGCCCACCTGGCGAAGCGCATCGGCGAACCCGTTCAGGTCCGCAATGTCGTCAATGTCTTCTTCCGAGATGTCCATCCCGGAACCTGTGAAAGAATGAGTGTCCACCCAGGACCATACGGAAACAAGACGTCCTACAATGTCGAACCTGGATAAATGAAGAGCGCGGGCCATGCGGCGCACTTCCGGCTTATCGTTCAGTTCTTTTTCCACTTTGATCCAGTCTCCGGCCATATCAAAAAAGCGTCAGTTGGGGGTTGTAGTTAAGCCACAGGCATTCAATCTTCTTGCCGCCTTGCGTGTCGTGAGAAACCTTGCACTCCTTCCGCCAGCCGGAAAGATGCCTGGAATAAAGGTCGGAATCATAGCCAGACAGAACAATCTTGCCTTTCAAGGTCTTCAAAAAGACAAGAAGCCGCTCATGGTCCTCTTGGTCGTACTCGTGAGCGTACCTCATGCGGCTACTACGCGAGGACTGTACATAAGGCGGGTCAACGTAATGCAGCGTGTCCGGCGTATCGTACCGGGACATGACCTGCAGGGCGTCCATGTTGTTGATCTCGATATTCCGGCTTCGCAGCTCGGCGGCACATTCCCGAACGATTTCGGGATAGTAAAACGCTTTCTGTTCAGGCGTTATCTTCATTTTCTCTTTCCTCATATTTTAAGTAGACTTCAATCGCTTTAAGAAACCCTTTGTATTGGCCCGCTAAATAGAGGTAATACCCAAATGAAAAAATGGAGACTAAAACAACTATAAGTTCTGCGAGTTCAAAAATCATTTTCCTTTTATTTTGAATATAATATATTGAATGATAAGAATAACTAACAATATGATTAAAACTGAAAATGTTAAAATATCGAATAAATCAATAATTATCATCTTCGTCCTCCTCTCCCCTAAAAAATAAACATGCCGGGTCATCTGGCCCTATTGCAGTCCATATATAAGGGGCATTGCGGTTCAAACACCCGTCATATTTGTCAAAACTGATACAGTCTTTACAAGTTACCATTT
>ENA-UEQE01001200-UEQE01001200.1-human-gut-metagenome-genome-assembly--contig:-NODE-1200-length-21528-cov-8.103305_pt1 | contig 21528 bp, 16 predicted proteins | sample MGYA00242934_ERZ507935 | MGnify/ENA primary metagenome ERZ507935 (study PRJEB26167, sample SAMN06115423) | human gut metagenome | host: Homo sapiens | place: China:Anhui | collected 2015-03-30... | reverse complement strand
ATCACGAATTTTCTTAAAAGGGAAGTGTTTCATTTGTGATATTTTGTTCCGGCGGAGATTTGATACGCCCGATAGATCTGCTCCAGCAGCATGATCCGGGCCAGATGGTGGGGGAAGGTCATGGGGGACATGGACAGCCGCCAGTCCGCCTGCCGCTTCAGGCCCTCGTCCAGCCCCACGCTGCCGCCGATGAGGAAGGTCAGCTGCGTCTTACCGGCCACGGCCAACTCCTCCATCCGACGGCTCAGCTCCACGCTGGAACAGGGCTTTCCCTCGATGCACAGGGCGATGACTGCCCCGCCTCTGGGGAGCCTTTCCCGGATGGCCACCGCCTCCGCCGCCAGCGCCCGCTGTACCTCCGCCGGGGAGGGAGACTCCGGCAGACGGCTCTCCGGCAGCTCCACCAGCTCCAGCTTGCAGAAGCGCTGGAGCCGCTTGACGTACTCCGCCGCCGCCTCCAGATAGAATTTCTCCTTCAGCTTGCCTACGCACAGCACCGTCACTCGCTGCATACCGGCACCTCCATCCCATAGGGGAGACTGACCTCGCTGCGGGGGGCCACCTCCAGCAGTACCTCCGCCTCCACCGTATTCAGGCGTCGCTGCACCGTGTCCCAAGCCCGCTGGGGGGTGTTGTTCTCCCGGCTCAGGTGGGCCAGAATGATGCACCGTGTGCCGCACCGGGCCATTCGGGCGGCGAACTCCGCCGCTGCATCGTTGGACAGATGCCCCTCGTCCCCCAGGATGCGGGCCTTCAGGGAATAGGGATACGGCCCGCTGCGGAGCCACTCCACGTCGTGGTTGCTCTCCAGCACCAGCGTATCCACCCCCGCCAGAGCGGATTCCGCCTCCGGGGTCACATAGCCCGTATCCGTGAGAAAACCTACGGAGGCGCTGCCGTCCACCCGATAGTCCACGCTCTGGGCGGCGTCATGGGAGGTGCGGAACACCGTCACCCGGCAGTCTCCCACAGAAAACACCGCCCCCGGCTCCACCGGGCGCAGCAGGGGCTCGATGCCGGCGATGCGGTAGGCCAGCTGCCGGGCGGTGCCGGGGCTTGTGTAAATGGGGATGCGGTGGTGCTTCACCATGGTTTGCAGGCCGCTGACGTGATCCGAATGTTCATGGGTGATGAGTACGCCGTCCACGTCCGCCATGGTCAGCCCCAGCTGCAAAAGCCCCGCCTTGATGCGGCGTGTGGAAATTCCGGCGTCCAGCAGCAGATGAACGTCCCCGTCCGACAGCAGCAGGCAGTTCCCCTCGGAGCCGCTGGCCAGTGTATGTATGGTCATCAATGTGTCTTTCCTCGCAATAAACCGACTACCGCCGCAGACTGCCAACAGCCTGCGGCGGAAAGATTATGTCCTATCAGCAGATGTGAGCCTCGGTCTCCTCCGGCTCCGGGATCTCCTCCACCCGGATATCGGCGCCCAACTGGCGGAGCTTGCCCACCAGATCCTCGTAGCCACGCTCGATATACTGTACCTGCGTCAGCTCCGTTTCGCCCTGAGCGGCCAGACCGGCGATGACCAGAGCCGCACCGGCCCGTAGATCACAGGCCTGCACCGGCGCACCGGTGAGTTGTGTGACGCCCTCCACCACGGCCACCCGGCCGTCCACCTGGATCTGAGCGCCCATGCGCCGCAGTTCCTCCACATACTTGAAGCGGTTGTTCCATACGCCCTCCGTCACCAGACTGGTGCCTTGGGCCAGACACAGCGCCACCGTGATCTGGGGCTGCATATCCGTGGGGAAGCCGGGGTAGGGGAGGGTCTTGACGTTGGCCCGCTGCAGCGGCCCGCTGCGGCGGATGAGCATGGTGTCGTCCTGCTCCTCCACCGTGACGCCCATTTCCATGAGCTTGGCGGAGATGCAGTCCATGTGCTTGGGAATGATGTTGCGGATCAGCAGCTGTCCGCCTGTGGCGGCCACAGCGGCCATATAGGTACCCGCCTCGATCTGGTCGGGGATGATGCAGTAGGTGCCGCCGCTGAGGCGCTCCACGCCCTTGATGCGGATGGAGTCCGTACCGGCGCCCTTGATGTCGGCGCCCATGGAATTGAGGAAGTTGGCCAGATCTACGATGTGAGGCTCCTTGGTGCAGAAGTCATATGCAGGTACTTCAGCAATTATAAAGTGCTACTAATCCCCTCGTTACCTGACTTGGGCAGAAAGTGAGATTATTTCATAATTCCGACCTTCCGCTCTTATACCAAGAGTTTACCCCAAAAGCCAGGAGGCACAAAGCTTTTATGGAGATGCAGCTGTAATAACATACAGCCAATCTTCCATACCAACAATCAGGAGCATTGCTATTATAACCAATGCTCCTGATTAAAACTTAATATAATAATTACTGCCATGAGACACACTTTATTTCTGATACTTATCTGGATGCCATTACTTATCTGCGCCACAGACAAGAATGTAAATATAACCATCAAACTATCTACTGAACTGTCCCAAACAGAGCAATGGATATATGCGAGCGGATATATCGGAGCAAATGAATATGCCATTCTAGACTCTGTGAAAGTGAGCAAAGGAGATATAAAGAAAAAACTGTCTTTTGACATCAGCCAGGGGATGAGTATATATATCTTATGCGCAGAGAAAGGACCCGTCAATCTATTCTTTGATATAGAGCCTAACACAAACTGTGAAATTGAAATTGATGAAAACATGGACGGAAGATATCCACACCCCATGAAAGGGAATGATATGTTCAATGAATTCCTAACATTCTATAATAAAATCCTATATACAGGAAAAAAGAGCAGAGACCAATCCCTGCCCGAAGACAGCATACGATATTATAAAGCCAAACTAACAGAGGCCTATATAAAAGAGATTCACAAGACTCAATATCCTACATTGGCATGGGTATATATTTTATGGCTGCCGGGATATGCCGAAGAACGAAGTGAAGAGGAGCCTTTCAGGTCAGTGATTCAATATGCACAACAAAAGTTTCCTAATAATGGCCTTATAAAACGCCTCTCCATAACAAGTCCAGAACCGGCAACCGCAAAAAGCAAAGCCGCATCTGAACGAATCAGAGCTCTGATAAAGAAAAGATATTATGTAGAGCCGAAAGACACAACCATGGGAGCAAAGCTGCAACTAGCATTCCCGCATATCTCAAAAAAGAAAATAAACACCGACTCCATTGCAGAAGAATATGTACTGGTAGACTTTTGGGCAAGCTGGTGTGTGCCGTGCCGCAAGGAAACACCTTTCCTGAAAATGGCAAAAGAAAGATATAAGGACAAACTGGCTGTATATGCAGTGACAATAGATGCCGATACACCCAAATGGGAAAAAGCCATAGAGGAGGACAGCACCCAATACTTCATCCATGTGAGAGGAGTGAGTGACAGGAATGTACCCGACAAGCAGGTCAGGGCATTAAAGATTAAATCCATCCCACGGAACTTCTTGTTGGACAAAGAGAGACGCATCATTGCAAAAGACTTAAGGGGAGAGGAGCTGCTGAATGCTTTGGAACAACTGATAAAATAACATGGCGGATATAGACTACACAATGAGCATACTGCATCGATATTTGAAAGAATTGTCGATAAAAGTAAGCTATGGACGCATCAGGAAGCTGCTTGCTACCCCGATGGGATGCTCCGTCAGGGGAATAAGTGATGCACTTGACAGCCTGCATATCACACACGAAGTATATCAACTGCCGGCCACTTATTTAAGCAAGATAGAAGCGCCTTTCCTTGCATTGATGCACAACGGAAGATATTGCCTTGTAAAAAGCATACAAGAAGAAAAAACAATCTTACTTTCCGACAAGGGGAAAGAAGAAAACCTCCCGACAAAACAGTTCATCGCTGCATGGAAAGGAGTCGTCCTGATAATAGACGAAACGCAGGCGTCTTATCACGAACCGTATTATCAATTAAAACAAATATTGTATCTTGCGAAGAAATATAGATGCCTGTCGACCATCGGATTAGCAGGTATTATCTATCTGCTGGCCAGCCCCCGGCAAACAGGAGACCTACTTTTCAACACACTGACATGGATAGGCCTTGCCGTGTCCATCCTCATCATTTACAAAGAATCCTACAACAAAGACTTCTTGCAGCGTTTCTGCAAAATAGGCAATATCGTGGACTGTAACGAGATATTGCACTCCAAAGCCGCCAGCATCAATGGAATCATCACATTGGGAGAAATGGCCTTATTATATTACTCAACATTGTTCCTTTCTACGGCATTCCATATCCCCCTCTATTACAGCATCTGGACTTGGGCCACCTGCATTTCCATTGCATTCACCTTGTGGTCCGTCGGTTATCAGGTGATAATAGCTCGCAAACTGTGCATGTTCTGCCTGTCCATCGATATCATAATATGGTTACAGGCTCTTGTCCTGTTCTCCACTGATATGGCTGCCTGGCATTTAAACATATCATCCATCTTTGCTTTTATATTAATAGGCACACTTTGCTGCACCGCATGGTATGCGCTGAAAGAACTGCTGGACTCGGTGCGGGAAGTAGCAAAGTTGAAAGACAAAAGAGTACTTTTGCTGTCATATCCCACCCTTTTCGATACACTGCTGCAAATGGGGCATGCAGTTCCCAACGCGGAAAAGGACATGACAATTCAAAGAGAAGCACAAGGCGGCAAGCTCATACAAATTATTATAAACCCACATTGCAAACATTGTGCAAACGAGCATCAAGAATGGATGAAACCGGAAAATGCATCCATAAGGATTCTTTTCTCAATTGCTCCGCAAGATACCGTAGGCAAAGACATCGCACTGGCAATCATAACCTGCTATCTTGAACACGGATTCCAAAAGGCCATGCACCTACTGAACGAATGGTTTGAAAAGCAAAACAGTAAGTTTATAGCATACTACAAACCTATAAGACAGGCCGAACAAATGTTGGAAGCACAACAAGCTTATTGCCAACAGATTCACTTGAAACACACGCCTTTTATCACAGTCAATGAGAGGGAGATGCCTCAAGTGTACGACATAGAAGATGTACAGTATGTGTAATAAAGATATTGTCGGCAAGCATACAATAAATACAATATTATGAAGCTTAAACTTTTCTCTCTCCTCGCTTTGTGTATGTCACTATTCACAAACTTGCATGCCCAACCACCGGATACCTACGGTCACGATATTCCTGTACAAAGGAACAACAACCGACTATAAAATTGCGCAGATTGATTCCTTTGCTTTTGTCCGTTGCAACTTCGCATTGGAAGGAGGAAGTAATCCCCCTGTTCCCAAATGATTCGCCGAGCATCCATATAGATAATGATTCGTAAATAACGTTTGGAGGGACCAATCAGGCCGGACTGCAATATATACATGATAATTTCTCCGGCATTCCACTGTTTGAGCAATATACCCTGCCGATAAATAGAAAGTTTCGGGAATATATAAGCCAAGAAAAGACATTGGAATCTGTTATTGCGGAAATCAACAATACCCTCATTGAGCCACACATCAAGAGTCTGGACAGTATTGCCATAAGATACCATATCGACAGCATATTCAACAAAACGGCGGCAATCAATCCCGAACTAATCAAATTCTCTTTAGCCGGCCCTTACATACACACATATATTCGCTATCATGGCGACAAAAAGAAAATGGAGACGCACGACAAAGCGATCTTCGGCCCATACATCGATAATTTTTGTGCCCCCGAAAGCCTGCAACCTTACCTGCTGGGGAGTGCAGCCATCTGTCAAATCGTATTCAACACCGGAGAAATGAATATCTATAAAGTAAAAGATTATTTAAACGAGAAAAATGCGTTGGAGAATACATTTTAAGTTCTTCGTCACTTTTGGCCGGTTTATGTTCTAATGCCCCAGACACACCTTCAAAAAGACGAGGACATCTTCTAAAAAGAGCAAGAGCTTTCTCAAAAAAATAACGACCTTTTAAAAAAAGAAAAGGAGCTTTTTTAAAAAGACAACGAACTTTTTTAAAAACATCTTGATCTTTTTGCCGCTAACGAAATTTTGTCAACCGTTATATTTCGTGGAAATACAAACCCTTTAAACATCCTTTTATGAGGTAAACACCAGAAACGCTCTACTTTATATTCATTCGGAACAGCCTGACACAATGACATATATACGTATAGGCTCATGCGTACGTACGTGTAGCCTGATGCGTACGTACCTGTGGCCCGATGCGTACGTACGTATAGCCCGATGCGTACGTACACATTTTGAGGTTTTCAAAAATGCCGGCATGATTTTCATGTGGGGGCAAAAGGATCATCCCCTCATTAGGCCGGTCATACCTTCTTTTCCCTTCATCCTTACATTTTAACCAAAACATTCAGATAATCAATCTATTAAAAATGACAGGACATCCCCTCATCCTCGTTTCAGCTGTACTCTTCAACTCCCTTCAAAATCTACCTTCAGCATTTGTCTCACAGGAAGAAGTTTTACGAATGAAAGGAGGCTGAAAGGGTGGTGACAAGATGCCCATTCACTACCGGATCCCCCATCAACAGGGCGTTTCAACCGCTAATGAAAGGAGAAAAGAAAAAGCGGATTTCCGCTTGTAGCACGAAAAAAACAGTTGTTTTTTTGTGGATTCACTCATTATATGATAAGGCATTGTAGCCAGTTCGAATATTAGCTTGGTGTGACTGCCACATATCAACGGTAAAACCGGAAAGAATAAACAATAAAATCAAAACGATGAAAAGGAAAGTTACGGATATCCCGAAATCCCCGGACATCCCAACCAAAAATACAGAAAGAAATAGCCTCATATTCCATTTACTTCACTAAAAATCATTACCTTTGCACCTTACTATCAGAAATAACAAAAAGCACATACATAATATGGAAAAGAAATTCAAAAGAACCACCGTCACCTCGGCACTGCCTTATGCCAACGGTCCGGTGCACATTGGCCATTTGGCAGGTGTATATGTTCCTGCAGATATCTATGTACGCTATCTTCGCCTGAAAAAAGAAGACGTACTGTTCATCGGAGGTTCAGATGAACATGGGGTGCCCATCACCATCCGTGCCAAAAAAGAAGGAATTACCCCTCAGGATGTGGTCGACCGCTATCATACACTGATTAAAGACTCTTTTAAAGAATTCGGAATTTCTTTCGATGTTTACTCCCGTACTTCATCAAAGACACATCACGAACTGGCTTCCGAGTTTTTCAAAACGCTGTATGACAAAGGAGAATTCATCGAAAAGACATCTGAACAATATTATGATGAAGAGGCTCACCAGTTTCTGGCCGACCGATATATCACAGGTGAATGTCCCCATTGTCACGCAGAAGGTGCATACGGTGACCAATGCGAAAAGTGTGGTACTTCATTATCACCTACCGATTTGATTAATCCGAAAAGTGCCATCAGTGGCAGTAAGCCCGTGATGCGTGAAACCAAACATTGGTATTTGCCGTTGGACAAGCACGAAGGCTGGTTGCGCAAATGGATTCTGGAAGACCACAAAGAATGGCGTCCCAACGTGTACGGACAGTGCAAGAGCTGGCTGGACATGGGCTTGCAGCCGCGTGCCGTAAGCCGTGACCTGGATTGGGGTATCCCCGTTCCCGTGGAAGGAGCGGAAGGGAAAGTGCTTTATGTATGGTTTGACGCTCCTATCGGGTACATTTCAAATACCAAAGAATTACTGCCCGACAGTTGGGAAACATGGTGGAAAGACCCCGAAACACGTCTGATTCATTTCATCGGAAAAGACAATATCGTGTTCCATTGCATCGTATTTCCGGCTATGCTGAAAGCGGAAGGCAGTTACATTTTGCCCGATAATGTGCCAAGCAACGAATTCCTGAACTTGGAAGGAGATAAGATTTCCACATCCCGCAATTGGGCTGTATGGCTGCACGAATATTTACAGGACTTCCCCGGAAAGCAGGATGTGCTTCGCTATGTACTGACTGCCAATGCTCCCGAAACGAAGGACAATGACTTCACATGGAAAGACTTTCAGGCACGCAACAACAATGAGTTGGTAGCCGTGTACGGAAACTTTGTGAACCGTGCTTTGGTGCTGACTCAGAAATACTTTAACGGATGCGTTCCCGCCTGCGGAGAGTTGACAGAATATGACAAGGATACACTGAAGGAATTTGCAGATGTAAAAGCGGAAGTAGAAAAACTGCTGAATGTCTTCAAGTTCCGCGATGCTCAGAAAGAAGCAATGAATCTGGCACGTATCGGTAACAAATATCTGGCAGACACCGAACCGTGGAAACTTGCCAAGACCGATATGCCGCGCGTGGCCACTATCCTGAATATAGCATTGCAACTGGTAGCTAATCTGGCCATTGCATTCGAACCGTTCCTGCCGTTCAGCAGCGAAAAACTTCGTAAGATGTTGAATATGGATACCTTTGAATGGGAGCAGTTGGGACGTACCGACCTGTTGGCAGAAGGTCATCAACTGAATAAGGCTGAATTGCTGTTCGAGAAGATAGAAGACGAAACAATCCAGGCACAGGTAGACAAATTGTTGGCTACTAAAAAAGAGAATGAGGCTGCAAGCTATAAGGCTAATCCTATCAAACCGACTATTTCTTTTGAAGAGTTCGAGAAGTTGGATATCCGTGTAGGAACCGTACTGGAATGTGAAACAGTTCCCAAGATGAAGAAACTGCTGAAGTTCAAGATTGCCGACGGACTGGAGAACCGTACCATTGTCAGCGGTATCGCCCAGCACTACACCCCGGAAGAACTGGTAGGAAAACAAGTGTTGTTCATAGCAAACCTGGCTCCCCGCCAATTCAAAAACGGCTTGGTAAGCGAAGGCATGATTCTAAGCGCCGAGAACTTTGACGGTTCACTGGCCGTTACCTCTCTATTAAAAGAGGTAAAACCGGGAAGTGAAGTTAAATAATCATTATAAGAAGAGATACTCTTCGTGAGGGTGTGTCAAAATGATAGGCTGATTACTTTTGGCACATCCTCATTGGTTTTCATCAGCATTGTCTTCAGACAAAGAAGCTGAAGAAGCATACCATAGGCAAAACGATAAGAACAGATTATGACAGAGCAATCTTTGAAAGACAAGACCGCAAAAGGACTTTTTTGGGGAGGACTGAGCAACGGCATGCAGCAGTTGCTCAATCTTATTTTCGGGATTGCATTAGCCCGTATCCTTGATGCCGAAGACTATGGTATGATAGGGATGCTCAGCATATTCTCACTGATTGCTTCCACCCTGCAGGAAAGCGGATTTACCGCCGCACTTGCCAATAAGAAAAATATCAGCCATGAAGACTACAATGCAGTCTTTTGGTTCAGTTTGTTTACAAGTGGGCTGCTTTACATATTATTATTTTTCTTATCCCCATACATTGCAGAGTTTTACCATACTCCGGCATTGATACCATTGGCACGGTATACTTTCCTTGGCTTTTTTATAGCCAGTCTCGGCATAGCACACAATGCCTATTTATTCCGTAATCTTAAAGTAAAACAGAAAGCTTTTATCCAACTGACCGGTCTGATACTGTCAAACATAACAGGAGTCACATTGGCTCTTTGCGGAATGGCATATTGGGGAATAGCAACACAAGGGTTGGTATACGTGACCAGCAATACCATTCTGTTTTGGCGCTATTCCGGCTGGAAACCAACGCTACATATTTCTTTCAAGCCACTGAAAAGCATGATCAACTTCAGCTGTAAGATATTAATAACCAATATATTCTCGAATATAAACAACAACATGCTGACTGTCATATTAGGTCGTTTTTACAGTCAAGAGGAAGTGGGGTATTTCAATCAAGCCAATAAATGGACATCCATGGGATATTCTACCATACTAGGTACGATAAACGGAATAGCCCAACCTGTATTGCGCAATGTGTCGGAAGATACAGAACGCCAATGCCGCGTGTTTCGCAAGATGCTCCGCTTTACAGCTTTTATATCATTCCCCGCTTTGTTCGGTCTTTCACTCATCGCTCCCGAACTCATCACAATAACCATTACAGACAAATGGAACGAAAGTGCAATCATCATGCAGATTCTTTGTATCGGAAGTGCTTTTCTTCCCATTCAGAATCTGTATTCCAACCTTGTAATCAGTAAGGGAAAATCGGATATCTTCATGTGGAATACCATTTTCCTGGGAATCATACAAATTGCAACTGCCCTGCTATGCTACCCTTATGGCATCCGAACGATGATTTTTGCCTATATCAGCATCAATATCAGTTGGCTGTTCGTGTGGCATTACTTTATATGGAAAGAGATACACCTCACTTTATGGGATGCACTAAAAGATGTCGTTCCTTTCGGAGTTATCGCAGTAAGCTGCATGGGTGCTGCCTACTTTCTCACCCGATCTATCGATAACCTCTATCTAATCTTAACAGCCAAAATTGCCATTGCAGCCGGACTATACATTATAATCATGCAATTGAGCAAGTCTGCAACTTTTAAAGAAGTCATAAACTATCTGTCAAAAAAGAAATAATATTTGACTTTCTGATAAAATCTCCTTTACTTTGTAGCAAAATAGCATTTCAACAAAGAAAAGATATGGAAACAATACCTATATTCTTTACATTCGACCGTTATTATGTACTTGCAGCCTGTGTTGCTTTCCATTCTTTGTTGACTAATGCCGCACCCGAATATCAGTATCAGCTCTACGTAGTACATACCGACCTCCAGCCACATCATATACAACGAATAAAAAAAGTTGTCTCTCACTTCCATAATGCCAATATACAGTTTAAAAATGCTTCCCATTATGACACGGCATGGGATAAATTGCGTAATAAGTCGCATTTTTCAAAAGAGATATTCTATAAACTGACAGCTGCGGAAATGTTTCCTCAGTATGAGCGAATTCTCTTTTCTGATGTAGATGTACTCTTTACAGCCGATATATCTTCTTCCTTCTTTCTTTATCCGAATGAGAAATTTTATTATGCCGGCACACGTCCTATTCAGGAAAATACAAACTTGCCGCGTTATGCTAAAGAATTTACACAGGAAGAAATCCGGTTGATATCTGATTATGAAATATCGGCCGGCTATATGCTTATAAACCTGAAATGCATACGTGAGGACAACAAGCAAATAGAACTGACACAGTTTTTCCATAACAATTTAAACCGCCTGATACTGCCTGAACAAGACTGCATTGCATTATGCTGTGCTCCATATCTTCGTTTCATGCCTTACAAATATGTAGTTTGTGCGTTTCAATTCCATGAAGACCCGCAAAGGGTGAAATTCAACCCCAATAATGCCTCCTTTCAAGACAAACAAGTTGCCATAAAAGCTTACAACGAGATGCGTGAACAAGTGGTACAATTGCATTACCCGGGAAGAGAAAAGCCATGGAACTCACCTTTCGTATACAAATACAAAGAATGGCTGACCGGTTGTCACCAAGCCAACCAACTTGGTTACTATCTGCTCATGCAGCCCTTATTCTTTACACAAAGACTGAAAAAATACAGCTTATCCCGCTTTATCAGAAAAATAAAAAAGAAATACCATGGTTAATATTCTGCATCGTATTCCGCTCATACGCCATTATGCACGGAAATGGGAGTTTGCCTGTTTTCAGAAAAAATGGCGAAAGCAAAACCGCCATAATCGCACTGTTGCCATGAACCGTTTTCCCATAAAATCTGTGCAAGTAGGAAAAGACACGTATGGCGAACTGCATATTTTAAGTTATTTGCCCGAAACAGAATTCCTGCAAATAGGAAATTATGTGTCCATTGCTCCCGATGTTCACTTCATTTTGAGTGGAAACCATCAGACAGAAACGCTTTTCACTTACCCTATTCAATCATTGTTAACCAATGGACACTGTCCGAAAGACAGTGTGAGCAAAGGGGCCGTTATAATAGAAGATGAAGTTTGGATTGGTTATGGCGCCCTCATCTTATCGGGAGTAACCATCGGGAAAGGAAGCATTATAGCCGCCGGTTCAGTAGTCACCCGTGATGTGCCTCCTTATGCCATTGTAGGAGGAAATCCGGCCAAGATAATCCGCTATCGTTTACCCCGGGAAGTGATAGAGCTTGTAAAAGATACATATCTGAAAGATATTTCACACGATATATTAAAAAAGAACTTGAAACAACTGTATACTCCTCTGCACACTCCGGCCGAGGCGAGTCAACTGATAGAACTAATTAAAAATGGAAAAGAATAAATATAAAGTACGGGTCATTGCATTTTACCTGCCACAGTTCCATCCTACCCCCGAGAACGATAAATGGTGGGGGAAAGGATTTACGGAATGGACCAATGTGGGCAAAGCCAAACCTTTGTTTAAAGGGCATTACCAACCCAAGGTTCCGGCCGACTTAGGATATTATGATTTGAGAGTTCCCGAAACCCGCCGTGAGCAAGCAGAATTAGCACGTCAATATGGAATAGAAGGCTTCTGCTATTGGCATTACTGGTTCGGTAACGGCAGACAATTATTACAACGTCCGTTTCAAGAAGTTTTGGCTTCGGGAGAGCCTGATTTCCCCTTTTGCCTGGCATGGGCCAACCATAGCTGGGAAGATAAACAGTTTAACAAAGAGGGAGGGAACAAAATGTTAATGGAGCAATTATATCCGGGTGACGAAGATTATATCGCCCATTTCAATGCTGTCCTCCCGGCATTCAAAGATCCGCGCTATATCCGTGTAAACGGTGAGCCACTGTTTATGATTTATGCTCCCATGAAAGTGCCTGATATAGCACACTTTATCGAACTTTGGCAAAAACTGGCCGAGTCTCATGGTTTCCGCATTCATTTTGTGGGGCATACCAGTAAAACAGAGGAATTGCCTTTATTCCGCCAATGGGGGTTTAACGCCACCAATCTGGTACGTCTGTTTGATGTGTTCCAAAAGAACTATAGCCTCTTAGGACGTATCAAAACCAAATTCCAGCGCATCACCTTCCATCAGGGACAAAGAATAGACTATGAAAGAGCTGCCCGATACTTTTCAGGACCGGAAGACCAAAACACAGACTGTTACCCTACACTGATTCCCAACTGGGACCATTCTCCCCGTTCGGGACGATCCGGACATATATTAATCAATTCCACGCCGAAAAAGTTTGAGGAACATGCGGAAAGAACTTTCCGTAATGTCATACACAAACCGAAGGAAGAACGCATTGTCTTTCTGAAATCTTGGAATGAATGGGCAGAAGGAAACTACATGGAACCGGATTTAAAGTTCGGAAGAGGCTATCTGGAAGCTCTATTAAAAGCTATTAACAACGTTTTTAACTGACAGAATCATGAATAAACTCAAAATAGCATTAGTTAAGCAAGAGGTCTATCAAGATCTGTACGTTTGTCCTGTTACAGAAAAAGATCCGGGTCAAATTTTGTTCTCATCTATGGGACGTGTAGGTCCCATAGCACTAATGAGCGACCTGAATGCGGATTTCTATATTGTAAAAGAAGAGTCCAATAAAGAAACCCGGATTTATCAGAAAGTCATCCCACATATAGCTCCTTATTTGCATTTGCTTAAAACCGAAACGCTGGATAAAATACCCGGGCAAGAATTTAAAAGTCCGGGAAGTCCGTACCCGAACGGGAAATATGCTGTCAGCTGCTATACTATAGACTGGGGACAATACGATATTGTTATTTCCATCAATATAAGTCTTCCCACACAATTGATATTGAAATATCCACAAACGCTTTTCGCTTATATGATAGGCGAGGCTAATATGGCTACCGGAAAAGCCAGGTTTGGATACGATGCCACTCTCAACCAAATGGCAAGGGGCAGAATATCGCATAAATGTGGCGCTATAGATTTTCCCTATACCTTTGTTGCAAAAGATACTTTAGAGAAAATTATGCAACAATACTTAGGCAGACCTTCTGCAAGAAAAGGTATCTTTATGGAAATCAATTCAACTACAGAACGACCGGTAACACGCATACCCGACCATTTTCAACCGCTGGCGGATGCCGGATATGAAATTATCCTGCATCAACAGAAAATAGCAGATAACCTGAAAAACATTTATGACGCCAAATATTTTGTCAAAATGGGAGGTCGGAGTATCCGAGGAAACTCCGTAGCCGAAGCCGTATCACTTGGCACACTCGCTATCATGAACCGTGATGAGGTAATTCACCACGAGCTGATTATTGATGAATGCAATGTGAAAACCATGGATGAAATGATATCACTCATCAACCGACTAGAAAATGACCCCGAATTATATCAGACTTTACAGCAGAAGCAACGTCAGGTACTGCACACTTACTTTTTTGACGCACCACTTCAATCACTCATCAACTGCCTAAAAGAAAAACGAGGATTATCCAAACCAAGGACTTATAGCCGATGGAACAGATTATTTGATAACTTATATTTCCTAAAACTCAGATAATATGATGTTAGCCCCCATTCTTCTATTTGTATATAATCGTCCTGCACATGCAAAACGTGCAATAGAAGCACTGTTGCACAATACTTTGGCTGCCGAAAGCGAGCTGTTTATTTACTCGGATGCGGCCCGTAGCCCCGAAGATTGCAAATCGGTAAACGAAGTGCGCAGTTTTATCCACTCCGTCAATGGATTTAAAAAGGTACACATCATAGAACGTGAAAAGAACTATGGTTTGGCACGAAGTATTATTGACGGAGTTACCACACAAGTCAATGCATACGGACGCACCATTGTATTGGAAGATGATCTGGTAACCGCCCCTTACTTCCTGCAATTTATGAACAGCGCACTGGAAATGTATAAAGACGAGCCCCGGATAGGACATATACAAGCTTGCGACTTTACTCAGGACCCATCGTTACCGGATACTTTTCTTATTAAATGGACCGGAAGCTGGGGCTGGGCAACCTGGGATCGCGCTTGGAAATATTTCAATCCTGACGGTAAAGCACTCTTAAATGAGCTGGAAAAACGAAAGTTAACCTATACCTTTGATTTCAATGGTAAATATGGTTATACCCGTATGCTTCGCCGGCAAACGGAAGGCAAAAATAATTCATGGGCTATTCGCTGGAATGCATCTTTATTTCTAAAAGACATTCTATCGTTAAATGTAGGCAAATCACTGATACAGAACAACGGATTTGACGGAAGCGGAACAAATTGTGGGGGAGGAAATCTTTACGCTTCCAATTTATATATGAAAGAATTGCCTCTCGTTCCCATCACTCCGGTCGTTGAGAATTTACAGGCACGCCAGGCCTATGTCAACTATTATGCACGGACCAACTCATTTATGGCCAAAGTCATCCGGCGTATCAAACGAACTTTAAAAGGAGATTTCGGAGCATAAAAAGGCAAAAAGATACCAAACATTTCTTCTAAAAAACGTACCTTTGCATAAACGTTAATGCACATGAGAGTACTTATCATCAATACGTCTGAGCGAATAGGAGGAGCCGCCATTGCAGCCCACCGCCTGATGGAAGCCCTGAAGAACAATGGTATAAAAGCCAAGATGCTTGTCCGCGACAAGCAGACTGACCAAATCAGTGTGGTGCAACTGAAAAAATCGTGGTGGAAAGTATGGCAATTCATCTGGGAGCGCATCGTCATCTGGAAAGCAAACCGATTTAAAAAACATAATCTTTTTGCTGTCGACATTGCCAACACGGGTACAAACATTTCCGCACTCCCCGAGTTCAATCAGGCAGATGTGATTCATCTGCATTGGATTAACCAAGGTATGCTCTCACTGACAGATATACGCCGCATCATCGAGTCGGGAAAGCCCATCGTATGGACCATGCACGATATGTGGCCTTTTACAGGCATTTGCCATTACGCAAGTGATTGTGATAAATATACCCAAGAATGCCATTACTGCCCTTTGTTATTCAAAGGAGGAAAGAAAGACCTTTCCTATCGCACTTTCGAGAAAAAAAGAAAGCTTTTTGACGGGGCAAACATCACATTCGTGGCATGCAGCCGTTGGCTGGAAGGAATGGCCAAACAAAGTGAACTGCTGAAAGGACAGACCATTACCAATATTCCCAATGCCATCAACACCAACCTGTTCAAACCGCGCAACAAGAAACAGGCACGGGAGAAATGCCATCTGCCGCAAGACAAGAAATTATTGCTCTTCGGCTCGGTAAAAATCACAGATAAGCGAAAAGGCATTGACTATTTGGTGGAAGCATGTAAAATTCTAGCCTCACAAGACCCCGGATTAAGTAAACAATTGGGGGTCGTGGTGTTTGGCAAACAAGCCGAGCAGTATGCCTCCTTATTCCCTTTCCCCATTTACCCGATGAACTATGTGAGCAACGAAAAGGAACTGGTGGATATCTACAATGCTGTCGACCTATATGTCACTCCCTCCTTGCAGGACAATCTTCCCAACACCATTGTAGAAGCGATGGCATGTGGCATTCCCTGCGTAGGTTTCAATGTAGGAGGCATTCCCCAAATGATAGACCATCTGCACAATGGATACGTGGCCGAATATCAATCGGCTAAAGACCTCGCCAATGGCATCCGGTGGACATTGACCGAAGGCGAATACGATAATCTGAGTGAAGAAGCTTGCCGGAAAGCACTCTCCAGTTATTCCGAAAGTATTATCTCAATGAGATATATCGATATCTATAATAAGATTACAGGAAGCCATGCATAATATTCATCCTCATCCCAAGTTCTCCATCATCACCGTGACCTATAATGCGGAGAAAGTGCTGGAAGACACGATACAAAGCATTGTTACCCAATCTTATAAGAACGTGGAATATATCATTGTAGACGGAGGTTCCACCGATGGCACGTTGACCATTGTCAACAAATACAAAGAGCACATACATACCATTGTCAGCGAACCCGACAAAGGCTTATATGATGCCATGAATAAAGGCATCAAACTGGCAACAGGAGATTACCTTTGTTTTCTGAATGCAGGAGACGGACTTCATGAAGATGATACACTTTTACGAATCGTTCATTCCCTGACCGGAACAATACTGCCGGATGTGATTTATGGCGAAACGGACATAGTAGACGATGAAGGACATTTCCTTTACAAGCGACGTCTTTCTGCTCCCGAAACACTTCACTGGAAGAGTTTCAAAAAAGGAATGTTGGTCTGCCATCAAGCCTTCTTTGCACGCAGAGAGCTGGCCTTAGAAGAACCATACGATTTACAATACCGCTTTTCGGCAGACTTTGATTGGTGCATCCGTATCATGAAGAAGGCGAAAGTATTGCATAATACACATCTCACCCTCATTGATTATCTGAACGAAGGAATGACCACCCGAAACCATAAAGCCTCACTGAAAGAGCGTTTTCACATCATGGCGAAGCATTACGGATTGGTCAGCACCGTGTTGCATCATGCTTGGTTTGCAGTGCGTCTGGCTTATAAATGAAAGCCATTGCTCCGGTTAATATAATAAGAGAATGATGATGAGCATCATAAAGCTTTTCCAAAACAAGGTGAGCTCCGCAACTCCCCTTTGACAAGTTTCCTCCTGCCCATTCTTTATCCCTTCTTTCCCCAAAGAGCTTTTCCCTGTAACACCAGCAACAGCAGCACCGCCATTGCCAGCAATCCCAATGCGACAAAAGCAATTGTTTCCGTCGTATGCAATGACTTCGGGTCGAACTTGAACTCAACCGTATGTTTTCCTGCCGGCACATTCATAGCACGTAAAATATAGTCTGCCCTGCCGTGAGGAGCCTCAACTCCGTCGATATAAGCCTGCCAACCCGGATAATAGATTTCGGAGAAAACAACAACTCCACCCTTCTCCGAGCTTACCTCATATTTCAAGTCATTCGGTTCGTATGCCACCAGCTTAACGAAACGCAACGAATCAGACACCGCCACCGGCTTTACCTGCTCGGCAAACTTCTTGTCAACTACTGCCACCTTCGCAGGCATCACTTTATGTAAAGATTCTATTTCCTCGTTCGCATTATTCACATACTGCACTTTGTCCACAAACCATGCATTACCTAAAGTATAAGGATTTTGTATAGGCATAGTCTTTCCACCCTGTAGGGGAAAAATAAAATAACGAGTATTCAGCATATTCAATACCGGAAACGCAGACGCATCTACTTTCGCCATATCGCCGCCGGCTTCAGACACAGCCTTGAACAAATTACTCATTTCCGGACTGATATGTTCCTCTATCATTTCCTGATAACGGCGCAATTTAGCGGCATGATAACCACCTATGCTCTTATGCCAATAAGAAGTATTATTCTCGTTAAATGTATTCGAAGCCAAGTTCAGTACCCTATAATCCAATGTCTTATCCTCCAAAATGGCCTTATCCGTTTCCGTCGGCCGGAAGCTTTCCGTTCGAACCGTTTGAGGTACAAACTGTGCATCATACAGATAGCGTTTGTTTACATTCCACATTTCCACCAGGCAGAGCAACAACAATACACCAATAGTCAACTCTGATTTCAGCTTACCCATGCCATAAAGCCACAGCAGCACAGCCCCAATTGATACCACAAAGAAACTACGCCAGGCATCCGACGTGAAAATACTTACGCGAACCTCTTCCAAATTGGCTATCAGTGGTGCCAACTGGTCAGCCGGAATACTCTGCAAAGCCTGCATTTCCATGCTCGACACATAAGAAGGAAAGAAAAAGCGTGGAGCCAGTGCAAACAGCAAAGCAATACCGCCTGTCAATCCAAAACTGATATAAAACGCCTTTGCCTGTTCTTTCATGATTTGCGGACGTGCAATAATCTGCTTCAATGCCAACATTGCCAACAACGGAATTGTAAACTCGGCAATAACCAATATAGAAGATACCGCACGAAACTTATCGTACATCGGAATATAATCAAGGAAGAAATCCGTAAATCCCATAAAATTCTTTCCCCAAGAAAGCAATACAGACAATACAGTAGCAGCCAAAAGCGCCCATTTCATCGGTCCTTTTACAACAAATAGCCCTAAAATGAACAGAAACATTACAAATGCCCCGACATACACCGGACCTGACGTTCCGGGCTGCTCACCCCAATACTGACCAAGCTGATTGTAAATACTTCCATACATCGGATTGGCCTTTTCCATCGCCTTCTCATTGGCAGCAAGAGGCACCGATGCTCCACCTTTCACATTAGGCACCAATAAAGAAAAGGTCTCACCGATGCCGTAACTCCATTGCGTAATATAATCGCGCTCCAATCCACCCTTTGTCTGATTATGCGTATCCGGTTTCACCAATTCGCTCTTTCCACGCATGGTTTCCTTACTATATTCATACGTGTGATAAAGATTTGACAAATTGATACATACCCCCAATACACCTGCTACTACCAATACACCTGTTGCCTTAAAAAAACGGGGTAGTTCTTTCTTCTGATAAGCAGATACCCCGAAAGCCACTGCCATAAACAACATCACAAACAAAAAATAATAGCTCATCTGCACGTGGTTCGATACAATTTGCAAAGCTACAAATATGGCCGTCAGTAATCCACCAAACAAGTATTTTCCTCTGTAAACCAACACCATACCGGCTATGGTAGGCGGAATATAAGCCAACGTTACAAATTTCCAGATATGACCTGCCGCAATAATAATAAAGAAATAGGACGAAAAAGCCCATATAATCGCTCCCAATGAAGCAAGCCACACCGAGAAATCAAACGCACGCATCAGAATATAGAAACCCAGCAGCATCACAAACACATACCACACATAAGAAGGCAAATATAAATGATACAAATTTTCCATCCCTTTCAACATATCCGTAGAATTGTAGCTGGGAGCCATCTGATAAGTAGGCATACCTCCAAAAATCGAATTCGTCCAGCGTGTACGCTCTCCTGTACGTTCCAAGTACTCTTTCGATTCCTCACCGGCACCGATTCCCGCCACAGCATCATGCTGAGACAGAACACGTCCCTCGGTCACAGCCGGGAAAAAGTAAACAAACGAGATGACGGCAAATAAGATAATCACTACTATATCAGGTAGTATTCTTTTAAATAAGTTCATAAGTATATCTGTTTATTAACGCTGCAAAGATACGATATACTCTGATAAATTACGTACATTTGCACCTGAAATAAAGTTGAATTATGAAAATAGGAATTATAACTGCGATGAGTTCCGAGCAGAAACAAGTGGAACAACTGCTCGCCAACAAGAAAGAATATGTCGAAGGACCGTTCCAGTATACGGAAGGAACGATTCAAAACAACACGGTCATCCTGATGAAATGCGGTATCGGAAAAGTAAATGCCGCCGCCGGCACGGTGGAGCTAATCCGTAACTTTCACCCCGATTGCATTATCAGCACCGGTGTGGCGGGAGGCATAGACAGTGGTTTGAAAGTAATGGATGTAGTTGCCGGCAGCCAAATCGTCTACCATGATGTATGGTGTGGAGAAGGAAATGCCTACGGTCAAATCCAAGGACTGCCTGCCCTGTTCGAAGGCAACGACACATTGTTCAACTGCGCCATGTCATTAGACACAGAAACAGCCATCCACGGCGGACTCATCTGTAGCGGAGACAAATTTATCACCGACCGCCAAGAGCTCAACTCCATCAAGACAGCTTTCCCCGCAGGACTGGCCGTCGACATGGAATCAGGAGCTATCGCCCAAATTTGTCATATATATAAGGTACCGTTCCTCAGTTTCCGCATTATCAGCGACACTCCGGGTGCCGACAATCATTGGGAACAATACACCAACTTCTGGAGCACCATTGCCGACCGTTCATTCGAGGTAACCCGCATTTTCCTCCATTCATTACCAGCAAATTTATAATAAAAACAGAAATATGAAAACAATACCCAGTTTTACCATCGACCACATCCGTCTTTTGCGCGGTATTTATGTCTCAAGAAAAGACCAAGTAGGAGACGACACCGTAACTACTTTCGACATCCGAATGAAAGAGCCCAACCGCGAACCGGCCTTGGGCCAGGGAGCATTGCACACCATCGAACACCTGGCCGCCACCTTCCTGCGTAACCATCCTGTATGGGGTGACAAAATTGTCTATTGGGGACCGATGGGTTGTCTCACTGGCAATTATTTACTGATGAAAGGTGACTTGGAATCAAAAGACATTGTAGAATTGATGCAAGAAACCTTCCGCTTCGTTGCCGAATTTGAAGGTGAAGTGCCGGGTACCACCCCTAAAGACTGCGGTAACTGTCTGCTCCACGACCTGCCTATGGCCAAATGGGAATCTGCACGCTACCTGCATGAAGTACTCGAAAAAATGACTGATAAAAACCTGTATTATCCATTATAAGAATAACTTAGAGAATGTCCACAAGTGGACACAAGCAACAATAAAAAAGCCGCTTCTCTTTTCAGAGTAGCGGCTTTTCTTAAGTCCTTTCCTAAAGAATGGATTACTTACGCAATCCGAGTGCTTTAATGATAGCACGGTATCTTTCGATATCGCGATCCTTCAAGTAGTTCAGCAACGCACGGCGCTTACCTACCAAAGTTGTCAAAGCTCTTTCAGTGCTATAATCTTTTCTGTTGAGCTTCAGGTGCTCAGTCAGGTGAGA
>ENA-UEQE01001191-UEQE01001191.1-human-gut-metagenome-genome-assembly--contig:-NODE-1191-length-21597-cov-5.718169_pt1 | contig 21597 bp, 18 predicted proteins | sample MGYA00242934_ERZ507935 | MGnify/ENA primary metagenome ERZ507935 (study PRJEB26167, sample SAMN06115423) | human gut metagenome | host: Homo sapiens | place: China:Anhui | collected 2015-03-30... | reverse complement strand
AGCTGATAAAACGAAATTGCTGCCGTTAGCGTCTGCGCCCAAAGCAATACCAGCGATACGCTTAACGCCGTTCGCCTCAACCTGCACTTTCAGGCTCCAGGTTGCGCTGGCCTGATTGTTCAGCCTCGTAATCGCCTGGCTGTTCTCCTGCACCGTGGCGCTGACTTGCCCGACATTATCTGTCATGCGCGCCTCCAGCTGCGTCATTGACGCCGCAGTCGCCTCTTCCTTGTTTGCGATCGTGGTATCGACCCGTGCGATTTCTGCCGTGAATCTGCTGGCCGTGCTGCTGATTTTCCATGGATTTTTGCGGCAGTCGTTTTTCGGCGGCTCATTCTGGAACTTTGTGCAGGCGCTGGTTCTGGGCTTTGCGATGTATTATGCAGGCACATGGGTGTTGCAGTTCGCGCTTTCCAGGCTGGCTCCCGGCTTTACGATCTACAACAACGAGACGGTCGGTTCGCTCATTTCCGACAATCAGTATGTCATGCTGGCCGTGACGGTTTTCCTTGCGCCGATCATTGAGGAGACGCTTGTGCGCGGACTTGTCTTCGGCTCCATTCAGCCGACGTCGCGCGTCATGGCGTATCTCGTCTCCGTCATTTTGTTCACGCTCATGCACAACTGGCAGTATTTCATGCTCTATCCTGCCGGAAAGGTGCTTTTGAGCTGCATTCCGTATCTGCCCGCCTCCGTCGCGCTGGCCTGGACGTATGAAAAGGCCGGGACGATCTGGGCATCTATCTCGCTGCATGCCATTGTCAACGCGCTGTCGTTTGGGCTCTTGCAGCTGAACTTCTGATTGGGAGGGGCTTTATGCCGAAGATCATTCAGCTTGACCGCCACGTCGCGGATCTCATCGCCGCAGGCGAGGTCGTCGAGCGGCCGGCGTCCGCCGTCAAAGAACTGGTTGAAAATTCCATTGACGCGGGTGCGAAAAACATTACAATAGAATTACAAAACGGCGGCATGACCTTCCTGCGCATCACCGACGACGGCTGCGGCATGGACCCCGTTGATGCCCGCACGGCATTTCTGCGCCATGCAACGAGCAAAATCCGCAGGCAAGAGGATCTTGCCTGCATCGGTACGCTTGGCTTCCGCGGCGAGGCGCTGGCCGCGATTTCGTCCGTGTCAAAAATCGATCTTCTCACGCGGGCGCAGGGCGCGGAAAACGGCGTTCGCCTGCATCTCGAAGCCGGAAAGGTTCTGTCTGAGGAGCCTGTCGGCTGCCCGTGCGGCACGACGATTTTGGTGCGGGAGTTATTTTACAATACGCCTGCGCGGATGAAGTTTATGAAATCCGACGCGGCGGAGTCCTCCGCTGTTTTCTCCGTTGTGCAGCAGCAGGCGCTGGCACACCCGGAGATCTCCTTCCGCTTTTTGAAGGACGGCCAGGAGCAGCTGCACACCGACGGACAGGGCGACCGCATGGCCGCGATCTACGCCATCTACGGCCGGGAACTTGCCAACAATATGCTGCCGGTTGACGGCAGCTGGGAAAAGCTTCGCGTGCGCGGCTTTGTCACAAAGCCGACTGCCACACGCGGAAACCGCGCATGGCAAAGCTTCTTCGTCAACAACCGCTATATCAAGTCCCGTCTGCTCTCCGCCGCCGTGGAAGAGGCGTACCGCAACCAGATCATGGTAGGCCGCTTTCCGGCCTGCGTGCTGGAAATTGACATGCCGGTGCAGGCTGTGGACGTGAACGTTCATCCGGCCAAAACGGAGGTCAAGTTCCTGTCCGAGCGTGAGGTCTTCGATGCGGTACACTATGCCGTTTTGTCCACGCTTTCCAGAGCGGCTGGCCGCCCGGAATGGAAAACGCCGGAGAAAAAGCAGGAGGCCGCACCGCAGCCGCAGACACAGCCCAAAATCGTCCAGCCGCCGAAGCCCGGCTTCTATCAGACCATGCAGGCATCCGAATACCGCCGCCAGGCCGCACAGCAGCCCATGCCGAAGCAGGAGCAGCCGATGCTGGCCTCGCCGGTGCAGCTGCCGCGCTCCGAGCCTGCGCCTGCGCAGCAGGCCTTTGATCTTCCAAAGCCGGAAGCAAAACCGGAGGTCAGAGCGGAGCCGAAGCCCGAGCCGCGGCCGGAGCCGCGGCCGGAGGCAAGGCCCGAACCGAAGCCTGCAGAACGACCGGAGCCGAAACCGGAACCGGTCAAGGCGTCTGAAGTACAGCAGCAGGAATTTGCCGTCAGGGAAGAGCCCTTCCGTATCATCGGCGAGGCGCTGCACACCTATATTATTATTGAGCAGGGCGAAGCCGTTCTGTTCATTGACAAGCATGCCGCGCATGAGCGCATTCGCTTTGAGGCGCTCAAAAAGGAAGACCATCCCATCATGGCCCAGCTGCTGCTGGCCCCCGTCTCCGCGGAACTTTCGCGCGAAGAGGCCGCAGCTGTGCTGGAAAACAAGGCGCTTCTGGAGCGCTGCGGGTTTGAAACGGAGGACTTCGGCGGCGGAGACGTGCTCATCCGGCAGATCCCGTCCGACGTGGACGTGGAGGACGCAAAAGCGCTTTTGCAGGAACTGGCCGGCGATCTGCTGGCCGGAAAAACACTTGACCCGGACAGCCTGCGCGACAATCTGCTGCACACCATCGCCTGCAAATCGGCTATTAAGGCCGGCTGGCAGACATCTGACGAAGAACTGCGGCGGCTCGTGCAGGAGGTTCTGTCCCGCGACGATATCAAATACTGCCCGCATGGCCGCCCCGTTTGCGTGACGCTCACGAAGCGGCAGCTGGAAAAGCAGTTCAAGAGGGTTTGAACATGGACAGGATCATCTGCGTCGTCGGCCCGACGGCCTCCGGCAAGACGAAGCTTGCCGTGCAGCTTGCGAAGCTGTATGACGGCGAGGTCGTCTCCTGCGATTCCATGCAGATTTACAAGCACATGGATATCGGCACGGCCAAGCCCACAAAAGAAGAAATGGAGGGCGTTGCCCACCATTTAATTGACATGGTTGAGCCAGGCGAGGATTTTTCTGCCGGGAAATATGTGCAGCTGGCGGATGCGTGCGTGCAGGACATTCTATCGCGCGGCAAAACCGCCGTCATTGCGGGCGGTACGGGGCTGTATGTTGACAGTCTGATTGCAGGCCGGTCGTTCGCACCTGTCCCGCAGACCGGCAGGCGCGAAGCGCTCGAGGCGCAGCTGCGTGAAACGGGCGGTGAGGCCATGCTGGCTCGGCTGCGCGAAATTGACCCGGAGGCCGCCGCGCGGCTCCACCCGGCAGACGAAAAGCGCGTCATCCGCGCGCTGGAGGTTTATGAAGAAACGGGCAAGACCATCACGCAGCACAATCTGGAAACAAAGGCCGTCCCGCCGCGCTACCGGCCCGTGTGGATTGGTCTGGATTATCAGGATCGCGCCGCCTTATACCGGCGCATCGACCTGCGGGTCGAGAATATGCTGTCGGCCGGGCTGCTGGACGAGATCCGCGCGCTGCTTGCCCTCGGTGTCAGTCCGAAAACAACGGCCATGCAGGCTATCGGCTATAAGGAATTCTTCGGGTACCTAAGCGGCGCGTGTTCGCTGGACGAAGCCGCCGCGCTCTGCAAGCAGCGTTCCCGCAACTACGCCAAGCGGCAGCTGACCTGGTTCCGGCGCAACCCGGACGTTCACTGGCTGCGGATGACAGGCACGGAAGATTTTTCGGAGGTTCTTTCCGCCGCTCGACAAAATATTCCTTTTTCCGCACTTTGAACATGGTACAATATGGGTATCAGATCATAACAGGGAGGCTCTGATACAATGACCGAGAGCATTGGATCAGAGGTTCCCATATAAAGAAAAGGAGCCGATACCCATGCAAAAAACAACAGAGAATTATCAGGACATTTTTCTGAACCAGGCCCGCAAGGACCGCACGATGCTGACCGTTTTTCTGATGAACGGCTTTCAGATGCGCGGCATTATCACGGGCTTCGACCAGTTTGTGATCCTGCTGCAGTCCGATGGACGGCAGCAGATGATCTATAAGCACGCGGTGTCTACCATGACGCCCGCCGTTCCCGTTCACCTGACGCAGGGTTGAGCACCGCTCCGCTCCCGCCGGGTTACCTGAAGGAGCACTATGAAGCAAGGCAAATCCTATTTTACCGTTATCCTCTGGATCCTGCTTGCCGCGATCGCCGCGTATTTCGGCTATAACGTGGTAAGCAGCCTCTATGCACCACTCATGACGGCCACCGTCACACCATACGAAGCCGGGGCGGGCTATTACGCCTCCGGCTTTGTCGTGCGTGAGGAGGAACTTCTGTATTCGCAATACGGCACAACGGTTCTGAACTGCGCCGAGGGCGCCCATGTGGCCGCGAACGACACCGTCGCCACCGGCTACCGCTCCGAGGATGCAAAGACCCGCCAGACGCGCATTGATGAACTGTCCGGCCAGATCGAGCAGCTTCAGTACGCATGGAGCGCTGTTTCCAGCGTCTACGATCAGGCCGCGCTCGACGCGGACATCGCGGGCGATCTTGCACAGCTGAGCCGCTATCTGGCGCTGCGCGACATGAACTCCGTCTCCGACCTGTCGCCGGAACTCAAGGGCCTGATCCTGCGGCGCACCGGAAGCGACTCGGACAGCGGCTCGCTGCAGGCGCGCATCAGCACGCTGCAGGCAGAACTTGAGACGCTCGAGGCGCAGTCTGCGGGCGACACCAGCGCCATCCTTGCAGGCAAGGCCGGAACCTTTTCTGCCGCTGTTGACGGCTATGAATCCGTACTGACGCCGGAACGGCTGATGGAAATGACTGTCGCAGAATTTGAGTCCGTCCAGCCGGACGAAACGGATGCCAACGCCATCGGCAGGCTCGTCACGTCTGCAACGTGGTACTATGCCTGCGTCGTGCCCGCAAGCGAACTTTCCGGCGTGGAGGAGGGCGACCGCGCTACACTGACGTTCGCCCGCGATTATTACCAGCCGGTCACCATGCGCGTGGCGCGCCTCGGCGGCAACGAGGCGGGTTCCCGGCTGCTGGTGCTGTCGTCCGACCGGGCGCTGCAGAACGTGACGCTGCTGCGGCAGCAGTCGGCGGAGATCGTCTTCACGTCCTATTCCGGGCTGCGCGTCCCGAAATCCGCCGTCCGTGTCGAAAATGGTCAGACAGGCGTGTATATCCTCGAAGGAACACTCGCCAAGTGGAAGCCTATCACCATCCTCCACGATACCGGCGAAAGCTACGTCGTCACACTCGACACCAGTTCGACCAACAATCTTTGGCCGGGTGACGAGTTGATTATCAACGCGAAAAATCTATACGATGGAAAGGTCGTCAACTGATATGTCTACGATTGCTGAAAATATTGCGAATATCCGTGCGCAAATGGCCGATGCCGCAAAAAAGGCCGGGCGCGACCCGTCTGAAATTCTGCTCTGCGCCGCGACGAAGATGAACGACGCCGACCGCGTCAAGGAGGCAGTCGCCGCAGGCGTCGATTGCTGCGGCGAAAACCGCGTGCAGGAAATTCAGGCCAAGCGCCCGCTGGGCGCGTACACGGGAAAGCCCCTGCATTTCATCGGCCATCTGCAGACCAATAAGGTCAAGTATCTCGTCGGCGTGGTCGATCTCATCGAGTCTGTTGACCGGCCGGAATTGCTGGAGTGCATCGAAAAGCAGGCGGAAAAAGTGGGCGTTGTGCAGAACATTCTCTTCGAGGTCAACATCGGTGCAGAGGAAAGCAAATCCGGGTTTACGCCGGCCGAAGCCGCTGCACTTGCCGCCCGCATGGGGAATTTTCCGCATGTGGCGCTCAAGGGACTGACGGCAATTCCGCCCGTGAGCGAATTTCCAGGTGAAAATTGCAGATATTTTGCCGAAATGCGCAATCTTTTTGTTGACATAAGTGCAAAAAAATACGATAATGTGTCCATGGACTGCCTGTCGATGGGCATGAGCGACGATTTTACCGACGCTATCGCTGAAGGCTCGACCATGGTGCGCATCGGCACCGCGATCTTCGGCAAGCGGAATTATAACGTCTGACCGACACGACCCAATTACATAGAATAGCAATTCTGGAGGATACACTACAATGGGATTTATGGATGACCTGAAGAAGCTCACGAAGCCGTATACAGAAGACGACGACGATTTTGATGAATTCGACGACGACGCCCGCCCCAGCAGACCCTCCCGCTCGTCCTCGGCGCCGAAGCCCTCTTATAACACCAGCTTCGATCTGGACAGCGACGATTTCTCCGCGACCGGCAGCACCTCTTCTGCGGGCCGCCGCACGCTCGGCGGAAACAACGCAGGCACATCGAACGGCAAGGTCGTAAACATTCACACCACGGCCCAGATGCAGGTTGTGCTCGTCAAACCGGAGCGTTTTGACAACGTATCCGACATTGCGGAGCATCTGCGCAGCAAGCATGCAGTCGTTCTGAATCTGGAATCCACCAACAAGGATGTCGCACGCCGTCTGGTCGATTTCCTGTCCGGCTGCGCCTATGCGCTTGACGGCAAGATCAAGAAGATCGCCATCAGCACCTACATTATCACGCCGTACAACGTCGATATCGTCGGCGACCTCATCGACGAGTTGGAAAACAACGGCGTCTATCTCTAATTTACACAGGGAGGCAGCTTCCATGTTCACACCGCAGGAAATTCAGGAGCAAACCTTCTCCAAGGCCGTCTTCGGCGGCTATGATATGCAGCAGGTCGATGATTTTCTCGAGCCGCTGACGGAAGATTATATTACGCTCTACAAGGAAAATTCCGTGCTCAAGGCCAAGATGAAGATTTTGGTCGAAAAGCTGGAGGAATACCGCGCGCAGGAGACGAAGCAGTCTACAGCCACAGCTGACGCGGAGGCCAGAAGCGCACAGATGCTCAAGGAAACGCAGGCGCGCTGCGCCGCGATGCTGCAGAACGCAGAGGTAAATGCACAGGCCAACGCGCAGGTCAACGCCGCAAACGTGCAGCTTGCGCAGCTGAACCAGCAGATCCACGCCGAGCAGGAGCGGCTCGATTACGCCAAGCAGACCGCGCTGAATTTCATCTCTGTGGTCGAGCGCGATATTCAGGGCCATCTGGGCCTGCTTGAGACGCTCAAGACCCGGGATCTGACGAAGGAGTCCGCCCCCGCGCAGCCCGAACCAGCCCACGAACGTCCCTATGATTGGCAGGCCGACCGGACGGAACCTGTGACCGCGCCCGTTCCCAGCGAAGATGCGGAGAAAATTGCAACAGAGATCTCCGATAATCTGGAAAAGCTGATCGGCAGTGAGCCTGAGGCGAAGCCTGCCCCCGCACCCGCGCCGGCTAAGTCCGCCTCGCGCCCCATGCACCCGGAAAGCGCGACGATCAAGTTTGAAGACCTCAAATTTGGCCGCAACTACGACCCGACCTCGTCTAAGTAAAAGCAAATCAAAACCGAACGCGCCCCGCACGGCAGACCCAGTTTCCGCTGTGCGAGGCGCGTTTTTTCAGCGGCAGGCGCGTCATGATAAAGTGTGCCCGGAACTGTCAGCCGGCAGTTCCGGGCAGTTTTTTATTCCGCGTTTCCGTCGATATGCCGCTGGATGCGGTTGATGATCATCTCGAGCGCGATCAGGTTTTTGCCGCCCTCCGGGACGATAAGATTCGCATTTTTCTTGCTCGGCTCAACATAGAGCTCGTGCATGGGCTTGACGGTGGTCAGATACTGGTCAATGACGGAATCGATGCTGCGTCCGCGTTTTTTCACGTCGCGGCGGATGCGGCGGCACAGGCGCACGTCAGCATCGGCGTCAACAAAGATGCGGATGTTCATCTCATCACACAGCGCCTTCTCGACGAAGATCATAATGCCTTCCACCACGATGACCTTGCGCGGCTCGATGTGCAGAACCCCGTCGGCGCGGTTGTGGATGGTATAGTCATACGTCGGGCAGTCGATGGCTTGACCGTTTTTGAGCATGCGCAGATGCTCGATCATCATATCGGTGTCGAACGCGTCCGGGCAGTCGTAATTGAGGTGGGTTCGCTCCTCATAGCTCATCTCGTCGTGCCGCTTGTAATAATTGTCGTGGCTGAGGACGCTGATATTGTCGCCGAAGCGGTTCATCAGAGCCTTGACGAGCGTGGTTTTTCCGCTGCCGGTTCCGCCGGCAACACCGATGACGATCACATCTGACATATCTCTTTCTCTCCTCTTTTTACTTTACAATCCCGTAGATCAGCGGCTGTGCCTCGGGCGCGTCGGTTCCCCAGCGGATGGCTTCCAAAAAGACGCGTTCGGCGTCGGCAATCGTCTCAGGCCGGTTCGTGTGCAGAACAGCCAGCGTCTGGCCCTGCTCGACCTTTGCGCCGGTCTTTTCCTTCAGGACGATACCGGCAGCGAAGTCAATGGCGTCGTCCTTCGTCTTGCGGCCCGCGCCGAGAATGGCAGAACTTTCGCCGATCTTCTGCGCGTCCATATGGTGGATATAGCCCGTCTGCGGCGCTTTGAGTTCGTACTGCACCGACGCCTGCGGCAGCAGGCTCACGTCGTCCAGCACCCGCGCATCGCCGCCCTGTGCGGCGATCCAGCGCTTCATCTGCTCAAAGGCCTTGCCGGAGTTAATGGCTTCTTCCGCCTGCTTCGTGGCCTCTTCAATGGGCCAGCCGTTGCACAGGTGCAGCATATTGGCCGCCAGTGTAATGCACACGCCGGTCAGGTCCGGGCAGCCATGGCCGCGCAGGACCTCAACCGCCTCGCGCACCTCGAGCGCATTGCCGATATAGAAGCCGAGCGGAATATCCATGTTGGACATGACTGCCACGACGTTCCGGCCGCAGGCCTTGCCGATGCGCACCATACTCTCTGCCAGTTTCTGTCCGTCTTCAAGCGTCTTCATAAACGCGCCGGAGCCGATCTTGACATCCAGCACGATGGAATGCGCGCCTGCGGCCAGCTTTTTGGACATGATGGACGACGTGATGAGCGGCAGGGAATCGATTGTCGCGGTCACGTCACGCAGCGCGTAGAGTTTTTTATCGGCGGGCGTCAGATTGCCGGACTGGCCGATGACGGCTACGCCGACGTCCTCGACCTGCTGCATGAAGGCCTCTGCCGAAAGCGTCGTCTGATAACCGGGGATGGATTCCAGCTTATCGACCGTACCGCCCGTATGGCCGAGGCCGCGGCCGGACATCTTGGCCATCTTGCCGCCGAGACTCGAGACAATCGGTGCAACGATCAGCGTCGTCTTATCGCCGACGCCGCCGGTGGAATGCTTGTCAACGGATTTATCGCCGAACCGGCTCAAATCCACTGTGTCGCCCGAACGCATCATCGCGTCCGTCAGGACGGCGGTTTCGTGATCGGTCATACCCTTGTAGAACACCGTCATGGCAAAGGCGGACATCTGGTAATCGGGGATGGGGCCGTCGGTAAAGCCCTGGATGATAAAGCGGATCTCGTCGTCGGTCAGAATCCCGCCGTCCCGCTTTTTTTCAATGAGATCAACCATTCGCATGAGAACAAAATCCTCCTGAGTTTGATGTGCTTGAAATGAAGGCTCCGGCAAGTCCGTATGAACTTGCCGGAGGCAGAGAACGAATGCAGCTTAGCGCATGCCCTTGTCGTAGGGGATACCCTCGGCCTTCGGCGCGCGGGAATTCTTGGACGTAAAGGCAAGCACGATGAGCGAAATGATGTACGGCAGCATGTTGTACAGAGAACTCGGCAGGTTCAGCGCCTTGAGGAAGCTGAAGCCCGTGTAGACGTTGCCGAGCGCGCGGAAGAAGCCGAACAGCAGCGCGGCCAGCGCAATACGCTGCGGCTTCCACTGGCCGAAGATCATAACGGCGAGGGACAGGAAGCCGAAGCCCGCCACGCCGTATTCAAACCGCCACTCCGAAACGCCCGCGGTAATGAAGACGATACCGCCGATGCCGCCGAGAACGCCCGAAATCAGCACGCCTGCCCAGCGCATCTTATAGACGTTGATGCCGACGCTGGCAGCTGCCTGCGGGTGCTCGCCGCAGGCCATCAGGCGCAGGCCGAAGCGGGTCTTGTACAGCGTCACATAGGCAAACACGAGCGCAATAAACGCCACGAGCATGAACCAGTTGAATTCAAACGAGCCGATGGATACCAGCAGCGCACTCTTTGCGCCGCCGTACTGCACGATGGACGAAACATCGTCGGGGTTGGCAGCGGTGTTGATGGCCTTGACGATAACGGTTGCGCCGGCGGTGCCGAGCAGGTTCAGCGCCGTGCCGACGAGGGTCTGGTCGGCCTTGAAGTTGATGCTCGCCACAGCAAGCAGGCAGGAATACACCATGCCGACCAGCGCTGAGACAACGATGACCGCGAGAAGCATCACAATCGCCGGGGCTGTATTCGGTACATAGCGCATCGTCAGCGCGCCGCCGAGCGCACCCATGATCATAATGCCTTCGAGGCCGAGGTTAATGACGCCGGAATGCTCTGCGAAGCAGCCGCCGAGGGCGACCAGGATCAGGACCGACGCGAAAATCAGCGTATACTGAAGCAGCAGGATCATTCCGCCTCGCCTCCTTTCTTGGCTTCCGCCAGGGCTTTGGCCTTTGCAATGGCCTTTTCCTCCCGGCGGGCGGCGATGGTATTCATCGCGCTCTTCATGAACAGCACAAAGCCGCACAGGTAAATGATCAGCGCAGAGATCAGATCGGAGATCTGCGCGCAGTACATGCTCTTATCGACATACGCACCGCCTGCGGTGATATGCTGGATAAAGAACGAGGCGAAGATCGAGCCGATGGGGTTCAGGCCGCCAAGGAAGGCAGCTGCGATGCCGTTGAAGCCCATGGCCGGAACGGAAGAGGAAGAGCATTGCCACTGCTCATAGCTGGTCAGGTACAGCATCGCCGCGCCAAGACCGGCCAGTGCACCGGAGATCATCAGGCTCAGGATGATGTTTCGCTTTTCCGCCATGCCGCAGTATTTCGCAGCATTTTTGTTGAGGCCCGTGGCCTTGAGTTCGTAGCCGAACTTCGTTTTGTCGAGCACGATCCACACAACGATTGCCATCACGACAGCCAGCGGGATTGCAAGGCCGACATACTGGTTTTTGTTGAACAGCGCGCCGAGGCCGAGCGACGGCAGCACCGCAGAGGCGTTGGTGTTGGCCAGAACCTTAGTATAGGGGCTGGCGTCCTCTTTGACAAGCGTAAGAAGCATATTGGTCAGATACAGCACGATCCAGTTGAGCATGATGCCGGAAATGACCTCGTTGACGTTGCAGTAGGACTTGAGCAGGCCCGAAATACCGGCCAGCAGCGCGCCGCCGAGAATGGCGAGCAGCATGCACGGCAGCCAGCTCCAGCCAAGGCCCAGCGCTGCGTACAGGCTCAGCGCCGCGCCGATGCAGTATTGACCGGCAGCGCCGATATTGAACAGGCCGACCTTATAGGAGAACAGGATCGACAGCGCGCACATCAGAAGCGGCGCCGTCTTGACGAGCGTATTGCCCAGATACTTGACCTGCGAGGCCTGCCGGTTGTACGTCCAGAAGTTCTTGATAACGGTCAGAATTGCGTCGCCCGCACCAACGGGGTTGATCAGCAGCAGAACAAGATAGCCGAGGAACAGGCCCAGCACGATGCAGATCAGCGACGCGACCAGCGTCTGTACGGCGCTGTTTTTCAGAAGATTCTTTTTCATGCTTTCACCTCATCTCTCTTGGCGCCAGCCATGTAGAGGCCAAGTTCCTCCTGCGTGGTGGACTTTGGATCGAGTTCGCCGACGATCTCGCCCTCGTACATGACGAGAATGCGGTCCGGCACGTCCATGACCTCGTCCAGTTCCAGCGAGACAAGCAGCACGGCCTTGCCCGCGTCGCGCTGGGCAACAAGCTGCTTGTGGATGTACTCAATGGCGCCGACATCCAGACCGCGGGTGGGCTGAACCGCGACGAGCAGTTCGGGATGCTTGTCGATCTCACGGGCGACAATGGCCTTCTGCTGGTTGCCGCCGGACATGCTGCGCGCCGGTGTCACCGGGCCCTGACCTGCGCGCACGTCGTACTGCTCAATCAGGCCCTCGGCATAGGCGCGGATGTTCTTGCGGCGCAGGAAGCCGGCCTTGTCGGTAAATTCGGGCTCAAAATAGCGCTGAAGCACCATGTTGTCCTCAAGCGTATAGTCGAGCACAAGCCCGTGCTTGTGGCGGTCCTCGGGGATGTGGCTCATGCCCATGAGACTGCGCTGGCGGATGGATGCGTGGGTGATGTCCTTGCCCTCGAGTGTGATCTTGCCGCTCACGGCAGGCTCCAGTCCGGTCAAGGCATAAACAAGTTCCGTCTGGCCGTTGCCGTCGATACCGGCGATGCAGACGATCTCGCCCGCGCGGACGCGGAACGACACGTCCTTGACGGCATTGTTCTTGTGAACCTTGGAGGCGACCGTCAGATGCTCGACGGACAGAACCTCGCTGCCCGTCTTAAGCGGGCCCTTTTCGACATGGAAATTGACGTTTCTGCCGACCATCATAGCGGACAGTTCCTCCGCCGTGGTATGCGCAGTTTCGACCGTGCCGATGCACTTGCCCTTGCGCAGAACGGTGACGCGGTCGGAGACCTCCATGATCTCGTTCAGCTTGTGGGAGATAAAGAGGATGCTCTTGCCCTCGGCCGCGAGGTTTTTCATGATCTGCATGAGTTCCTCGATTTCCTGCGGCGTCAGAACGGCCGTCGGCTCGTCGAAGATCAGGATCTCGTTGTCGCGGTAGAGCATTTTGAGAATTTCGGTGCGCTGCTGCATACCGACGGTGATATCCTCAATGATTGCATCGGGGTCGACGTGCAGACCGTATTTCTCAGACAGCGCGAGAACCTTTTTGCGCGCGTCCTGCTTCTGCAGGAAGCCCATTTTGTTCGGCTCAACGCCGAGAATGATGTTGTCGAGGACAGAGAAGCACTCGACCAGCTTGAAGTGCTGATGCACCATGCCGATGCCGAGTTCGTTTGCGTCGTTCGGGTCGCGGATCTCAACCTTGCGGCCGTCCTTGTGGATCTCGCCCTCCTCCGGCTGGTACAAACCGAACAGGACGCTCATGAGCGTCGATTTGCCCGCGCCGTTTTCGCCGAGCAGGGCATGAATTTCTCCCTTTTTCAGCTTCAGGGTAATGTTGTCGTTGGCGATGATTCCGGGGAAACGTTTTGTGATGTTCAACATCTCAATCGCGTAATTCGTTTCCAAGTTTTTCGCCCTCCTTCCGTTTTTATGGCCCGCGCTTGCGAGGACGGAAACCATTGTATTCAGTATACTATAAATTGCTGCATAAATCAAAGTTATTTTGTTCATTCTGTCTGTTTTTTGCAAAAAACTCTTTGTCTGTTCTGCACTGCACGTTTTCCGGCGTTAGCTGCTAAGGCTGCGGGCCGGTTTGAACCGCTGTCCGCTGTATAGAAGCTGAAATCGACGGCATTGCCTTTTCCGGGGAAATGCACTATAATATTGATAATTATATAAATTGGGGAGGAGGCACCTGCGATGCTGCCGGAGGGCTTTGCTGCGCGGATGCACGCGCTTTTGGGAAGCGAATATGGGGACTTTCTCGCGTCCTTCGACCGGCCGCTCTGCACCGGTCTGCGGAAAAATCCGCTGAAAGCCGGCTTTACGGGAGATCTGTCCCGCTTTTCGCTCGCTCCCGTGCCATGGTGCCCGACGGGGTTTTACTATGACGCAGCCTCCCGGCCCGGTTTATCGCCGTATCACGCGGCGGGGCTTTATTATTTGCAGGAGCCGAGCGCCATGGCCCCGGCGGAACTTTTAGACCCGCAGCCGGGCGAGCGTGTGCTCGACCTATGCGCAGCCCCCGGCGGGAAATCGACACAGCTGGCAGGCAAGCTGCTGGGGAAGGGGCTTCTGGTCTGCAATGAGATTAACGCCAAACGCGCAAAAATCCTATCCGGAAACATGGAACGGCTGGGCATTTCCAACGCGCTGGTTTTAAACGAGCACCCGAAAAAACTGACGGAGCGCTTCGCGGGGTATTTTGATAAAATTCTTGTTGACGCGCCATGCTCCGGCGAAGGCATGTTCCGCAAGGAAGAGGCCGCCGTCACTGACTGGACGGAGGACACAAACGCCATCTGTGCCAACCGGCAGCTGGAAATTCTGGCCTCGGCGGCAGGCATGCTCCGCCCCGGCGGCCGTCTGGTTTATTCCACATGCACATTCTCACCTGTGGAAAACGAAGGTGTGATCTCCGAGTTTTTGTGGAAGAATCCCGATTTTTCTGTGGAAAAACTCGATGTACCGTTCTTTTCCCCCGGCAGGCCCGACTGGGTGCCAAACCCCGCGCCGGGACTGGAGCATACGTTCCGGCTCTGGCCGCACAGACTCTTGGGCGAGGGGCATTATGCCGCCGTGCTCCGCAGGACGGGAGACGAAGCGCCTGCGGCGCTTTCACCGGAACCCGCGGCCAAATGCCCGCCGGAACTTGCGGCATTCCGCGGCCAGACCGGCGCTGCACTGCCGGAGGGAAAGCTGCTGCGGTTCGGGGACGTGTGCTATCTCGTCCCGCAGGAACTGCCGGAGGTAAAGGGGCTGCGGGTGCTGCGCGCGGGACTGGAACTCGGCGCAGTTTTGAAAAACCGCTTTGAACCCGCACACGCGTGGGCGCTGTGGCTGCAGACGCTGGAAAACAGCGTCTCGTTCGAGGAAGCCGACCCGCTGCTCGCCCGGTATCTTTCCGGCGACGTGCTGCCGTCCGGCAGGCGCGGCTGGACGCTTGTACAGGCTGACGGTCTTTCGCTCGGCTGGGCAAAGGGCGACGGAAACCAACTCAAAAATCACTATCCGAAGGCGCTTCGCCGCCCGGTTTAAGAAACAGGAGGATACACTATGGCAAAGACAGTCCTGATCGTAGAGGATGAACGCGCAATCGTGGAGATCCTGAAATTCAATCTCAAGCGCGAGGGCTATGAAACGCTCGAGGCGCTCGACGGCGAGACGGGTCTGCTGCTTGCGCAGACAAAGGACCCGGATCTGATCTTATTGGACGTCATGCTGCCGAAAATGAGCGGCTTTGACATCTGCAAAACGCTCCGCGGCGAAAACCGCACCACGCCCATCATCATGCTCACGGCCCGTGAGGAGGAAATGGACAAGGTCTTCGGACTCGAGACCGGCGCGGACGACTATATGACCAAGCCCTTTTCCATGAAGGAGCTCATGGCCCGCGTCAAGGCGAATATCCGCCGCCGCAGCATGGAATACGCTTCCGCGCAGGCCTCCGGCACGGCAAATACCGTTGAGGCAAATGGCCTGTGCCTAAACCCCGAAACCTATCAGGTGACGAAAAACGGTGCGCCGGTCGATCTGACACAGAAGGAATACGACCTTCTCTCCTATCTTATCCGCGAACGCGGAAAGGTCTTCTCCCGGGAAGATCTCATGCAGCGGGTGTGGAATTATGACTATTACGGGGATATGCGCACGGTCGATGTGACGGTGCGGCGGCTTCGTGAAAAGATCGAAGACGATCCCGGCAAGCCCCAATATATCCTGACCCGGCGCGGCGTCGGCTATTATTTCGCGGGATAACGCATTTCCCCGCGCGAGAGAGGAGGGACGGCCATGCGGTCCCTGCGCATGAAGATGGTCATGATCATGGTGATCCTGATTTTGGCCCTGATGCTGACGACTGGCGCGTTTTTGATGAGCGGCGTCGGCAATTTCTATGTGTCCCAGTTCTATGAGCAGATGGGGGGCACGTTTACCCCGGAATTCATCGCCCAGCTGCAAAGGCTTTCGGCGGAGGACAACGCGCCCGCGCAGATGAAGGAGCTTCTCATGGCGCAGGCCGGACTCGGCATCGATATTACGGGCCGCAACGTCTACATTCTCGACCAGAACGGCTCCGTGCTTGACAGTTCCAATCAGCGCACTACCGTCGTTATGACGCAGAACATTCTGTCCGCCATGAACGGCTCGGTTGGGCAGAGCAGTTCGGTCACGAACAACTATATGGATCTGGCCGTCCCCGTCGAATCGGACGGCGCGCAGTATATCGCCTACATCCGCGACAACCGCGCCACAGTCGATGCGTTGACGAGCGAACTGCTGATCATCATCCTGCGCGCGCTGGCGCTGGGCCTGGTGATCTGTGTGATTTTGTCCTTCCTGCTGTCGCAGATTCTGATTACGCCTATCCGTGCGCTGACCGTCGGGACGAAACGCGTCGCGGCAGGGGACTTTGCAAACCGCGTCACGGTAGACAGCCGCGACGAGATCGGCGACTTGACCCAGAACTTCAACCACATGGCAAAGGTTCTGCAGGATACGATCTCCGAGGCGGAGAACGAGCGCAACAAGCTTTCCACGCTGTTCCTGCACATGACGGACGGCGTCGTCGCGTTCAACACCTCCGGAACCGTCATTCACTATAATCCTGCCGCCACGCAGATGCTGGCGCAGAATCTGTCCGGTCAGACAACCTTCGACGAAATTTTCTCGAAGGAGGCGGAACTCGACACGCTCCTGACGCTGCGCAGACCGCAGTATATCGAAACGCAGAAAACCGTCGGCGAGCGTGAACTGGAACTGTTCATGGCGCCGTTCTCGTCCGACCATGCACAGGGCGGCGTCCTCGTTGTCATTCACGATGTCACCGAGCAGCGCAGGAGCGAACAACTCAAGCGCGAATTCGTCGCCAACGTCTCGCACGAACTGCGCACACCTCTGACCAACATCAAATCCTACGCTGAAACGATCGTCGATACCGGCGACGAACTGCCGCCGGAACTGCGCGCAAACTTCATGAACGTCATCATCAGCGAGGCCGACCGCATGACCCGCATTGTGCAGGATCTGCTCACGCTCAGCAAGATCGACTACGGCAAGATGGAGATGAATATCTCCCGCTTCCCGTTCCTCAAAGCCGTGCAGAATGTCTACGACGCGGCGAAGCTGAATGCCGAACAGAACCACCACCACACCATGACGCTCACCTGCGAGGGGGACATTCCCGACGTCAACGGCGACCGGGAGCGCATCGAGCAGGTCATCACAAACATCGTCTCCAACGCCGTCAAGTATACGCCCGACGGCGGCAAAATTGACATGCTCGTCGGCACGAGCGGCAAAAATGTCTTTGTCCGCGTGACCGACAACGGCATCGGCATCCCGGAAAAGGATCTGCCGCGTCTGTTCGACCGGTTCTACCGTGTGGACAAGGCGCGTTCGCGCGAGTCCGGCGGCACAGGCCTGGGCCTTTCCATCGCGCAGGAGATTCTGAACCAGCACAAGGGCCGCATCGAAATTTCATCCGAATATGGCAAGGGCACCTCGGTTCTCATCACCATGCCCGCCGCGGAGGCACAGGCATGAAGCAGGAACGAAGACCCGGCCCCGCCGGGCATGGCCGCCGGCTGCTGGAGATTGGGAAGGATATTCTGATTGTGTTTCTCGTGCTGGTCAACGTGACGCTTGCGATCATGTGTCTGCCGACGAAAACGCTCACGCAGACCAAGTGGCTGGCGAGTGCGCTGCGCCCGTTTGCGGGTCTGTTCGGCCTGAACGAGGCAGAACTGACCTACACTGCGCCCGCCACCGGCAGCGCGTTCATCGGCGCGGCGCAGCCCATCGCCGTCACGCTGAGCACTGAGGCAGGCCGTCAAAGCGCACAGTATGACTTTGCCGCTCTTGACACGCTTTACGGTCAGTACGGCGGGTTACTTGCACAGGCGCTCGAGAGCGCCGAAACGCCGCAGGCGTGCACTGAATCGGCATTTTATGCCGCGCTGCGCGGCCCCGGCGCAGCCTTCTGCTTTCCGGGAACCATCTCACCCGCTGTGCTCGGCGCGTGGCTGAACGTGCGCGCACCGGAGGGTGCGGACGCGCAGTGGTACCTGCTGGCGCTGAATGGTGAGACAGTTGAACTGTATCTGCTGGGCGGCAGCTGCTGCCGCGCACAAACGGCGCTTTCCGCCGAGACGCTTGCCGCCGAACTCTCCGCCGCCGTTCCGGACGGCAGCTTTTTCGCCTTTGAATCGGACGCTGCACCTTACAGCGCGCTTGATCCGCTCTCGCTTATCAGCGCGTCGAGCGCCGCCGTCTGCACGGGCCTCGGCACGAACCCGTGCGACGCCAGATTCATTTCCGCTCTCGCAACCCAAATTGGCATCAATCCCTACGGTGACGCGCGATTCGTCGGAAACGACGGCACGACATCCTTTACCGAAACCGGCCTGCACCTGCGCGTGAGCGCGCAGGGCCGAATCGACCTGCAGATTCTCCAATCGGACGACCGTTTCCAGAGCGCGTCCGCCGACGCGCTGGGCCGCATTGAGGCTGCGCGCAGTCTTCTCAGCCGTCTGACCGGCGACAGCTACGGCGAGGCGCGGGTCTATCTGCAAAGCTATTCTGAAGACGGCCAGAGCGCCGTGTGTACCTTCGGCTATTATCTGTCCGGCATCGAGATTGCGCCGCGCGGCGGCGGAATCGAGATTCGCTTCGACGGCACGCAGATCACACGCGCCTCCGTTCTGTACCGCAGCTACACAGCCACATCAACACCCGCAGCGCTTCTGCCCGCTGCACAGGCGGCGGCGTGTCTGCCGAAGGGCGAAACGCTCCGCCTTCTGTACGCAGAAGGCACCGGAGGAGAACTCACCGCCGGTTGGGAGACGGAGTAAGCTTGATATGTACCCGCCCACGATGCACTGGCGCGGGAGCGCCTGAGAGGTCGCAGCAGGTAATTGCGAAAAGCGATAGTCCGATGCGAATCCGCAGGCTTTTCGCTGTTAATCGTAGGGGTCGATGCCCGCATCGACCCGGCAGAACGCACCGTTTCTGCGGGAATCTTAGGCGAATTCGCAATTTCCCAGCGGGCCGATGTGGGCATCGGCCCCTACAAACAAGTGGGTAAATCCATACAGATTCGCCGAAGACCTCTTTAGAACAGCTGCTTTCCGCCGTATCCATCGCACCACTGACTCAAATTTTCCATCAGGAGGAGCCGCTATGAGCGCTTCGCGCATGAAAAATCTGATTCTTCTTGTCTTGACGCTCTGCGCGCTGGGGCTTCTCTGCATTGTCGTGCCGAACCGGCTTGCACAGACGCATGAACAGCGGCAGATGCTGCAGGAACTCAAGACACTTTACGAGGGCTATGACCTTTCCATTGATCTGGACGAACTGCCGCGCAGTCCCACGCTCTATATTGTCGAACTCTCCGAGGACGGCGCACAAACGGCTGCGCAGGCGCTTCTGGGTGCAAAGACCGCGCCCGCAGGTGCGTCCGGCTTTGAAAGCACCTATGAATCCGATCTTGGAACGCTCCACATTACACGCACAGGCGGCTTTTCCGCGTCGCTGACCGGCGGCAGCCGGGTGCGAAATCCGGAAAAAGCCGCAGAGAAGCTGCTGCACGCCATGGATTTTCAATACCAGTCGCTCACACGCGAGCAGGCAGAAAGCGGCGCTGTGCGTATCTGCGCCTCACAGACGCTGCTCGGCGTCCCTGTGCTCGGCAGTCTTCTGGAGCTGACCTATATGGACGAGCATCTCACGGCGGTCGAGGGCACGTTTTACACCGGCGGCAGTTCCATCACGCGCGTATCAGAGCAGGAGGCCATTTCCGCCGCTGATGCGTTGGCGCAGCTGCTGGCACGGCGCGACGCGCTCGGCTGGGTCGGGAGCACGGTGACATCGCTCACGCAGGGCTATCTGCCGTCGGATCAGGCGGGTACCGGTATCCGCTTTGTGCCGGTCTGGCTGGTCGAGACGGACGCCGGAAGCTTCTTTATCAACGGCATTACGCGCGAAATCACGGCGGAAAAATAATCCTGCTGTCCAAACTTGTCGAATTATGAAGAAAATCTGAAGATTTTCTGTTGCTGAATTGTCATTTTCCTTTACATTCCTGCCGTGGTGTGCTATTCTAGAAGCGGCCGAATTTGGCTCTGTTAACATAACGCGTTTCTGCAAACACTCTTAGTGTCAACTGACGCTACCAAAGAGGGACTACATTTTGATCAAATACATCGTTCAAGGCGGCACAAAGCTTTCCGGCTCCGTGACCATTTCCGGAGCCAAGAACGCGGCGGTCGCAATCCTGCCGGCCACACTGCTCGTCAGCGGCTCCTGCCGGATCGAAAACGTACCGGATATTTCAGATGTGCGGCTGCTGCTGGAGATTCTGCGCGATATGGGCGCGGAGATCCGCCGCTACGGCCGCAACACACTCGAGATCGACTGCACCCGTGCACGCAACGCAACTGCTCCCATCGAACTCGTCCGACGCATCCGTGCGTCGTATTACCTCATCGGCGCAGAGCTTGGCCGCTTTGGTCATGCCCATGTTGCCATGCCGGGCGGCTGCAACTTCGGTGTCCGCCCCATTGACCAGCATATCAAGGGCTTCGAGGCCATGGGTGCCATGGTCGAGCAGGCCGGCGGCTATGTCTGCGCCGACGCCCCGAAGGGCGGGCTGCGCGGCGGCCACATTTATCTCGATATTGTCTCCGTCGGCGCGACGATGAACATCCTGCTCGCAGCAGTGCTTTGCAGCGGCATGACGATTATCGAAAACTGCGCCAAAGAGCCGCACATCGTGGATCTTGCGAACTTCCTGAACGCCATGGGCGCGCAGATTTCCGGCGCAGGCACCGACGTGATCAAGGTCCGCGGCGTCAAGGCGCTGCACGGCGGCTGCTATTCCATCATTCCCGATCAGATCGAAGCAGGCACCTATATGGCGGCCGCGGCAGCTGTCGGCGGCGATGTGCTGATCGAGAATGTCATTCCGAAGCATCTCGACTGCATCACTGCAAAGCTGCGCGAGATCGGCGCGGACATCACGGAATATGACGACGCCATCCGCGTCGAATCGGCCTACCGGCTGCACCGCGCAAACGTCAAGACCATGCCGTATCCCGGCTTCCCGACCGACATGCAGCCACAGATCACGGTCTGTCTTGCTACTGCAGTCGGCACCAGTCTTGTGACCGAGGGCGTCTATGACAACCGCTTCCGCTACACCGCCGAACTTGGCCGCATGGGCGCAAACATTCAGGTGGAAGGGAAGACCGCCATTATCGACGGCGTGCAGGCGCTGCACGGCTGCGAGGTCCGTGCCTGTGATCTGCGCGCAGGCGCAGCAATGGTTATTGCTTCCATGTGCGCCGAGGGCATGACGCTCATCGAGGACGCGCACTTCATCGAGCGCGGTTATGAGGATATCGTCGGCAAACTCACCGCACTCGGCGCGCACATCCGCCGTATCGAAACCTACGAAACCCCCAGCGTTTCAGAGGACGCAGGCTGAGAAAAAATTTCCCCGGCAGGACGCAGACGTGTCCCGCCGGGGTTTCTTTACATAAAAAGTCCCGGGTCAAATGACCTGGGACTTTCATATTTGCTTTGGCACAACCTGCATGATTTGGGGACCCCCGCAGCGCAATTTGCCGTTTTCATTAATTGGTCAGATACGAATCGTCTGTGATTGGAATGAAGTCGTCTATCGGCGTTAAGGTATCCAGGAACGCGCGCAGGTCCTCATAGCTGCATTCCTCTGTACTCATAAGCGTATCTGCCCACTCCAGCCGATTATCTGTCATGGAAAACAGGGAAACGTATTCAACGTGCAGATATCCCATGCCTCCGTCGTGAACAGCAATGCCGTT
>ENA-UEQE01001182-UEQE01001182.1-human-gut-metagenome-genome-assembly--contig:-NODE-1182-length-21736-cov-8.152685_pt1 | contig 21736 bp, 11 predicted proteins | sample MGYA00242934_ERZ507935 | MGnify/ENA primary metagenome ERZ507935 (study PRJEB26167, sample SAMN06115423) | human gut metagenome | host: Homo sapiens | place: China:Anhui | collected 2015-03-30... | reverse complement strand
ATCCTTTTCCCAACCGCGACCAACTGCCCCTCCTTCCCCTGCGCCCACAAACGCGCCCACAAAAAAAGAACCGCAGGCGCAATGCCTGCGGTTCTTTCGATATATCGGCGGACGGCTGCACCGTCCCTCCGTACGGGGATTACTCCTCGGCCTTCTCTTCCTTGGCAGCCTTCTTGGCGTTCTTCGCCTCGGCAGCCTCCATGGCGCTCTTCAGCGCGGCCAGACCTGCGATGTCGCCCAGCGTCGTCTTCTCGACCGAAGCGTTGATCTTCTTCACGGTCGACTTCGTAGCATCGGCGGCGGCACGCTTCTCAGCCTTCTCGGCTGCCACTTCGGCACGCTTGGCCTCCTCGTACGTACGCAGGTGCGAAAGGGTGATACGCTTGGTAGCCTTCGAGAACTCGAGCACCTTGAAGTCGAGCTTGTCGCCCACCTTCGGCGTCGTGCCGTCCTCTTTGGTGAGCTGGCGTGCGGGGCAGAAGCCCTCCACGTTCTCGCCCAGTGCGACGACTGCGCCCTTGTCGGTCATCTCGGTGATCGTACCCTCGTGGATGCTGTCTACCGAGAACTGGTTCTCGAACTCGTTCCAGGGGTTCTCCTCGAGCTGCTTGTGGCCCAGCGACAGACGGCGGTTCTCCTTGTCGATCTCGAGCACCACGACGTCGATATCAGCGCCCACCGACGTGAATTCGCCGGGGTGCTTCACCTTCTTCGTCCAGCTCAGGTCGGAAATGTGGATCAGGCCGTCGATACCCTCCTCGATCTCGACGAAGATACCGAAGTTGGTAAAGTTGCGCACCTTGGCCGTGCACTTCGTGCCGACGGGATACTTGGTTTCGATATTTTCCCAGGGATCGGGCGTAAGCTGCTTGATGCCCAGCGACATCTTGCGCTCCTCGCGGTCGAGCGTCAGGATGACAGCCTCGACTTCGTCGCCGACCTTCATGAACTCCTGCGCCGAACGCAGGTGCTGGCTCCACGACATCTCCGACACGTGGATCAGTCCCTCAACACCGGGGGCGATCTCCACGAATGCACCGTAGTCGGCCATCACGACCACGCGGCCCTTGACCTTGTCGCCGACCTTGAGGTTCTGGTCGAGCGCCTCCCACGGATGCGGGGTGAGCTGCTTCAGGCCCAGTGCGATACGCTTCTTGGCGTCGTCGAAATCGAGAATAACGACCTGGATCTTCTGGTCGAGCGCCACGATCTCTTCGGGGTGGTTCACGCGGCCCCACGAGAGGTCGGTGATGTGGATCAGGCCGTCCACACCGCCCAGGTCGACGAATACGCCGTACGAGGTGATGTTCTTGACGGTACCCTCGAGGATCTGGCCCTTCTCGAGTTTCGACATGATAACCTGCTTCTGGGCTTCGAGTTCGGCCTCGATGAGCGCCTTGTGCGAAACGACCACGTTGCGGAACTCCTGGTTGATCTTCACCACTTTGAACTCCATGGTCTTGTCTACATATACGTCGTAGTCGCGAATGGGCTTCACGTCGATCTGCGAACCGGGCAGGAACGCCTCGATGCCGAACACGTCGACGATCATACCGCCCTTCGTGCGGCACTTGATATAACCCTTGATGATCTCGTCGTTGGCCAGCGCCTCGTTGACGCGATCCCACGATTTGAGCTGACGCGCCTTCTTGTGCGAAAGCGACAGCTGGCCGTTCTTGTCCTCGGCCGACTCCACGTAGACCTCGACCTTCTCGCCTACGGCCAGTTCGGGGTTGTAGCGGAATTCGGAAACGGGAATGACGCCCTCGCTCTTGTAGCCGATGTTGACGACAACCTCGCGCTTGCCGATACTCATGACCGTGCCCTCGACCACCTCGCCGACGGCGACGTTCGACAGCGTCTTGTCGTAAGCGGCGGCGATCTCCTCCTTAGGCTGGGAATAGACGCCCAGATCGTTCTCGAACGCGTTCCAGTCGAAGTTCTCGTTCGTGACTACAGTTTTGTTCTCTTCCATAACGGAAACAGTGTTTGCGATACAATCGCTCGTTAAATGGTTAATACTCGTACGTTACCCGCACGCAGCGGGGTTGCAAAGTTAGGAATTAATTCGCGGATTTCACAACAATCGCGCGCGATTATTTTCACCGGACCGCGATTTCGGATGCGAAGGGTCTCCCGCCGCCGCGAAAAAGGCCGTCCCGCAGACGGGAACGGCCTTTTCACGAAAAAATGTTGGAAGAAGAGTCGGTGGAGACTGTCGCGCTATCGTTCGTCGGGACGCACGAAAGTACGGCTCGCCAGCTTCACGTCGTCGATCGGGTTGTTCGACGCCGTCATCGCATAGACCAGCACCTTCTTGTCCCTGGGCAGCGTCACCGTAGTCGCGCCTTCGGGAATGTCGAACGTCAGCAGATACATGTAGGAGAAACCGTAGGGAACGTTGCCCAGGTCGGTCTGGTGACGGTGCGTACCCAGATACCCGATCTTGGCGCGCTGCATGAAGCCCTCGCTGTTGCCGTACCAGCCCCACTGGCCGTAGAAACCTTTCCACAGCGGCACTTCGGCCTCGTAGGTGCGATCGCCCACGCGGAACTCGGCCGTGCGCGGCTCTTCGACGGCCGACGCCAGCACATAGAGTTTCGTATAGGTCCGGTCGGCGGGCAGCGCGACGGTCTGGCCGTTGCAGAGCACGGCGTCGTCGGTGTTGGCTTCGCCCATGGCGAAGGTCACGCCGTCGCACTCGACCGTGGCGGGAATCAGCTCGGCGGCGAACGAACCCAGCGCCTTGTCGATCGTATAGTAGGTGAAGAACTCGTCGGTGGTGTAGGCCGTAATGTCGTAGTCGAGCTTCACGGGCGCGTTGTCGATCGCGAGCGTCGACCGCACGGCCGGCTCGGCCAGCCGCACGCGGTAGGTCTTGGGGGCGAACTTTCCGGCCGAAACCACGAGCGAACGCCCCTCGAACGCGGCGTCGCCGATGCGCTCCTCGATACCGTTGCACTCCTCGGCCGAGACGATCGCCGCCGGGAAGGTGATGCGCGCCCCCTCGACGGGATTGCCCGTCGTCTCGTAGCAGCGCACGATGTAGCCGTCGCCGTCCTCGGCCGCTTTGAGCGCACGCACGCCGATCTGCGGGGTCGACGCAGCGAGCATCGAGAAGGTGCGGCCCAGATGCCCCGCATGTTTCGGCGCGACGAAGGCCACGAGCGGCATGTTGAGCGCCTCGCCCGCCACGAGCGCATCCTCCGTGCGGGCGCCCGTGTGTCCCACGATCGAGTAGGTATAGTGGTGTACGCCGTGATCGAGCGTCCGCTGGTGCGCATAGCGCTTCTCGGTCGAGGGGGTGTGGAGCAGCGTCAGGCGCAGCGTGTTGTCCGCCGGCTTGTCCCAGCCGTATTTGCAGTCGTTGAGAATCGTCACGCCGTAGCTGCCGTCGGCATCCGTCAGATCGACCCATTTCTGGGCAGGCACTTCATAGGCCGTTTCGGTGTTGTTGCCGCGCTCGATGAAGCCCAGTCCGAGGTCGTAAGCCGCCTTCGCGTTGGCCACGGCACAAGGGAATTCGGCTTTCAGCAGCACGTCGCGGCTCGACCAGTCGACCGTGTTGCGCACGTCGATGCGGTCGTCGTCGCCGCCGTCGGTCAGCGACACGTACTGCACGAACTTCGAGGGGCCGTAGCTGCGCTCCACTTTGAGCGTGGCGCGCACGGGCCCCTGTTCGGCGATCGAAATGCGCACGTCGCCGTCGATCGGACGCCCGGGCTTGTCCATCGTCTCCTTCATGATCTCCCACGCCGGATAGCGGTTCGACGGGTTGCCCTCGAAGACCGCCATGCGGAATGCCTTGCCCTCGGCCACCAGCTCGCGGCCGGCACGCTTGTCGCGGATCGAGCGGATATCGCCGTTGGCGTCCAGCTCGACGCGGTAGATCCGGTTTTCGAGCGTCCGCTCCGACGCTTTCAGCGCCGACGATTTCGCAACGCCCGAAGCGGGGCGCACGTCGTAGACGGCATATCCCGCCGCCTTGACGTCGGCGGCGAAGAGGATGCGCGCCCGGTCGCCCTCGCGCGACAGGATCTGCGCCGCCACCCGCCTGCCCGAAGGCGCATAGACGGCCACCCCCTTGGCACGGGCGTCGAGCGGCACTTCGGCCTCCACCAGATCGCGCAGATCGTAGGTCACGGGATTGTAGACCACCACGGGCGTACCCTTCACCCGCGTGTCGAGCGAATGGCTCAGCGCACCGACGGCCGCCGTCATGACCTCGGTAGCCTGTTGCAGCGAGATCAGTTCGTCGTTCCACGAATAACGGTAGGCGTCGGCGATGCTCGTACCCGTCAGGTCGTCGTGGAACTGATGCCACAGCACGCGCTGCCACACTTCGTTGAGCTTCGCACGGTCGTAGGGTTTCGCACCCAGCCAGTCGGCCGCCACGGCGGCGCGCTCGGCGGCGCCCAGCAGCTCCTCGTTGCGGCGGTTGTAGTACTTCATCGCTCCCTGCGAGGTGTAGCAGCCGCCGGCATGTACGTCCATGAGCAGTTCGCCGTCGTAGGTCGGCAGCTCGTCGCGGCGATCCATATAATCGAGGAAGAGCTGGTCGCTCGTGGCGCTGATGAGTTGCACCGGCGCATCGGGGTCGGCCATGGCCTCGGCCATGCGGCGCGCGGTGGTCACCGTGCCGCTGTTGCCCTTGTCGCCACAGTTGGTCGTGCCGTGCAGGTGGCCGCCGCTGTAATAGCGCATGGCCGTATTGTCGAAGCCGTTCGAAGCGCGGCGGATGAAATCCTTGTTATACCCCGCGTCGGCCGGCAGTTCGGCGGTATACCCGCCCGTATCGAAGGCCGCCATGAGCGACTGCCCGTCGATACCGTACCATACGCCCCACGAGAAGGGGTTCTTCTTGTGATAGGGTGCGTCGGGGAAGAAGTCGTGCTTGCGCCAGCTCAGCTTCTGGGTCGAGAAACCGATCAGGCCGCAGTGGGCCGCCAGCGAAGGCAGCGTGTACCCGAACCCGAAGCAGTCGGGCAGGAAGATGTCGGTCGAACGCACGCCGAACTCGCGCTTGTAGAGCTCCTGTCCTTGCAGGATGTTGCGGATGAACGACTCGGCCGAAGGCATGTTGGGGTCGTTGGCATTCCACGACGCGCCGCTGATGTGCCAGCGCCCCTCGTCGATATACTTCTGCAAACGGGCGTAGTGCAGCGGATAGTACTCCTTCATCCATCGGTAGATGATGCCGCCCTCGAAATTGAACTTGTAATCGGGATACCGCTCCAGCATCCAGAGGTTCTGGAAGAGGATGCGCGGAATGTATTCCCGGATGGTGTGGGTCAGGTCCCAGTTCCACTGGGTGTCGAGATGCGCGTCGCACACCGCATAGATCTTGTAGGTCTTGGGTGCGGTCGTCTCCTGCTCCTGCGCCGCGGCACGTCCGGCGCAGAACGTCAGGATGCACGCGACGACAAACAGTCGAAAAAGTTTCATCGTTCGAAAAAAATTAGATTGATAGTTTCATTACATTCGAGTATCGGCAAAATTAGAGAATAAAACCGCGCAGCACAAGCGCCCTGTCCGAAAATATAAACGATATATCAATTTGTGAAATAAAAAAATCGCAGGGAACTGCGCTCCCTGCGATCCGATTTCACCCTATGCGTCAGCCGGTTGCTACTCGATCCGCTGACGGGGTTCGTTGTCGGGCGCCAGCGGCGAGCGGGCGCGCAAATATGAATCCAATACGTCGGTCAACAGCGTCCCGGTAGGAGCTCCGTCGGTATAATCGAGACCGGAATAGGTCTTGAAAATGTAGTCGCCCATCGCCACGCGGTAGCGGCGGCCGGGTTTCAGTTCGGGGAAAGCGACCGACTGCGCCTCGAACCGCTCGTCGGTACGGATCACATAAGGGGTGGTCATGTAGATGTCGATGCGGTGCGACTCGTCGAGGTTGACCGTATCGTTGAATTTGGTCTTCACCAGCCGCGCCAGCTCGTCGGCCGTCATCTCGGCCGTCACCAGTTTGGAGCCGAAAGGATCGAGGTTGTAGATATCGGCCGCCACGACCTCGCCCGCAAGCGAATCGAGCCGCACGCCGCCGATGTGGTAGATACCGACGTCGGCCTTGCCCGCCTCGCGCACCGCCTCGGTAAAGACGTTGGCCAGCCCGGTCTTGTCCAGCCGGCCGCGCAGGTCGGCCACCTTCGTCCGAAGCGCCGGATCGCTGTAATAACCTTCGACCATCCGCTGGTAGGCGGGTGCGGGTTCGTAGCCCGCCAGCGGCACCAGCCGGAAGCTCTTCTCCACCAGTTCGTCGCCGCGGAAGCGGAGCACCGTGACGCCCACGTTGTCGAGATTCTTGCCCGTCTGCGTCACCAGCACGCCGCCGACCGTCTCGTTCGTCTCGTCGTGGCTGTGCCCGCCCACGATCACGTCGTAACGCGGCGCCTTTTCGGCCAGCACGCGGTCTTTCTTCGTCCCGATATGGGTCAGGGCGACCAGCGCGTCGCACTCGTCGCGCAGCGACTGCCGGTCGGCCACGGCATCCACCGCGTCCGTGAAGGTCAGCCCCGCGAAATTCTCGTCGTGCCCCGCCGGATGGTTGTTGTGGTCGTAGTTGGTCACCGAGGCCACGAAGCCGATCCTGCGGCCGCCCCGCTCGACGATCGCATAGGGCGCCGGCTGGGGAAAGGTCGCCGTATCGCTTACGATATTGGCGCAGACGACCGGAAACCGGCACTGCGCGGTGCGCACGCCCAGAAAAGCCTGTCCGGCGTCGAACTCGTGGTTGCCGAAGGTCGCCACGTCGTAACGCAGGCGGTTCATCAGATCGATGATCGGCCGGCGCGGCTCGGCGGCTCGATCGCAGTAGACGTTGCCCGTCCAGCGGTCGCCCGCATCGACCAGAATCACGTTCTTCACCGTATCGCGGCACTTCTTGACGGCTTCGGCCAGCTGCGGGAACTTCTCGATATGGGCGTGGATGTCGTTGGTCGAAAGAATCACCACCGTCTCCATGCGCGGCGAGCAAGCCGCCAGCACGAAGAGCAGCAATGCGCCAAATAACGATTTTTTCATCATACACGTATCTCTTTTTTCGAATTCATCCGGCCAGAACCCACTTTATTATAATGGGGAAGACAAAGATAGAGACTCCCCGTCGATCCTCCAAATTTTCCGACGTTTTCTTTCGCCGGCCGACGGGCACGGCCTTCCCGCCGCACACAAACCCTGCCGCAACGGCAGACCTGCAAAAAAGCGCGGTGCGGAGCGAATCCGGCGAAAAAAAATGCGTAACTTTGTAGGAAACCCGACCTTGCGAACCATGAATAAATTCCGAATGCTTCCGCCGTTGCTCGGCCTTGCGTTTCTTCTGGCCGGCTGCGGCGATTCCCGACCGGCGGAGACGGTACGGCTGGTGACCTACAACGCAGGCACCTTCAACAAGTACATCGCCGACGACTACCCGCTCGTGGCCGAAATGATGCGGGAGGTCGGCGCCGACGCCGTCTGCCTCAACGAACTCGACAGTTGCACGACCCGCACGGGCGGCGTTTTCCAACTCGAACGCATCGCCCGGGCCATGGGCGGCTGGGACTACCGCTTCGGCCGAGCCATGCCCTATCGGGGCGGAAGCTACGGCGTCGGCGTCATGACCCGCGAGCGCATCCTCGACCATTTCACCGTCGCCCTGCCGCGGGGAGAAGGTGCGGAGCCGCGCGTGCTGACGGTCGTCGAACTGGCGCGGTACGTGATCGCCACCACCCACCTCGACCATACGTCGGCCGCAGCGCAGCGCGATCAGGTCGCCGTCATCAACCGCGTGATGCGCGAACGCTACGCCGAGGCGTCCAAACCCGTCTTTCTGGGCGGCGACCTGAACGCCCTCCCCGACTCCGGAACGCTCCGCGCGTTGCAGGAGGCCTGGACGGTACTGACGCCCACCGACGGGGGCACCTACCCCTCGCACGATCCGAAAAAGTGCGGCGTCACGAGCGAAACGGCCGGCGCGCGCGTCCTGCACCGTTTCGAGGCGGGCGACGCCGCCCGCGCATCGGATCATCTGCCGGTACTGCTCGAAATCCGACTGCCGGCGGAAAGCTGACCGCCCGGGAACGGGCACGCTTGCCGACACAAATAATTATCGTTACCGTCGGCTGCGTCTCAGCTACTTCCGCCCCGGCAACCGCAAATAAATTTGCATCGCTCCCGGCTTATTCGTATCCTTGACTTCGTCTTAGATACTGCGGTTCGGAAAAAGAAAAACAGTTGTTTTTTCTTTTTCTCTCACCTTATTCGTATCTTTGGCTGCGCCTTAGATACTCGCGCTCGACAATGTTCAAATAAATTTGACATTGCCCTCGCTTATTCGTATCTTTACGCACCTTTTGCCCCATACCTCATGAGAGATCTTATCCAAGTCATCTGCGAGAACCTCGACCGCACGATCGAGGTCGAAATGGGAACGTCGCTGCTCGACATCCAGCGGCAATACCTGCCCAAGGGACCGCACCCCTACCTGGCGGCCTACGTCAACAACCGCATCAAGGAACTGAACTACAAGGTATACACCCCGATCACGGTGCGTTATATCGACGCCACACACTTCGAAGGCATCCGTGTCTACGAACGCACGGCGTCGTTCATCCTCCAGCGGGCCGTCCGCGAGCTCTATCCCGAACACAAGTTCTACATCCGCCACTCGATGCTGCGCGGCTTCTACTGCGAAATCGAGGGGCGCGACGGCATCTCCGCCCGGGAGGCCGAAGCCATCCGCACCCGCATGGAGGAGCTGGTCGACGCGGCGATTCCGATCATCCGCAGCCGCGTACGGTCGATCGACGCCGCAATGGAATTCACGCGGCTGGGATTCGACGACAAGACCGAGCTGCTCAACACCCGACCGCGCCTTTACAGCACGCTCTACTCGCTGGGCGACATGAAGGGCTACTTCTACGGCGCGCTCGCCCCGTCGACCGACTACATCCGCTTGTTCGACATCCGCCCCTACTACAACGGTTTCTACGTCGTACTGCCCGGACGCAGCCACCCCGACGCGCTCAAACCGCTCGTGGCGCAGGACAAGCTGTTCGACATCTTCCACCAATACAAGGAGTGGGTCGACATCATGGGCGTACCGACTGTCGGCCGGCTCAACGCCAAGGTGCTGGCGGGCGACGCCTCGGAGCTCATCAAGATCGCCGAAGCCTTCCACGAGAAACGGCTGGCGCGCATCGCCGACACGATCGCCGCGGCCAACCGCTCGCAGGGAACGCGCATGGTACTCATCTCCGGCCCCTCGTCGAGCGGCAAGACCACCTCGGCCAAGCGTCTGGGCATCCAGCTGCGCATCCTGGGGCTGAATCCCGTGCTCATCTCGCTCGACGACTATTTCGTCGACCGAGACAAGACCCCGCGCGACGCCGACGGCGAGTACGACTACGAAGCGCTCGAAGCCATCGACCTCAGACTCTTCAACGACCACCTGCAACGCCTTTTCGCCGGCGAAAGCCTTCCCGTGCCGCGCTACGACTTCATCACCGGCAAACGCCAGTGGCACGACAATCCGCTGCGGCTCGACGACCGGTCGGTGCTGATCGTCGAAGGCATCCACGGACTCAACCCGCGCCTCACGCCGAGCATCCCCGACCACATGAAGTTCAAGATCTACATCTCGTGCTTCACGTCGGTGTCGATGGACAACCTCTCGCGCATCGCCACCACCGACAACCGCCTGCTGCGTCGCATGGTGCGCGACAACGCCACGCGCGGCCACAACGCGCAGGCGACGCTCGCACGCTGGGAGAGCGTGCGGCGCGGCGAGGAGAAGCACATCTTCCCCTATCAGGAGAACGCCGACGTGATGTTCAACTCGTCGCTTTTCTACGAGATCTCGGTGCTGCGCCCCTATGCCGAACGTATCCTGCGCGAGGTGCCCGATACGGTGCCCGAATACGGCGAGGCCAAGCGGCTGTTGAAATTCCTCGACAACTTCATCCCGATCGATCCCGCCGAGATTCCGCCCACCTCGCTGCTGCGCGAATTCATCGGCGGCAGCAGTTTCAGGTATTGACAAAACCCGTACAACAATTTCAAACATAACCGACAGAATACGGCCCTGAGAAGCCCCTCCCTTTGTCAACTGCGCGCAAGCCGAGCGAAGCGAAGGGAGGGGACAGAGGGGTGGGAATGTCGATATCCGCGAAGCGGCTACGACCCGCCCGAGTCCTGCGACAACCGAAACAAGTACAACAATTTCAAATACAACCGACAATGTCTTTTGATACATTCGCTGACCGCCATATCGGCGTCAGCAATCCCGACGAACTCAAAGCCATGCTCGACACGATCGGTGTCGGAAGCGTCGACGAACTGATCGCGCAGGTGATCCCCCAGTCGATCCGGCTGAAAAAACCGCTCGACCTGCCTGCGGGCATGAGCGAATACGAATTCGCCGCACATATCCGTGCGCTGGCCGACCGCAACCACCCGCTGCGGTCGTTCATCGGCATGGGCTACTACCCCTGCGCCGTACCGGCCGCCGTGGCGCGCAACGTCTTCGAGAATCCCGCGTGGTACACCTCCTACACCCCCTACCAGGCCGAAATCTCGCAGGGGCGCCTGGAAGCGCTGCTCAATTTCCAGACCGCCGTGCTCTCGCTCACGGGCATGGAAATCGCCAACTGCTCGCTGCTCGACGAGGGGACGGCGACGGCCGAGGCGATGCTCATGATGTTCGCCCTGCGCAGCCGCGACGCGGTGAAGGAGGGGCGCACGCAGCTCTTCGTCGACCGCAACCTCTTCCCGCAGACGCTCGACCTGCTGCTCACGCGCAGCGAGCCGTTCGGCATCGAGCTCATCGTCGACGACTACGACTGCTACGAGTTCTCGGGCAAAGAGTTCGGCGCTGTCGTGCAGTATCCGGCCGCCGACGGCGCCGTGCGCGACTACGCGGCCTTCGTCGAAGCGGCGCACGCGCACGATGCGAAGGTGACGGCCGTAGCCGACCTGCTCTCGCTGGCACTGCTGAAAGCTCCCGGCGAATGGGGCGCCGACATCTGCGTCGGCTCGGCGCAACGCCTGGGCACGCCCATGGGCTTCGGCGGCCCGCACGCGGGCTACATGGCCACGCGCGAGGCCTACAAACGTCAGATGCCCGGCCGCATCATCGGCGTCTCGGTCGACCGGCTGGGCAACCGCGCCCTGCGCATGGCGCTGCAAATGCGCGAGCAGCATATCAAGCGCGAGCGCGCCACCTCGAACATCTGCACCGCCTCGGCGCTGATGGCCTCGATGGTGGGCTTCTACTGCGTCTACAACGGCGCCGAAGGCCTGCGCCGTGCTGCCGAGACGGCCCACACGGCCGCCTGCGACACCGCCCGCGCCCTCGCGGCGCTGGGCTACAAGCTCACGAACCAGCACTTCTTCGATACGCTCGACATCGAGGCCGAAGCGGCCGTCATCCAGTCGCTCGCCCTCGAACGGGGCATCAACTTCTTCTACCCCTCCGAGGAGCGCGTGCGCCTCTCGTTCGACGAGGTGACCACCCCCGACGAGGTGGCCGAGGTCGTGGCCCTCTTCGCCGAGGCGCGGGGACGCAAACCCAAAGTCGCCAGGAGCCACGCCCCGAGCACGCTGCCCGAAGCGCTGCGCCGCACCTCGCCGATCCTCATCGAGGAGGTCTTCCGCTCGCACCGCAGCGAAAGCGCGCTGATGCGCTACATCAAGCGGCTGGAACACCGCGACATCTCGCTGGCCGACTCGATGATCTCGCTGGGGTCGTGCACGATGAAACTCAACGCGGCGGCACTCATGCAACCCCTGTCGCTGGCCGGGTTCCAGAACATGCACCCCTTCGCACCCGTCGAACAGGCCGAAGGTTACATGGAGCTGATCGCCGCGCTCGAACGCGACCTGGCCACGATCACCGGACTGGCCGCCTGCTCGCTGCAACCCAATTCGGGCGCCGCGGGCGAATACGCAGGGTTGATGGTCATCCGCGCCTACCACCAGTCCAAGGGGCAGGGGTACCGCAACGTCATCCTGATCCCCGCCTCGGCGCACGGCACGAACCCCGCGTCGGCCGCCATGGCAGGCATGAAGATCGTCACGGTGGCGTGCGACGCCAAGGGCAACATCGACGTCGACGACCTCAAAACCAAGGCCGAAGAACACGCCTCGGAGCTGTGCGGGCTGATGGTGACCTATCCCTCGACGCACGGCGTCTTCGAGAGCCGCATCCGCGAGATCGTCGACGCCGTACACGACGCCGGCGGACAGGTCTACATGGACGGCGCCAACATGAACGCGCAGGTCGGCCTCACCAATCCGGGCTACATCGGCGCCGACGTCTGCCACCTCAACCTCCACAAGACCTTCGCCATGCCGCACGGCGGCGGCGGTCCCGGCGTCGGCCCGATCTGCGTGGCCGCGCACCTGCGTCCCTTCCTGCCGTCGCACCCCATCGCCGCGACGGGCGGCGACGAAGGCATCACCGCCGTGGCGTCGGCCCCGTGGGGTTCGGCGCTGCTGCTGCCCATCACCTACGGCTACATCAAGATGCTGGGCGGCGACGGGCTGCGCCGCGCCACCGAGATGGCCATCGTCAACGCCAACTACATGTCGTCGGCACTGGCCGCGGAGTACCGCACCTATTACAGCGGCGAAACGGGCCGCGTGGGGCACGAGATGATCCTCGACCTGACGAATTTCAAACACGACTACGGCATCGACTGCGGCGACATCGCCCACCGGCTGATGGACTACGGCTTCCACGCCCCGACGCTCTCGTTCCCCGTGCACGAAACGCTGATGGTCGAGCCCACGGAGTCGGAGCCCAAGGCCGAAATGGATCGTTTCATGGAGGCGCTCGTGCACATCAAGCGCGAGTGCGAAGCGGCCGCCGGACAGGAGGACAACGTCGTGCGCAACGCTCCGCACACGGCCGTGGAGATCGCCGGCGAGTGGTCGCACCCCTACTCGCGCCGGGAGGCGGCCTTCCCGCTCGGCTGGATCGCCGAGGCGAAGTTCTGGCCCTACGTCTCGAAAATCGACAACGGCTACGGCGACCGCAACCTCGTCTGCCGCTGCACGGAGTAATCCGCACGGAGGCATCGAGCAGTACGTTCCGACTGTACCGTATCATCGGCCGGCAGACGAAAACCGCGGACGGACAGCCCGAAGGAGCCGTACTCGAAGAGCTCCCGCCGGCACATCGCACCTTGCACAGACGGAACGTCCGACCGGACGTTCCGTCTCTTTTCGAGTCGATGGAGCGGAAATCCGATAATTTGCACTATCTTTGCCGTGCATGTCGAGAAAAAGGGTGCCGCGGACGGCGACGCCCGCGCAGACGACTTCGATACTATATTTAATTCTATAAATTCATGAAAGCAGAAAACAACAAAATGGTGGCGGTGGATTACACGCTCACCGTCGACGGCAAAATCGCCGACCGGTCGCGTCCCGGACAGCCGCTGGAATTCATCTTCGGCACCGGTATGCTGCTGCCAAAATTCGAGGCGGCCATCGTCGGCAAGGAACCGGGCGAGAAGGTCTCCTTCACGCTCGCTCCCGCCGACGGCTACGGCGAAATCGTCGACGACGCGATCGTCGACCTCCCCAAAACGATATTCATGGTTGACGGCAAGCTGGCCGAGGACATTCTCTTCGTGGGCAGCCAGATTCCGATGGCCAACGCACAGGGCCAGCGTATGCTGGGCGTGGTGAAGGAGATCGGCGACGATTCCGTGAAGATGGACTTCAACCACCCGATGGCGGGCAAGACGCTCAACTTCGACGTGGAGGTGATCTCGGTGCGCGACGTGACGCCGGAAGACCTGGCCGGCAAATGCGGCTGCGGGGAGTGCGGCTGCGGCGACGACTGCCACTGCGAAGGCGAGTCGCACGCCGACTGCGGCTGCCACGGCTGCCACTGATCGACACCCGAATGCAAAGGCCGGCCCGCAGGCCGGCTTTTTTTATCGCCGCGGCGATCCCATGATTCACCATCTCCGGCCTTGCTCTTCACCGTCACCCAATACCTCGAATCGGTTCTCAACTCCCGCGGCCTGACGCGCACGCTGGGAGAGATCGACGTCTGCCGCACGACCGACGGCCGTCCCGTGTTCCATACGGGCAACAGCGCGGTGGTCTTCCGCATCCGGCTCGACGCCTTCGCCCGCCGCGGCGACGCCGTGGGATACCGCACGGCACAGTTGCTCCGCTCGCCCGTCGCGAAACTTCCGCAGGCCGCTTCGCTCTTCGCATGGCGGCTGCGGCCGCCCCGTCCCGCCGACGATCCGCCCGAACTGGCCGTCGACGCCGGACGCTGGGGTTTCCGCTCGGGCGGACGGTTCGTCATCCCGCCCGTGTGGGACAACGGATTCGATTTCAGCGAAGGACTGGCGGCGGTGGAGATCGCCGGACGGTGGCACTTCATCGACACGGCGGGCCGCGTCGTCCTCAACTGCCCGCCCTGCGATGCCGTGAAACCTTTCCGCAACGGTACGGCCGAACTGCGCAGCGGCCTGCGGCGGGAGAAAATCTCCGTTGAAAAACTCACGCTAAAACGCTATATTTGTAGATTGGAAATATGACGCGAATGGACACATACAGAGCTCTGACCCCCGGCGAAATCGCCGCGCTCGAAGCCTCCGGCTCGACGGCCGACGACTGGTCGTCGATCGAGGTGGCGGAGGACTTCCACCCCTCGCAACTGCGCGGCGCACGGCTGGGCGGCCGTGTCCGGCTCGCATCGGGCGTGCGCATCCGCAACTCCGGCGTCCGCAACTACGACATCGGCGCAAGAACGCTCGTCGAAGAGGTCGTCCGCCTGGAATGCCGCGGCGAAAGCGCTTTCGGAAACGGCACGGAGGTGGCCGTCATGAACGAGAACGGCGGCCGCACGGTACGGATTTACAGCGGCCTGACCGCCCAGATCGCCTACATGGCCGCCGTCTACCGCCACCGTCCGGCGCTCGTCGCCGCCTTCGACCGTATGGCGCGGCGGGCGGCCGACGCGGCACGCTCCGCGCAAGGAAGCATCGGCCGCGACTGCCGCATCACCGACTGCCGGCTGCTGCGCGACGTATGTATCGGCCACGGGGCGACGCTCGAAGGGGTCTCCGTCCTCTCCAACGGCACGGTCGGCGACTTTTCGCGCATCGGCATCGACGTCAAGGCCTACGACTTCGTCACGGCCGAGCATGCGCTCGTCGACAACGGTTCGCTCATCGAACGCTGCTTCATAGGCGAACGCTGTATCTTCGACCGCGGCTACACCGCCTCCGATTCGCTCTTCTTCGCCAACTCGCACTGCGAGAACGGCGAAGCGGTTTCGATCTTCGCAGGCCCCTACACCGTCTCGCACCACAAGTCGTCGCTGCTGATCGCCGGCATGTTCTCCTTCTTCAACGCCGGCAGCGGCACCAACCAGAGCAACCACCTCTTCAAGTGCGGCGCCGTGCATCAGGCCGTCCACCGGCGCGGCTGCAAGTTCGCCAGCGGCGCCTACGTCATGTCGCCGGCCATCGAAGGGGTCTATACGATGATCATGGGGCGCCACACGCATCACCACGACACGTCGGTCTTCCCCTTCTCCTACCTGCTGGAACAGGAGGGGCGTTCGGCCCTGCTGCCCGGCGCCAATCTGTCGAGCTACGGCACGGTGCGCGACATCGAGAAGTGGCGGCAGCGCGACAAACGCAGCGCAGGCCGCGACCTGATCAATTTCGAGACCTGGAATCCCTTCGTGGGCAACGCCCTCGCAGCCGGCCTCGATGCGCTCCGCACGCTCTACGACAGCAACCCCGACGCCCAGAGCTTCATCTACAACTCCGTCCATATCAAGCTCACGGGGCTGCGCCGCGGGATACAGCGCTACGAGCAAGCGCTCGCGGCGACGCTCGGCGACCTGCTCGCGCGCGGCGGCGACGGATACGACGGCCGCGGCGCGTGGATCGACGCCGCTGGGCTTTACCTCGCCCGCTCCTGCATGGAAGAGCTGCTCGACGCAATCGAGCAGGGTGCCGTCACCACGCCCGAAGCCCTCACGGAGCGTTTGCGGGCCTTTGCGGAGCACTACGACGACTACGCCCGCAGCTGGGCGCTCGACATCCTGGCCCGGCGGCTGGGACACACGCCCGACGCCGCCGAGATCGAACGGGCCGTCGTCGAAGGGAAGGCGGCGCAACAGGAGCTGCAACGCCTCGCGGAGGCCGACCGCGCGTTCGACTGTTCGTTCGACATGGCCGTCGGCTACGGACTCGACGCCGCCACGGACGACGAACGCAAAGCCGACTTCCGCGCCGTCCGCGGACTGGAATAGAGAGACCTAAAACCAACATAAACCATGAACTACACCCAAAGCATCACACGCCGTCACCGCACGGCCTTCGTTCTGGCCATCGACCAGTCGGGTTCGATGGTCGAGGAGCTGGAATTCCGCGGACGGCGCACCTCGAAGGCTGCGGCCGTGGCGGAGGTCGCCAATTCGCTGCTGCCGGAACTGCTGCTGCGCGCCACGCGCGAAGGCGAAGTGCGCGACTACTACGACATCGCCGTGGTCGGTTATTCGGGCGAAGGCGTACACTCGCTCCTCTCGGCCAATGAAACGTTCGTTCCGGTCTCCGCGCTCCGGAACGCCGTACGCAATACCCGCCGGGTCAGCGTCGAACGCCGCCTTCCCGACGGTCAGCCCGCATTCAACGAGGTGACCGTGAGCGAGTGGATCGCTCCCGCCGCATCGGGACAGACCCCGATGTACGAAGCGCTGCTCTACGTCCACGATCTCGTCGAGGCGTGGTGCCGCCGGCCGGAACACCGCGAGAGTTTCCCGCCGCTGGTCTTCAACATCACCGACGGCGAGGCTTCCGACAGCGACGAGGAGGAGCTCGCGCAGATCGCAGGGCGCATCCGTTCGCTCGGCACGGACGACGGCCGTGCGCTGCTGGTCAACATCCACCTCGCATCGGGCGACGCAGCGAAGGGCCGCATCTTCCTGACCGACGGGGAGACCGCCTACAACAACCGCTACGCCCGCCTGCTCTACGACATTTCGAGCCCGATGCCGCCGCTCTTCGACGACGCGATCCGTTCGCTCCGGGGCGACGAGGCCCGCGGGCCGTTCCGCGGCATGTGCTACAACGCATCGATCACCGAACTGCTCTCGATCCTCAACGTCGGGTCGATCAGCGTAAATCTCCAATAGCCATGTTCCCTACGATCCACCGCTTCATGGAGGGGCTGCTCTCGCCCCGCACGTCGCTCCGCACGCTGAGCGAAGCCCGCTTCGCACAGGACGGGACGGGCGCATTGCTGCTCGAACGCACGACGCTCTTCGCCGAGGCGCAGTGTACGCTCGGCGACCGCCGGCTGCGGCTGTTCTGCCCGCTCTCGCCGCTCGCCCACCGGCTCGCGGAGACCACGGCGCAACGCCTCAAATATCATCCGGCCGAATTCCTGCTCCCGTGGCGGATGCTGCGCGGAGAATTCACCTACACCGACGCCACCGGCACGCAGCGCACCTGCGACCTGGCCGCGCAGGAACTTCCCGCCGAGGGCGAGCCGCTCGCAACGGCAGTCGGCCACGCAGACCGCGACCGTCTGCTCTCGGCGCTCGATACCCTGCAACGGCAGTTGGCGCAGGCCGGCCTGACGCACAACAACCTCAAAGCGGCCAACCTATGGATGACGCCCGACTACCGGCTGCTGCCGCTGCGCTACGCCTACATGCGTTTCGACGGCGGCGACGACGCACCGCAGTTCGACGCGCTGCGCGCTTTCGTCGCCGAAAAGGCCTCCGTGGCACAAATGATGTGCGATACCTCGGCGGAGTACAGCGCACCGTGCACCGCTTTTCGGAACCACCTCTGGGTCGGACACATGTTCGAACAGATGATCTGCGTCGAGGACGCCGAAGGATACGGCTACGTCGACACGCAAAACCGCTATCTCATCGCCCCGCAATACCGCTGGGCCAACGATTTCCACGAAGGCCGCGCCGAGGTGCAGACCGCCGACGGGCGGATGGGGCTCATCGACAAGACGGGCCGTTACGTCCTCGAACCGCACTACGAAATCGTCGAATACGACGACCGGACGGGACGTCTGCTGGCCCGCTTCGACGGACGTTGGGCCGCCTTCGACTACGAGGGCCGTCAACTCACCGAGTTCGGCGCCGTAGAACCCTGACAACGAAAATCACAACGCATAACAATCATGGAAAAAGTCAAATGTCTGATTATCGGCAGCGGACCGGCCGGATATACGGCGGCCATCTACACCTCGCGCGCCAACCTGAACCCCGTACTCTACGAAGGGATCGAACCGGGCGGCCAGCTGACCACCACCACCGAAATCGATAACTACCCGGGCTACCCCGAAGGGATCGACGGCAACCAGCTCATGGGCCACATGCGCAAGCAGGCCGAACGGTTCGGCGCCGACATCCGCCGCGGCACGGTGACGCGCGCCGACCTCTCGTCGCGGCCGTTCCACCTGGTCGTCGACGGCGAAAAACAGATCGAAGCCGACAGCCTCATCATCGCTACGGGCGCTTCGGCGCGCTATCTGGGACTACCCTCCGAGACGAAATACAGGGGACAGGGCGTGAGCGCCTGCGCCACCTGCGACGGCTTCTTCTACCGCAAGAAGGACGTGGCGGTCGTGGGCGGCGGCGACACTGCCTGCGAGGAGGCCACCTATCTGGCTTCGATCTGCCGGCAGGTCTACATGATCGTACGCAAACCCTACCTGCGCGCCTCGAAGGCGATGCAGCACCGCGTGATGAACACCCCCAACATCGAAGTGCTCTTCGAATACAACACCGCCGAAGTGCTGGGCGACGACACGGGCGTCACGGGCGTCACGATCCGCCACAACGACGGCAAGGAACGGACGCTCGCCGTTGCGGGATTCTTCGTGGCCATCGGCCACCACCCCAACACCGAACTGTTCCGCAACCAGCTGGAACTCGATGCCGAGGGGTATATCCGCACCGAAGGCAATTCGTCGAAAACCTCCGTCGAAGGGGTCTTCGCGGCCGGCGACGTGCAGGATCCCGCCTACCGGCAGGCCATCACCGCCGCCGGTTCGGGCTGCATCGCCGCGCTCGACTGCGAGCGCTTCCTGCTGCAATAGGCCGGATGCCCTGCAAACGACAGAAGCCTCTTATGCAGAGGCTTCTGTCATTTTCAACACGCACCGCCGAACCCCGGCATCGGGCGGGACGACGGGAGACGGACGCCGCAGCATCCGCCTCCCGTCGTATTCCGCCGCGCGCCGCAGATCAGTCGACGCGGATCGTCCCTTTCAGCCGCAGGTCGCGCGACGAAGCGCCCACCTGAATCAGGAAATCGCCCGGCTCGACCACGAAGTCGTGGCGCACCGTATCGTAGAAGGCGAAGGCGTCGTGCGGCAGGAGTATCTCCACGCGCTTCGTCTCGCCCCGTTTCAGGAAGACCTTCTCATAGCCTTTGAGCTCCCTCACCGGACGCGGCACGCTGGCCGCGAGGTCGCTCACGTAGAGCTGCGCCACCTCGGCGCCGTCGCGGCGGCCCGTGTTCCTCACGTCGAACGACACCCGACAGGAGCCGTCGTCCTGCCGCACGACTTTCAGCCCCGAATAGGCGAAAGTGGTATAGGAAAGGCCGTAACCGAAGGCGTAGAGCGGTTCAGTCGCCGTGCGGTCGTACCCACGGTAACCCACGAAGATGCCTTCGTCGTAGTTGACGCGCGGCTGCGGTGCCCCCTTGCGGTGCGAACGGTCGACGTTCTCGTAATAGCTGCCGTAGCAGGGATTGTCCTCGGCGCGCCGTTCGATCGAGATCGGCAGTTTGCCGCTGGGCGAAACCGCTCCCGTCAGAATCTCGGCGACCGCGCGGCCGCCCTCCTGCCCGGGATACCAGGCCATAAGGATCGCACGCGCCCGGTCGGCGAACTGCGCGAAATCGACCCCGCCGCCGCTGTTGACCACTACCACGAGGTTCGCGTTGAGCTTCGCCACGGCGGCGATCTCGGCGGCCTGTCCTTCGGGCAGGGCGAAGGTGCGGTCGTGGTTTTCCCGTTCGGTATCGCTGTCGAAGCCGGCGCAGTAGATCACCGCGTCGGCCGCCGCGATCCGCCGCTCGAGATCCGTCACATTCTCGAAGAGATAGCGCAACGACACGGAGGCCGTCGAGGCATTGTCGTAGTACTCCAACCGCACGGCGTAACTCTTGCCCGCCACGACGTCGAGCGTCGCCGAGCGGGTGGTCGCCGCATGGTCGCGCCAGTCGGCGAGCACCTCGCGGCCGTCGACATAGAGCCGGTAGCCGTCGTCGCCGCGCACGACGAAGGTCACGCGCCCCGTCGCCGCGGGTTTGAAACTCCCCGACCAACGGGCCGAAAAGCCGTCGGCGGGAACACCGTCGGCGGGCGAACCCTCCCAGTCGAAGTCGATCGCAGCGTCGACCTGCGTCGTCACGGGCATCCCCGCAAGTTCCTTTCCGGCGAAGAACTCGCCCCGAAGGCCTGGCCGGCCGTCAGGGGTGAAAAAGAGTCCCGACGCGGCCAGATCGCCGACGGGAGCGGGATCGAGCACCGTCGTGCGCAAACGTTTGCCGACGGCCCGCATCCCCTCGCCCACCGACACGGTCGAGAAGGGATGGACGAATCCCGCACCGCCGCCCGTGGGCACGCGGCCTGCGTTGGGCCCCATGACCACCACGTCGCGCACTTTGGACGAGAACGGCAGCATCCCGCCTTCGTTCTTCAACAGCACGATGCCGCCGCGCGCCACCTCCAGCGCCACCTGATCGGAAAAAGGATTGCGTTCCTTGATCTTCGCGTCCGTCTGTTCGCGATCGAGAAACCCGAAGGCGATGAGCGTTTGGAGGATATGGCGGCACTTTTCGTCGACGGTCGCCTCGGTCACCAGTCCGTTCTTCAATGCCGGACGCAGGTTCTCGGCATTCATGAAGCGTGCACGCGGCATTTCGAGGTCCAGTCCCCCGTTGGCGGCACCGACGGCCGAATAGGTAGCGTTCCAGTCCGACATGAAGATGCCGTCGAAACCCCACTTCTCACGCAGCAGGCCGACCGTCAGCGGGCGGTTCTCGGTCATGTGCACGCAGTTGAGCGGATTGTAGCTCGACATGACGGCGCCGACCTTCGCCCCGGTCACCGCCTTGCGAAAGGCGGGAAGGTAGATTTCATGGAGCGTCCGCTCGTCGATGTCCGACGAAACGTGGTGGCGGTTCCACTCCTGGTTGTTGCCGACGAAGTGTTTGACGCAGGCCATGACCCCTTCGGCCTGCATCCCCTCGATATAGGCCGCCGCCGTCTCGGCCGCCAGATAGGGATCTTCGCCGTAGTATTCGAAATTGCGGCCGCACAGCGGCGAACGATAGATGTTCACCCCCGGCCCGAGCAGGATATGCACGCCGCGCGCCCGGCAGTCTTGTCCCAAAGCGCGGCCGTAGTCGCGCACCAGCGCGCGATCCCACGCCGCAGCCGCGGCGATGCCGCACGGGAACATCGTACTGCGCGTATCGTTGCGCACGCCCTGCGGGCCGTCGGCCATGCGGATCTGCGGGATGCCCAGCCGGGGAATCGCACGGATATAGAAGGAGTTGAAACCGCCGATGTAGTCGAGTTTCTCGTCGAGCGTCATCCGCTCCACAAGGGCCGCCGCGCGCTCCTTGTCCTGCTCCGTGATCTGCTGCGCCGCTGCCGGAAGCAACGCCCCGACAACCAGCAGCCATGTAAGTAGTCTCTTCATTTCATTGGATTGGTTCGTTAT
>ENA-UEQE01001166-UEQE01001166.1-human-gut-metagenome-genome-assembly--contig:-NODE-1166-length-22098-cov-8.895009_pt1 | contig 22098 bp, 18 predicted proteins | sample MGYA00242934_ERZ507935 | MGnify/ENA primary metagenome ERZ507935 (study PRJEB26167, sample SAMN06115423) | human gut metagenome | host: Homo sapiens | place: China:Anhui | collected 2015-03-30... | reverse complement strand
TAATCGTATTTTTTATAGCCTCGGGCGTGAACGAGGCGGTGTAGGCATAGCCTTGGCGGTTGTTTTTGATGACTCGGAGTCCTAAACCGAGACTCTGGGCGCGGGTTGTTTCGGTGATTTCACTTGATTTTACTTTGAGGCTCAAGGATTCGCCTTTTTCGAAATAAACCTCTGTTTCGTCACTGCCCAGATGGGCGGCGTGAGCCAATATTTTTTGGGCTAAGGCATTGTAATCTTCCATGCGGTTTATCTCCTTTCGATCGTGATTTCACCGGCGGTGCCGCCGACTATGAGGTTGTTGATTTTTAATGTAGGCTGAGCGTCGGCGACGGGCGCACTTTGACCTGATTTACCGCAGCTGCCGATCGCAAAGCCTAAGTCACTGCCGACCATTTCGACGTCGTTTAAGCTTTTGGGACCGTTGCCTGCCAAAGTAGCGCCGCGCACTTGGTAGGCGATTTCGCCATTAATGATCATAAAGCCCTCGGCGACGTCAAAGACATAATCTCCGGTTAGGGTATTGACCTGTCCGCCTCCCATTTTGGTTACTAATAATCCGTGCTCCACCGCAGCAATTATTTCCTCCGGATCGTCTGTACCCGGCATGATCAGCGTATTGCTCATACGTACGACTGGCTTGTGGCGGTAGGATTGGCGGCGGCCGTTAGCGGTGGAAAAAGCACCGACTTTTTTTGCGGTACCCTTGTGGTATACGACGAACTTGGTGGGGACCGGCGAACGGTGGGTCGAGAGCATGAAGAGGCTCTTGGTCGGGCAGACTTCCACGCAGATGCCGCAATAGACGCAGGAAAAGGGATCGTACCCCCAGAAAGCTTCCTTCGGGTCTGTAGAGATGCACTGCGCCGGGCACTTGTTCGAGCACATGCGGCAGAAGATGCAGGATTCCACATTGTTGATGAGACGGCCCCGGTAGTTGGAGAAGGGGTCGCGTTTCACCATCGGGTACTTCCGCGTCGCGGGGCGCTTGAGGAAGTTGCGGAATATGGTGTTGATCATGAGCATGACGAGTTCCTCCTACCGTTCGGTGCAGCTGATGCAGGGGTCGATGGAAAGCACGACGACGGGAACGTCGGCAAGCTGGATTCCCTTCACCATATGGAGCAGGGGCGGAATGTTGGCGAATGTGGGCGTGCGGATGCGTACGCGGTCGAGGTACTTGGAACCGTTGCCCTTGACGTAGTACATGCACTCGCCGCGGGGCTGTTCGACGCGGGAAACGACTTCGCCGGAGGGGTTGCCCTTGACCTTCACGTTGATTTCCGTGTCGGGCAGGTGGCTGATGGCCTGGCGGACGATTTCCATGGACTGGAGCACTTCGAGGAAGCGGACTTTGGTACGGGCCCAGCAGTCGCCGTCGAGGACGGACACGGGCGTAAACCCAAGTTCCGCGAAGGCTTCGTATTCCGTCTGGCGCACGTCCTGAGCCACGCCGCTGCCGCGCAGGGTCGGCCCGGCGGCGCCGAGCTGGATGGCTTCCTGAGCGGTCATTACGCCGATGCCCACCGTACGCTTTTTGACGGTGTAGTCTTCCATGGTCACCTTTTCGAGGCGGCGCATTTCGGCTTCAAGGGTATCCAGTTCGTCGAGGATCCAGCGCTGGTGCTCACGGGAGAGATCCTTGCGCACGCCGCCGACGATATTGGTGGAGATGATGACGCGGTTGCCCGCCGTGGCTTCGTTGATGTCCATGATGCGTTCGCGGATTTTCCAGAACTGCATGAACAGGCTTTCAAAGCCGAGGGCGTCCGCAAAAAGGCCGAGCCACAGCAGATGGCTGTGCATCCTGTGGAGTTCCGACCAGATGATGCGCAGGTAGGCGGCGCGGCGCGGCACTTCGACGTTCATGAGGTGCTCGATGGCGCGGCAGAAGCACAGGGCGTGGATGCAGGAACAGATGCCGCAGACGCGCTCCACGATGTAGATCATCTGGTTGTAGTCGCGGAGCGTGGTGAGCGTTTCGAGGCCGCGGTGGACATAGCCGAGCTTGGGCAGGGCTTCGACCACGGTTTCGTTTTCCATGACGAGCTGGAGATGGATCGGTTCCGGCAAAACCGGATGCTGCGGTCCGAAAGGAATGATCGTACGGGACATGACGCGCTCCCTACTTTTTGGTGACGGTGGAAAGGGTGCAGGAAGGGCCGCGGAGAAGCGGCGGCGGCGTGTCCTTTTCCAGATAGAGGCTGCCTTGGAAGTCAAGGATCAGCCCGTCCCATGTGATGCCGTACTGGTCGCGGCTTTCGTTTTCCACGAGCAGGGCGCAGAAATAGATGTCCGAAATGCTCGGCACCGCCTGCCCCAGCGGGACGGTGAGGCGGTAGCTGCGCATGTTCAGGTTTTTGTCGTAGTGGTAGATGATATCGAGATTGCCGTCGCCGAGGTTGTGTACGGACAGGGTCACGAAACGGTACCCGGCGTCGAAATTGGCCTTGGCCACGGCGCGGACCGTTTCAAGCGTGATCGGCTCGGCTTCGAGGCGAGCAACTGATGGGGGCATATGTTCCTCCGGAGCGCGGCACGGGGCCGCGCGTCGTCGATTTATTCAAAAATGGTCGTCTGGGGCATGTCCCGCAGGCCGAGCTTGCCCTTGACCACTTCAAGCGCGAGCACGACGCCGTCGATGATGGCTTCGGGTTTGGCCGCGCAGCCGGGCACGTAGACATCCACGGGGATCACATGATCCACGCCGCCCACGACGTTGTAGCAGTCCTGAAACACGCCGCCCGTGCAGGCGCAGGCGCCGATGGCGATGACGGCCTTGGGCTCCGGCATCTGATCGTAGATGTTTTTGAGGACGTCCTTGTTGCGCTGGTTCACGGTTCCGGTGACGAGCAGCACGTCGGCGTGCTTGGGATCGCCGATGTTCACGATGCCGAAGCGTTCGACGTCGAAGACGGGCGTGAGGCAGGCCAGCACTTCAATGTCGCAGCCGTTGCAGGAACCGCAGTCGTAATGGACGACCCAAGGGGACTTCAGGCGTCCCTTATTGATGTATTGGTTCAGTTTTTCATGCAATGCCGAAAAATTCATGGGGTACCCCCGATAGTCTGGGCTTCGGTTCTAGCGGACGTAGAGCCAGAGGATGTTGAAGATGGCCAGGCCCAGCGTGATGCCGAAGGCATGCTTGAGCATCCAGCGCCACGTCATGCGCGCACAGACGTTGTCGACGACGATTTCAAGCGCGTAGGTCAGCACGAGCAGGACGGCCATGCCCGTGATGCTCGTATGCCAGAACAGGGAGCACAGGCCGAGCAGCAGGATGACGTCGAGCCAGTGGGAGATTTCAAGCAGCGCGAGCTGGGGGCCGGAATAGTCGGTCAGCACGCCGCGCACGATTTCCTGATGCCCGTGGTGGCAGGAGGCGATGTCGAAGGGCGACTTGGCGAGCTTGATGGTCAGCGCATAGCCGAGCGCGATGAACAGGAACGGCAGATGCGGCAGCAGCGGCACGTCAAGCGCGTAGATGTCGGAGATCATGAAGCTGCCGGTGGCGGCGGACATGCCCACGAAGGTGAGGATGACCAGCGGCTCATAGGCGAGCATCTGGAGCAGTTCGCGCTGCGCGCCCACGTTGCTGTAGGGCGAGTCGGCGGAAAGCGCGCCGGCCACCTTGAACACCGCGCCGACCGTCATGACGAAGAACAGCAGCAGCATGTCGCCCTGCATGAAGAACATGAGCAGCGCGATGGCCGAAGCCATGAGGCAGACGTAGGACGAGAAGATGAGCCACGGGTTGGTTACGCACGGGGCTTTCCCAAGGAGCTTCAGGACATCGTAGAAGGGCTGGAGCAGCGGCGGCCCCTGCCTGGACTGGAGACGGGCCGTCAGGCGTCTGTCCACCCCGGCGAGAAGTCCGCCCGCGGGAACGGCTACAGCGACTGCGATAAGGGCGAAAATGAGCTTCAGCATTAGAGCAGACCTCCCAACATGACCACCATGAGGACAATGGCGATGGTGTTGATCCTGCCGGTGAGCGTCTGTTCACCGAACCAGGCTTCCATGTAATAGTTGGACGACTTGGGTTCCACGAGGGTGTTCAGGGGGCCGTTGAAGCCCACCTTGCCGTCCTGCACATACTGGATGCCGGAAAGGTAGGGCAGGGCGCGGGGGCCGCGTTCGGCCTTTCTGGACTGGCGCAGGGCGTACCACATGCCGATCGCGAGCAGGAAGAACATGGGGTAGACGGCGAACAGCCCCCTGCCGTTGGTCAGGATGCCCCAGTCGGAGGCGAACATGCCTTCAATCCCGAACAGCGAGGCGATGCTCTGTTCGATGCCGCCGAAGATCCACGGCACGAAGAGGGAAAGGAGGATGGCGCCGTAGAGGAGCGTGCGCAGGGCGAAGCTCATGGAGCCGTCGAGGTGTTCGGGGACGGGGCGCTTTTCGCTCAGCGGGTCGCTGCCGAGCAGCAGGCCGGCCCAGCGGGCCCAGAACAGCACGGTGAGGGCGCTGCCGAAGGCGATGAGCACCACGAGCACGGGCATGAAGGCCGGGGCCGAGGCGGACGCTTCGATGGCGATCCACTTGGCGAGCAGCGCGCCGAAGGGCGGCAGCATCATGGTCACGATGCCGAACAGGGTGATGACCGCCACGCGGGGCATGATCTTGTACAGGCCGCGCATGGATTCGATGTCACGCGAGCCGATGTGCTGTTCGATGGTGCCCACGCAGAGGAAAAGGAGGCCCTTGGAAACCGCGTGGAAGATGATGAGCAGGATGGCGGCGGTGATGGCCGCCGGGGTCGCCATGCCCGCGCACGCGATGATGAGGCCGAGGTTGGCGATGGTGGAGTAGGCGAGGATCTTCTTGCCGTTGCTCTGGCCGCAGGCAAGGGCGGAAGCGGCCACGAAGGTGAAGGCGCCGGTCAGGGAAACGACGCCCGCGAGCATGGTTCCCGCAAAGGCCGGGGAGAGGCGCAGCACGAGGTAGACGCCGGCTTTGACCATCGTGGAGGAGTGGAGCAGGGCGGAAACGGGCGTGGGGGCGACCATGGCGCCGCACAGCCAGCTCTGGAAAGGAAGCTGCGCGGACTTGGTGAACGCGGCGAAACAGAGGAAGGCGACGGGCAGCATGGCGGCCGTGGAGTGCATGACCACGGACTGGGCCAGCATGGCCTGGATGGACAGGGTGCCGATGGCCTTCTGCATGAACAGCATGGCGGCGAGGAAGCCGATGCCGCCCACCATGTTCATCCACAGGGCGCGGGTCGCGTTGCGCTTGGCTTCGCGGGTGCCGTCATGGCTGATGAGGAAGAAGGAGCACAGCGTGGTGATTTCCCAGAAGAAGAACACCCACGGGAGGCTGTCGCAGAGGACGAGGCCGTTCATCGCGCCAAGGAACAGCAGCAGGAAGAAGAAAAAGCGGGACTGCCTGGATTTGGCGAGGCGGAGATGATCCTCATGTTCCTGCATGTAGCCGAGGCCGAAGATGCACACGATCCCGCCGACGAGGGAGATGACGAGCACCATGACGAGCGCCAGCGGATCCGCAAGGAATGCCGTGGCCTGATGGCCTTCCAACATGAAGAAGTCGAGGTAGACCATGCCGGCCAGTTGGCCGAGCGCAAGGCCCATGGACAGCCTGTGGCGTATATTTACGGCCACATACAAGATGAACACGAGCAAGGCGAGATCGAGCACGGTCATCAGGGGCTGGAGGGAACTGTCCGGCGATATGGGCAGCACGAAGCTGCCGTACAGGGCTAGGCCCAGTGCGGACAGAGCTGTGATCCCGGTGCCGGCGTAGACGATGCGGCGGCGCAGGGTTCCTTCTTTGTCCAGGGCTACAGCGACAGCCGCGATCAGCGGAAAAACGATGCAGCCGAAGAGGAGCAATTGCAACATGGACGCCTCACTTGACTTGCGGGGTTGACCCGAACGCGGCCCCCCTTCGGGGGCCTTTGGTTTCCTGAGCGCTCAGGACCGTACAAAAACGGGATCGGCCGGCGGGATTCGCGTCCCGGGCGCGGTCGGGCCCGAAAAGAGCGGATGCCGGGAAGGGAAAAGTCAGCCGCGCAATCGTCAAAAGCGGTTCGGACATGAAAAAATCCCCCCTCCATCCGATTTATTTTCATGGATCAAAAGCAATGGGGCGTCAAGGAAGAAATGACGCAACTGGTTGGTTAAACAGTTTATTAAGGAATGTTTTCACAGGCGGTTGGGAACATTTTTGCGGTTACACCTTTTGACGTATCGTAACACGGCAGCCTTTTGGGGAATCCCCTTTCGTCTTTTCGCTTGACTTTTGAAGGCGCTTTCGGCTTGTTTTCCCCATGAATATGCTCTGGTGGATTTTTTGCGGCGCGGCGGGGCTTTGGATCGGCATGCCCAACCCCGTGGCGTCTTTTCCGGCTGCGGCGCTCCTGTATCCGGCCTCCCTGTTCCTGCTTGGGACAGGTTCCACAAGCTGGAAACGCGCTTTCCGGCTCGGCTGGCTCTGCGGCCTGGCGGGGGCTTCGGCCTGTCTCTACTGGCTGGCCATCCCCGTCCACGATTTCGGCGGCCTGCCGTGGGCGCTCGCCGCGCCCTGCCCGCTGCTCATGGGCGCGTACATCGGCTTGTACGGGGGCCTGTTCGCCGCGCTTGCCCATGCCCTGAGGGGGGAACCGGCGTGGAGGAAGGGCGTGGCGCTTGGGCTCGGCTGGTATCTTATGGAATGTTTCCGGGGCTGGTTCTTCACCGGTTTCCCGTGGATTACGCTGGCCTCGGCCTTCACGCCGTGGACGCCCGTCATCCAGTTGGCCTCGGTGATCGGCGCGTATGGGCTCGGCGGCCTGCTGGCGGGCTTGTCCTGCCTGTGCGCGGAGGGGGTTCTCCGCGCGCGGCATCCCCATGCGCTTCGGAGGCATTGGCTTCCGGCCCTTGGGGGTTCCCTCGCGGGCATGTCCCTGATCGTTGCCTTCGGCGTCTTTTCCCTCGTTTCCGCGCCTTCAGGCCGGCAAGGGCTATGGGTATCCCTGGAGCAGGGCAACCTTGATCAGAACGTGAAGTGGGAACCAACCATGCAGCGGCTCACGGTCAAGCGGTATCTTTCCCTGAGCGCGGCATCCCTGTCCGTGCCGGAACCGGAGCGCCCCGCGCTGTTGATCTGGCCTGAAACGGCCATGCCCTTCGATTACCAGAGCGCCCCGGAACTTCCGGCGGCGATCCGCGCCTTTGCAAGGGATCGCGGCGTGGCCCTGCTGTTCGGCGCGCCGGGGTTCCGCAATCGCGGGGACGGGGTTGTCGACGCCTTCAACCGTGCTTACCTTATAGCCTCAAACGGGGTGGGCGAAGGATGGTACGACAAGGAACATCTCGTGCCCTTCGGGGAATACGTGCCGCCGTTCCTTGATTTGCCGTTCCTGCGGCCCTTGTTGCAGGGGGTGGGCGAATTTTTGCCCGGCGAGTCCACCGGGCCGCTGGCCTTGCCCGCCATGCCGCAGCTTTCGCCGGATCGGGGGCCGCTTGTTCTGGGCGTGCTCATTTGTTATGAATCCATCTTTCCCGAACTGGCCCGCAAGCAGGTTGCCCAAGGCGCTACGCTGCTGGTGAACATCAGCAACGATGCGTGGTTCGGGCGGTCTTCCGCTCCAGAGCAGCATCTTTCCCTTGGCATCCTGCGGGCTGTGGAGCAGCGCCGCTGGCTGGCCCGTTCCACAAACACCGGCATTTCCGCCTTCGTGGATCCGGCCGGAACCGTTGTAGCCCGCAGCGGCCTGTTCAAGGCCGAGAGCCTGTCCCATCCGGTCGTCCCGCTGACGGAAACATCCGTCTTTTTCACTTTGGAACCGTGGCTGCCGTGGGCCGGGCTTGCCCTTTTCCTCATATGTTTCGCGCCGGCCCTTTTGCGGTTCCGGCGTCACATCTAACCGAACGACAAGGATTTCCAATGCTTCAGCTTGCTGATTTGAAAAGCCGCATCGCGGCGTTGTCCTCGCAGTTCGAGACGCTCTGGGGGCGTCTTTGACCAGCCTTCCCTGTCCGCACGCCTCGCTGAAATAGAGAAGGAGCTTTCCGCGCCCGACGCGTGGAACGCCCCGGAAAAGCTGACCCCGGTGCTGCGCGAGAAGAGCCGTCTGGAAACGGAGCTGGGCCGCCTTGATGCGCTCAGGAACTGCCATACCTCCATGCTGGATTGGCAGGAAATGGCACAAGAGCTTTCCGGCGGCGCGGAAGTCAAGGAAGGCGACGATGCCGCCGAAGCGCTGGAGTCGTTGAGCGCCGAAATTGAGCGCCTCACCGAACTTCTTGAGGAAACGGAAACCAACCTGCTCCTTTCTTCCGAAGAGGATCACGCCGACGCCATTCTTGAAATCCACCCCGGCGCGGGCGGCACCGAGGCGCAGGACTGGGCGCAGATGCTCCAGCGCATGTACCTGCGTTGGGCTGATTCGCACGGCTTTTCCGTGGAGGAACTGGACTTCCTGCCCGGCGACGAGGCCGGGATCAAGAGTGTGAGCCTGCGCATTTCCGGCGAGAACGTCTATGGTTTCCTCAAAGGCGAGCGCGGCATCCACCGCCTTATCCGTATTTCGCCCTTCGACTCTTCGGGACGCCGCCATACTTCCTTTGCCTCGGTGGATGTAATCCCCGATGCGGGCGACGACATTGAAATCGAGATCAAGGAATCGGATCTGCGCGTGGATATTTTCTGCGCCAGCGGCCCCGGCGGGCAGGGCGTGAACACGACGTATTCCGCCGTGCGCATCACGCATATCCCCACGGGCATTTCCGTCCAGTGCCAGAATGAGCGTTCGCAGCATCACAACAAGGATTCCGCCATGCGCATCCTGCGCGGGCGTCTCTACGATTTGGAGCTGAGCAAGCGCGATGCCGCGCGTCAGGCCGAGTATGCGGGCAAAAATGCCATCAGCTTCGGCAGCCAGATCCGCACGTACACGTTGCAGCCGTACCGCTTGGTGAAGGATCACCGCAGCAACTGCGAAATAGGCGACACCGACGCCGTGCTTGACGGCCGCATCGACAAGCTGCTCCGTGATTACCTGTTGTGGCAGCATACGACCAAGCAGCAGCGCTGACAGCTTCCGGCGGGCCTGAGAAAACCGCTCTGTGTGCGGCATCCGCAGGAAGTGATGTAAGGCTATGATGGGGGGAGGATGCCTTTTCTATAGGAAAGGCATCCTCCCCCCATCCCTATTCTGCCGGAACGCTCCCCCTCCTTAAAGGCGTTTGTGTGGAGCCCCGTTTATGGTTCTTCTTTGATTTCATGTTATACCAAGTGGTTACCCTTTTATTGGGGGCTGTCATATATGTGGTTGTTTTGTCTCTACAATACAGTGACAATAAAGACTTTGCGACGGGGCCTTCTTGGGAAGGATACGGTTTTCGCTGTGGACGCATTGGGAAAGGGCGCCCTGTTGGGCGCTGCCCGAAATAACGGTACTGGCGCCAATACAAGGCTTTTTTCAGCATGGCGTCATGCCGCCTTCCACTATGCCGTAGAGAATTCCTGCCATGTGCCCCCCTTCCGGCTCCCGATTCCTCTCAGCCCGCGAACCGTTTGCCATTTTTGAATATTGATGGCTGCATAGTGGAGCAGGGCGGGCATTGCCCCGTAACCGGCGAAAACCGTTCTAAAAGCCTTGCGGGAGAAGGGGCGGCGGGCGCCCGGACGGGAAGGGCCGCTGTTGTGAGATTCACAACATGGTGAGAGTAAAAGTGATTTTCTGTTAGAAATCCTCTTGCCCATGCCGTTGGGCTTATGTATATTGCAGCAATACTGCACTTTTCACGGAGTTGTCATGAACAAAAGCGAGCTGGTCAAAGCCTTGGCTGATCAGGCCAACATTTCTCTGGATGAGGCGACCCTTGTGGTCAATACGTTTGTGGACAGCATGAAGGAATCCCTCCTTGAAGGCGGCCGTGTGGAGATCCGCGGGTTCGGCAGTTTCAAGGTGAAGGAATACGGCAGTTATGCTGGCCGCAACCCGCGTACCGGTGAAAAGGTTGCCGTGGAGCCCAAGCGCCTCCCCTTCTTCCGCGCCGGGAAAGAACTCAAAGAATATCTCAACGCGTAAGTTGGGATGCGGGAATTCGTCCCTGTGCATACGGACGGCGTGAAAACATCCCGCAGATGTCCGGGGGGGCCAGCCTCCCCCGGCTTTCTTGTTTTATGCCTTTTGCTGTCCTTTTTTATCGGGACGGCGGCGGCCTCCGAGCTTTTCTACGAGGGTGAAGGGCTCCGGGCGGCCCCTGAGTTTTCCGTATCCGCCACGGCGCAGCCGATCCTGCGTATCCTGTATGCCGCCGATTCCCACGGCGCGCTCCATCCCTGCCCCTCCTGAGGGCACACGCTGGTAGGCGGCGTGGCCCGGCGGGCCACCGTTCTCGAACGCTTTCGGCGCGAACCCGTGCCCACCCTGACGCTGGTGGGGGCGGACGAATTTTCCCCAGATACCGAACTCCCCGATCCCGCGAAAACGGGCGATGCCTCACCGGAAACCGTGCGCGCCGTGTACGATGCCCTGCATGTCGATTGCGGCATGTTGTCCGCCGCCTCCGCCGCATGGTTCGGAGCATCGCGTCCCCGGAATTTCGTCGAAGTGGGCGGCAAGCCCATAACGAAGCGGTTCCATGTCGGCGGGGTGCCCGTGGCGGTGATCCTGTTCCCGCCGCTTTCCGCAGGGGGGACGGCTGAAACGGAGACGCCCACGCCGAAGCTCCTCGCGTCGGTGCTTGCCGCGGCTGATGCCGCTTCCGACGCCGCGATCCGCATCGGGATCAGCCCGTGGGGATTTGAAGGGGAATTCGCCGTCCGCGAAGCGTTGGAACAGCGTTACCATCTTTTGCTTGGCGGCGGCCCCGGCGCGGCATTCGCGGGGGAGGTCAACGCGCAGGCCCCCGGCCTCATCTGGTCGCGGGCCGACAAGGACGGGCGCAGCGTCATGATCATCGACATCATGGCCCTGCCTGAGCCGGGTATGCCCTTTGCGTGGGAATGGGGCCTTTCCATGCAGGCGCAGGAAGTGCGCCTCACTTCCGCCATCCCGTCCGATCCGCATATGGAAGCCTTGCTTCCCAAAGCAAGTTCACGCTGATTTTCCTGACGGTTATCCATGAAAAAGGCTCCGCCCGTGAGGACGGCGCCTTTTATTGTGAGCTTCAGCCTGTTGAGGATACGAAGTGACCGAAACAAGAAACCGCCCGTTATGCGGGTGGCCTTGATTGGTTAACCGAAAGGCTCTGTTATAGTTTGTGGTTGTTTCATCTCCACAGTGCTGTGAAAATACAGCTTTTTTCCGGTTTTCCTCTTGGCGGAATACAGGGCTAAGGCATTTTGTCGGTTATCCCTGTGGAACTTCAAGGAAAAAAGTATCAACCATTTTCTATGACACAGCTAACCGAAAAAGGAACGCCCCTTTTACGGGGCGCTCCACAGGGTTATCCGAGGAATTCCTTGAGCAGCGCGCCCACCTCGCTCGGACGCTTGGCGACCTTGCCGCCCGCCTTGACGATGGCTTCGGTTTTGCCCTTCACGGTGCCGCGCCCGCCGGTGACGATGGCTCCGGCGTGCCCCATGCGCTTGCCTTCGGGGGCCGTACGCCCGCCCATGAAGGCTACGAGCGGCTTCGTAAAGGCCTTGGCTTGCATGGCTTCGGCCACTTCCTCTTCCATCGTGCCGCCGAGTTCGCCGATGATGACGACGGCGTGGGTGTCCGGGTCGGTTTCATACAGCGGGAGGAGTTCCGCGAAACGGGTTCCGGGGACCGGGTCGCCGCCCACGCCGATCAGGGTCGTGACGCCGAACCCGCCCTTGACGATTTCGGCGGTGACTTCGTTGGTCAGGGAGCCGCTGCGGGTCATGACCCCGACGTGGCCCTTCTTGTATACGCGGTCGATCCAGTAGGGGATGGTGCCGAGCATGGCTTCGCCCACGGAGATGATGCCCGACGTGTTGCCGCCCACGACCATCGCGCCGCAGGAAAGTGCGGCCCGGCGGATCTGGACGGCTTCGTGCAGCGGGATGCCGTCCGCGATGGTGCAGATCTTTTTGATGCCCGCGTCGAGGGCCTCAAACACGGCGTCCTTGGTGAACTTGGGGGGCACGAACAGCATGGCGACGTCGGCGGGGTGATCCTTCATGCCGCGGCGGACGGAGTGGTACACCGGGATGCCGTCCACGTCCTGCCCTTCCTTGCCGGGGGTGACGCCGAAAACGACCTGCGTGCCCATGTCTTTCATGTGTTTCGTCCAGAAAGCGCCTTCCTTGCCGGTGACGCCCTGCACAACCACGCGCGAATCCTTATGGATGAAAATGCTCATTATGCCCTCCCGGCAGCGATATCCACAGCCCGCTGCACGGCTTCTTCAGTGTTGGTCAGGGGTTCCAGCCCGGCGTCGCGCAGGATGGCAAAGGCTTCCTCTTCATTGGTGCCGCGGATGCAGGTAACGATGGGCTGCTTGGGCTGGTGGGCTTTGATGGCTTCCACGAGGCCCTGCGCCATGACGTCCGCGCGGGCGATGGTTCCGAAGGTGACCACGAGGATGACCTTGCTCGGAGTCTTGAGGCAGAGCTCCATAGTGCGGACGGCCTTGGTGTAGTTGGCCCCGCCGAATTCCACATAGGTCGCCGGGTGCCCGCCCGCGTCGTTGATAAGATCGAATACGGTGGTGGTCAGGCCCGCGCCCGCGCACATCAGGGCGATGTCGCCGTTGAACTGGAGGTAGGGGATGCCTTCCTGCGCGGCTTCAAATTCGACTTCGGAGTCAAAATAGTCGCGGGTAAGCGGGTAGTTGGGCTGGCGCCACACGGAGTTGTCGTCGATGATGAGCTTGCCGTCGCCCGCGATGGCCTTGCCGTCCTTGGTGATGAACAGCGGGTTGATTTCAGCGAGCTGTGCGTCATAGGCGCGGAAGGTCTTGTAGAGGCCGCGCACGGCCGCGCCGACCTGTTTGCCGAGATCCCCGGACAGCCCCATGCCGTAGATGAGGTTGTTGACGTGGTAGCCGCCGAGCCCTTCGGCGATGTCCACGCGCACGGTGACGATCTTTTCGGGGGCAGTGGCGGCGAGCTTTTCGATTTCCACGCCGCCTTCGGCGCAGCCGATGAGCATGATCTTGGATTCCACCGGATCCACGGTGATGGAGAGATAGATTTCGCGGTCGATGTCCACGGCCTCTTCAACGAGGAGCATGCGGACATTGTGTTCGGATTCAAACAGGGCCTTGGCGGTGGCTTTGGCGCTTTCGGCGTCCTTCACGACCTTGATGAGCCCGGCCTTGCCGCGCCCGCCGCGCAGCACCTGCGACTTGAGCACGCAGGGGAACCCGATTTCCGCAAACGCGCCGTCCAGTTCGTCCATACCGCGTACCAGTACGCCCTTCGGGGTCGGCAGGCCTTTTTCGCGGAAGGCTTCCTTCGCCTGATATTCAAACAGCTTCATGGCAGTTCCTTTTGGAAGAGGACGCCTCCGGCGGCAAGGGGCCCTACCCCCTTGACCCCCGCCGGGGGGCATGATGCCCCCCGGCCCCCTGCGTTGCCGCGGCGCTCCTGTCGCCGGAGGTGCGGGCTGTTGAGGGAGTCAGGCGTTTCTCTTTGTGTTTGTTGTGTCTTTGGAAAAAAGCCGCTGTGCGCTTTTTTTTGCCGTTTGGAAAACCTGCGGACAGGGATTCGATAAAGGCAAAAGTCTTGGGAGGATGAGGGGATGGGGTCTGGGGAAGGGGAGAAGGAAGCCCCTCTTCAGAAGGGGTCCTTCTCCCCTTCCCCAGCCTTCATATCCCGTTCATCTTCTTATTTGCCGTACTTCTTCCAGAAATCGCCCCACATCTCTTCGTCGGTGAAGGCCCACGGGGCTACGGGCTCGTTGACCCACGTCACGTTGATGAAATGGCGCCAATGGACGTTTTCCGTGGTGCTGTTGCCGCCCCATGTGCCGCAGCCGAGGGTGGCGGTGGAGGGCATCCGGTTGAAGGGGTGCCCGCCGTTGCCCGCGCTCATGGACTGGCGCACGGTGATGCGGGAGGACTTCATATGTTCGCCGAGGTACTCGATGTACTCACGCTTGTAGGTATGGATGCCGCAGGAGTGGCCGCGCCCGACGAGGTTGGTCAGCTCGACGAGGATGCGGTAGGCGTCCTTGAAGTCCTTGGCCTTGTAGACGGTGAGGACGGGGGAGATCTTCTCGTCGTGGAACTTGTCGTCGGGGATGGGCTCCATGCCTTCGACAAGGAGGATGTCCGTGCCTTCGGGGATGCTGATGCCCGCGCCGTCCGCGATGACCTGCGCCGACTTCGCGATGATGTCGGGGTTGAGCGCGATTTTGCCCTTGGCGTTGAGCTTCCACATATGGTTCTTCAGCTTTTCGCGGTCTTCGCCGGTGACGAGGTGGCAGCCGTTTTTCTTCATTTCGGCCATGAACTGGCTGTAGACGGCTTCAACCGGGATGACCGCGTTTTCGGACGAGCAGGATGTGGCGTAGTCGAACAGCTTGCTGCCGCAGATCATCTTGGCGGCTTCGGCGACGTCGGCGTCTTCGGCTACGATGGCGCAGGCGTTGCCCTGCCCGACGCCGTAGGCCGGGGTGCCGCTGGAGTAGGCGGCACGCACGACCTGCCCGCTGCCGGTGGCGACGATGAGATCGGAAACCTTCATGAGCTCGGTGATGGCTTCGCGGCTCGGATCTTCAAGCACCTGAATGAGGTCTTCGGGGGCCCCGACCTTGCGCAGGCCGGCGCGCATCATGTTGATGGCCTCGGTGGTGCTTTTCAGCGCGCGGGAGCTGGGCTTGAAGATGACGGCGTTGCGGCCCTTGAGGATGCCTACGGCCTTTCCGCCGCATGTGGCGGTGGGGTTCGTCGCCGGGAGGATGGCGCAGACCACGCCCACGGGCTTGGCGTATTTGGAGATGCCGGTCTCTTCATTGCGTTCGATGAGGCCCACGCTCTTGGCGCCCCTGATGTCGTGCAGCACGCCGCCGACCTTGCGCTTGTGCTTGATGATCTTGCTCTGGACGTTGCCGTAGCCGGTTTCTTCCACAGCCATCTTGGCGAGCTTGGCGATGTTTTCGTCTTCGTAGACTTCCCAGCCGATGGCGAGGCATATCTCGTCGATCTGTTCCTGCGTGTAGTCGTTGACGATTGCTTGCGCCTTGCGGGCCAGTTCCATCTGTTCGCTGACGGTCTTCATGAAATCCTCCGTTGTGTGTTGGTCGGCTTTATGGTGGAGTTGCAATGATGACGAGTAAGGTTTGCCTGTAATTGTCCTATGTTAATGCCAGATGTCCATCCCGGCAAACTTGCCGAATACCGCCACCGAGAACGTAACGCACAGGATGGCTATGATGGTCATGAAGACGCCCGACTTGGCGAAATCCGATATGCGGAAGTAGCCGGAAGAGTAGGGGATGACGTTGGTAGGGCTGGACGTGACCATGATGAAGGCCATGCTGGTGGCGATGCCTGCGGGGCCGGCGAGCACCCACGGGTTCATGCCGATGTCGAGGCCGAGGGCGATGATGAGGGGCATGACCACGGCGCCGGTGACGCTGTTGGAAGAGAAGAAGATCTTGAGCAGTTCAACCATCGTGATGACGGCAAGGACGCGCAGGACGGGGTGCAGTTCGCCGACGCCGGAAAGCGTTCCCCAAGCGATCCAACGGGCCGCCCCGGTGCTGGCAAGGAGCATGCCTGCCGAAATGCCGCCCGCGATGAGGATGAGCCCGCCCCAGTCGATGCTGCGAGAGGCTTCCTTCCAGTCGTCAAAAACGCGCAGGCCGGGGAGGAACAGGAGGACGAAGCCGAATAGGGCGACGAAAGCTTCGGGGGCCTTGAAGCCGATATACGGTTCAAGGTTTGAGCCGCCGAGCCACAGGAAGACCATCGTTACGAAGACGACGAGGGTGCGGATTTCCTTGACCTTCAGGCCGCCGAGGGCTGCGAGCTCGGCCTTGATGCTGTCGAGGGTGATGGGGATTTCCTTAAACTCAGGCTTGAAAAGCTTCATGAGGCAGAACCAGCCGAGGGGGATCATGAGCAGTGCACCGGGAACGCCGACAGCCATCCACTGCGCAAAGGAGACGTCAAGCTGTGCGATGTCGCGGACGTATTGCATGGCAAGGACGTTTGCGCCGCAGCCGGCGGGGGTCGCCGTGCCGCCGATGAGGGAGCCCCAGACGATGCCGATCATGAGGGCACGTCCGAAATTGCTCTCCAAGGGCTTGCAGCCGCTGCCCTGAAGGATGCTCATGCCGAGCGGGAGCAGCATGGCGGCGACGGCCATGTCCGTGACCCACATGGACGTAAGTGCCCCGACCGTAATGAAGGCGAGCACGATGCGGTCAGTACGCCGGCCTACCTTGGTGAGCATCCACAACATGAAGCGGCGGGCAAGCCCGGATTCCGTCATGGCTGCGGAGAGCCCCATAGCGCCCATGAGGAACATGATGGATGAGTTGCCGAGGCCAAGCTTCACAAGGTTGCTGAACTTGTCGATGTTCATGACGTGCAGGAGCACGATCAGGGAGAGCGACGTCGCGGGGAAGGGGATGGCTTCCGTCATCCACATGATGACCGCAAAACAGAGCGCCCCCATAACGCATTTGGCGCTTTGTGTGAGCGGGATGGCTTCTGTTCCTTTATAGAAAGGCTCCGGGGTAGGCAGTGCAATGACGATCAACATGACGATGATGCCCACTAGGAAGAAAAAGGTCTTCCGCGCGGTTTCCAGAGGCACTCTATCGCCGACAATGGCAGTAAGGCAGTTGTCCAAGCGACTCATGTGGTATCTCCGCTGAGTATGCCGGTTGATGGGAAATCCTGAAAGTACCAGTTGACTTTGTTCTTTTTATAGCAATGGGTATGCCAGATTGTGATTTTAAGTACGAATTTTATGGATCAACTGGAATATACGGTGGTTATAAACGGAATCCCCAAGGGGTGCAGTGATAAGTGCCGCGCAGAAGTGTCTTTATTTTTGGACATGCACGCTTGTATGTCTGTATATCCAGACATGCTGTGTAAAGAAAAACGCCAGCCGTCTTTTCAGGGCGGCTGGCGTTCGCGCACGGAATGCTTGGAACTATATTATTGTACAAGCTTTTTCAAATAGATGTCTGTAACGTCACTGAGCCGGTTCTTGCCCCCAACGAAGGAGGCCAGCTCCTGAAGCCATGTGTGCAGCTTCTTCTGGGCGGGATCAAAGAGCATGAGCTGCCCTTCCAAGCTGTAGACGGGGTGTTTCGCCAGTTCCCACGCGGTAGCCTGCGGGGGCAGGTTCCGGCCCGTCCATGCATGATAGAACGCCCGGTAGTCTTGTATGAGCTGTTCGCGCGGCGTTTCCTGAAGGGCCGTGATGCCGCGGAAATACATCTTGAGGAAGGCGGCAACGAGATCGGGGTGCTCCTTGGCGAACGCCTTGTTGGCGAGGAGCAGCGTCGGCTGGCTGGCGTCGCACTGGCTGGACAGGGTGATCGGCGCGAGCCCGTGCTGTTCGGCTTCAAGGGTATACGGCGACCACAGGGCCACAGCGTCGCCCTCGCCGTTCAGGAACGATTTCAAGGCGTCTTGGGGCGGCATGTCCTTGATGGCAACGTCCTTTTCCGTCAGGCTGAGGGCTTTCAGCCATTTGTGCACCGTGTAGTGCGCGGCGGAGCCTGTGGTGCACAGGATGGTTTTCCCGCGTACCGTGCCGCCGGTGCCCGCCATTTCCGGGTAAAGGGCGTTGTAGCCGGTATGACCGAGGATAGGGCTGTCCTTCCGTGTATAGATGCCTGTGGAGAGCGATTCGTCATTGCCGATGGCGATGATTTCGGCTTGGTTGTCCAGCGACGCGGTCAGCGCGGGAATGGCCCCGCAGGCGGCGATTTCCCAGTGCGCCGTACCCATGCCCGCCATAAGCTGTTTTCCTGAATCGTACGAAAGCATTTCCAGACGGAACCCTTCCTCCAGATCCCAGCCTTTTTGCTTGGCATACCAAGCAGCGAAGGCTTCATGTTCTCCGAGCCATGCCGTTTTCAACGGGATGGGATCAGCGGTGTGCCCGATCTGGGGCAAGCCTGCCAGAAACAACAGGGCCGCACACAGCCCACCAAGCAGCCTATGCATATGAAACCTCCGATAACTGATTGCTTTGCAATAAAAAGAACAAGCAATTCATATGCCATGTCCCGGAAAGCCGGATATGGAAATGGCCGCCTGTCTATACAACAGGTTAGCGGCGGGAGAAAAAATGCCGGCCTTCAGTGTGGGGCATCTCTGGCGTATGGGAAAACAGACAGTCTGTCCAGACATGCATGGAAAGGCATACGCCTGGGAAGGGGACACTTCCCGCTGCCGCCGTGGGAGGGGGAGGCGGATCGGCGGAGGGGTTGGGCGGGGAGGTATGCATTGATGACAGCCAACGTTTGGGCTTTACAAAAGGCTCTGTTATAGTTTGTGGTTGTTTCATCTCCACAGTACATTGAAAATACAGCCTTTTTCTCCAGTTTTCCCCTTGGCGGGATCCACGGCTAAGGCATTTTGCCGGTTATCCCTTTGGAGTTTCAAGGAAAAAAGCATCGACCATTTTCTATAACACAGCAGATTTCTTTAAAATTCCAAATGGGTAACGAATAAGGCGTATTAACCGCAAAGCGCATCAAAGGAAAACTGGGAAAATGTAATATTTCCCCTATGCCATGGGGATGAACAATCATATTTCATGGCAGAACCAAATATTTTATTCACAAAATGGGCTAAAAGCCGCTTGGAGGCCTCCGAATGCCGAATTTGCGCATCTTTTCATACATGCTGGCGCGGGAGATGCCGAGGGCGCGGGCTGTCTTGGCGACGTTCCAGTGGTGATCGCCGAGGGCGAGGAGGATGGTTTGCGCCTCGCTGTTTTTGACGACGGACTGGAGCTTCCCGTCCGTGCCCGCCGGTTCCGCAATGGCTTGCTGGCGAAGTTCCGGGGGCAGGTCGGTCAGGGTGATCTGGTTGCCCGAACACAGGCTCAGCGCCCGGATGAGCACGTTGCGCAGTTCCCGGATGTTGCCGGGCCACCGGTAGCGCATAAGCGCATTCATGGCGCCTTCCGTACACTCGATCCCTTCGCCGCCCATGCGGTTGAGGACATCGCGCGCGATCAGCGGGATGTCTTCCACCCGTTCGCTCAGGGGCGGAAGGTTGAGGGTCATGGGATTGATGCGGTAATACAGATCCTCGCGGAACGTCCCCGCCGCGATCATTTTCTTGAGGTCGCGGTTGGTTGCGGCGACAAGCCGGAAATCCACGGCGCGGGGCTGTGATGATCCGAGCCGGCAGAGGGTTTTCTCTTCCAGCACACGGAGCAGCTTGACCTGTGCGTGCAGGGGAAGATCCCCCACTTCGTCGAGGAACAGCGTACCCTGATCGGCCAGTTCGATCTGCCCGATCTTGCCGTCCTTGTGCGCGCCGGAGAAGGCTCCGGGCACGTAGCCGAAGACTTCGGACTCGAACAGTTCCTTCGGGATGGCCGCGCAGTTGATGCTGACGAAGGGGCCGTCGGGCCGGTTGCTTGCCATGTGGATCGCGCTGGCGGCCAATTCCTTGCCGGTTCCGGTCGCGCCGAGGATGAGGACGGGCGATTCCGTCCGCGCGTAGTGCAGCAGGTACGACTTGAATACCGTGATGGCTGGGCTGTTGCCGAGGATGGAATTGATGGTGTGGCTTGCCCGGAGGGCGCTCTTGATGCGCCGGGCGTAGGAGTTCACCTTCTTGTCGAGGAAATCCACGCGCTGGAGCAGGGCCTGTATCTGTTCGGGGGTATCGAACAGGGTCAGGGAGAACGCGCCGATGACGAGCCCGTCCTGATCGCGGAGCGGGATGCGGTTGACGAGGAGCTTCCTTTCGCTGCCCTGAATGCTCCGCCACGCGCCGAGATCCGGCTCGCCGGAAGCGATGACGGCCGGAATGCCGGAATCGGGGATGAAATCCGTGATATGGCGGCCCAGGGCTTCTTCCGGGCGGATGCGCAGGTAGTTGGCGTAGGCGTCGTTGATGAACCGGATGATGCCGTCCCTGTCGCAGATGAACAGCCCCGTGGGGAGGCTGCTCATGGCCAGTTCGAGGAGGTTGCGCTGTGAAATGTCCATTCGGAATCCTTGGCATGGCGTGGATGGGAGACGTTCGCTTCTACAATGAAAGTCGTATTTCAACTCTCTTAAATTCAAAATGAATTTTTTAGAAAGGCTGTGTCATGGAAAACGGTTGATGCTTTATTTCCTTGAAATTCCAAAGAAATAACCAAGAAAATCCCCCAATCACAGAGCCCATCAGCGGAAAGATTGGAGAAAAAGCATATATTTTCAATATATTGCTGAAAAAACAACCATGTACTATGACAGAGCCTTTAGAAAATCATCAAAAGAGCGAATGTCTCGTGGATGGAGTGGAGTTGGCATGCTACAACTGGAACAAGGAGGGACGCAAGCGTCTTTCACGGGCATCGGTTCCCGGAGCCTCCCGACGCCGCAAGTTTCATGCGGGAGGAATCATTCACGGCCTGATCGGTTCCCGGCATATCCACCACCGATGAGAAGGCTTGCTTGTTTTTTCCGCAGCCTGTACTTCTCTGTCTTTCTTCGCACAGCCAATACGCCGCCGCTGCGGCGCGCCGCCCATATGGGGGCGCATCAGCCTCCGGCGTCATTTCTCGCCCGTCATGGCGGGCGACGGACAGCTTTTTTTGGGGTTCCTTATGGATTTGACGAGGCCGTTTCTTAAATGGGCAGGGGGCAAATACCGCCTTCTGGATCGCCTTTTGCCGAGCATCCCTGCGGGGGCGCGCCTTGTGGAGCCTTTTGTGGGGTCTGGGGCCGTATTCCTGAACGCGGGGTTCAGCTCCTACCTGCTGTGCGATCTCAATGCGGATCTCATAGGGCTGTACCGGACGTTGCGGCGGGACGGGGAACGGTTCATCGCGGAGGCGCGGGCCCTGTTCACGCCGGGCAACAATACGCAGGAAGCGTTCCTGCGCCTGCGGGAAGCCTTCAACGCCTCCTCGGACGCCGAAGAACGGAGCGCCCTTTTCCTGTACCTCAACCGCCATTCCTATAACGGGCTTGTCCGCTACAACAGCAAAGGCATCTATAACGTGCCGTTTGGAAAGTACAAGGCCCCATATTTCCCCGAACGGGAATTGACGGCCTTTCTGGACAAGCTCCGCGGGTGCGACGTGACGTTCGCCGTGCAGGACTTCCGGTCTACGTTCGCCGCGCTGCGTCCGGGGGACGTGGTATACTGCGACCCGCCCTATGCGCCGGTTTCCGCCACGGCGAATTTTACCAGCTACACCGGCGGCGGGTTCGGGGTTCAGGAGCAGGTGGATCTGGCCTCCGAAGCGTCCTCCGCGGCAAAACGGGGCGTGCCCGTGGTTTTGAGCAACCATGATGTGCCGCTTACCCGCGGGCTTTATGCCGATGCCCGGCTGGAATCGTTCCCGGTGCAGCGGTTCATCAGTTGCAACGGCGCACGGCGCGGGGCCGCGCGCGAACTTCTGGCGGTATTCCTATGACATCGGAGCAGGGCGGCGCCATCGCCAACAGGCAGGGCAATATCCTTGAACAGCAGGTGCGGCAGGCGTTCGCCTCGCACGGCTTCCGCGAAGTGGCTTTTGCCGAGTACGAAAAGCTCGCCTCAGGGGGGACGCTGCCCGGCGTCCCCATCCCTGATCTGCTGGTGCGGCGGGTGCCTTACCAGTCCATCTACGGGCACCGGGGGGTGACGGAGTTCCTGGCGGTCTCGGCCTCCCGCGGGCTCGCCGTCCGCATTGAATGCAAATGGCAGCAGTCGCAGGGCAGCGTGGATGAAAAATTCCCTTACCTGTATCTGAACTGCATACAGGCCATGCCTGAGCACGAGATCATCCTGCTCATAGACGGCAACGGGTACAAACCCGGCGCGCTGGCGTGGCTCAAGCAGGCCGCTGCTTCGCAGGACGCCAAGCAGATCCATGTATTCAACCTTGTGGAGTTCCTCGTCTGGGCGAACCGGAGGTTGAGGTAAAGGCTGTGCCACAGCAAATGGCTGATGCTTTTTTCTTTGGAGTCCCCAAGGAACAATCGGCAAAATGCCTTAGGTTGTGTCGGTATTTTATATATAACTATTTGAAATTATTAAAATAATA
>ENA-UEQE01001164-UEQE01001164.1-human-gut-metagenome-genome-assembly--contig:-NODE-1164-length-22110-cov-5.424454_pt1 | contig 22110 bp, 18 predicted proteins | sample MGYA00242934_ERZ507935 | MGnify/ENA primary metagenome ERZ507935 (study PRJEB26167, sample SAMN06115423) | human gut metagenome | host: Homo sapiens | place: China:Anhui | collected 2015-03-30... | reverse complement strand
CGGGAGAGGCCGACAATTCATCAACTTTATCTTTGATAAGATCAGCGAGGACCAAGACCGTAACGGTAACCAGCATGGCTCTTCCACAAATTTTAGCCGCCTTGACAACTTTGGGATGTACGACTTCAAATCCTTCCAAACCACCGGGGTGTAAATTGCCTTCTGTATCTTCATACTCGGCTGTGAAGGTGTTCTTGCATTTCGAGCATTTAACGGATTTGGGTGTAAAAACTTTAAGCGTTATTTCATTGCCGCAATTCGGGCAGACAAGCGTTGCCATAAGAACTCCTCTTCTTTAGGAAAATATTCGTTGAGAAGAGTATAGCACAGTACGCAAACGCTGTAAATCGCGGAAAGAGGTGATAAGTTCAAAATGGATTACTGGAAGTTCATGGAGCACGGGCTATTCGGGAAGGGCAGTGCGCGGAAGAATCACAAGTACTACCAGCGGGTCGAAGTAGGCACGGACCGGAACGGCAACACGGAATATTACTACTTCTATAGTAAGGAAGCATACGACAACTACCGGAGAAGCCGGGCGATCAGCAGAGGCGAGGACCTCGACAGGAATCCGACCCGCGCCCAACAGAAAGAGTGGGACAAGCAGAAGACTCTGAACGGCAAAGCCCGCCTTACCGGGGCATACCGTCGGGAAAGGCACCCGAACGGGCGTGGTGCGTGGGTGGCCACCGAGGAGTACGAGGACAAGGACGGCAAGCTGAAGCTGCGCAAGAAGTACATCTCGGGAGACGAGGTGACGAGACTGCGGAACAACATGTACCGAAAAAAGCGGGCCGAGGCAGAGACTGGCAAGGAAAAGAAAGCCCGCATGAAAGCCGCTAAGAAGCGGTACAACAAGAAAATGTCGGCGGCACGCCGGAAACGGGCAGTACAGAAGGGCGCACAGAGAGTGGCGCGGCTGCTGGGGCGGAAGCTGACATTGCAGGGAAAGTGAGGTGATAGTAAAGTGCAGACCTACAAAAATGAACTCTATCACTGGGGCATCAAGGGCATGAAGTGGGGTGTGCGGCGTTACCAGAACAAAGACGGCACCCTGACTGCGGCCGGAAAGAAGCACTACAACGGAGACGGGAATGCAGGTGAGGAAGCTGAACAGGTCGAGTACGCGCCGAAGCGGACTGGAAAAGATGCAAGTGCATACACGGATGAAGAGCTTCGTGCCAGAATCCAGCGTATGCAGATGGAAGACCAGTACCGTACCCTGATGGGCAAGACCGACATCCGGGTAGATGACCCGAATCGCGAATTGAAGCTCGAGAAAGAGCGGTTGCAGCTCCAGAAGGATGTGAAACAACTCCGGCATGATGTTTACGTTGGAGAAAGTTTCATTAAAGATGTTATGAAAGACGCTGGTAAGAAAGCTCTGACAGATGCGACAGCAAAGGCTTTGGGAGTCGGCGGACATACGCTGGTCGAAAAAGGATTCCATAACCCTGACCTCGCGAACATCATGTTTCCATTGAAAGATAACGGACAGAAGAAGGACGATAAAAAAGACAGTTGAAGTCTGGAGAAAATCAAAATGGTGACGAACTGAGCGCCGCCAGCGGCGGAAACAGCGAAGTGAGGAACTGGCCGGGGTCAGCAGGATGCGAACGGATGTGAGCAGACGCTGGGCACCCCAACTCGGGTTCCTTAGAAAGGATAAAGATGCCTAATACCTTTGGCTCCAGGCTGAAACACGCCTGGAACGCATTTCTGAACCGGGACCCTCCCCGGGTGTACGGAGGGGGCTACAGCTACCGGCCCGACCGGCCAAGGCTGAACCGGACGACCGACCGAACCATCCTGACGGCAATTTACGCCCGGATGGCGCAGGACGCCACAGCGATCACCATAAACCACGTAAGGCTCGACGAAAACGACCGCTTCGATGCGGTGTTGGACTCGGGCCTTAATTCATGCCTGAACCTTTCGGCCAACAAGGACCAGACGGGCAGGGCTCTGCGGTACGACATCTATCTCTCCCTGCTGGACGAAGGCGTCATCGCCATCGTGCCGGTGGACATCGACGAGGACCCGGTGACGGGGGAGACAGAGATCCGGTCGATGCGGGTGGGCAAGGTGAAGGAGTGGTACCCGGGCGATGTACGGGTGGAGCTTTACAACGACAGGACCGGGCAGAAGGAAGAAGTCATCCTGCTGAAAGAGCGGGCGGCTATCGTGGAGAACCCCTTCTATTCTGTCATGAACGAGCCCAACAGCACCGTCCAGCGGCTCATCAGCAAGCTGCGCATCATGGACGCCGTGGACGAGCAGGCCGGAAGCGGAAAGCTCGACCTCATCATCCAGCTGCCCTACACCGTGAAAAGCCCTGCCCGGAAAGAACAGGCGCAGGAGCGGCGGAAGACACTGGAAGAGCAGCTGGCGGGCAGCCGATACGGCATCGGCTACATCGACGCCACGGAGCATATCACCCAGCTGAACCGGAGCCTCGAGAACAACCTGCTGAAAAGCATCGAGTACCTGACCAACATGGCTTACAGCCAGCTGGGGCTGACGCCGGAGATCATGAACGGCACAGCGGACGACACTGTCATGACCAATTACGAGAACCGAGTCATCGAGCCCCTTGTGGCGGCTGTGGTGGACGAGCTGAAACGGAAGTTCCTGAGCCGCGAAGACCTCAAGGCTAAGCAGAGCATCATGTACTTCCGCGACCCGTTCAAGCTGGCACCCGTCTCGATGGTGGCAGAGATGGCCGACAAGTTCACCCGTAACGAGATCATGACGTCGAATGAGTTCCGTCAGGTCATCGGAATGAAACCCTCGAAAGACCCCAAGGCAGACCAGCTGCTGAACAAGAATCTTTCTCCCAACGCGGGACAGGCGGCACAGATTGGCAGTGACCCCGCCACAAGAGGGCGAGAGGCTGTGGAGCAGATGGTAAATGAATCTTAAAAGAAAGGAGAAATCAAAATGGTGAATTTTGACTACGATTGCAGCGGCTGGGCGACGAAGGCGAACACGAAGTGTTACGACGGGCTGACCATTGCAGAAGACGCATTCAAGGGCTGTAGTGGCCAGACTGTGCCGATGGTGTACAACCACGACCACTCGAGCCTTGACAATGTCATCGGCCATGCACTGCTGGAAAACCGCAAGGGCGGGGTCTACGCTTACGCCAAGTTCAACGACACGCCCACCGGCCAGACGGCCAAGAAGTGCGTGGAGAACGGCGACCTGAACGCTTTTTCCATCTGGGCCAACGGTCTGCAGAAGGCCGGACAGGTGGTGAAACACGGCGTTATCCGGGAACTGAGCCTCGTACTGGCAGGCTGCAACCCCGGCGCGCTCATTCAGGAAGTGGTGAAGCACAGCGCTGACAATATTGACGATGAGGGCTGCGAGGCCTTTATCTTTAACGACCCGGGCAGTCTGAGCCTCGAACATGGCATGGACCCGGAGGGCAACCCGCTGGAGGAGGCCGTACTGGCCCACTCCGACGACAACAAGGAGGACGGCAAGATGGCCGAGGAAACCAACGGTAAGACGCTCGAAGAGGTCTACAACAGCATGACCGACGAGCAGAAGGAATGCTGCCATGCACTGGTGGGTCTCGCTCTGGAAGAGCAGGACGGTGACGGCGGCGAAGACGAGGAGGATGAAAGCGACATGAAGCACAATGTTTTCGACAAGGATGCGGGCAAGCAGACCGTGCTGAAGCACAGCATCGACGACATCAACAGCATCATCAAGGGCGCAAAGACCAGCGGCACCCTGAAGGCGGCCTTCGACAACGCCGGCGTGGAACAGGGCGAGATCGATGAGCTGAGCCACGGCATCGACAACATCGACTGGCTGTTCCCGGAGGATCACCTGCTGGATACCACGCCCCGCATCATCGACAAGCCCGACGACTGGGTGAGCGTAGTGATGGGCGGCGTGAAGCACATCCCATTCAGCCGCTTCAAGAGCATGTTCGCAGACCTGACCCCCGAAGATGCCCGTGCCAAGGGTTATGTGAAGGGCAATTATAAAATCGAAGAGGTCTTTGGCCTGCTGCGCCGCTCCACCGGCCCGACCACTGTGTACAAGAAGCAGAAGCTCGACCGCGACGACGTGAGCGACATCACCAGCTTCGATGTGGTGTCCTGGCTGCGCAACGAGATGCGCTACAAGCTGAACCGTGAGCTGGCGCTGGCCTATATCCTGGGCGATGGCCGTCAGGCGGCAAGCGAGGACAAGATCGACGAGAACTGCATCCGTCCTATCTTCAACGATGCCGACCTGTTTACCATCAAGGTACAGGTGGCTACGACCGGCCTGAGCAAGGTGGAGGACAAGTACAAGGCCTTCATCAAGCAGGTCATCCGCAGCCGCAAGGAGTACCGCGGCAGCGGCACCCCGGTTATGTTCACCACCGAGGACGCTCTGACCGAGATGCTCCTGCTGGAAGACAACATGGGCCGCACGCTCTACGCCGACGAGGCTGCACTGGCCCGCAAGCTGCGCGTGAGCAAGATCGTCACTGTGCCTGAGATGGAAGGCCGCAAGGGCGCCAAGGGCGGTGATCTGGCCGCTGTCATCGTGAACCTCAGCGACTACACCGTGGGCGCAGACAAGGGCGGCGCTGTCTCCATGTTCGACGACTTCGACATCGACTACAACGCCATGAAGTACCTCATCGAGACCCGCTGCTCCGGCGCACTGACGACTCCCTACAGTGCTATGGCCATCGAGTGGGCGGCCTGATAGAGCGCTGTCACAAAACGAACCTCTCAGGCGCTTCGCGCCAGCTCCCTTATTAGGGGAGCCTAAGAAGAAAGGAGATTAAAAATGACCCTGAAACCTTTTTATGATCGTACCGAGGACGTACACGTGGGCGCATATGTCGCTTACGGTCACACCGACGGCAAGCTGTATGCTGACGCCGAGCACAGGGTGAAGGTGAGCGCCGCCGACCTTGGCCGCGCCTTCATGCTGGGCCGCCTTATCGTGTGCGACGGCAAGAACTACTTTGCGCCCATCGCATACGCAGAGACCACCGGCGCGAAGACCTATGACGGCACTGCCGCCAAGAGCTGGACGGCAAGCGCCGAGTAATTTTGGCGGCCATGGAAGTTAGTGTACACTGACTCTGGAATTGAAATGGAGTGACGAAGCAATGGCAAAATGGTTTGGAAAAATCGGCTTTGAAGGGCAGACTGTGGAGACAGCACCCAGCGTATTCACCGAGGAAATGGTGGAGCGCGAATACTACGGCGATGTGCTGGAGTGGGGCCGACAGCTGCAGGCAGGGGATGGAGTGAACGACAATGTCACGTTCCAGAACCGGCTGAGCATCGTGGCAGACCCTTTTGCCCACGAGAATTTCGGCTCCATGCGATACGCCGAATTTGGCAGCGTGAAATGGAAGGTGGCGGACGTGAAAGTACAGTACCCGCGCCTCATCCTGACATTCGGAGGGATATACCATGAGTGAGCAGAGACTGAGGCTGGACAGCATTCTCCGGAGGGTGCTGCAAGAAACTGTCGGAGAAATACATCTGTACTATCAGCCGCCCGCCAACCTGAAAATGCAGTACCCCTGCATCCGATACGATTTGAACCGCATCCGCAATGTACACGCTGACGGCCACGTCTATCTCCAGCACCCTTCCTACACGGTGACGGTGATAACCAAGACCCCGGACAGCGACCTCACAGCGGCCGTGTCACACCTCGACCAGTGCAGACACGACCGCTCTTATATTGCGGACAATTTATACCACGACGTGTTCACTATGACCGTCTGAAAAACAAAAAGGAGGAACAAGACCTATGAGCAAACTGGAATGGGATAAGACCGGCGAGCGCCTGTATCATCTGGGCGTTGACCACGGCGTCGTTTTCCCGATGGTAAAGGGCAAGTATAGCCCCGGCGCACCCTGGAACGGCCTGACCGCTGTGAACGAGAGTCCTGACGGCGCAGACCCCAACGACATCTACGCCGACAACATCAAGTACGTGTCCATCCGCTCGGCAGAGAACTTCAAGTACACCCTCGAGGCACTGACCTATCCGCCCGAGTTCGAGCAGTGTGATGGCTCTGTCGAGGTGGCAAAGGGCGTGAGCATCGGTCAGCAGAAGCGCTGCCCCTTCGGTCTGAGCTACCGCACCCGCATCGGTGCAGACGACGACCCCGAGAAGGGCTACATCATCCATCTGGTATGGAACAGTACCGCTTCGCCCTCGGACAAGAGCCACGAGACCGTGAACGGGAATCCAGACGCCGAGACCTTCAGCTGGGAGTGCGACACCACCCCGACTCAGGTGACTGGCTACAAGCCCACTGCTCACATGACCATCAACTCCACCCTCATCGAAGCCGCAAAGCTCAAGCTGCTGGAGGACAAGATCTACGGCACCGAGAACAGTGAGAGCACCCTGCCCACTCCGGACGAGGTCATCAAGCTGCTGGGCGGCGTTATCGAGGCAGCTTCCCCTAACGTGGGAGTCTGATAGGAAAGGACGATTAGAATGATCAAGAAAGTAATTTCGTACACCGACTTTGACGGCAATCCGCGCGTCGAAGAGTTCTGGTTCAATCTGACCAAAGCCGAGATGATGGACCTTGGCCTGAGCAAGGACGGCGGCTACGACAAGTACATGGAGCAGCTGATGAACAGCACCAAGGTGGGTGAGGCCATCGAGGTGTTCAAGAAGATCCTGCTGCTGGCTTACGGCAAGAAGAGCCTCGACGGCCGCAAGTTCGAGAAGAGCCCTGAGATCACCGCAGACTTTGTGGCGACTCAGGCTTATTCCGACCTCTACGTGGAACTGGCAAGCGACCCGGACAAGGCCGCAGAGTTCATGAACGGTGCGATGGGCGCAGACGTCCGCAAGATGGTGGCCGAAAACGAGGCCAAGGCGAAGGCCGCCGAAGTTTCTGCCGCTGTGGCCGCAAACAACGCCCCGGCGCTGGCCGTGGCGGACCCGCAGTAAAACCTCTCAGTCTCGCTCCGCTCGACAGCTCCCCTAATAGGGGAGCCTTTGGCATGTCGGGCCACTCTAAGCTGGATGAGAGAAGCCCAATAGGGCGTAAACGGCAGTGCGCTGCTACAGAGGGCAGGTTTCATAGAAACCTTATCTTGAAAGTGGAGCACTGCCGATTGCAAAACGAAGAACCCATATCAACTAAAAAACAAGCCTGACCGTCACGCCAGAGCCTCCCCAAATGGAGAGGTTGCTGTGCAGCAGACGGAGAGGGCTATGACAGGGAGAGTGACGAGATGCTGACCATCCAGATACCCGGTGAAGAATACTGGGATGCTGACCGGGAGGAATTCATCTGCCGGAAGGCCACAACGCTGGCGCTTGAGCACTCGCTGCTCTCTCTGTCTAAATGGGAAAGCAAGTGGCACGTGCCGTTTCTCGACGCAAAAAACGGGCTGACCCCGGAGCAGATGCAGGACTATGTGCGCTGCATGACCCTGAACAAAGGGGTTCCGGACGAAGCATACCGCCATCTGACGCAAGAGAACTGCACGGCTATTTATACATATATGAACGACCCGATGACCGCAACATGGTTCCGGGAAGACGAGAATACAAACAAAGCCGGACCCCGCTCAGGAAAAAGCACCGCAAGTGCCGTGACGAGCGAGGTCCTGTATTATGACATGGTGGAGCTGGGTATCCCGTTCGAGTGCGAAAAGTGGCACCTGAACCGGCTGCTGACCCTCATCCGTGTCTGCAACGAAAAACATAAGCCGCCCAAGAAGGTATCGAAGAGCGAACAGGCGGCCCGGAGAAAGGCGCTGAACGCCAAGAGAAAGAAAGAGCTTGGGACGAGAGGATAGCTGCTCTTTGTCTGAGCTGGACGAACAGAGTTCAATAAGGCGCGAAGTGGCTGGCACTGCTACAGAGAGAAGGTGGGTTCGTGTCCAAAGTTATTCTGTTCCGGCAGAAGGGCGGTTTCAAGAAGACGGAGCGCTTCCTGAAAGGTGTCAGCGCCGGGAGACTGGACGGTGTGCTGGCGGGATACGGTCAGAAAGGCGTGGAAGCGCTGGCGGCGGCAACGCCCAAGAAGACCGGAAAGACGGCTGCCAGCTGGAGCTACCGGGTGGAAAAGGGCAAAGACAGCATTGCCATCATCTGGTCGAACTCGAACATCGTGGACGGAACGCCCATCGCCGTTATCCTGCAATACGGACACGGCACGAGAAACGGAGGGTACGTGGAAGGAGTTGACTACATCAACCCCGCCATGCGCCCTATTTTTGACGAGATAGCTAAGAGAGCATGGGAGGAGGTAAGGCGGGAGTGAGCCAGGAGATAGACCAGCGTGTGGTCGAAATGCGGTTTGACAACGCACAGTTTGAAAAAAACAGCCGGGACACCATGCGGACGCTGGACAAGCTGAAAGAGAAGCTCAGCTTCAAAGGCGTGGCAAAGGGACTCGAACAGGTGCAGGCCGCCAGCGAGAACGTGGACTTTTCCGGCATGGAGAAGGGCCTGGACACGGTTCAGGCCAAATTCAGCGCACTGGACGTCATCGCCTTTACAGCCTTGCAGCGCATCACGGACAAGGTGATAAGCACCGGCGAGCAGATGGTAAAAAACCTGTCGGTAGACCAGATCACCAGTGGATGGGACAAGTATAACGAGAAAACTTCCAACGTCCAGACCATCATGAACGCCACCGGCAAGAGCATCGACCAGGTGAACGGCTACCTGAACAAGCTGATGTGGTACTCGGATGAGACGAGCTACAGTTTCAGTGAGATGACCAGCGCGCTTTCGCAGATGACGGCGGCGGGCGGCAAGATCGACAAGATGATACCCATGATCATGGGCATCGCGAACGCCACCGCAGACGCGGGCAAGATTGGCTTTGCGTTCCAGAGCACCATCCGAAACCTGACCCAGAGCTACAGCGCCGGGCATTTGCAGTTGCAGGACTGGAAGAGCCTGAACCTGATGGGTACGGCGACGAAAGCCCTGAAACAGGAGCTTATCGACACTGCGGTGGAGCTGGGCGTCATCAAAGAAGGCGAAGTGACCATCGCCAGTTTTGAGTCGAGCTTGCAGAAGAAGTGGGCCAACACAAAGGTCATGGAAAAGACCTTCGCAAAGTATGCTTCCATGATGGAAGCGGCCTATGAGCTGACCCAGAAGAACCCGGGCATGACCAGCTCGGAGGCGCTGGAACAGCTGAAGGGACAGTACGGGGAGCTGGCAGAACGCGCCGCTCTCGCCGCCCAGCAGGCTACCAGCTTCGGGCAGGCCATCGACTCGACGAAAGACGCTGTCAGTTCAAAATGGATGTCCGTGTTCGAGACGATCTTTGGCAACAAGGAAGAGGCCACCGACACATGGACGGAGCTGGCGAACCGGCTGTACGACATCTTCGTGCCTTCCATCGACGCCCTGAATGACAGGATGAAAGAAGGCCTCGACAGCGGCTGGCAGCAGATGCGGGACGCTTTTGGCGACCAGGCAGACGCTTACACGACGGTGCTGGAAAAGCTGGCACTGGCAAATGGCGCTGTGACCGAAGAGGCCATTGAGAAAGAGGGGAGCTTTGCGAAAGCTTTGCAGAAAGGCAAAGTGAACGCCGAACTCCTGACGACCAGTCTCAGTGACACCATCAAGACCTATGCAGAGCTGCTGGAAACGATGGATGAAGCCGACCAGAGATACCCTTACCTCCAGAAGGACTACGAAGCCTTTCTGAAGCTCAACGATGCGGTGGCGGACGGCAGTCTCGACCTTGAGCATTATGCAGAAGGGTTGACGGAGGTGTCAGGCCGGGAGCATCTGTTCAACAGCCTGTGGAACATCATGGACGCCATCGGGAAGGTCACAGGCTCTGTCCACGAAGCCTTCACCGAGATATTCCCGCCCACCAGCGGAGAGCAGATACACTCCATCGCCGAAGGGCTGGATGTGATGACCAAAAAACTCATCATCACGGATGAGAGTGCGGCGAACCTGAAGCAGACATTCAAGGGCATCTTTGCAGTGGTGAAGGTGCCTCTGACCGCCATGACGACGCTGGCGAAGACCGGGGCAAAGGCTTTTGGCGTACTGGTGGGCATCCTGCGGCCGGTTGGAGCAGTGCTGCTGAAAGTGGCAGGAAACATGGGGAGCTTTGTGTCCGAGATGCAGAGCACCCTGCTGGGAAGCGGGACGCTCAGCGAGAAGCTGGAAGCCATCGCGAAGAGCGCCAAGAAGCTGCTGGACCCGCTGACCACACTGGGCGACGTGCTGAAAAAGAGCATCGGCGAGAAACTGAGCGAAGCGAGGAAGGAAATTTCAAAATGGGCCGACAGCCTGCCGGACGGAGTGCGCGAGGGGGTCTACACCCTGCTGGGCATTCTGGAAGGACTGGGCGCCGGTACACTGACCGTGGCCGGTGTCATGGATGGAGCGCTGAGCGACCTGAAGAAAAGTGCGAACAAAGCAATCGGCACTGTGGCCGACTTTATCACCGGGCAGAGCAAGAACCTGAATGGGTATAAGGACGTGCTGACAAGCCTGCCCGCCATCGTGGGGGCTGCGGTGAGCGCCTTTGCCGAGGAGTTCAAGGGCGCTGCCGGGAACGTGGAGAGCGCGGCGTCCAGAGTCTACGAACCGGTGAAGGCCTTTTTCAAGGCACTGAAAGACGGATTCGACTCCATCAGCGGGACGGATATTTACCGATTCCTGAGTCTTCTGGACGTGGGACTGCTCTCCTACGCCATCGCACAGTTCGCCAAGGTCATGAACAGCCTGCGGAAGATGCTGGCAACGCCCCTGTCGAAGATGTTGGACAGCATTTCGGGAAGCTTCAACGCGCTGACGGGGGCTCTGAAAACATGGCAGAAACAGGAGAGCACCAAGATCCTCACGGGCATCGGCTCGGCCCTGCTGATGCTGGCGGGGGCCATGTTCGTCATGAGCCGCATCGACCCGGAGCGGTTCGTCTGGGTGCTGAGCGCTACGGTGGTGCTGATCGCTGAACTGGTGACGGCGGCAAAGCTGCTGAAACCTGAAGTGAAGGCCTTTGACTCTGCGGTGAGTGGACTCGGGTCTCAGCTGCTGAAAGCCTCGACGCTGTGGGGTTCTGCGGCGGCGCTGCTGGGACTGGCCGCGGCGACGAAGGCTCTGTGCTCTGGATTCGTGGCCATCGCGGATGCCATCAAGGGCGAGAACTTTCTCCAGAACCTCGCGGCCTTTGCGGCGGCAGTGGGCGGTATGTACGTGCTGACACGGAACATGGGGCTGCTCATTGCCACCGTGAAGGCCCGTGACCTCGTGGTAGGCGTTGCGACGCTGCTTGGCCTTGGCGCTTCGCTCATCGAGATGGGCATCGGACTGCGGATCGTGGCCGGTGCAATAAAGCCTCTGAGTGAGGTGAAGTGGACGAGCCTTGTGAAAGCCGTAGTAGGAATGGGCGCACTGACCGCCTACCTCACCGCGATGGGAAGCATGCTCGTGCTGGCACAGGGCGTGGCGGACACCATGCTCACATTTCAAAATGGACTCGCCATCGCGGCCATGGGCGGAGGCATGTGGGTGCTGGTACAGGGCGTATGTGCTCTGGCGGGGCTCATCGCTGAGAACGTAGACGACGGCACCCTGAACACCACGAAACTCGAGTACGCCGGAACGGCCATGAAGACCCTGATGATCCTCATGACCGCTATGAGCGTACTTTCCAGCAAGACGAAGCTCAGCTCGGGTGCTGCGGTGCTGGCCATGGCAGGGGCGATGAACGCGGTGGCTGTGGCTGCTGCGGCACTCTGTCTGATCCCCTGGCCTCAGCTGGGAAAAGCGGCTGCTGTACTGGTTGGGCTGAGCGGTGCGATGTTCGCACTGGGCAAATTTGGCTCAGCAGGATGGAGCGAGGGTGCAGGCATTTTCCTGATGGCGGACGCGCTCATGGCGGTGGCCGGGGCGTGTATGATGCTGAGCAAAGTGACGCTTCCTGATATGGCAAAGGCTGGAGGCGCTTTAGCAGTGCTTGCTGGTATCGGAATCTTGCTGAGCCGCTTTGCCGGCTCGGTCAACTTCATGGGCGTCAGTACCGGAATGCTGGCCATGAGCGCTTCGCTGCTGGTGCTGGCACCGGCTATCCAGCTCATCGGCATGGCAAAGCCGGAAGCAGTGAGTCAGTCGCTGTGGATATTCGCTGATACAATGATGGCGATGTTTGCAGGCGGTATGCTGCTGACCTGCATCCCGGAACTTGCGCTCGGGCTCTCGACTCTGGCAGCCGCCTTTGCCAAGTTTGGCAAGGGAATGCTCTACCTCGCCGGTGCGGGAGCAATATTCGGCGCACTGGCGCTGTTTGCCGACCCACTGTGTACGGCTATCATCAACGCCGCGCCGGACATCGAGGATGCTCTGGTGGCTGTGGTGGCACTTATCTGCGGCGCCATCAACCAGAGCGCCGAACCCATCGGCGAGGCCTTTACCACCCTGTGCAAGGTGCTCATCCAGACGGCCATCGACCTCATCGGCTGGGCATGGAGCGGCGAAGGCGGCGAAGGCGATGGCATCAAGGGCGCACTGGAAGAGCTGGGAAAGAACATCTGGGACGGCATCCGGGACATCTTTTCGCCGTTCAGCGGCAATGGAAACTTCCAGCAGAGAAACATTGCTTTCAAGTTCGACCCCGATTTCAAACCCCAGCGCATCAATGTCGCAGATGTCTTTACGTTCTCCGGTGCAAAAGACGACGCCGAAAAAGAGGGTAAGGAGATCGGTGAAAATGTCGCAAATGGAGGGGCGAAGGGCGTCGAGGAAAACAAAGCCCGCGCAACGGGTGCTGTACAGGAGATGGTGGACGACACCATAGATGCCGCCAAGAAGGGGTATGACATCAACAGCCCCTCGAAGGTTTTTGAAGAGATAGGCCAGTACATCACGGAAGGCCTTGCCATTGGCATCCAGGACCCGGGCGCTCTGAGCGGGGCGCTGGCAGCGATGCAGACTGTGGCAAAGAGCATCCGAAGCGTCTTTACGACTTTCTGGGGCATCCACTCGCCGAGTCAGCTTGCGGAAGAGGACGGACGGAACGTTGTGGAGGGACTGCGACTCGGAATCGGAGACCCCGACCTGAGAAGCCAGCTCTATGATGCAAGCTATGATTCCGCTTCGCAGGTGCGGGACGCTGTGGGCGCGGCACTGGACGAAGCCAAGAAGACGGCCTCGGACAAAATGCTGGAGCTTTACAGCATCATGAAGGCCGACCGTATCATGCCGGACGGAACGCTCCCCAGCGGAAAAGCCGGACTCGGGGCGAACCGCTACCAGCAGGCGGTACAGGACTACGAGAAGGCCAACGCCAAAGAAGACGCCAGGAATACGCCCTATCTCGGCGCGGACTGGAAGCCCAGTACGATGTGGGACAAGGCGACGGAAGCGCTGCAAAAGTACCAGAGCGGCGAGATCAAAGCGAAAGACGCCCTGAAGGGCCTGACTGGCGAGGCAAAGGACTGGGTCTCAAAGCAGATTGGAAGTGCTCTTGGTCTGGAGGGTCTTGACCCGAGCGAGTATGCCGACCTCATCCTCGAGCAGTACAGCGGCTATCTCCCCGACGACAGTACAGGCGCTTCCACTGCATCTTCCGGCAAGAAATCCTCGAGCAAGGGTAAGACTCTGGCCGAGACCATCGCCGATAAGTACACAAAGGAGCTGAAGGCCAACAAGTACCTCCAGAATGCCGCCGACAAGGAATACAGCCTCTGGGAAGCAGGCGAAGGAAACACTGCTTCCATCGAAGCGCTCATCCAGAAAAAGGGTGAGACGCTGGCGAAGAGCATCGAGCTGCAGACAGCCCGTGTGGACATCGCACAGAGACAGTACGACGAACTGGTCTCCCGGGTGGGAGCCAGCGACGACAAGACGAAGGAAGCCTACAACACTCTGCTGGACGAGAAGAAGAACCTCCTCGACTTACAGCAGGCGAGGTTTGAGAACACCTACAAGGCGGCCATCGAGCGGTACGAGAGCGACGACAAGGTGGCTCAGAGCGAATACCAGCTCTGGGCGGACACCTACGAAAAGACCGCCTCCGTGACCGAGAAGAGCAACAAGAACATCGAGACCATCAACAAGCGTCTGGCCATCCAGAGCGAGAAGACCGCCCTCGCGGAAAAGGCTTGGGTGGAAACGAAGGATGCCCTCGGCGAAGCAAGCCTTGTGACCCAGCAGGCTTACCGGGACTATCTGGAAGCGCGGCAGGAACAGCTGGAGCTGGAAAACGAGCTGGACAAGGCGCAGCTTGCGGCATTTGACGACCTTTCGAGTTTCTATGACAGCCGCATCTCCATGGTGCAGAAGCGGATGAACCTGCTGGACAAGCTCTACAACGATGGCGACCTCAGAGGGCGGGAAGACGCCTATGCCAGCGCGGTGGAGCAGTACGGCGAGGGCAGCATCGAGGCACGGAGAGCGGCAACGCAGGGTACCATGACGGCCCTGATGGGCGTGAACAGCGCACTGACCAGCATGAGATGGCAGATGAGCAAGGTCACGGCCATGCAGCAGAAGTACCAGACTGCCCTCGAACAGGCCGGAGGCAACCGCTACGATGAGACTGTCATGGCCGCTTACGAGGACATGATGGAGACCCGCTCGACCTTTGCGGACTATGTGGGAAATCTGGCAGACGCTCTCAACGTGAGCGACGCCACGAAGAAGGCCATGATGCAGTTCGGTGACGCCATCGCCCAGAACTGGAAGCCTATTCAAAATGGATTCATGGCGGTGGCCAAGAAGATGAACCCGAAGCTGGTACAGGGATTCTCTGACCTGTTCGGCCTCTATATGAAGGACGGAGCCAGCGAGACCGTGGCCGCTGCTACCAACACCGTCGTTGCCGCCATGAGCGGAGACTGGGCCAGTGCGGTTGCAAGTGGGCTGACTGCGGTGCTCGACGTAGTTGGCACGGACTTTGGCCAGACCCTGACCAAAGCCATCAGCACCGCGCTGAAGAATGCCTTCAGCGGAAACGGGATGTTCGCACAACTGCTGACGAAGCTTTTTGGAAGCATCGACCTCGGCGGAAGCGGAAGCTCAGGCGGCTTCCTCTCGAACATATGGCAGTGGCTCAAGGGCGCTGTATCCGCCGCGAAGAGCTTTCTGGGCGGAGCGTCGAAAGCGGCCGCAGGAGCCAGCGGAGCGGCAAAGATCATCCCGGTGCTTGGAGGCGTCGGCACGAGCGCAAAAGGGGCCGCTGTCGGCGCGAAAACCGCAGCGAATGCGCTGGGGCTGGCGGGTAAGGCTGTGACAACCGTAGGCACGAAGGCGGCCGGCATCCTCGGGACAGTGGGAGGCGGCATTGCCAAAATCGCGGCAAGTCTCGGCCCGCATGGTCTGCTGGCTGCTGCTGTCATCGCAGGAACGGTCGCCGTGGGTACTGCTGTGGTTAAGAACTGGGACAAGGTGAAGGAAGCCGTCGGAAACGCATGGAGCTGGATCAAGGAGAAGGCTTCGGGACTCTGGGACGGCATGAAGAGCATCGGCGGAAACCTAATGAGAGGCCTTGCCACCGGCGTGAAATCCGTTGCCAAATTTGGCCTGAAAGTGGCTCTGAGCCCTGCTTATGCCATCATCAGCGGATTCAAGCATATCCTTGGCATCCACTCGCCCTCTAAGGTCATGGCCGGTATCGGTGAATACGTCGTCGAAGGCCTGACCAGAGGTATCGTCTCTACCGAAGGCGAAGCAGAAAAGGGCATGGACGAAGTGGGCGGAGCTGTCATCCGTAGTGCGCTTGCGACGACAAACGCCATTGCAGATTATCTCTCGACTGACAACCATCCCAGCATCACCCCGGTGGTAGACCTTTCGGATGCGTCGAGGAGCAGCGCGTGGCTGAACAGCGCCTTTGCAGACCGGAAAGGAACCATCAGCATGGCGGCGACTGTGACCGGACGGATGGCACGCAGGGCCGAGACTTCCTCGAGAAATCAAAATGGATATGAAACTGCCCCCGCACAGACCCAGACGTACCGGGAAGTGGTGGAGGCCGTTACTGCCCTCGGCGGACGCATCGACAAGGTGGCAGAGTCCGTGAAGGGCATGAAAGTCGTGATGAACAGCCACAAACTTGTCGGCGAGATAAAGAGCGACATCAACGACGCCGTGGGCGACATCATCGAGAAAGGGTGGTAAGGCGTGAGCATCCTTCAGACTGTTGTGCCGGAATGGGCCGACGGATTCACGAGCCTCGTGTTCCATATCCCCGCCGATGCACCCGTGAAGGTCATCCGGACAGGAGAGCTGAACCTTGTGCCTGCCGGGCCGCTTCTCATCGAGCCTTTCGACGAGAAGATAACGACACTGGATGCCGCTCCGTGGCACGGTACCATCGAGCGTACCCCTCTGAAAGACCGGGTTTTCGGGAATGCGGAGGGCAGCTGGGAGTTCTATTATGTCGCAGATGACCAGAGCCACACGTTCTGGGACTGCTACATCCGGATGAATATCCCGAAGGACGCCGACCGGTACATGACGACAGCCAGCACATGGACCTCGACCTATCACACCCTGCTCCACTGTTTACAGGGCCGGCGGGTGCTGGTGGATGTGCCGGACGGAAAGGGGAACATAAAGACTTATAAGGGGCGATGCTGGGTGAGCGGCTACTCCGCAGACCAGAACGGGCAGATAAAAGTGACTATCTCATACAGCCTTGCCCCGCCCGAAGTTTCGTAAAGCGCAGTGCTCTGCTGTATTTTTGCAGCAGGGCATTACAGTTTACGAAAAGATTTTTGAAAGAGCGCCTGGCATGTCGGGCAAGTTACGAGTGGACGAAGGAAGTCTTGTCTGGACGGAAACAGTAGTGCGCTGCTACAGAGGGGAGGTTGAGAATATGGATATGCCGCACGGGATAACGATAGGAAGCATCCACACATGGAAAGACCTTTATCTGATACCGGTATGCCGCCCCATCGTACAGGCCCCGACCGAAAAGACCATGACCCTCGACATCGAGGGACTGAACGGAACGGCAGACCTTTCTCACAGCCTGACAGGGTATCCGGTGTTCAACGACCGGGAAGGAAGCTGGCAGTTTTATCTGGACACGGAACGGTATCAGGAAGAGCATGGTTTCTACGGCCCTGTCGGCGATATGGCATACCGGGACATCCAGCAGAAACTGCTGGCGGAGATGAAAGCGCCGTTCCGGACGAAAGTCATCCTGGACGACGAGCCGCTGGTGTACTACATCGGCAGGGTATGGGTGAGCGGAAAGCCGTCGTATCAGTACGACCACGCAAAAATCACCCTGCAATACCGACTGTACCCGTTCAAATATCTCGTGAAAGAGCCGAACGGCGACTGGCTGTGGGACCCTTTCTGCTTTGAGACAGACCTTGCAACGCCGCAGATGAAGAATGTGGCGATAAAGGCTGGCGAAGAAAAAACTTTCACGCTGGTGGACTCGGACAAGCCTTCGGCAGTCTTTGTGACCAGCAGCGGAAAGGCAGCGGCAATGCTCGGAGACGTAAATGGAGGAAACTACACCCTTATCACCGAGGATTTCGCCACAGACATAGACGCCACGGAAGGCATCGAGAGCACAGAACTCGTATACTTCTTCCAGACACGTCAGCACCGACTTTCGCTGGAAGAGGTAAAGATGCCTGTAGCACTCATGGCTGGAAATTTCATCGGCAGTGTATGGAACAGCAAGCTCACCGTGACACTTGGGGTAAGACGAAAAGGAAGCACTGTTTTGCTTGCGGCTGTCGTGTGGAAAGGCATGGTCAATGACTATTATGGCAAGACTGTGACCGTCGGAGGAGCGATGAAAGCTGCACTCGAGCCAAACACGAGCTACGAGTTCGTGCTCACGGGCGAGACAGAGGGATTTCTCGTTGGAAATGATAGCATCCGGCTGCTTGGCACCGTCACCCACGACGGTGAAGAAAAACCGAATGAGAGCAGTTATGTTCAGCTCAAAGCCGGAAGCACAGAGCTGAAAGAGGGAACCGGCATCCGGACATGGTTTGGCGGAACGATGAGCTTTTATGCCGGCGACGGTGCGGTGCTGACACCGGAAAAGACCGTGAACATCGGCACGATGGACGCTACACTGAACAGAAGCGGACGGACAGTCGTGGTACAGGCTGACGAGGCCGTCATGGTGAGCGTGGAATACAGGCCGGCATTTTTATAGTGTGCTACTACAGAGGGCAGAACGATATGAGATACAAAGTATACGCCGGAAGAGTGGCAGTGGACTTCAAAAACTCACTGGGTACACAGACAGCCCGCTTCCACTGGACCGAAAAAGTGCTTGTCTATGACTCCTACGGAGATTCGATTGAAGGAGAAGAAACAGACGGCATCCTCGCTGAACCAGAAGTGGAACTGGAAAACAAGGCGGCGGGTACATTCAGCTGCCTGGTGCCTTACCAGGTGGAGACCCGTTTCGGAACCATAAAAAATCCGTATTACAGCAATTTTCTTCTGGGCCAGACCTGGGTCATGGTGGAAGAGGACGAAGAGTGTATCTTCTTTGGCCGGGTAACAGGTATTGAAAAACAATTCGAGCTCGACCTCGAAGTCACTGCCGACGGCGTTCTGGACGAGCTGTCGCGGATGCAGACGAAGCTGGACGCCGGGAGTTACCAGACGACAAGCAGCTCCGGGAGCATCCTCGAGCTGATGATGCGCCCGAACCAGAGCGATAAGGGATACAGCCCCGTGAACTGCATGGAGCGGGGGCACGTGACTGTGGACAGCAAGAGCATCAGCACGGAGGAAAGCGGTACACAGGTCGGAAGCTACTGGAGCATCCTGACGACATATCTGCTGGAGCACAAAAAAGGAAGAGACGGATACCTGCGCCTGAGGCTTGCAAATGACCCGGGTACAGAAGATTATTTTTTCTACTACGACTACCTGAAGGAAGAGGATGTCCCGCGCACCGAACAGACCATTGAATACGGCGTGAACATGTTGGATATGTCTTTCGAGGAAAAGAGGACATCGGAACTTGTGAACAGCGTCACGGCACACGGCATACAAAAAGTGAAAAAAGGCTGGTGGATATTCTCCAAGACGACCTACGAGTCCATCTCCAAAAGCGCTAAAAATGATTTTTCCATTCTGGCCTACGGACTGAACTCGCGGCACATCTATGTGGACGGGCAGGCTTCGACAGAAGATTCCCTCTACAAAGCGGCATTGGAGGAGCTGGACAACTACAAGCAGGTCGTCGAGCCGGCGCTGACCATCAAGGCCTTTGACCGGCGAGATGCAGGTGAGAATGTGGACAAGCTGGGATTCCTGCTGAGCACCCGGATACTCTCGACCCCCCATGATATTGACCGGTGGATGGTCTGCACGAAAGTAAAACTGCCGCTGGATGCAGTCAACAGTAAAGAGTTCACCTTCGGACTGACGAGCAAGAAGCTCTCAAGGCGATTTGACAGCCTTACCGCGGTAGTCAGCCGGCTGAAAGATGCTCTGAACGGTCTGGTTGGACACGTCAACGAGATAAGCGAGACGAGCTGACCTTAAAAAGCAAGTGAAAGGAGGAGGAAAATGACCTACGATGAAGTGCTCGCATTGCTGAAAGAGGAAGTAAAGGGCGTCCGGAAGGCCATCTACGGCGTGGAGGTGCGCGAGTACATCGCACGGTCGATGGAGGCCGTGATCGAGATGGTGCGGCTGGGCATCGAGCGGATGAAAGAACTGGCCTCAGATTCGAAGAACAGTGCAGACGCCTCGGCGAAAAGCGCCGCAGAGTCAAAGAAGAGCGCGGCAGAATCGAAAGCATCGGCCAGCCAGTCGGAAGCCAGTGCGAACCGGAGCGAGGCAAGTGCGGATGCTTCCGCAAAGAGCGCAAGCGAATCTGCCGCAAGCGCCGCAGCCGCAAAGAAGAGCGAGACGAATGCCAAAAGCAGCGAGGATTCGGCAAAGCGATATTCGGACAAGGCGAAAAACGTCATTGCAGAAGCCAAATCGGAGTATAGTGGCGGCTATTACAAGACCTATGACCTGACGGCTCTGAAGGGCAGCTGGAAGAAACTTTCTCCTGTCAAGGGGCCATACCAATACTATTGCGACATCACAGTCCCCGACCTGACGGAGAGACATTCACCATTCTGTTCGACCGGGCTGGAAAGCTATGCGGCAGCGGTGGCGGCAGGGCTGGCGAATGCGGTCGAGACGCGAAATGGCGCGCTCCGGCTTTTTGCTATCCGGGTGCCGACGAAGGACATCGAGCTAGTGCTGACGATTTTTGGGGTGGGGACGACTTCTTACGAACTGACCCTGCCCGTCCGCGACTGGGTCAAAATGGAGTCTGCCATCGGGCCGAACCAGTATTACTGCGATGTGGAAGTGCCGGGATGCCTTTCGACTCTGACTCCGCTGGGGACCACTGCTCTCGAGAACTTCGAGGCGGCTTCTCCGGCAGGGCTGGCCAGCATGATAGAGACCTATGATGGTCATGTGCGCTTTTATGCCGTGCGGAAGCCGACGGCGAACATCGACGTCATCGTAGCGCTCATCAAGAAGGAAGAGCCGGTCAACACCCCTGCTACCCGGGACAAACTGGGTCTGGTCAAGATAGGCGACGGCATGAACGTGACCAGCGGCGGCAGCATCTCGACCCGAGCTGCGACCGATGCCGAATTCGAGGCTATGATGGTTCGTGTTTTCGGGGAGGGATGACAAATGGCGGGAGAAGTGATATCTGCAAAGCTCAGCCAGCTGGAAGCTTTTGGCATGAAGGTCGTGACTGATTTTGCCGCCCTGACGGCACGGGTGCAGAGCCTCGAAAGAGCCGGAGGACAGCCGAATATCATCGAGAAGATCCTGGTGAACGGCATTCAGCTGGCTGTGGACGGAAACAAGGCGGTGAATTTCAGCGTGCCGACGAAGACATCTCAGCTGGAGAACGACACCGATCTTCAAAATGGAACACAGGTCAATGAGAAGCTCTCGACCAAGGCTGACAGTGGGCATGACCATGACGGGCGATACTTCACCAAAGAGCAGGTGAACAGCGCCATTGCGGGGAAAGCGGACACCGGCCATACCCATGATGACCGGTATTATACGGAAGCTGAGATCGACCAAAAGCTGCAGGGACTGCCGACCGCAGGGCATAAGCACACAAAGTCGGACATCACAGACTTTCCTGCCCTCGGCACGGCTGCGGCAAAGAATGTGGGCGACTTTGCAGCGGCCAGCCATACCCACAACTACGCTGGTTCGTCCAGCGCGGGCGGTGCGGCAAACTCAGCCAACAAACTGAACACGAACGCGGGTTCTGCTACGCAGGGCGTATACTTCAAGGATGGTGTGCCGGTCGCTATGACCTACACGCTGGGCAAAAGCGTGCCTGCGGATGCAAAGTTCACGGACACCAACACCTGGCGCGGGGTACAGGACAACCTGACCAGCACGGCCACCAATCAGAGTCTGAGCGCAAATCAGGGCAAGGTACTGAAAGGCCTCCTGGACGGCAAGGCGGCGTCCAGCCATACCCATGACGATCGGTATTACACCGAAAGCGAGATGAACACCAAGCTGAATGGGAAGGCGAACGCAAGCCACACCCATGATGACCGGTACTACACCGAAAGCGAGATGAACACCAAACTCAACGGCAAAGCCAACAGTTCCCACACCCACAACTATGCCGGGTCTTCGAGTGCGGGCGGCACAGCCAACTCGGTCAATGGCCTGACTTTTGCCGCCCAGACCACCGACCCGGGGGCGGGAAGCAGCCTTGCCACCAACAAGGTGCTCATCGTATATGCATAAGGAGATGACAGCATGGCATACGGCCCTATGAGTGTCGGAAGCGACGGGACTTTCAATCTGCTTACCGACAAGACACTGATCACCGAGGATGTGCCTGCGGACGCGAAGGCGGTGGGCGATAAATTCAAAATGGTATATACGAAGACCGAAACGGACGGCAAGCTGAAGGGAAAAGCCGACAGCTTTGTCAGCCAGACGAATGACCCGGGTGCAGGAAGCGCACTTGCAAACGGAAAACTCCTTGTAGTTTACGTCTGAGGAGGTGAAACTTCAAAATGGCAAAAGCAGTTTATGTGGGCGTTAACAGCAAAGCCCGCAAGATGAAAAAAGCCTACATCGGCATCGGCGGTAAGGCCCGCAAGGTCAAGAAGATGTACATCG
>ENA-UEQE01001140-UEQE01001140.1-human-gut-metagenome-genome-assembly--contig:-NODE-1140-length-22365-cov-6.052539_pt1 | contig 22365 bp, 15 predicted proteins | sample MGYA00242934_ERZ507935 | MGnify/ENA primary metagenome ERZ507935 (study PRJEB26167, sample SAMN06115423) | human gut metagenome | host: Homo sapiens | place: China:Anhui | collected 2015-03-30... | reverse complement strand
ATCCAGAGTATCTGCTACTCAGATAAATATGCGGCTGTCGTTGTCGACAGTACCTCCGGAAGTCCGTACCGGCTTGATGTATACAACACGGATGGAAAGAAGGTTACAAGCATTGATTTTGACTACGCCTACACAGGCGTCCTCATTGACGGGGACAGGCTTATCCTGTATAATGAGGAATCGTGCAGGGAATACAACCTGGACGGACACGAGAGGTTTAACGGACAGTTTGACTTTCCTGTATCGCTCGTAAGAGCAGGCAAAAATCGTACCAATTCTCTGATTACCGCAGGCAGCGAGGTAATGAAAGAGATTAAATTAAGGTAAATAAATGTAATAGTGAAAACATGTTACAACACTGATAACTGTGAAGAAAATGAACAGTTACCACACCTATGGATTATCAGGAGGAATGAAACAATGAACACAATCGACAATCTGGCGATCAATTCCATCAGAATTTTATCCGCAGATGCGATCCAGAAGGCAAATTCCGGCCATCCGGGACTTCCCCTCGGCAGTGCGCCGATGGCTTATGAGCTCTGGGCACACCACATGAACCACAATCCGGCAGATCCGCAGTGGGCAAACCGCGACCGCTTTATTTTATCCGGCGGTCATGGCTCCATGCTGTTATATTCCCTGCTCCATTTATTTGGATACGGTGATCTGTCTAAGGAAGATCTGATGAATTTCCGTCAGTTAGGCTCCAAGACAGCAGGTCATCCGGAGTATGGACACACCGTTGGTGTTGAAGCAACGACCGGACCATTGGGTGCCGGCATGGGTATGGCAGTCGGTATGGCAGCAGCAGAAGCACATCTGGCAGCTATCTTCAACAAAGAGAATTATCCGGTCGTTGACCATTACACTTATGTTCTGGGCGGCGACGGCTGTATGATGGAAGGCATTTCCTCCGAGGCATTCTCCCTGGCAGGAACCCTGGGCCTTTCCAAGCTTATCGTATTATATGATTCCAACCGCATCTCCATCGAGGGAAGCACCGACATCGCATTCCGTGAGAATGTACAGGAGCGTATGCAGGCATTTGGTTTCCAGACGATCACTGTAGAAGACGGCAATGATATCGACGCGATCGGCAAGGCGATCGAGGCTGCAAAGGCAGATACCGAGCATCCGTCCTTTATCACCATCAAGACGCAGATCGGCTTCGGCTGCCCGGCAAAACAGGGCAAGGCGAGCGCACACGGCGAGCCGCTGGGCGTGGAGAATGTGGAAGCACTCAGAAAGAACTTAAACTGGCCGAGCGAAGAGCCGTTCTTCGTACCGGAAGAGGTATACAAAAACTACTCCGAGATCGCAGAGCAGAAGGCAGAGGTAGAAGCTGCATGGAACGTGATGTTTGCCGCTTACTGCGAGGAATATCCGGAGATGGAAGCGCTCTGGAACCAGTATCACAATGCAAAGGCGGGCGAGGCGCTGAAAGATGACGCCGGATTCTGGGCAAAACAGGAGAAACCGGAAGCAAGCCGTGCGATCTCCGGACGCCTGATCAACTACATCAAGGATGTTCTGCCGAACCTGTTTGGCGGTTCTGCTGACCTAGCACCGTCCAACAAGACTAACATGAAGGATGCGGGCGACTTCTCCAAGGAGGACAGAGCTGGACGTAACCTGCACTTCGGTGTCCGCGAGCTTGCGATGGCAGCGATCGGAAATGGCATCATGCTGCACGGCGGTCTGCGTGCGTATGTATCGACCTTCTTTGTATTCAGTGATTACTGCAAACCGATGGCAAGACTGTCTGCACTGATGGGCGTGCCGCTGACCTATGTATTTACGCATGACAGTATCGGCGTTGGTGAGGATGGACCGACCCATGAGCCGATCGAGCAGATGGCAGCGCTGCGTGCGATGCCGAACTTCCATGTATTCCGCCCGTGCGATGCGACCGAGACAGAGGCAGCTTGGTACAGTGCTGTTACTTCCGAGCACACACCGACCGCACTGGTGCTGACCAGACAGAATCTGGAGCCGATGGCAGGCAGCAGCCGTGAGGCATTAAAGGGCGGCTACATCATCGACGACTGCGAAGGCACACCGGAGTTAATTCTGATTGCCAGCGGTTCCGAGGTAGCTCTGGCGGTTCATGCAAAAGAGACTCTGGCAGCAGAAGGTCAGAAAGTCCGCGTTGTCTCCATGCCGTGTATGGATCTGTTCGAGGAGCAGAGCGAGGAGTACAAGGAGTCCGTACTTCCGAGAGAAGTACGCCGCCGTGTAGCAGTAGAGGCGCTTGGAAGCTTCGGCTGGGACAAGTACACCGGCTTAGACGGCAAGATCATCGCGATGGAAAGTTTCGGCGCCAGCGCACCGGCAGGGCTTCTGTTCAAGAAGTTCGGCTTTACCGTTGAGCATGTGGTAGAGGTGGCTAAGAGCCTGAAATAATGCTGATTTTGGTAAAAAAATAAGATAAAAGACAGGCACCTGTCTGTCGGCAGAAAAGAATGCGGTACCGCTTAAGCAGAAATGCGCCTTTCTCCGGCAGGCAGGTGTATTTTGCTTTCCAAACCTTGCAAAACGGGGATGCATTGCGTATAATAAGAGCCAGCGCAGAAAAAAGATGAGGGCATAGAAGAAAGGCTGCCGGTGCAGCCGTAAGGGAAGGGATCCAGACATGGAAAAAAAATGTATTGGGATAGACGTCGGCGGAACGACGGTTAAGATTGGTATTTTTGAGACGGACGGAACGCTTGTTTATAAGTGGGAGGTTCCGAGCCGCAAGGAAGAGAATGGGGCGTACATTCTTCCGGATGTAGCCGCTTCGATCAGGAAGAAATTGAACGAGCAGGGAATCCCGATGGACGCCGTGATCGGCGCAGGTATGGGATTTCCGGGTCCGGTGCAGCCGGACGGCTATGTGGAGGTCTGCGTCAACTTGGGATGGCGCGATCTGAACCCGCAGAAGATTTTGAGTGAGTTATTAGATGGAATGCCGGTCCGCTCCGGTAATGATGCTAATGTGGCGGCGCTCGGCGAGATGTGGCAGGGCGGCGGCAAGGGCTGCCATGATATCGTGATGGTGACGCTGGGAACCGGTGTCGGCGGCGGCGTGGTACACGATCAGAAGATCGTTGCAGGACGCCACGGACTGGGCGGCGAGATCGGTCATATCCATATCCGCGAGGGCGAGAAAGAAACCTGCAACTGCGGCGGACACGGCTGTCTGGAACAGGTAGCGTCCGCGACCGGTATCGCCAGGGAAGCGAGGCGGAAGATGGCGGCAAAGCCGGATGCGTCGGTGATGCGTGCCTACGGTGATGCGATCACCGCAAAAGATGTGCTGGATGCGGCAAAAGCCGGGGATGCACTGGCGCTGGAGGTTATGGACACCGTGTGCTATTATCTCGGATGGGCGCTGGCGACTATTTCGATGACCGTGGATCCGGAGATTTTTGTCATCGGAGGCGGCGTGTCAAAGGCGGGGACTTTTTTAACGGATTGGATTGACCGCTATTACCGTGAATTGACCCCGATCTCTGAGAATAAGGGCGAGGTTCGCCTGGCAACATTGGGAAATGACGCAGGTATCTATGGGGCGGCGAGACTGATCTTAGATTAGGCGTAACTGTGAAGGTGCTGAACAGTTACGATTAGACGCCTTGTTTTGAGTGACAGAGTGCAGGGTAAAGGGGCTGGACGTTTGAAGAAAATAGGGATAGAAAAACGTTCAGATATGCCGAAAAATGCTGTAGACAAGAGGAGACCCCGGAGCGGTCAAGCATCCGGGGCAATTATGAAAAATCTATGTGCAAAATCACTATAAAACAAATTTGAAAAGTGAAATCTTTTATGCTTTTAGTATAAAAATAAGATATGAATAAAATATGAACACCGTGTAAACAGATTATGAAAATTGGCGATTTTGTACAAAAAAGTTTCATGAATCAGAGGTTTCTCTATCAAAACAGAGGATAGAAAGAAAAATGGCAGAATTTGCAGCGCACGGTGCGAATCAGGAGGAAAAAATGGCAGCAGAAAAAGCAAAGAAAACGATTGTAATTGGACATAAAAACCCGGATACGGATTCGATTTGTTCTGCAATCGGCTATGCGAATTTCAAAACACTTCAGACGGGCGGCGAATATGTACCGTGCCGTGCTGGAGAACTGAACCCGGAGACGACCTTCGTATTGGATTACTTTAAGGTAGATGTGCCGAAACTGATTAAATCCGTTAAAACGCAGGTCAAGGATGTTGAGATCCGCGAGACTCCAGGTGTTTCCAAGAATATTTCCCTGAGAAAAGCATGGAACCTGATGCAGGAGGACGGTCTGGTAACACTTCCGGCTGTTACCGATAAGAATATACTGGAAGGTCTGATCACAGTCGGCGATATCACCCGTTCTTATATGAATGTATACGACAGCAGCATTCTTTCCAAGGCATGCACCCAGTATGCAAATATCATCGAGACCCTGGAGGGCGCGATTTTTGTTGGCGATGAGAAAGCGTACTTTGATAAAGGAAAAGTCCTGATTGCGGCAGCTAATCCGGATATGATGGAATATTATATTGAAGAGAACGACCTGGTTATCCTCGGCAACCGCTATGAGTCGCAGCTGTGCGCGATCGAGATGGGTGCAAGCTGTATTATCGTGTGTGAGGGCGCTGGCGTTTCCATGACGATCAAAAAACTGGCACAGGAGCGCGGCTGTACCGTCATCACAACTCCGTATGATACCTACACGGCAGCCCGTCTCATTAACCAGAGTATGCCGATCAGCTATTTCATGAAGACTGAGAAGCTGATCACCTTCGATACAGATGATTTCATCGATGATATTAAGGATGTGATGGCAAGCAAGCGTTTCCGTCATTTCCCGGTACTCGATAAAGAAGGCAAATACAAAGGCCTGATTTCCCGCCGTAATTTACTGGGTGCGCGCGGCAAGAACGTGATTCTGGTCGATCACAATGAGCGCGGCCAGGCGGTAGACGGCATCGAGAATGCCAATATCCTGGAGCTGATTGACCACCATCGTCTGGGTACTGTGGAGACAGTCGGACCGGTATTCTTCCGTAACCAGCCGCTGGGCTGTACGGCAACGATCATCTTCCAGATGTACCGTGAACAGGGGCTGGAGATCGACAAGACTATCGCGGGTCTGCTCTGCAGTGCGATCATCTCCGACACGCTTCTGTTCCGTTCCCCGACCTGCACACCGATGGATCGGGCGGCAGCGGTTTCTCTGGCTGAGATGGCAGGCATCAAGCTGGATGAGTTCGCAAATCAGATGTTTGAGGCAGGCAGCGAGTTAAAGGGCAAGAGTGATGCGGAGATTCTGTATCTGGATTTCAAGAAATTCTCAGCTGGAAAGACAAACTTCGGCGTCGGTCAGATCAACTCCCTGAATGCAGAGGAGCTTGGAAAGCTGAAGAACCGTATGCTGCCGTTTATGGAGAAGGCGCGTGAGGACGAAGGTCTGGATATGATCTTCTTCATGCTGACGAATATTCTGACGGAGACGACCGAACTTCTCTGTGTTGGACAGGGGGCGGCACAGGTTGTGGCAGACGCGTTCCACGTAGGCGACGCAAATGAAGAGCTGAAGCAGACGGCAACACTGCCGGGCGTTGTTTCCAGAAAGAAACAGCTGATTCCGGCACTGACTGTGACATTGGAGCAGTAAATCAGGTGACGGTGCGCGGGCGGGATTGTTCCATACGGAAAATCCAGTGATAGTTCGTGCAGGGCAGGAAGGTCGGACGGAAAGGAAGGATACCATGACATTTGTATATCCGGCGGTTTTTACGCCTAAGAAAGATGGAAAAGGGTATGACGCATATTTTCCGGATTTGGAGTGCTGCGAGGCAGAAGGTCCGGATCTGGAGGATGCGGTGGAAAATGCGCGGGATGCAGCGTACAACTGGATCAGCCTGGAACTGGAGGAAGAGGGCGATCTGCCGGCACAGACGCATATTGATGATATGAGCCTGCCGGAGGGAAGCATGGTGAAACAGATCATGGTCCGGATCAAACTTCTCCCGGACAATGATTAAGGAGATATAGGGATGGCACAGAAGAGAGCGGCTGGAAAGCCAAAAGAGCGGCGCCGGGGAGGAGCAAGGCAGAACCCGGAAGGACAGTTGGAAAAACGGGTGGAGACCCGGAACACTCCGGGACCGCGCGCCCACTGGAAGCCGGGCAATATGATTTATCCGGTTCCGGCGGTGCTGGTGACAGTGGCGGACTCCGAAGGAAACAGCAATATCATCACGATTGCCTGGACGGGCACGATCTGTACGAACCCGCCGATGGCGTACATTTCGGTGCGCCCGGAGCGCTATTCCTACCATATGCTGCGGGAGAGCGGTGAATTTGTCATCAACCTGGCGACGGAGTCGATGGCATATGCGACCGATTACTGCGGCGTCCGCTCCGGCAGGAATGTGGATAAATGGAAGGAGACAGGGCTCACGCCGGTTCCGGCGCAGACGGTGAAAGCGCCGGTGATCGCCGAAAGCCCGGTCGCGATCGAGTGCCGGGTGACCGAAGTTAAGGAACTGGGGTCGCATCATATGTTTTTGGCAGAGGTGACGGGGGTCAGCGTGGACGAGCAGTGGCTCAACGAGCGCGGCGGCCTGGAGCTTGCAAAGGCGGAACCGATTGTGTATTCACATGGCGGCTACTATGGGCTTTCAGAGCTTCTTGGAACATTTGGATGGAGTGTAAAGAAAAAAAGAGGTGCCAAAGATGAAAAATAATGTAACCTTGATTGGTATGCCGTCCGCAGGAAAGAGCACGGTCGGAGTGCTTTTAGCAAAGAGACTGGGCTATTCCTTTATAGATGTGGATCTGCTGATTCAGGAACAGGAAGGTAAGCGTCTGCGCGAGATTATCGAAGAACAGGGGCTGGACGGATTTCTCGATGTGGAGAACCGCGTCAACGCGGGGGTAAAAGCCGAGCAGGCGATCATCGCACCGGGTGGCAGCGTGATCTACGGAAAGGAAGCGATGGAACATTTAAAATCCATCGGACTGGTTGTCTATCTGAAAATTACCTATGACGAGCTGGTAAAACGCGTCGGCGATGTCAAGGACCGCGGCGTGGCGCTGAAAGACGGCATGACACTTCTGGATCTCTACCATGAGAGGATCTCGTATTTTGAGAAATACGCGGACATCACGATCGACGAGGAAGGTAAAGAGCTGGGGGCGGTGGTTGATGAGCTGCGCGAAATATTGGAAGAGCGCGGTTATGTGCTGGGAAGTGCGCCGGAGGAAGAGTAACAATTTCACATGAGAATGGGGGCAGCCGGTTCTGTCGGACGGGTTTCATAACGGGTTACAGTGAGAAAAAAATCAGTTGCAAAACAGTTGAAAATCCAATACAATAGAATAGTAACCATTTTTATAGAATGTTAACAGTCGGGGGTGCAAAGATGCGGAATCTTTTTTGCATCCCTTTTTTGAAAGGTGTGCGTATATGACTACAGTGAAATCTCTGTCCAGAGAGATGAAATTCTTTCTTCTGGCACTGATTCCGATCTATTTCATTTCAGTGGGGCTGATTATACAGCCGTTTGACTCCATTGTGACTGGTATCTATGAAATCATAAGGGAACCGGATTTCCTGATCACCGATTATATTGCGGTCGGCGGCATGGGAGCCGCGTTTGTCAATGCCGGGATGATGGCGCTTATCAGCATCTACTTTGTCTATAGTCTTGGGATGGAGATGGACGGGCATACGATCACATCCTGCTGTCTGATGTTTGGATTCTCTTTGTTCGGAAAAAATCTGATGAATATCTGGGCGATTTTTCTGGGTGTATTTCTCTATGCAAAATATCATAAAATGCACTTATCCAACTATATTTATGTCGGCATCTACGGAACGAGCCTGTCTCCGATCATCACACAGCTGATGCACGTGGTGGAGCTGCCGCTCTGGCAGCGCTTCTGTGTGACGATTCTGGTGGGAATCTGTATCGGATTCGTGCTTCCACCGCTCGCGACGCATTCCCACTATGCCCATAAGGGATATTCCCTTTATAATGTGGGATTTGCCTCTGGTATCATTGCGACGGTCCTGGTCTCCACGTTTAAGTCCTTTGGAATTGAGACGGAGGCGCGTCTTATCTGGTCCTCCGGCAATGATGCGATGCTTTTAGGGCTGCTATTTGTCCTGTTTGCAGGCATGTCGGTGGTGGCAGTGCTGTGGCGCGGAAAAGATACGCTTTTAGGCTATGAAAAACTCCTTGCGACAACGGGAATCGGCGGTACCGATTACCTGCTGGAATTGGGCGGTGCGGTGACGCTTCTCAACATGGGACTCAATGGTCTGTTTGCGACCTTCTTTGTGCTGGCAGTCGGCGGAAACCTAAATGGACCGACGATCGGCGGAATCTTTACCATCGTTGGATTCAGTGCGACTGGAAAACATTTGCGGAATATTTTCCCGATCATGGCGGGCGTCTGCATTGCGAGTACCGTCCGGGCGTGGGATATCACGAATCCGTCGGCACTTCTGGCGCTGCTCTTTTCCACGACGCTGGCGCCGATCGCCGGAGAGTTTGGAATTTTATGCGGCGTGTTAGCCGGTTTTCTGCACGCGTCGGTGGCGCTCAATGTCGGGATCGTGTATGGGGGCATGAACCTCTATAACAATGGATTTGCGGGCGGTATCGTCGCAATGTTCCTGGTGCCGGTGATCCAGTCGATCCGCGACCGGAGGGCGCGGGCGAAGGGAGATCTGTCGCTGTAAGATTTCCTCTTTTTAATGGAATCTTAACACGAAAGAGGCATAGAGATATTGTATCATTATAAAAACACCACATTTATGATACCTACTAAACATAGAAAGGAATGATACATATTTCAACTTCATTTGCGCTTCTGGTCGTAGCGATTATTATCCTTGTCTGCATCGCGGGAAGCCGTCTTTCGGGGCGGCTGGGGGTGCCGACGTTGTTTATTTTTATTATGCTGGGAATGCTGTTTGGATCGGACGGTATTTTTAAGATTCCATTCGGCAATTTTGCACTGGCGGAACAGGTCTGCTCGGTGGCACTGATTTTTATTATGTTTTACGGCGGGTTCGGCACGCGCTGGAGTGAGGCGAAGCCGGTCGCGGGGCGGTCGATTTTGTTATCCTCGGCGGGTGTAGTGCTGACGGCGTTTTTGACCGGGCTGTTTTGTCATCTGGTGCTTAAGATGGCATTGATGGAAGGAATGCTTCTCGGCGCAGTTCTTGGATCGACCGATGCGGCATCCGTGTTCTCGATCCTGCGTTCGCGCAAGCTGAACCTCAAATACGGCACGGCATCCATGCTGGAGTTAGAGAGCGGAAGCAACGACCCGTTTGCGTACATGATGACGGTGATTCTGCTGTCTGCGATGACGGGGAGTGTGAGCGGCGGTTCGGCGGTTCTGCTTTTGATCCGCCAGCTCGCATTTGGGCTTTTGACCGGCGCGGCGGTCGCGTGGCTGGTGACATGGCTTTTAAAGCGGTATGCCTTTTATGGCGAGGGATTTGACACGATCTTTGTCTTTGCGGCGGCAATCATTTCCTACGCGCTTGCATCCCAGATTGGCGGAAATGGCTACCTAAGCGTGTATCTGACCGGTATTATCCTTGGAAATCAGGAGCTGAAGAACCAGAAAGCGCTGGTTGGCTTCTTTGATGCGTTTACCGGCATGATGCAGATGCTTCTGTTTTTCTTACTGGGACTTCTGGCGTTTCCCTCGCAGATGCCGTCGATCGTGCTTCCGGCGATCGCAATCGCATTGTTTTTAACATTTGTGGCGCGTCCGGCGGCGGTTGGCTTGCTGCTCGCACCGTCGAAACCGCCGATCGGGCAGTATCTGGTTATTTCCTGGGCGGGTCTGCGCGGTGCGGCGTCAATCGTATTTGCGATCATGGCGACGCTCAGTGAGGGATATATGAAATATGATATATTCCACATCGTGTTCTGCGTTGTTTTATTTTCCATCATTTTTCAGGGTTCGCTGCTTCCGAAGGTGGCAGAAAAATGCGACATGATCGACAACTCGACCGATGTCATGCGGACGTTCTCAGACTATACGGGCGATATGCAGATTCAGTTCGTGCAGCTTCCGATCGGGGACAATCATCCGTGGAAAAACCGTAAAATCTGTGAGATTGAGATGCTTCCGGGTATGTTAATCACAGTGATCCGGCGCGGCGCGCAGACGATTGTGCCCAAAGGGCAGACTGTAATTCTGGAAGGGGATACCGTCGTCTTGGGTGCAGAGGGCTTTACGGACAGCCAGGGAATCCTTTTAAAAGAGATTCTGATGACACCCGATCACCGCTGGTGTGGTAAGAAGATCGCGGAGGCGCGCTTCTATAAGAATACGATCATTGTGATGATAAAGCGGGGCAGCCAGATCGTCATTCCAGACGGCGGTACGCAGATACTGGAAGGCGACCGGGTGGTTGTATACTCGCAGAAACTGCCGCAGGTGGAAGGGCGTGTGAAGCACGAAAGCGGACCGTCCGTATCGGCTGCTGTCCACAAATAAGCACGTTTGCGTGAACAGTAACGTGGATTCATCGTTACTGTTCACGGGTAGGCACTTTTGGAACCGAAAGTGCCGTAAGAAAACGTGGTGGCAGCAGGAATTTGCCGTATTTGAATGCGAAGCCACGGCAAATTCCGTTACTGGGCACGCATGCGTGAACAGTAACGATTCATCGCAGGAACATGGAAATTTCAGGCAATACTTGCAGTTTGTTGAATTATAAACTATACTTAAACAACAACGGTTTGCCGGAGGAAAAGAGTATGCAGCAGGGAAATACGAAGGAACGGATTGTAGAGGCTTATATCGAGCTGGAGTCGGAGAGACCGGTCGAGAAGATCACGGTCACGGCGCTGGTCGAGCGGAGCCGGATCACAAGAAAAACATTTTATTATTACTTTAAAGATATATATGATTTGATGGAATACCGGATGGAACGCGAGATGAAGCGCGTCATGGAAGAGACGATGAGCCAGACAGATCCGGAGAAGGCGCTGACACAGCTGTATATGTATATCATGGAAAATCAGAAGCATATCCGGGCATTGTCCGAGTCGGTACAGTTCATGGCCCTGCGCCGTCAGATGGGAGAAAAGGTGTACCAGTATTTTTATAACCATCTGGAACGGATGGGTATGTTTAAGAACCTGACGATGTCGGAGGCGGCGATGGCGGTGCAGATCATCATTTTCTCGGTTATGGGAGTTGCGTTTGATGCGCCGTTTAAGAATGAGGCGGATGTGAAGGAGCGCGTCGCCACGTTCATGAGCGTGATCCGCAAATGCACCGGGTGCGACCCTACGCGGAATCGTTAGGAAATCAGTTTTCCGGCATGTTTGAGAATTATTATCAATTAGAAAATGGAACAAGGAAACGCAGGAGGAATCAGCGGTATTTGGTTGGTTTTTTCTGCGTTTTTGCTGTCATGTACCCGGAAAAAACGGTCAGCGGCAGGAGAATTCGGGTGCCATGAAAAAAAGATGAACATGGATAGATACATTTTGGCGAATTTGTGTACACACCTGTCCGAACTTGGGAGTGGCAAAGTGTATACGAGATGAGTAAAATATAGACTGAGAAAAATTTTTACCAAGAACAAGCATAGATGGAGGAAATTATGAAAAAAAGAGGAAAGATTCTGGCGCTGGCTGCGATTGTAGTTGTTGGCGCTGTCGTTTTGTCCCGATGCGGTCATAAGAATACGGCGGTGGAATATGAATCCCGTCCAACCGTAAGAGTAGAAAATCCGGTTCGTCAGGACATCAGCTTGTACACGGATCTGACCGGACTGGTAGAGCCGCAGTCCCGCGCGAGCGTCATGCCGAAGATGAGCGGCGAGGTGCTGGAGGTTTACTTCCAGGCGGGCGATACGGTCCAGGCAGGGCAGGCGCTGTGCAAGATCGATTCCGACGCGTTGACAGCGTTAAAGCTACAGGTGGATGCGGCTTCCGTTGCCTTAAAGAATGCGGACAGCAATTTAAGCCGTACCCAGGCGCTCTTTGCTGATGGTTTTGTCTCCCAGGAGGCGATGGAGCAGGCACAAAACAGCGCACAGAATGCGAAGATTTCCTATGAATCTGCGAAGAACCAGTACGATCTGCAGGTGAAATACACGACCGTGACGGCGCCGATCGACGGTGTGATCGAGTCCCGGAGCGTCGAGCCGCATGATCATGTATCTCCGGCAGGCGAGATCTGCACGATCTCCGGTGCCAGCCAGTTACAGGTTAAATTCGGCATCACCGAGAAGATCCACCAGACGATGGAGTTGGGCGACAGCGTGACGCTGGAGAAAAATGGTGCGGATTACACCGGTACTGTAACCGAAATCGGATCTATGGTCAACGAGAGCAGCGGCCTTTATGACGCGCGTGCGATGGTGCCGGATGCAGCAGGTCTTACGAATGGTTCTCGCGTAAAAATGACGGTTATCATGGACCATGTCAGCCAGGTGCTGACCGTTCCGGTCGATGCAGTCAGCTATGACAACGGTGCCCCGTTTGTATATCTCTATGAGGATGGAAAAGCGGAGAAGACCGAGATCGAAGCAGGTATCTATGACGATGAAAATATGGAAGTAAAATCGGGTCTGACGAGTGACAGCCAGGTCATCGTGAGCTGGAGCAACGAGCTGGTGGATCAGGGAGAAGTCCTGTTAGCACAGGATACCGATGGCGCGCAGACAGACGGAAACAATGAGACAGCAGCGGAGACGACAGAGGCAGGTGACAAAGAATGATTCGACTGACAAAACTCGCACTGCGGCGTCCGGTTACCATCATTCTCTGTCTGATTACCATCGCGTACTTCGGCCTTCAGTCCGTCATGGGCATGAAGCTGGAACTGACGCCAGAGATGGAGATGCCGATGTTAATCATCGCTACGGTGTATCCGGGAGCCAGCCCGGAGGACGTAACCGATCTGGTTACCAAGAAAGAAGAAGATGCGATCACATCATTGGACTCGGTCGATAAGGTACAGTCCATTTCCCGTGAAAATGTATCGATCGTCATTGTCCAGTATGAGTACGGTACCAACATGGATACCGCATACATTAACCTGAAAAAGGCGATAGATGGCATTCAGAGCGATCTGCCGGACGATGCCAACGATCCGAATATCATGGAGCTGGATATCAACTCGATGGCGACGGTTACGCTGGCAGTCAGCGGCGACGCTGATCAGAACCTTTATACATATGTAGATGACAAAATTGTTCCTGAGTTTGAGAAATTAAGCTCGGTCGGCGAGGTTTCGATTGCCGGCGGTCAGGATAGCTACACCCGCGTGGAACTGATTCCGGAAAAACTGGCACAGTACCACCTGAATATGAATACGGTTGCACAGTTAGTCGGTGCCGCCGATTTCACGATCCCGGCGGGCGATGTCCGGGTTGGAAAACAGGATCTCGACGTCAGTGTCGGCAACGAATTTAAGAGCACGGAAAGTCTGAAAAATGTCGTACTTCCGCTGGCAAACGGTGAGACGATCCATCTTTCTGATATCGCAAATGTCTATGAGGCGCTGGAGGATGCAAGCTCGATCGGACGTTACAATGGCGAAGATGTTATCTCCCTGGGAATCAAAAAACAGCAGAGTTCCACCGCGATCGAGGTTTCCAACCAGGTAACCAAGAAGGTGCAGGAAATTGAACAGCAGTATCCGGGTCTTAAAATCACCGTGGTAGATGATGCCAGTGACACGCTGAAACAGTCTTTAAGCAGCGTAATCCAGACCCTGATCCTGGCGATCATCCTGTCCATGATCATTCTGTTCTTATTCTATGGCGATTTGCGTGCGTCGGTCATCGTAGGTACGTCCATTCCGATCTCCGTTGTATTGGCGATCATTTGTATGGCGGCGATGGGATTCTCAATGAATATTATTTCCCTGACGTCGCTCGTTCTCGGTGTAGGTATGATGGTTGATAACTCGATCAACGTCCTCGACGGATGTTTCCGGGCAAAGGAAAAACTGGATTTCTATGATGCGGCGCTGGAAGGTACGCGCACGATGATCGGCTCGATCACCGGCGGTACGCTGACAACCTGTGTTGTATTTATTCCGCTTCTGATGTTAAATGGTATGTCTGGACAGCTCTTTACACAGCTCGGGTACACGATCATTTTCTGTATGACGGCTTCCTTATTCTCAGCAGTCATCATCGTGCCGCTCTGCTATATGTTCTGGCATCCGGTTGAGAAGGATCATGCGCCGGCAGGACGTATCATCAAAGGCATCCAGGGCTGGTATCGCAAGCATATGCCGCATGTCATCAAGCGCTATGCGCTTGTATTCGGAACGACTGCAGTGCTGGTTGTCCTGTCCATCCTCATGGCGTCCAGACTGAACCTGGAGCTGATGTCTTCGATCGATGAAGGTATCGTCACGATGACGATCAAGACGAAACCGGGTTATTCGGTATCGGCGATCCGTGACACTGTGCTCGATCTGGAAAATATGGTAGAGACAGACGAGGATGTGGATCATTACCTGATGACATATGGAAACAGTGGTGTCAGCATGACTTCCGGAAGTGATGTGACGCTGAATGCCTACTTAAAAGATAAGAGAAAACTTTCCACGGACGAGGTTATCGAGAAGTGGAGATATGCGACACAGAACTACGTTGATGCGACCATTACCTTGGAACAGGGCAGCAGCAGTATGAGCAGCAGCATGAGCAGCGGTGATTCAATTGAGGTGGATCTGCAGAGTACCGATTACGACACCCTAAAGAAGGCAGCGGATGATCTGGTAACGGAGCTTCGCAAGCGCGAGGATGTTATGCAGGTACATTCTTCTGTTGAGAATGCGGCGCCGGTTATCAAGGTAAATGTGGATCCGGTTAAGGCAGAGGCAGAGGGACTGACCCCGGCCAGCATCGGTTCGATGGTATACAGTAATTTAAGCGGTGTGAAAGCGGCGACGATCTCCGTCAACGGCAATGATCAGGACGTGAAGGTAGAATTTGCGCCGGATCGCTACGATTCCATCGCGAAACTGCAGGGCATGATGATCACGACGGCGACGGGTAATACGCTTCCGCTGGAGGATCTGGCAGAGATCTACTACCAGGATAGCCCACAGGAGATTTCACGAAAAGAGAAACAGTACCAGGTATCGATCACGATGCAGGCACAGGCAGATTATAAGAAGACGGCTGAAAAAGATGTCAAGAGCTTCGTGCAGAACTGGGAATTCCCGTACGGCGTTGAGATGGCGACCAATAGCCTGGATGAGTCGATGGGCGAGGAGCTTTCCGCGTTGGGAATGGCGCTTGTCACAGCGATCTTTCTGATTTTCATTGTCATGGCGATCCAGTTTGAGTCCCCGAAATTCTCCCTGATGGTTATGGCAACGATCCCGTTCAGTTTGATCGGTTCCTTTGGATTCCTGTTTCTGGCGGACTGCCCGATCAGTATGAACTCCATGCTTGGTTTCCTGATGCTGGTCGGTACGGTTGTAAACAACGGTATTTTATACGTGGATACGGTGAACCAGCTGCGGATGGAGATGCCGTTAGACGAGGCGCTGGTAGAAGCCGGTGCGATCCGTGTACGCCCAATCTGCATGACGACACTGACGACCATCATTGCGATGATCCCGAACTGTCTGGCATTTGGTAAGGCGGGCAAGATGATGCAGGGCTTAGCGCTTGTAAACGTCGGCGGTCTGGTTGCGGCGACGATCCTGACGCTGGTACTGCTTCCGTCCTTCTACCGGGTGGTTTATAACATGGGAAAAGGCAAAGAAGATGAGTATGATAAGCTGGACTGCGACTAAGGAAAAGCAGGTTAAGCAGTGAATCTGTCAGGCGGCGGACCCGGGGCGGGGAAGCTGCCTGTACGGATAGAAAAAGGGGGAGAAGAAGATGCCGTCGGAACGATTTAAGCGATTGCCGGAGGAAAAACAGAAGAAAATCCGGGACGCGTGTATGGCTGAATATACGCGGACAACGATAGAAAAAGCATCGCTCAACCGTATGATAGAAGATGCCGGGATCTCCCGGGGCAGTTTTTATACGTATTTTGACAGTAAATGGGATGTTTTAGGATATCTGTGTGAGAGCTTTATCAATGAATTTTATGAATGCGGCGAGCGCTGCCTCGAAGCGGCGCAGGGGGACATCTGGGAGATGCTTGACCAGTCCTTAAATGGGTCACTCGCCCTGTGCCGCGACCAGAAACGCGCGGATTTCATCCGCAACATCATGGAGTGCAGCAGTCGGGAGGCGCTGACCTTCGATATATTCAATTATGACCTGGACAGCCCGCGCGCCGTGCGCGGACGCAGGCTGGAGCGCGCCGCTTATGAGGCGTGCGTGGGAAAATCCCTGCGGAAGATGGGCTGGGAGGAATATATGAGCTTTTTTCGCATGGCGATGATGTCGATCGCGATGGAGATCAAGAGCTTTCACGACGGAGTCCCGGAAAACCGTATCCGGGAACGGTTTGTCCGGACGCTCGGCATCCTGAAACGGGGCGCCGGGATAGAATCGGGAGCAGGCGCGTAGAGCGCCGAAAGGAAATGAAGATGAGTAAGATGAAGAAAAACAGGAAGAAACTGTTTGCCATTCTTTTACAGGCGGCGTTAGTCAGCACGGCTATGACGATGCCGGCATATGCGGCTAAAACACCGGGGATCGGCTCAGATGCGCGGATCGGTGACGATGCGACCGGTCCGGTGCTGACGGGCGGCAATACCGAGATGGAGGAGGAGACTTCCCCGTACACCAAAGAGCAGCTTGAGGACGGGACGCTGGAATATGGCGAGATCGCATGGCGAATCGAGGGGTACAACAGCACGTACTTAAACCTGCGTTCCCAGCTCTACAGCCAGACGACCAGCCAGTCGGCGGGAACTGCCCTGGCGGCAGAGGCGAGCGCCCTCATGGAAGATGCGATGGACCTGAAGTCCGACGATATGGATGCGGAGACGAGAGAGCTGTTTGAGGGCTACAAGGCGGCAGCGAGAGAGCTGCGCAAACAGGGGGCAAAGCTTACGAACAAGGAGCTTTCCGGCACCTATGCCCGGACCCTGCGTCAGACAAAGAATAAGTTAGTCAAGGCGGTGCAGAACTTGCTCATCCAGTATGAGGAACTGCTCCCGCAGGTGGAAACAGCGAAAAAGAATGTGGAAATGTGCCAGGTAAATGCGGATGCCGCACAGAAGATGCAGGCGCTCGGCCGTGCTTCCGCGCAGGAGGTCCTGACGGCGCAGAAGGCGCTGCAGCAGGCCAATTCCAGCGCCCAGCAGGCAGAGAATGGGGCACTGCAGCTCAAGCAGAATATTTTGATGCTGCTTGGATTTGACGCGGATGCGCCGGTAACCTTTGCGGATGTGCCGGTTCCGGATGCCACCCGCCTTGCGGCGATGGATCTGGCAGCCGATACACAGGCGGCAGTCAGCGCAAATTATGATTTGATGTCTGTGCGTGCTGCGAAAGCGGAAGGGTCTTCCAACCGCACAGTCAAGAAGCGAAACGTCGCCTATACCGAGGATTCGGTGACGATCACGGTTCAGAACCTCTATGCGGCGGTGGTATCAAAGAAACAGGCGTATGACAGTGCGACGGCTGGATATCAGGCGGCAGCGCAGAGCTACGAGGCGGCAAAGCGCCAGAACGCACTGGGAATGCTCTCAAGAGCCAATTATTTGGGGCTTGAGTGCTCCTGGCTCAGCAGCGTGGCGTCGTATAAGAGCGCGGAACTGGAATATACCAAAGCGGTGGAAAACTACGAGTGGGCTGTGAAAGGTCTGATTGTGACGAATTAATCCGTCAGGAATGGCAGTTTACTTAAGGTGTGAACAGGTTGCTATTCACGGGTAGGCACTTTTGGAACAGAAAGTGCCGTAGGATAACATGGTGGTAACAGAAAGGAAGTAGGAACCGGAAATGAAACATAGAAGAAGGAAAACGGCGCTTCTGAGCGCAGCGGCAGCAGCGGTTCTGGTATTGCAGGGATCATTTGCGGCGCTGGCTGCCAGCCCGCAGTTCGCCTACGATGCGGATACATGGGCGAAGCTTCAGGACAATGTGATGGAATACAGCGAGCTGCCGTATCTGGTACAGGAGTACAACCCGACGTATTTAAACAACCAGACAACCTATCAGGCAGGACGCGATACAAAGAATGCGAAGGAAGTGCAGGATAAGCAGTACAATCAGGCAAATGACCTGTATGACAGCGCGGATAACCTGCGGGATCAGGCAGACCAGATTGAGGATTATCTGGCAGTGCCGGGCATGGCAAGTGCGTATGCCAGCCTGATGTCTGCATCGGCGATGGTCGAGCAGAATGCATTAAAAACGCAGCAGTCGGCCGATGCCTCCTACCGTGACAGCGAGATGGACCGTCTGGACTATATGAATAGCCAGGATGCGGTCGTGGTACAGGTAGAGGCAGCGTTTGCGGCGTATAATCAGGTCAAAAAGACAATTCCGCTGATGGAGAAATCGCTGGAACTGCAGGAACTGACACTGCAGATGACTCAGAAACGCCAGCAGCTCGGTCAGGCGACCCAGATTGATGTGTTAAATGCACAGAAATCGCTGCAGTCGCTTCAATCCACATTGACACAGACGAAAGCGGGGCTTCAGACCCAGCACCAGCAGCTCTGCGTCCAGACCGGCTGGACCTATGACGCGGAACCGGATATCCAGGATCTGCCGCAGGCGGATCTTGGACGGATCGCGGCAATGAACCTGGCGGCGGACACACAGACGGCGCTCGAACAGAACCTGTCCTTACAGTCCAATAAGCGCGGCTATGCCAATATGGCAGAAGGTTCAGCTGATAAGAAAAACATGGACCGCACCATCAAGAACCAGGAGCAGACGATCCGCTCCGGTATGCAGACACTCTACAACGACATCATGCAGAAGCAGACAGCCCTGCAGCTTGCCGATGCGTCCCTGGCAGCAGAGACGCAGACGATGAATGCGATGCAGAAGAAGCTGGAGCTTGGCATGGCGACCCAGCTGGAGTACAAGAGCGAGGAAGTTTCCTTCCTGGAGAAACAGATCGACAAAGAGACAGCTAACATGAACCTGCAGCAGGCGATCGAGACGTATGAGTGGGCGCTGAAAGGTTACATGAAGTAGGGACAGAAGTTAAGTCTCTGGCACTTCCTCTGCGCGGGGGTTAACGTGGCGCTGGAGGAGCTGTGTATATCGAAAATGATATAATAAAATATTTATAAAACAAGAGGCAAAAAGCGGCGTTTTCTTTCGAATCGCCGCTTTTTTTGGGGAAAAAATAGGTGCATATTGTATGGATTTAACAAAAAGTAGCCACAAACTACAGAATACTACCGATTCGGACTGGAAAATACTGGGTTAATAAAAAAATACTTTTGACAATTAACGCAGCATATGAGAGAATAAAAAAGATACTTTCAGTAAGGAGAGAAAATAAGATATGAACAAATCACAACAAAACAAAATCAAGTGGTATATGCTTTCCTTTATGTGTTTCTCCACCCTCTGGGGATTTGGAAACGTTTTAAATGGTTTCGTATACTTCAATGGAACACAGGTTATCTTCTCCTGGATTCTGATGTTCGCACTGTACTTTGTACCGTACGCACTGATGGTCGGAGAGCTTGGTTCCGCATTTAAGAATTCGGGCGGCGGTGTCAGCTCCTGGATTCATGAGACAACCGGCGCGAAGGCTGCATACTACGCAGGTTGGACCTACTGGGCTTGCCATGTCACCTACATCGCATCGAAGGGATCCGGCGGTCTGAAAGCGCTGAGTTGGATGATTTTCCAGAACGCAGAGAAGTATGCGTCCTTTAACACGAAAGCGGTTCAGTTAGTTACCTTTGCGGTACTGCTGTTCTTCTGCTGGGTTGCAAGCCGCGGCTTAAACCCGTTAAAGAAACTGGCTACCCTGGCGGGAACCAGTATGTTTGTCATGAGTATCCTGTACATTCTGCTGATGTTTGCTGCACCGGTCATCAATCCGAACGGTGGTTACCTGTCGGTGGATTTCAGCTTGAAAAACCTGATTCCGCATTTTGATTGGAAGTATTTCAGCAGCTTGTCCATCCTTGTATTTGCAGTCGGCGGCTGTGAGAAGATCTCCCCATATGTAAACAAGGTAGAGGATCCGTCCAAGGGATTCCCGAAGAGTATGATTTTTGCAGCGATCATGGTAATCGTCTGCGCGATCTTCGGTACAATCGCGATGGGTATGATGTTCGATGTATCCTTGGTTGAGGCTAATTTTGACTCTTACAATGCGAATGGACAGTACTGGGCATTCCAGAAACTGGGTGAGTATTACGGCGTTGGAAACCTGATTATGATCATTTATGCAGCCTGCAACGCGATCGGCCAGTTCTCGACGCTGGTAGTCAGCATCGATGCACCGCTTCGTATGCTGCTTGACAACGAGGATGCGCGTCAGTTCATCCCGACCAAGCTCTTAAAGAAAAACAAATTTGGCGCTTACGTCAATGGTATCTGGATGGTAGTCATCCTGTCCGGTTCCATCATTCTGGCTCAGGTTCTGGTTCCGAATGCGGATACGGTTCTGCGCCAGCTGACACAGCTTAATTCGGTTACCATGCCGATGCGTTATCTGTGGGTATTCTTTGCGTACTTCATGCTTCGCAAACATTCAGATAAGTTTGAGCGCGAGTATCGTTTTGTGAAGAACAACGGAGTGGCACTGGGCTTTGGCGCATGGTGCTTTATCCTGACCGCAGCCTGCTGCTTATTAGGTATGTACAAACAGGGTGATCTGTACACAACCATGCTGAATGTCATCACACCAGTCGTTCTGGTAGCACTGGGACTGATTTTACCGGCGATTAAGAAGAGAGAAGGGAAGTCTGCATGATGAATGCTGCGAAGGAATTATTGACTTTTATTGAGAACAGCCCGAGTATGTTTCATTCGATTGAGACGATCAAGGGAATGCTGGATGAGGCAGGTTTTACCTATCTGCCGGAGAGAACTTGCTGGGACGTGAAGCAGGGTGGAACGTATTACACGATCCGCAACCATTCCAGTATCATTGCGTTCCGCGTCGGAAAGGAACTGGGCGATTACCATTTCCAGATGTGCGCCTCCCACAGTGATTCACCGACTTACAAGATCAAGAATGTACCGGAGTTAAATGGTCCGGGCGAGTATCTGCGTCTCGATGTAGAAGCATACGGCGGCATGATCGACAGCACATGGTTTGACCGCCCTCTGACTGTCGCAGGCCGTGTGCTGGTAAAGGACGGTCAGGGCGTGAGCGCGAGACTTCTGTACATCGATAAAGATCTGTTCATCATTCCGAACGTAGCGATTCATTTCAACCGTGAGGTGAACAATGGATACAAATACAACCGTCAGGTTGATTTATGCCCGCTGTTCTCCGCTGGTGAGCTGAAAAAAGGCGCGTTTGACGCGATGATTGCGAAAGAGCTTGGTGTGGCAGCGGAGGATATTTTAGGAAAGGATCTCTTCCTTGTAAACCGCCAGCCGGGTACGATCTGGGGGTATGCGGACGAGTTCATTTCCAGTCCGAAACTGGACGACTTACAGTGCGCTTACGTTTCCCTGAAAGCATTCCTGGAGGCGAAGAATGAGCGCGATGTCAGCGTATACTGCTGCTTCGACAATGAGGAAGTTGGTTCCAATACGAAGCAGGGAGCGATGTCCACCTTCTTACAGGATGTCCTGCACCGCATCAACGGCGCACTTGGCAAGACACCGGAGGACTATTATCAGGCAGTTGCCGGTTCTTTCCTCGTAAGCTGCGACAACGCACACGCCGTTCACCCGAACCACGGGGAGAAGACGGATGCAGTCAACTGCTCCTGGATGAACAAAGGTATCGTCATCAAGGAGAGCGCGAACCAGAAATACACCACGGACGCATTCAGCCGTGCGGTATTTACGAATGTCTGCAATGAGGCAGGTGTTCCGGTTCAGGTGTTTGCAAACCGCAGTGACAGCGCAGGCGGTTCCACACTGGGCAATCTGTCCAATACACAGGTCAGCGTCCATGCGGTAGATATCGGTCTTCCGCAGCTTGGTATGCACTCCTGCTACGAGACAGCCGGTGTGAAGGATGTGGAGTATGCAATCAGTGCTCTGACCAAATTCTATCAGACCAATCTTCAGATTGAAGGCGCTGAGAGCGCAATGTTTGAATAGTTTTAGGATTGCGAAAGTGCGAAGCACATAGCAATCCGGTATCAAAATATAGTAAAAGCTCCGGAATCACAAAACTCCGGGGCTTTTACTATATTTTTATATCTAAATGACGACAGACTTGAATTCAGACTATAGTCGGTATAATGACGATTTATTACTTTATAAAATAATATGATTTTATTTTGTTTGATTT
>ENA-UEQE01001134-UEQE01001134.1-human-gut-metagenome-genome-assembly--contig:-NODE-1134-length-22527-cov-6.238619_pt1 | contig 22527 bp, 10 predicted proteins | sample MGYA00242934_ERZ507935 | MGnify/ENA primary metagenome ERZ507935 (study PRJEB26167, sample SAMN06115423) | human gut metagenome | host: Homo sapiens | place: China:Anhui | collected 2015-03-30... | reverse complement strand
GTTAAAAACCAAGCGTTAATATTTACTTTTTCAAAACAGAGAGAGCAAGTCGGTTCAGGAAGGTTTTATTTAAGTGACAATAGCCATGCTTCTATTGTCAAACAGCCCAATCATTGACCTTTTGCCCTTGGTCGAAAATCTTTTCGCCCTTGGTCAAAAGCCCTTTCGACACTTGTCAAAAGCCTTTTCGACTAAGGGCGAAAAGTAAAAGAATGGTAGTAACGGCAGTAAATATCTGTGTATTTGTTTATTAGTTATAATTACAGTATCCTTATTTTATCAGGATCGGAAATCCGTGCAATCCATGCTTAAATAGCAGGACTGCAAATCATCATTTATGATTCGTATCTACCAAGAATCGACTGCTAACTATTGGCTGCATTCAGTTCTTCCAGTTCGAGGGTCTGTTCCGTCCAGAGATCCATCGTGTCGGAAAGTTTCTTCTTCAATTCGGAATATTCGGTATATAAGGAAACATCCGCCGCCCCTTCGGGAGTGGCGAGCTTGGCCTCGATAGCAGCAATGGAGTTTTCGAGTTCCGTTATTTTCTTTTCGGATTCGGCTATCGCTTTTTCAACTTTCTTGATTGCCTTGCTTTGTTCCTTGCGGGCTTCATAAGAGAGCTTGTTTCGGGTCGGCTCCACAGCGTTTCCTTCCATAGAGGTTGTCGTTTGGGTGGAACGTTCCAATTCGCACAAACTATCCATCTTCTTATGTTCCAGGAAATCATAAATACCTCCCAAATGTTCGATCACCCGTTTATTTCCGAATTCATAAACCTTGTCTACCAGTCCATCCAGGAATTCACGGTCGTGCGAGACGACGATAACCGTACCGTCAAACTCTTTCAAAGCATCTTTCAGCACATCTTTCGAACGCATGTCCAAATGGTTGGTCGGTTCGTCGAGGATCAACAGGTTCACCGGTTCCAACAACAGACGGATCATGGCCAGACGGGTCTTTTCTCCACCGGACAATACCTTCACTTTCTTGTCCGACGCTTCTCCACCGAACATGAAAGCCCCCAATATGTCCCGTATCTTCAGACGGATGTCCCCCTGTGCCACGTAATCCACCGTATCGAAAACGGTCATATTCTCATCCAGCAACTGTGCCTGGTTCTGTGCAAAATAGCCGATCTTCACATTATGCCCCAACTGAAGCTTTCCTGTAAAATCGGTGATCTCTCCCATTATGCATTTAACCAGCGTGGACTTACCTTCACCGTTCTTGCCGACAAAAGCGACTTTGTCTCCGCGGTTAATAGTGAAAGTGGCATGCTCGAAAATCAGATGGTCGCCATAGCGCTTGGCCACATCTTCCGCAATCACCGGATAGGAACCGGAACGGGGAGCCGGAGGGAATTTCAGGCTCAGCATAGCCGTATCCACTTCGTCCACCTCTATGCGTTCAACCTTTTCCAATTGTTTGATACGGGATTGCACCTGCACGGACTTGGTCGCTTTATAGCGGAAACGCTCGATGAAAGCTTCCGTATCGGCCAATTTCTTCTGCTGGTTTTCAAAGGCACGAAGTTGTTGTTCGCGGCGCTCTTTACGCAATTCCACATATTCGGAGTATTTTACCTTATAGTCATAAATCTTCCCAAGCTCTATCTCTATCGTCCGGAAAGTCGTATTATCGATAAACGCCCGGTCATGTGAAACAAGGATCACCGCATTGGCACGTGTCGCAATGAAGTTTTCAAGCCATTGGATGGACTCTATATCCAAATGGTTGGTCGGCTCGTCCAGCAGCAGGACATCCGGCTTGCGGAGCAGGAGCTTGGCAAGCTCGATACGCATGCGCCATCCCCCGCTGAACTCGGAGGTCGGCCGGTCGAAATCCTCACGGCTAAATCCCAAGCCGACCAACGTCCGTTCCAACTCGGCATGGTAATTGTTTCCGCCCATCATCTGGAAATGTTCCGTCAGATGCGTGACACGGTCTATGAGGTTCTGATACGATTCCGTTTCATAATCTGTCCGCTCGGCCAGTTGTTGGTTCAGCCGTTCTATCTCCTTTTCCATCTCATGGATATGCTCGAAGGCATGTTCCGCCTCTTCGCGTACCGTCTGTGTATCCGCCAGCTTCATCTGCTGGGGAAGATAACCGATCGTCGTCTCCTTCGGTACGCTGACCGTCCCGGAGGTAGGAGACTGCAAGCCGGCAAATATTTTCAGCATCGTCGATTTTCCCGCACCGTTCTTTCCCACCAGTGCGATACGATCCTTCTTATTTACCACAAACGAAACATCATCAAAAAGCGTAAACCCGCCAAACTCAACTGTAAGTCCTTCAACAGAAATCATATTTTTTCTCTTTTATGGCTGCAAAGATACAATTTATCCATAAAAAAAGCCTCGACTTTATGCCGAGGCTTTTTTATCAAAGATCCTGTGCCGTCCTTATCTCGTTTTTCATCAAACGTTCATGCAGGCCGTTTGTGATTTCGGCCCAACCCTCTTCTATCCAAAGGGGATCTTTGCAACAGGCCTGCTCCCATTCGCTCAACTGCTCCATGAGTTCCCGTGCTTTCTCCGGCTCGGAAGATAAAAGATCGTGCATCTCTTCCACGTCCTGATCCATATTATACAGGACGGAATCGACACCACGAGTAATGATCAACTTGTACGAACCGGAACGGATGGCCCGTGTATCCATCTTACGCCAGAATAAGGCTTCATGCGGATTACCGCTTTTTTCCCCGGAAAGATACGGCAACAGGGAGACACCGTCGATCGGCTTGTGCAATCCTTCTTCCGGAATGTCCAACGCATCCACCACTGTGGCAAAAATGTCCAACGAAGAAGTCAGCCCGGTGAAACGTTGATCCCGCTTGAAACGATCGCCCCAAACGACAAAGAACGGAACCCGTTGTCCACCTTCGAACTTATTTCCCTTGAACCCTTTCAGCGGAAGGTTGGAGGACTGGTTGGTCGTGGAACCGCCATTGTCGCTCAAAAAGAATATAATCGTATTGTCGAACTTGCCCGCCGCTTTCAGTTCGTCCACAATCTTGCCGACACCACGATCCAGCGCATACATCATAGCCGCATACTTCTGGCGGGGCTGTCCTTCGAAACGCGCCAAATCCTCTTCCGTCGCTTCATTGGGAGAATGGGGAGCGGTAAAGGACATATACAGCATAAAGGGCTGCTCGCTCTCCGTAACAAACTGCTGTGCCTTAGAAGCCAGTTCATCGGTGAAGTAACCGTCGAAAGACAGTTTCCGCCCGTTGTACTGGTATTGTTGCAGGTTGCCATCCTTATCACTGGTTTCAGGATCATAGAAATAAGAGCGATGGCCGGCCAAAAGCCCGTAGAACGTATCGAAGCCTTTCGCATTCGGACGCTGGGAGGGTTCGGAGCCCAAATGCCATTTTCCGATACAGCCCGTACGGTAGTCATACCGTTTCAACAAAGCCGGAAGCAATTCTTCATCGTCAGGAAGGCCATCTCCCGGCTTATCCAGGTTACATTCATATCCGTAGCGTTGTCCGTAGCGGCCCGTCAGCATCATGGATCGCGAAGGGCTGCTCACCGTCGCCGCCACATGAGCATCCGTAAAGATACACCCTTCGGCTGCCAGACGGTCGATGTTAGGTGTCTGGATATCCGTCGCCCCCATAAATCCAAAATCCGCATATCCGGCATCATCCGCAAGCAGGATCAGGATATTCGGTCTTTGCGCCTCTTCCTCCTGTCCGGACGAGCAAGAAGCCAATCCGGTGATTGCCCCTAAAGAAACAACAAACAAACGATCTATTTTCATTTTATACCTCTTTTTATTCCCGTTTACTTCTTCTTCCGCTCGATAGGTGACGGGACTTTCTTTGCATACTTATCCCGGTCGCAAACAATCTTTCCATCCACATATTCCAATTCGGCTATCTGGATAGAGGCACGATGATAGTTCCAAGTATTTTCTTCCACTTCCATACCGTCCATTTTATACGTCCGTCCCGGATGAGTGAAATAGAAAATAAAAGCACGGTCTCCGATCACAACGACATCGCAATGCCTTCCCTGGTCGAAATCGTCCGGACGGAGGCCCGGTTTGTCCAGGATTGTCGAATTATAGGTCCAGTTAGTCGCATCGTCCGATTCGTAACAGTGCAAGCCGACATATCCCAGATTACATTCGTCGATGATGTTCCAGTATTTATTTTTCCAATAAAAGACGATCGGCCCCTCATGCGGGACATCGTCAATCTCACATTTGCCGGTTACCTTCCAAGTCGTCAAATCCTTGCTCACACCCGTATTCGTCTTGGAATCGGGAGTCTTGTACCACATCTTCCATGTTCCGTCCGGCATCTGAAACGCCGAAGCGTCGATACAACCATGTGTACCTTCTATTTCCTCTACCAGATCCCAGTTCATCAGATCCTTGCTTTTGTAAAAGACAAGCCGGGCATCACCTCCCCAGAAAGGATGAATACCGGGGATAAAGGTCACGATCATGTAATAAGTGTCCTTATGCTTGAACACATCGGGAGCCCAGAAAGTGCTCTGTCCTTGCATGGGTTCCGGCAGGTTCGCAGTCCCGACATAATACCAGTTTTTACCGTTGTTCTTGGTTGCCGCGATCCCGACTTTACTGCCATATACACAGGCCACTTCCTGCAAGTTAGGGACATTGGCACGGCGTTGCGTGTAGAACATCCACCATTCCTGCCGCTCCGCGTTCCATTCGAGCGTCGGGTCGGTAGGGCCGTCATAGATAGGACAACGGAACAAAGGAGCCGGCGCATGCTCAATGTCGAACGGCTTGTCTTGTGCAAAAAGGCTTGTCCCGTAGAACAGGACTGCCAACATATATACTATTCTTTTCATGCTATTCAGATTAGACGCGTTATACATTATATAATATATTAATAGAGCGAGATTTCCCCCAGGCCGGCACGCCCTTCGGAAACATTCTCGATTGTCAAGCGGAGATATTTCACTTCCCGGTCAACCGTCATCGGCTTAAATTCCCAGCCCGTACATTCACGCTCATACAAGAGTTCCCACCGTTCGCCATCCTCAGAAGTCTCTACCTTATGCTTATAGGAAGAACTGTCTTTCTGGAAAAGGATACGGCTGGCAGCCACGTATGTCGGACGGTCCAGCATCAAAGTGACTACCTGTGGCAACCGGTCTTCTCCGGCAATCCACCAAGTATGATCGTCATTGTCGATTATATTGGAAGCAGGATACCCGTCCTGGCTGCTTCCAACCTGAACCGACGCGATTTTCAGGCGAGGTTTCTCCAAGATACGCTTCTGCCAGGAAGAAGGTTTTACCACAACATTGTCTTCCTCTTTCCCCGTAAACAGAGCATGTTTTCCATCAGGCAGAGACTTCCCTTCAAACGGCTTCGTGCTGATTTCCGCTTCACCGGCGAACAAACCCTCTGCTGTCGCTTTCACCGTAATCTTACCGGCTTTCTTCGTCGTGCGGACAAATGCGAAACCAACGCCACCTTCCACCTTCTGAGGATTGATACCGATACGGCTGATCGTATCTCCGACCAGCACTCCTTCACCAGACACCAGAATCCGGATTTCCTGTCCAGAGTTGTAGATCAAAGAACCGTTCTTGTCACAGACCTTAAAGTAGACAGGAATCATATCCGAGCCGTCGGCAACAGGAACAATGCCATCCGTCTTAATGTCCACAACCAGACGATCGGCTTTTCCCGGAGTGCTCACACTGTGGGTTGCCACAATCTTTCCGTCAACCAGCGCTTCCGCCTTTAACGTTCCAGTTTCATATTCCCCGGCATTAAAGACGAACATTGGACTGCCGCCTTTCTCGACAATCGAACGAAACAGAGGTGTCCGTTCTTCCCGTGTCTGAGTTCCGATCAACTTCTCATTACGATAAAGACGGACTTCGTCGCAGTTGGAAAAAACCGTTATATCTGTTGTAGACGAGGCGAAATCTCCCGAAGCATTATAGGAAGCGATAAAGACCATCGGCCCTTCATACAATCCGGGTTGTGAAACTGCTTTGTCCCTCATACTCTGCAACATGAAGTAGCTGAATTTCGGATACCGGTTGATATCCACCACACCGCTATACATCGTTTCATCCTGGCTGCCCCGTGCATAGTCATTGTAGCTCCAAACGAAATGTCCACCCATATGTGGATTGGCATCCAGCATGCACCAGTCAAAATAGCCTTTACCATTCAACTGCTCGATACGGCTGCGGCACTGGCGCATCTGTTCTTCCTCGCTTTCTTTCAAGCTGACACGTGGCTTTTCGCCCACGCCATCTCCCCATTCGCGGGTAAACAACGGCTTGACTACTATAAAATCTTCCGGATAATTACTCATCACATCCCCGTCTTTCGGGAATTTGGAAACCTGTTTATAAAAGACATCATAATAGGGCTCCATTTCCGCATGCCCGAAGTAATCACCTGCCGTGTACATCTGATCGCCCGGATATTCGGCATGAGACAGTTCGAAAATCTCTTTTGCCAAAGAGACCGGATAACGGGATTCGTTCAAAGCCGTTTCCCAAAGGACAACAGAAGGATGATTCCGGTCACGGCGGATCATCTGGCGTCCGATTTCATACAAACGTTCAATAAAGATTGAATCCGGATTATAGAACTGCCATCCGGGAATACACTCCACCACTAACAGTCCATACCGGTCACACGCCTCCAAGAAAGCCGGGTCATTCGGATAATGGGCGGCGCGAACCGCATTATAACCACCCCGTTTCAGGTCGATCACATCCCGTACCTGCATTGAGTTGGAAGCCGCATCCCCAACATTGGCAAAAGCCTGGTGACGGTTGGCTCCGCGCATATACAGTTTTTCACCATTGATAAAGAATCCTTCCTCGGCCGTGTACCGGATCGTACGAATACCGATTTTCCGGGTGGTTTCGTCGAGCACTTTATCTTCCGATAATAATTGCGTACGCAAGGTATAGAGATTAGGCGTATAAGGATGCCATAAAGCAGGCTGGTTGACAATGAGGTCCTGCTCCACCGTTCTGTCCGATTGCTTGTGCAAGGTGACCGGTGTTTCAGCCTCAGCAATAACGTGGCCAGCCGAATCGACCAGTTGCGAGAAAACAGACAATGTCTGATCTTTATCCGTCAAATTCCGGACATGAGTCGCAAGATGTGCCCTCGCCTTGTCTTTTGTCACTTCGGGATACGTCACAAACTGACCTCCACCGGCAACAATATCTTCCTGCAACGGGTCGGTGATATATACTTTGTCCGTAATCACCATCCGGACATCCCGATAAATCCCACTATAATAATAGAAATCCATTTTGTCCTGCGGCTTTCCCGGAGGTGTCAGCGGGTCTGGCTCGGCAGACACCCTGACAGCCAGCACATTGTTACCGTTCCAATCGATACGGTTCGTAAGGTCAGCGACAAATCCCATATAACCGCCGTGATGCTCCGTCACTTTTTGGCCGTTCAGATAAACATCGCAATTCGTCATCACTCCTTCAAAAGAGACTACAATCCGTTTATCCTTATACTTCGCAGGCAGTTTGAAATAACGGCGATACCAACCAATCCCGTCATAAATGGAGTTCCCGCCGCAATGTTTCATTTCCAGTTGCATGATATGGGGTAGTGCGACAGGTATCCATCCTGAATCATCCAGATCCGTCCGGCTCCCTTCCACCACATCCCCCCGATAAAAAGCCCAGTCGGTATTCATGTCCAGGACTTCCCGGCCGGAAGAGGAGATACTGCAACTTTGTCCGAATGCAGCACAAATGAACAACAAGATAAAAGAGAAAATTCGATAATGCTTCATGCTATGTTAGTGTTTTTCTGTACAAAGGAAAGGGATATATTGGAAATGATCCAATATATCCCTCTTAAAACATGATAAATATATCAGTTCTTATTAATAACCGTCATTCTGTTTCAATAGCTTGTTTTTATCAAGTGCATCCTGCTTGATCGGTAAATACCGGTTATGAGGAGCGAACGAACGGTTTTCAACTAATTCGACACCACTTATGACTGCACGTTTGTACGGATCTTTTTCATCATAATTGATCGTTCCGGTGAAGCTTTCCAAAGGAGCATTCAATACCGTTTCAGCAACCATCTTGCCACTTGCATCTTTCCAACGAAGAATATCGGCACGACGAAGGCCTTCACCAGCTAACTCGATAGAACGTTCGCGACGAATCAATTCACGCAATGTTTCTTTAGTACCATATTTACTCTGATCTACTTTCGGCATACCTACACGCGTACGAATCTGATCCAACATATCGTATATTTCAGCAGACGGGCCGTTCAATTCGTTCTCAGCTTCCACATATGTCAATAATACTTCTGCATACCGGAAAATGATCGTCTGCGCATTCGAAGACCAAACATCTCCATATTGAGACATCGGAGCCAAATATTTAGCCCAAGTCAAACCCGTCTTCGAAGAGTTGTTGGCCGTACCCGGATGATCCGGATTCGTTTTACCATTCACCTCCTTATCCAATGTGTTAATGATCGTTTCTTCTCCCTTATAATTAACCCAATCCATACCCGGATAAAGAACCGTCATTGCCATACGCGGGTCACGATTTGCAAAAGGATGAACAGGATCGTAACCACTACCAGCCTCTTCTTTTGTCAAACCATTACTCATTTCATACGCATCAATCAGATTTTTGGATGGAACCATAGAAGACCAACCTGCATCCGAATTGTTATACATCGTGGCGATCATCCAATTTGAATACAGATTTTCATCATGTTGCACAGCAGCTATGATTTCTTTCGAATTCTGTCCGCTCACCATAAATATATTTTCAAAGCTCGGATCCAGTTCATACTGTCCTAAATCCATAATAGCTTTTGCAGCCTCTTTCGCACGCTGATAGTCGGCATAATAAAGGGCTGAACGCATCTTGATAGCCAAAGCCGTACCTTTGGCAATATAACCACTTGCGGCAGGAGCATCATCTAACATCGGGATAGCAGCATCCAACTCGTCGTAGATATACTTTTTCACCTCTTCTTCCGTATTGCGGGGAACTTGTGCTTCTTCAGCTGTTTCATAAGAATCGATAATAGGTACACCGCCATACTGCCAGTTCATATTGAAATAAGTATAAGCCCGGATCGTTTTCACCTGACCAATCATATTGTCTTTCTTCTTTGCATCCGCAAATTCAATATTTTGGATATTGGTCAAGAAATCGTTACAACGACGGATCATTCCAAATTTATAATAATCTGCAACTGCGTTGCTGGCAGTCATACTACCATTTCCGATATTCCGATAATTTTCATGGACATGGAAATTGAAACCGAAATCGGAAGCACAATCCCAATACAGAATACCCGTTTCATCAGCCCAACCGTCATAACAACCAATCAAAAACTTTTCAGCATCCTTTTCTGTTTGCCAAGTTGTGCTGGGAGACAGTGCGTCATGGGGAATCGTATCCAAAAAGTCCGAACAGGAAGTCCCGACCAATGCCATCCCGGCCAGCATATATACTAATACACGTTTCATATTTTATTCTTTAATTTTAATCTTAAACAATCGTTCTTATCAGAATGTCACATTCACACCAAAAGCATGTGTCTGAGTTAACGGGAAACTGGAACCGCGTTCATCTCCGATTTCCGGATCCACATTGACAAGCATATTATGGATAGTAAACAGGTTTTCTACAGAGTAGTAGAAACGTACGTTTTCAATTCCAACCGATTTGATCACATTCTTCGGAAGTGTATAACCGAATTGCAGGTTCTTCATACGCAAATAGCTGGAATTCTGCAACCAGAATGTAGACACGACATTAGATGACAGACTCGGAGATGTTACATCATAAGCCACACGTGGCATCGTTGCATCTTTGTTTTCCGGTGTCCAAGCATCCAACCATACAGTTGCCGGATGTGAGTCATCGCCACCGAAATAGCCTGTTACTTCCTGGTTGATCAAACGATGCACGCCAGCCGCGCCCGTAAACAACATGGATAAGTCGAAGCCTTTATAAGCAGCATTCAGATTCAAACCAAACGTAAATTTAGGATCTGAAGAACCTGCAAGGACGCGGTCATCAGCCGTCATTTTACCATCACCGTTTGCATCCTGATAGATCAGATCACCTCCCTTGAACTTTTTAGTTCCAAACGGATAACCTGCCTGTGTGGAATATTTATCCATCCAAGCCTGAGCTGCTTCATCCGATTCAAAGAAACCATCTGCTTTATAAACACGATATGTGTTCAGCGCTTCACCAATCTTACGAACCTTATTGCCATTGTTCGGATCAGCCGTTACACCTCCGGCATCCGGACTCAAACCTAAATCCAATAATTCGTTTTTGTTGTACGAGAAGTTTCCGGTTGCACCAAACGACCAATCACCCCATTTGTTATTGTAGCTCAGAATCACTTCAACACCTCGATTGGACATTTCACCTACATTATCTTTATAAGCATCCAAACCAAATTCTGCCGGAACCGGAACATCCATGATAATACCTGTTGTCCTACGGCCATAGTAGTCAAATGTCACATTGATCTTGTTATTGACTGTCGCATCAAAACCAAGTCCCCATGTACGAGATTTTTCCCAAGAGATAGAAGACAGCTTATATGCTTTCTGATAATACCCCGACTGCAAAGCACCTCCTAACGGATAACTTGCATCTAGATTATAGGTATTCATCCAAGGATAATAATCAGTCAATGCATCTTGATTACCCAGTAACCCCCATGATCCGCGAATCTTCAAGTTGTTCAACCAATCTTTCGTATTTTCCATGAAACCTTCTTCACTAATACGCCATGCAGCAGAGAAAGAAGGGAAATATCCCCAACGATTACCATCAGCAAAACGGGAAGAAGCATCAGAACGGATATTACCTTCCAACAAATATTTGCCGGCATAATCATAGTTAATACGTCCGAACCAAGAAATCATCGCCAACTCACGTGTATAGCCATTGTTCTTCTGAGTAGCAGCATCTCCAGCCGCGATATCGGTCAGATCATTAGTCGGGAAATTCTTACGGAACTGCTGGTTATAGGTGTAGTCATACTTTTCCGTATGCCAACCTGCCATTGCTTTCAAACCGTGTTCACCGAATTGTCTGTCAAAATTCAACAATGCATCAAAGTTTGCACGATGCCAACCGGTAAAACGTTCTTCCAAACGATTCGGTTCTGTTTCCTTATTCGGATTGTACTGAATATATTTTTGAAATGCACGATAGTGTTGTTGATTGTTAACATAAGAACCCGTCACTGTTGCAACTAAACCGTCGATGATTTTATAATCGGCAGACAGGGTACCAGAGAAATTCTGATTTTTACGGTCAACAGTTTGGTTAACATCCAACCACGCAAGTGGGTTACCATCTCCAATAGTACCATAAGTACCGTCTTCAGCACGACCTACAATCCACGGAGCAATACGGTTCAACTGACGGATAATCTGATCAGAGCTGGCAGCACTATTCGGATCACCAGTTTCACTTATGCCAGATGCATAAGAAGAAATTGGGTCGGAATAGTCATTCTTGATATATGCCAAATTCAAACGAACCGTCAATCTGGAATTCAGCTTCAGATCCAAATTTGTACGAGCATTAAATTGCTGTCTGTCCGCATTCGGTAAAATACCGGTCTGTCCCAAATAGCCGACAGATCCCATATACTTCGCATTTTCCGTACCACCGCTCACACTTACATTATGAGAATGCTGTACACCGGTTCTATAGGCTTCATCATACCAATCCGTGTTAGGAGAAGTACCATTTCTGAAATTCTCAATATCAGTTTCATTGAAACGGGGATTCAAGCCTTCATCGATCATAGACTGGCTATACAAGCGCGCATAGTCATAAGAGCTGATACGGTCAATCATTTCCGTCGGTTTCTGGAAACCTACATATCCATTATAAGAGATACGTGGTTTACCTGTCTTACCACGTTTTGTCGTAATCAAGATTACACCATTTGACGCCTTCGAACCATAGATCGCAGCAGAAGCAGCATCTTTCAATACGGAAATACTTTCGATATCGTTCGGATCGACCGAGTTCATCGTTCCGGTTTCGATACCATCCACCAAAATATAAGGATCAGCCGTGTTTAATGTACCAACACCACGCACGCGAATCGTACCACCATCCTGTCCGGGACGGCCACCGCCGGAAGTAACCTGAACACCCGGCATAGTACCTTGCAATGCGGTAGAAACGTTCTGAACCGGGCGATTTTCTAACGCTTTGCTGTCAATCTGTGCAACAGCCCCGGTCATGTTCACTTTCTTTTGTGTACCGTAACCGACAACTACGACTTCTTCCAGTTTCTGAGTATCTTCCATCAGATTCACAGTCAAAGTCGCTTGTCCGGTGTACTTGATTTCCTGTGTTACATAACCGATAAAAGAGATTTGAAGAACATCACCGCTATTCACTTCCAAAACAATTAGATACATTACGACAACAGGATACATTATCTATAGCCGATATGCAATGGTGGGAAATCTATACGGACACAACCTTGCAAAGCCTGATAGAAAAGACGTTGGATAACAACAAAGACATGAAAATAGCTGCGGCACGTGTAAAAGAACTTGCCGCAATGAAGCGCATAGACTTTGCCAACCTTTTCCCCCAACTGAACGGAAGCGCTTATGCCCAAAAAGAAGGAAGTAATTATGGTGGTGACAACTATAAAAATGACCCCGAACTGGGTGGTAAACTTACCGTGACTTGGGAATTAGACTTATGGGGTAACCTGCGTTGGGCAAAAGACAAAAGCATAGCACAATTTCTGGGAAGCATCGAGGCGCAACGTGCCTTGAAAATGAGTATTGTGTCCGAAGTGGCACAAGCCTATTTTGAATTGGTCGCATTAGACAATGAGCTGAACATCGTTCGTCAAACACTCTATGCCCGTAAAGAAGGAGTACGCCTGGCAAAGCTTCGTTTTGAAGGAGGACTGACTTCAGAAACTTCTTATCAACAGGCACAAGTGGAGTATGCACGTACCGCAACCTTAGTTCCTGAACTGGAAAGGAAAATTTCATTGAAAGAAAATGATATCGCATTCCTGGCAGGCGAATACCCGCACCGCATACAGCGTTCCATTCTGCCCGAAGAGGTAAAACTACCTGAAACATTACCAGTAGGTCTACCCTCCACTCTGTTGGAACGTCGTCCCGATGTACGCGAAGCAGAACAGAAATTAATAGCAGCCAATGCCAGTGTAGGTATTGCCTATACCAATATATTCCCACGACTCAGCCTCACAGCACAATATGGCGTAGAAAGTGAAGAATTCTCTGATTTCTTTAAATCACCCATTCATTATATCAGTGGCAATCTTCTCACTCCTCTCTTCGCCATGGGAAAATACAGAGCAACCCTAAAGGCTAAGAAAGCCGCATACGAACAGGAATGCTACAGCTATGAAAAATCAGTGCTGACTGCATTCAAAGAGGCCCGCAATGCCATTGTGGACTTCAATAAGATAAAAGATATCTACGAATCGCGTCTGCAACTGGAACGTTCCTCTAAAGCAACAATGGAACTGGCCCAATTGCAATACATCAATGGAGTAATAGGCTATTTGGATGTATTGGATGCACAACGTAGCTATTTCGATGCACAAATAGGATTAAGTAATGCAATAAGAGACAAACAAATTACATTAGTAAAATTGTATAAAGCATTAGGGGGTGGATGGTAACCATCCCCTCTTAATTTGATTTTCCTTTATCCGGAAAATCAAATTAAGATATATGCCTGATAAGACGTATTGTTCTCTACCGGTGTAAGTGACAAATAACCCGACTTCACTTTTCCATTTTCCAGATATAAAGGATGCTTTTCTTGAAGCGCAAGATGAGAATGCCATGCCTCACCGGGCTTTGCATAATATTCTATAACATACCGTCCCTGCACGCCATCACACACATAGTTATCATATATCAAACGTGCTACCACTCCCATATTCATACGAAGATTTATTTCCACACACGGATGAATGGCATACCCGCCGTTTTGGGTACGGCATATCATCATATCCACCCCCAGATAGCCTTCGTAACTCCCTTTTATAACTTCCGCCAACTCTACCTGTAACATCCTCCCAACCTGATGTAAGATTTCCGCAGAAACATATGTGGATATCCTCGCTTCAATAACCCGATCCGCAGCCAACAAGTTTTCTTTATAAACACCTCTCTTGTCTGTTTCGAATAAAGAATACCCTATAAAATGTACCTGTCCCCACTCGTCTGCAAAAAACTCCATGGCAAAATCCAAAAGCTTATCATAAAAAGGCTCTCCTATCACCTCATGCTGAGTGGTAAGTATGTGTCGAATCCACCCTTCCAGAGGGATGGTAAAACTACCTGAAACATATTGTATCCCTCTCCCACTACCAGACCATGGAGCTTTTAACAAAGCACGAGGATGAGACAACACAAAAGCCTTCACTTCCTCTGTTGATGACAATACAAAAGCCTCCCCCAATGTGGGAATATTCCCACCTATATGCCTACAAAGGCGTCGTAACACTTTTACAGCCGTCTGACGTCCGGATATTTGACGGATACGCTTCATACGCTCTACTGAAGGATATGCTGTATCAGGAAATCCAGCTTCCTGCAAACGACGCACCAAAGACGGATTCCATCCCCAAGGAATCACTTTATTATAAATGGGGAGGAATTCTGAAGTCCAATTGACCGAAGGCGGCAAAAAAGATTGTCTTTCCATTGTTTTCATACGCAGAGCAGAATCCAGCCACACAGTTCCTCCCTGTTCTGCATACCATGCAGGCAACACGGACAGCTCGGCCGCCATTCGCCGGGCACTGGCAGGTGCCATATAATAAGGATCACCACAAGCCAATGCCATATCATTTTCCGGATTGAATAAATAAAGCGCTTCCATTTCCGGACACAAAGATAAATGTTTTAGAGTACAAACCATTTCTCTTGTTCGTCTTTTAGTTGAAAAAAAATAATATTTTGCTATCTCCAGTTTGCAATTTGAATTAGTATTGCTATATTTGCAACCGATAAAAAAGCAACCATGGAAACCTTTTACAGAACACACAGTTATCTGGTGGAACATACAAATGCTCCTGTTCGCCGGGACTTGATGGACGAAATAGACTGGAACGACAGACTGATCGGCATCAAGGGTACTCGTGGCGTAGGAAAAACGACTTTCCTCCTGCAATATGCAAAAGAAAAGTTCGGAACGGATCACTCATGTCTGTTCATCAACATGAATAACTTTTACTTCTCTAAATATACGTTAGTGGAGTTTGCCGCAGAATTCGTAAAACGAGGAGGAAAAGTTTTGTTGATAGACCAAGTGTTCAAGTATCCCGAATGGAGCCACGACCTGCGTGCTTGCTATGAAATGTTTCCTACTCTGAAGATTATATTCACCGGATCATCCGTGATGCGACTGAAAGAAGAAAATCCAGAACTGAGCGGCATTGTCAAGGTATACTACCTGAGAGGTTTCTCATTCCGCGAATACCTGAATCTGCAAAGCGGTAATTGTTTCCGTGCCTATACCTTACAAGAAATTTTGGAGAATCACGAACAGATAGCGAAAACCATCCTGCGCAACGTGAAGCCGTTGGATTATTTTCAAGACTATCTGCATCACGGTTTCTACCCATTCTTTCTGGAAAAACGTAACTTTTCGGAGAATCTGCTAAAAACCATGAATATGATGATAGAAGTAGATATACTTCTTATCAAACAAATTGAGCTGAAATATCTTTCAAAGATAAAAAAATTACTATATTTGCTAGCTGTGGACGGACCCGTTGCTCCGAACGTCAGCCAGCTGGCCACGGAGATTCAAACTTCACGTGCCACGGTGATGAATTACATTAAGTATCTGGCAGATGCGCGTCTTATCAATATGGTTTATCCCAAGGGAGAGGAATTTCCCAAGAAACCTTCCAAACTGATGATGCACAACACCAACCTGATGTACTCCATTTATCCGGTAAAGGTCGAAGAACAGGATGTTCTGGATACATTTTTCATGAATACCCTGTATAAGGACCATAAACTATATAAAGGCGATAAAGGCACTTCATTTATGGTAGACAACGGACTGCATTTCCGTATTTGCGCAGAAGGGTGCAAGTTCAAAAATAATCCAAACGTGTATTATGCCCTACACAAATTGGAATTAGGACACGGAAATATGATCCCATTATGGCTTTTCGGCTTTTTATATTAAGAGATAGAGAATAAATTTTATTACCTAATAATTAGTAATTGTATGACTAAACAAAAAAAATTCATCACTTGTGATGGTAACAAAGCAGCGGCGTATATTTCCTACGCGTTCACGGAGGTGGCGGGCATCTTCCCTATCACACCGTCATCTCCTATGGCAGAGTATGTGGATGAATGGGCTGCCAATGGAAAGAAAAACCTCTTTGGTCAGCCAGTACAGGTGGTTGAAATGCAGTCTGAAGGCGGTGCCGCCGGCACAGTTCATGGCTCTCTCCAGTCTGGAGCTCTGACCACCACTTATACTGCCTCTCAGGGCCTGTTGCTGATGATCCCCAATATGTATAAGATCGCAGGCGAGATGCTGCCGGGTGTATTCCATGTCTCCGCCCGCACCCTCTCTGTTCACGCCCTGTCCATCTTCGGCGACCATTCCGATGTGATGGGTGTCCGCAGCACAGGCTTTGCTATGCTGGCATCCTCTTCTCCACAGGAAGTCATGGATTTGGGCGCCGTGGCACACCTTACCGCCATCCACTGTCGGATGCCTTTCCTGCATTTCTTTGATGGATTCCGCACCTCTCATGAGATTCAGAAGATTGAAGCATTGGATTACGAGGAGCTGCGTCCCCTGGTTGATATGGAATCCCTGAAAGCCTTCAGGGCCCACTCCTTGAATCCGGAGCATCCCGCTACCCGCGGCACCACGGTCAACCCGGACATCTTCTTCCAGTGCCGTGAGGCCTGCAACCAGAAGGTGGATGCTATTCCCGAAGCTGTAGAGCACTACATGGCGGAGATCAGCCGTGTGACTGGGCGCCCTTATCATCTCTTTGACTATTACGGTGCTCCCGATGCCGAGCGAGTCATCATTCTCATGGGATCCGCCGCCGAAACCGCCAAAGAGACCGTGGACTATCTGATTGCCAAAGGCGAGAAGGTGGGCCTCATCAACGTCCATTTGTACCGTCCCTTCTCCGCCGAGCACTTCCTAGCCGCTGTTCCCGCTACCTGCAAGCGCCTTGCGGTGCTGGACCGCACCAAGGAGCCCGGCGCCATGGGAGAACCTCTGTACCAGGATGTCTGCGCCATCTACCAGCAACGCGGCATCCCCATGGAGATCGTGGGCGGCCGTTACGGTCTCTCTTCCAAGGACACCACTCCCGGCCAGATTCTAGCGGTGTTCGACAATCTCAAGCAGGACGCACCCAAGCACAACTTCACCATCGGCATCGTGGACGATGTGACTTACACCTCTCTGCCGCTGACGCAGGAGATTGAGACCGCTCCCGCCGGCCAGACCAGCGCCGAGTTCTGGGGCATGGGTTCCGACGGTACCGTGGGTGCCAACAAGAACTCCATCAAGATTATCGGTCATGCCACGGACCTCTACTGCCAGGCTTATTTCGTCTATGACTCCAAAAAATCCGGCGGTCTGACCCAGAGCCATCTCCGCTTTGGCAAGACCCCCATCCGCTCTCCTTACCTCATCTCCGCAGCAGACTTCGTCGCTTGCCATACCCCCTCCTATGTCCACAAATACGACATGGTGAAAAACCTCAAGGAGGGCGGTACGTTCCTGCTCAACTGCCCCTGGGATCAGGACGGTCTGGAGCAGAACCTGCCCGCCTCCATGAAGCGAGCCCTGGCACAAAAGCACGCGAAACTATACACCATCGACGCTATCCGTATCGCCCGGGAACTGGGGCTTGGCAGCCGCACCAACACCATTTTGCAGGCTGCGTTCTTCACCCTCACCGGCGTTATCCCCATTGCGCAGGCGGTCTCTGAGATGAAGGAGGCCATTTACAAGACCTATTACAAGAAGAAGGGGCAGGCCGTGGTGGACATGAACAACGCCTCCATCGACCACGGCATCAATGAGCTCCAGGAAATCCCCATCCCTGACAGCTGGCTGGATGCACAGGATGCCCCCCAGCAGAGCCCGGCTCCCGCTTTCATTCAGGATGTGGTGGCGGTGATGAACCGTCAGGAGGGCGACAGCATCCCCGTTTCCACCGTGGTGAAGTACGGAATGGAAGACGGCACTTGGCCTGCCGGTACCTCCAAGTTTGAAAAGCGCGGCGCTGCCGTGGAGGTCCCGGAGTGGGACGCCTCCAAGTGCCTCCAGTGCAACCAGTGTGCTCTGGTCTGCCCCCATGCTGCCATCCGGCCCATCCTGCTGGGCAGCGCCGAGGAATCTGCCAAGCCCGCGGGCTTCGATACCGTGGATGCCAAGGGCATGAGCGGCAAGTATACCTACCGTCTCCAGGTCTCTCCCTATGACTGCACCGGCTGCGGTAGCTGTGTCAATGTGTGCCTGGCCAAAGAAACCGCTTTGACCATGCGTCCCTTCGAAAGCCAGCTGGCTCAAGCGGATAACTGGACCTACGGCGTGGAGCAGGTGGAGATCAAGCGTGACGCCATCAGCGACAAGAACGTGAAGGCTTCCCAGTTTGCTAAGCCCTATTTCGAATTCTCCGGCGCCTGTGCAGGCTGTGGCGAGACCCCCTACATCAAGCTGGTGACGCAGCTGTTTGGCGAGCGGATGTATGTAACCAACGCTTCCGGATGCTCCTCTGCTTACGGTGGTTCTACCCCCTCCTCTCCTTACTGCACAGACTGCAAGGGCCACGGTCCCGCCTGGGCCATGAGTCTCTTTGAGGACAACGCCGAATATGCTTACGGATACCTCCTGGGTCAGGATGCTGTGAAGCGGCAGCTGGTGGAACATGTCCAGGCTCTGGCCGAGAGCGGCATCGCGGTAGATGCCTGCAATGCCTACCTGGAAAAGGGCAACGATCCGGCATTCTCCCGCGCTGTGAGCGATGATCTGCTGGCTGCCATTGAGGGCGATCCCAGCGATGCGGCAACCTTCATCCGGCAGAATAAGGAATATCTGACCAAGAAATCTGTCTGGGCCTTTGGCGGTGACGGCTGGGCCTATGACATCGGCTACGGCGGTCTAGACCATGTTCTGGCCTCCGGCAAGGACATCAATGTTCTGGTGCTGGATACCGAGGTCTACTCCAACACCGGCGGACAGTCCTCCAAGTCTACTGCGGCCGGGGCTATTGCCAAGTTCTCTGCCGGCGGCAAAGAGGTCAAGAAGAAGGATCTGGGCCTGATGGCCATGAGCTACGGCTATGTGTATGTAGCGCAGGTTGCCATGGGTGCTGATCCCAATCAGACACTGAAGGCGATCCGCGAAGCAGAGTCCTATCCCGGTCCCTCTATCGTCATCTGCTACTGCCCCTGCATCGAGCACGGCATGAAGTCCAGCATGGGCTTGAGCCAGCTGGAGGAGAAGAAGGCTGTGGAGTGCGGATACTGGCATCTCTACCGCTATGATCCTCGCCGCAAGGCGGAAGGGAAGAATCCCTTCCAACTGGATTCCAAGGAACCCACCGGTGACTTCCAGCAGTTCCTGCTGGGCGAGAACCGCTACGCCTCCCTGAAGCTGGCCTTCCCGGAGAAAGCCCAGGAACTCTATGCCAAGGCCGCCCGGGATGCCAAAGAGCGCCTGGAGAGCTATCAGCGCCTGGCAAAGGACTAATCAACAACACACAATAAAAGCAAATGGAGCCCGGCGTTCGCCGGGCTCCTGCATTGAAATCACAAGGAGGATAACGAAATGGCACTGATGACCCCGCAAGAGTACATCGACAGCCTGCGCAAGCTGAACACCCGGGTGTACATGTTCGGCGAGAATATCGAGAACTGGGTGGATCACCCCATGATCCGTCCCTCCATCAACTGCGTCGCCATGACCTACGCCCTGGCCCAGGATCCCCAGTATGCGGATCTCATGACCGTCAAGTCCAGCCTCACCGGCCACACCATCAACCGCTTCACCCACCTGCACCAGTCCACCGAGGACCTCATCAACAAGGTGAAGATGCAACGCCTGCTGGGTCAGAAGACCGCTTCCTGCTTCCAGCGCTGCGTGGGCATGGACTCCTTCAACGCGGTGTTCTCCACCACCTTCGAGGTGGACGAGAAGTACGGCACCCACTATCATGAGAACTTCAAGAAGTTCCTGACCATGGTGCAGGACAACGACCTCACCGTGGACGGCGCCATGACCGACCCCAAGGGTGACCGCTCCAAGGCTCCCCACGACCAGGCCGATCCCGATATGTACGTCCACGTTGTGGAGCGCCGTCCCGACGGCATCGTGGTCTGCGGTGCCAAGTGCCACCAGACCGGCTCCATCAACTCCCACTGGCACATCTTCATGCCCACCATCTCCATGGGTGAGGCTGATAAGGACTGGGCCGTCTCCTTCGCCTGCCCCACCGACGCCGAGGGCATGTACATGATCTATGGCCGTCAGTCCTGCGACACCCGCAAGCTGGAGGAGGACGCCTCCATCGATGTGGGCAACGCCAAGTTCGGCGGCCAGGAGGCCCTGGTGGTGCTGGACCACGTGTTCATCCCCAACGAGTACATCTTCCTCAACGGTGAGTATGAGTTCGCCGGCATGATGGTGGAGCGCTTCGCCGGCTATCACCGCCAGAGCTACGGCGGCTGCAAGGTGGGCGTGGGCGACACCCTCATCGGCGCTGCGGCCCTGGCTGCCGAGTACAACGGCGTGGAGAAGGCCAGCGCGGTGAAGGATAAGCTCATCGAGATGACCCACCTCAACGAGACCCTGTACTGCTGCGGCATCGCCTGCTCTTCTCAGGGCTTCAAGACCAAGGCCGGCAACTATCAGATCGACCTGCTGCTGGCCAACGTCTGCAAGCAGAACGTCACCCGCTTCCCCTATGAGATCGTCCGCCTGGCCGAGGACATCGCCGGCGGCCTGGTGGTGACCATGCCCTCTCAGAAGGACTTCCACTCCGACACGGTGGTGGGCCGCAACGGCGAGACCATCGGCGAGATCTGCAACAAGTTCTTCACCGCCCGGGAAGGCGTTTCCACCGAGGACCGTCAGCGCATCCTGCGCTTCATCGAGAACCTGTGCCTGGGTGCCGCCGCTGTCGGCTACCGCACCGAGTCCATGCACGGCGCCGGTTCTCCCCAGGCCCAGCGCATCATGATCGCCCGCCAGGGCAACATCCAGGGCAAGAAGCAGCTTGCCAAGGATATTGCCGGTATCAAGGACTAAGTTCTCTCCCGTTCCCCTGCAGAACACGGGACCTCCAGATACAGGAAGCCTGTACCTGGAGGTCCCTTTTCGTTGCTCACAGTTCCGCCTCACCCAAGAGCTTTTTCAAATCAATTTGATACCGTTTGATGCGGTACTGTAAATTCTGGCGGCTCATATGAAGGCTCCTAGCCGCGGCGGAGATGTTACCGCCGCTGGCCCGAAGGGCCTGGCAAATAGTATGATACTCCATATCCTGTATGACGTTGCTGAGAGAGTGCCGCAACGGCATTCCTTCAGGTCGTTTTTCGCTCTCCGACAAAATCAATTCCGGCAGATATTCAGGCGTAATAACGGACATTGTGTCCGGCAAAACGTTCATGGCGTGTTCAATGGCATGCTGAAGTTCACGGACATTTCCGGGCCAGTCGTAATTCTGGAATCGCTCCAGTGTCTCCCGACTGATATCTTTGACGTTTTTCACCAGACGCTTGTTGTACTGGATGATGAAGGTCTTGGCCAGAAGCGGAATGTCCTCTTTTCGCTCCCGCAACGGCGGGATGCTGATATTGACCACGCCCAGCCGGTAAAAGAGGTCTCGGCGTAGCTTGTTCTCTTCAATAGCCTGGTACGGCGGGATGTTGATGTTGGACAGGATCCGGACATCCGCCTGGATCTCTGCGGAGCCACCCACCCGGCGAAACGTGCCGTCCTGCAATACCCGCAGCAGCTTGGACTGGAGGTTGGGGTTCATGGAATTCAGTTCGTCAAGCAGCAGCGTGCCGGAATTAGCCTGCTCGAAAAGGCCAGCCCGGCGCTCCGCCCCGGTATAGGCTCCCCGCTCCGTGCCAAACAGCAACCCCTCTAACAGGTTTTCCGGAATCGCAGCGCAGTTGATCGCCAGAAACGGCCCGTCCGCCCGTCGGCTGGCATTATGAATGCTCTGGGCAAACAATTCTTTACCAGTCCCGGTCTCCCCGTAGATCATGACAGACGAATCTCCCTTTGCCACCCGCCGGCACTGCTCCACTGCTTTTTGCATACAAGTACTGGTATAGCAAATATCCTTAAAGCTGTATTTGGCCGGGAGGGCATTGTTCTTTTTTTGACCTACAGATTTTTCCAGCAGCTTACCCTGTAATTCAATAATCTGCCGATGGAGCTCGTCCACCATATGCCAGTCTTCCATTACCGTAAAAGCTCC
>ENA-UEQE01001116-UEQE01001116.1-human-gut-metagenome-genome-assembly--contig:-NODE-1116-length-22682-cov-3.436098_pt1 | contig 22682 bp, 19 predicted proteins | sample MGYA00242934_ERZ507935 | MGnify/ENA primary metagenome ERZ507935 (study PRJEB26167, sample SAMN06115423) | human gut metagenome | host: Homo sapiens | place: China:Anhui | collected 2015-03-30... | reverse complement strand
TTTTTTTATGATTTTGTTTTGCCCAAGAGGTGTTTCAAAACAAATTTTAGCGTAAATTTGGGTCGCGATACGTGTGCTGAACATGCGTGTGTTTTATTTTGTACAAAATTACAAACAAATATTAGATTAGCTTAAAAAATGAAAAAAATCGCTCAAATCATTCTTGCTGTAGCTATCGTGGCGCTGGTCTACGTTATCTACGACCAGATCTCGACCCCGATCAAGTTCGATGACGAGTTGAAGGCCAAGAAAGCCCAGGTCATCGACCGCATCAAGGACATCCGTACGGCACAGCGCGCATTCAAGTCGAAGTACCAGCGTTTCACGGGCAGTTTCGACACGCTGGCGAATTTCATCCTGCAGGATACGCTCGAACTCGAGCGCAAGATCGTCGACGAGGATGACTCCGTAGCCATGGCACAGCTGAAGAAGATGGGCAAAAAGAACGTCGAGAAGTTCAAGATCGCCGTGATCGACACGATCTTCTCGCCCAAGCGCCTTTCGAAACAGGATGTAGCGCAGTTGCGTTACATCCCCGGCACCGATGACAAGGCCCAGTACATTATGGAGGCAGGTATCATCACCACCGAGTCGAAGGTCGTGATCCCCGTCGTGGAGTGCCGCGCACCCTACAAGATGTTCCTCGACACGGTGGCTTACCGCCAGGAGATCATCAACCTGATCGACGACGAGGAGAACAACTTCAACCGCTACCCCGGCGTCAAGTTCGGTTCAATGGAAGCTGGTAACAATGAAGCAGGTAACTGGGAGTAACACTCCGCAAGCTACAAATAAGGTGTCCATTCAGCTTACGTTGGATGGACACTCTTTTTCGGCGCACGGCCTCGACGGGGAATTTCCGGGGGAGGAGCCCGTGGAGGCGGAGCTGCTGACGGCACGGACGATGCTCGTCCCGGAGGAGGTGCTCGGCACCGGGGACGCCGGGACGCTGCTCGCGGCAAACGGCATGGCTCCCGCCGCGGAAGAGCGCGCCGTATGCAGCCTCCCCGTGCAGGGGATCGTCGCCGTAATGGCTGCGCACCGGGAGGCGTTGCGGCAGGCGGAGGAGAAGCTGGGAGACCGCATCCTCTACACCACCCCGCTGCTCCGGGAGGTGCAGGCCGGAACACCGACCGTATGGGCATACCGCACGGCGGGGCTCCTATATATTAAGGTGTACGACGGCAGCCTCCGCTTCGCGGGGGTGATCCCCGCACCGGACACGGCGGACGTATGCTACTTCACGGAACGGCTCGAAAAGGAGTTCGCGCTCAAAAGCTGCGAACTCAGGATTTCCGGCGACGACGCCAAGGCGTGCGGCAAGCTGCTGAAAGGTTATTTCAAACGGATCGTATGCGAATAGTCAGCGGAAAATACAAGGGGCGGGCCATCAACCCGCCGCGCAACCTGCGGGCACGCCCGACGACCGATTTCGCCAAGGAAAACCTGTTCAACGTACTGGGCAACCTGGTGGATTTTGAGCAGTGCGACGTGCTCGACCTCTTTGCCGGGACGGGGTCGATAAGCTACGAGTTCGCCTCGCGCGGAGCACGGAGCGTCATATCGGTGGAGATCAACCCGGTGCATTACAACTTTATCCGGCAGACGGCGGCACAGCTCGGCATCGGCAACCTCTATCCCGTGAAGGCCAATGCGTTCCTCTACCTGAAGAGCTGCACCAAGCAGTTCGACGTGATTTTTTCGGACGCCCCCTACGACCTGGAGGGCAGCGAACAGGTGGTGAAACTGGTGCTGGAGGGCAACCTGCTGCGCCCGGAGGGGATTTTCATCTTCGAACACTCGAAAAAAATGGATTTCTCGGCCTGCGAGGAGTTCTGGCAATTAAGGAGTTACGGAAGCGTACAATTTTCTTTCTTCAAAAAGCCGTAAAAGCGTTTGCCGTTTTGAAAAATTACACTATCTTTGCACTCGCAATAAACCAAACGGTGCGTTAGTTCAGCTGGTTAGAATACGTGCCTGTCACGCACGGGGTCAGGGGTTCGAGTCCCCTACGCACCGCCAGCAAACCGGAGAGGAAATCCCCAGAGGCAAGGAACAGGAAACGAGGCAGTTTACGACTGCCTCGTTTTTCGTTTCCCCGCATCGCATGGCGGTACGGATAGGGCAAGGCAGATAAGGGTACATCGGCGAGCATAAGGGTACGCTGCCGGAACGCGAGGGCAAGCCGGCAGCCTGCCTGCCGTGCAAAACCGGAACCCGGAATGAAACTTTCGGGGAGGCTCCGACGTATTTATAAACGAGCAAATACAATTCCGCATGAAATACGATTTCGATGAAATAGTCCCGCGCCGCGGGACGAACGCGATCAAATGGGATATGGATACCGATCCCGAGGTGCTGCCCATGTGGGTGGCCGACATGGACTTCCGCACGGCACCCGCTGTCGCAGCCGCCTTGCAGCGGCGGGTGCAACACGACATTTTCGGGTATGCGATGGCTCCGAAAGCCTACTACGACGCGATTACGGGGTGGTTCCGCCGCCGCCACGGCTGGCAGATACGGCCGGAATGGGTGCTCCATACGACAGGCGTCATCCCCGCCCTGTCGGCCGTCATCAAGGCCCTGACGCAACCGGGCGACAAAGTCCTGATCCAGACGCCGGTCTACAACCATTTCTTCACCTCGATCCACAACAGCGGATGCCAGGCGGCCGAAAGCCCGCTGGTATACCGCGACAACACCTACACGATCGACTTCGGCGACCTGGAGCGTAAAGCCGCCGACCCTGCCGTGAAGCTGATGCTGCTATGCAACCCGCACAACCCTGCCGGACGGGTCTGGACGCCCGCGGAGCTGCGCCGCATCGGGGAGCTGTGCCTGCGCCACGACGTCGTGGTCGTGGCCGACGAGATACACTGCGAGCTGGTGATGCCGGGATTTAGCTATACGCCGTTCGCCTCGCTCTGCGAGGAATTCGAACGCCGTTCGGTGACCTGCACCTCGCCGAGCAAGGCATTCAACCTCGCGGGGTTGCAGGTCGCCAACATCTTCGCGGCGGATGCGGCCCTGAGGGCAAGGATCGGGCACTCGCTCCAGATCAACGAAACCGGGGAGATCGGCCCCCTGGCCATCGAAGCGCTGATCGCAGCCTACGACGAAGGTGCCGAATGGCTCGATGCGCTCAACGAATACCTGCACGGCAACTACCGCTTCCTGCGGGAGTATTTCGACCGTAACCTGCCGCAGTACCCGGTGCTGCCGCTGGAGGGGACATATCTGGTGTGGGTCGACTGCCGGGCATCGGGGCTTACGTCCGACGAGCTGGAGACGAAGCTGCTCGAAGAGGCGAAACTGCGCATAACCCCCGGGTCGATATACGGCGAGGCCGGCCGGGATTTCATCCGCCTGAACATCGCCTGCCCGCGGAAATTGCTGGCCGAGGGGCTCGACAGGTTGCGAAAGGTGCTGAAACGATAGTTTGAGAACTCCATTCCGGCATCGTGCATTCAAAAAAATACGCAACGGTGTCAAAACTTGTCATTATACCTTCCGACCTTTGCACCGACTAAACACAACTGCTATGGGACGGGCAAGAGAAAATTTCAACAGCGTCTATTTTAAGGACGAAACAGGCGTACAAATGTCGTTTGCAAACGGAAGCTATGCCAACAAGCTGCGCTTCATTTTCTGGAACCTGATGGATTCGCACGTGCTGAAATTGGAAGGGCCGGCATGCGATTTCACGATCGAGGCGTGGGCAAAACGCGCCTATCTGGTGCAGGAAGACCGCAGGACGCATGAAGTAAAACGCTATGAAATAATGAACTGCACATACCGGGAGCTATCCGGGAAAATATCGAAGAAACACTCCCCCGAAGAGACGCCGTCCTGTTAAAACAGCGTATGCTGCGTGCTGCGGAGGCTTTTTACCGGCCGCTCTTTCACCACATCGTCGTCGCAGAGATGCCCGATCATCAGCGGCGAGCGGGGATCGTGCCTGCGGCGGTTATACTCCGCCGTATCGTAATTGCCCCGGATGGCATAGCAATAGACACAGCCGTTCAGACAGCTTTCATAGGTGCCGATGTCGATGCTCTCGACGCAATTGCAGATATGGCGCTGGTTCGCATCCTTCTTCGCCGCGATCGGATAGCCCGCAATGCGTTCGACCAGCCCGCGGTCGATGCACATGCCGGCCGGGATGCCCAGGTGCCGAAGGTCGACCTTTGCGGTGCAGGTCTTCAATGCGATGGGCGTCGAGGCCGCCGTCCGGCGGAACGACACGGCCATCCGCCGGATTTCGTCCCGCTGCAGGGGCCCGATACCGAGCGCCCCGAGGACGCCGCGGATATGGCGGTAATGGTCGATGAAGCCCAGCATGCAGGTCGTCGTATGATCCCGCAGGGCATGGGCGATCCGGGCGAAGGCCTCGCAGTGGAAATCCACGTCGCAGGTCGCATTGGTGAGAATCGGGTCATAGCGCCACACCACCCTGTCGCGCCCTACCTGATCCGAGAGGCGTTTGAAGGTCTCGATCCGCCTTTCGAGCGGCGGCAGGTGCTTTTCCAGGTCGGCGCCGTAGGGATTGAGCGTATACTGGAAATAATAGTTGTAGCCCGACAACTCCCCGAGCCGCGGCAGCATCGGCGCCGGGTTCTTCGTCCAGAATACGATGCAGTCCACGACGTCGCGCCCGAGGCTGATATGGCTGAGCGTCCTCGGGTCGAAGGGATTGGGCACAAGGAGGTAACCCTCCTGCAGGCGGTTGAAGAACCACGGCGCATAGAAAGCCGGAATATCCGTCCGGCGGCTGGCACTGATGATCATATCGGTAAAACGAGTTTTCCGTCGGTTCTATTTTGTCCGGGAGTAGGTTATCCGTATCCGGGAAGCCGTCCCCAGCGGCCGGATGCGCACCGCCTTTATCCGGAAGCCGCGATCCCCGGGCGGCAGCACGCCGCACTGCGGCCTGGTCAGGCTTTCCGGCGGCCGCTGTGCAGGATGACGATCGTGACGGCTGCGACGATCAGCAGAATGCCCGCAGCGCCCTGCACCGTAAAGGGTTCGCCGAAGACCGCGACGCCGATGACCACGGCCGTAAGCGGTTCCAAGGCCCCGAAGACCGAGGTCAGCGTCGGCCCGATGCGTTTGATGGCCTGCACCAGCGTCATGTTCGACACGGCCGTGGCCGGAAGCGCCACCCCGAGGATGCAGAGCCACGCCGTGCCGTCCGTCTCGATGCGGATACCGCCCGTAACGAGGCCGCCGGCAATGAAATACAAAGCCCCCAGCCCCATCACGTAACAGGTCAGCACCGTGGAGTCGATCCCCACGGCACGGCTCTTGCGCACGCCGACGATATAACCGCCGTAAGAGACGACCGAAACGGCGGCCGAGACCATGCCCAGCGTGGTATTCCCCCGGGTGAAATCGACGTTGCCCAGCGAAAGGAGCACGGCGCCGACGATGGACATGCCGATGGCCGCAAAGACCCATTCGGTGCCGTTTTCGCGGAAGAAGCACATCATGGCCAGGGCGACGGCCAGCGGATACATGAAATGAATGGTCGACGCGACGCCGCTGGCGATATGCTGGTAGGCGATGACCAGGCTCAGCGACGTGGCGGCGCGGAAAAGGCTCAGGAAGAATACCGTCCGCAATTCCGGCCATGAGAGGCGGAAACTGCGCCCGGCGAGCAGCGCCAGGGCACCGAGAAACAGCGACGCGACACCCCAACGGTAGGACAGCACCTCGAACGAAGAGTAGCCCAGGCCGAGCAGTAACAGTGTGAAGAGCGGCGCCAGCCCGAAGGTCGACGACGACAGGGCCGCGTAGAGAATACCTTTGGCACGTTCCATAAAACCGGGATTTCAGGAGGCAAATGTAGGAAATATTGCCGGTTTACACGAAATTTTTTGCAATTTTGCAGCGACTATGGATAACAAGATGGACAACCAGGAAGAAATACGGCTCCGGCTCGTCCGCCCCGACACCTCGACCCGCACGGAACTTCCCGTGGCGACGAGCGGCGTCTCGGCGGGTTTTCCCTCGCCGGCCGACGACCACCTCGACCCGCCCCTCGACCTGAACCGGGAGCTGGTCCGCAATCCGGGTGCGACATTCTTCGCTCGGGTCGCGGGCGACAGCATGCAGGACGACGGCATCGCCGACGGCGACCTGCTGGTCGTGGACAAGTCGCTGGAGGCCTACGACGGCTGTGTCGCCGTATGTTTCCTCGACGGGGAATTCACCCTCAAACGCCTGCGGATGGGACAGGGCAAGATCGTCCTCGTGCCCGCGAACAAGCGCTACAAACCGATCGAGATCGGCCAGGAGAGCGATTTCACGGTATGGGGCGTGGTGACGTACGCCATCAAAAAGGTCTGAAGCGGCCGCCGAAACGCCGCAACTACCTCACCCCTAGCAATATCCCAGCGAGGGAGCGGCAACGCCCAGGGAGAGGGCGACGGACGACATGCAACACGAAAAAACGATGTACGGACTTTGCGACTGCAATAATTTCTTCGCCTCGTGCGAGCGGGTCTTCCGCCCCGAACTGGAAGGGCTGCCCGTGGTCGTGCTGTCGAACAACGACGGCTGCGTGATCGCGCGCTCGAACGAGGCCAAGGCGCTCGGCATCCGCATGGGACACCCCTATTTCCAGATCCGCGACCTCGAAAAACGGCATAATGTAGCCGTCTTTTCGAGTAATTTCAACCTCTACGGCGACATGTCGCGGCGCGTGATCTGGACGCTCCGCCGCATGGTTCCTGCCGCCGAGGTATACTCCATCGACGAGGCGTTCCTCGACTTGCGGGGCATCGAAACCGGACGACTGGAGGAGTTGGGACGGCACATCAGCCGCACGGTACGCCGCAATACGGGCATCCCCGTGAGCATCGGCATCGCCCCGACCAAAACGCTGGCCAAGATCGCGTCGAAACTCTGCAAGGAGTACCCCAAGTTGCAGGGCGCCTGCCTGATGTACCGTCCGCAGGACATCGAAAAGGTACTGCGCAAATTCCCGATAGAGGATGTCTGGGGCATCGGGCGCAAGCACCGGCGCATGTTGCAGGCCGCCAACGTACGTACGGCATGGGACTTCGTGCAGCGTCCCGAGGCATGGATACGCGGCCGCATGGGGGTCACGGGGCTGCGCACATGGAAAGAGCTTCAGGGCGAGGCGTGCATCGACTTCGAGAGCGCCCCGCCGGCCAAACAGCAGATCACCGTCTCGCGCAGCTTCGCGCACGAGCTGACCCAATACGAGGAGATACACACCTCGGTGGCGGCGTTCGTCTCGATGGCCGCCGAGAAACTGCGCCGCCAGCAAAGCCTCTGCGGCGAGGTGACGGTCTACATCCTCACCAACCGCCACCGCGAGGAGCTGCCCCAGTATTTCGAAAGCCAGACCGTGCGCCCCGTGGTGCCGACCGACGACACGCTGGAGCTGGTGCCGCTGGCGGCAAAGGCCCTGCAACGCATATTCCGCAAAGGCTACGGCTACAAGAAAGCCGGGATTACGCTTTCGGACATTTCGTCGCGCACGGGGCTGCAAACCGACCTGTTCGACCCCGTGGATCGTGCCAGGCACGCCCGGCTGATGGACGCCATGGACGCGACCAACCGCACCTACGGCCGCAACAGGGTCGTGGTGGCGGCACAGGGGTTCGCCCCGCTGAAGATGAACCGCCAGCACCTCTCGCAGGAATATACGACCGACTGGAAACAGATCATCACCGTAAAAGCAGACTGAAACGACCAACCATGAATAGCAAGACCTATCCCCGCACGAACGACCGGCAGACGGTCTACCTGAACACGGTCATCGGCAACCCGATGATCGAGGTCGGGGACTACACGATCTACAACGATTTCGTGAACGACCCGACGCAATTCGAAAAGAACAACGTCCTGTACCACTACCCCGTCAACGGCGACCGGCTGGTGATCGGCAAGTTCTGTTCGATAGCGTGCGGCGCCAAGTTCCTGTTCAACAGTGCCAACCACACGCTGGGATCGCTGGCCAACTATACGTTCCCGCTCTTTTTCGAGGAGTGGGGGCTGGACAGGAAGGATGTCGCCGCGGCGTGGGACAACAAAGGCGACATCGTAATCGGGAACGACGTATGGATCGGGTACGAAGCGGTCGTCATGGCCGGTGTGAGGATCGGCGACGGCGCGGTGATCGCGGCGCGGGCGGTCGTCACCAGGGATGTCCCGCCCTACACCATCGTCGGCGGCGTGCCGGCCAGGGAGATCCGCAGGCGTTTCGACGCGGACACCGTAGCCAGGTTGCAGGAACTGCGATGGTGGGACTGGCCCATCGGGAAAATCCGCGAAAATCTGCCCCATATCATGCAGGGCGAGATCGGGAAACTCACCGAAGAATAGGCTTTGCACGCGGCAACGGCCTAAAACACAGCGACCTGTCCACAGCCGGAAGGCAGCCTGTCCACGGACGGAAGGCAACCAATCCACGGCCGAAAGGCAATCTGTCCTCGGCCGGGAGCGTTTCGTCGCAGCGGATTTTCAGAACCCTTCGGCGCCGAGGCCCCGTATCGCCCCTGGCCGGGATTACGCCCGAACGGCACGACACCCCGCTGTGAGGCGGGGTGTCTTACAATCGTATCGGAATCGGAAATGCCCTTACGGAGGCGGCGGGCGCAATGCGACGGCAAGTCCGGCGCAGGCTCAAAACCGCTTGGTATAGGCGTGGCAGTACGGCTGCGTACCCTTGCGCTCGTAGTATCGCTGGTGGTAATCCTCGGCGGGCCAGAAACGGCCCGCAGGGGTGACTTGCGTCACGACGTCGTAGCCTTTGCGCCGCAACTCGGCGATGAGCCTCTCGGCCGTCGCCTGCTGGGCGGGCGAGGTGTAGAATATCTCGGAACGGTACTGGTCGCCGAGGTCGGGGCCCTGCCCGTTTGCCTGGGTCGGGTCGTGGATTTCGAAGAACAGGCGTGCCAGCGTCTCGTAGGACACCTTTGCAGGATCGAATACCACACGTACGGCTTCGGCATGTCCCGTACGGTGGCTGCATACCTCTTCATAGGTGGGATTTTCGGTCGTGCCGCCGATGTAACCCGACTCGACCTTCACAACTCCGGGCACTTTCGAAAGCATATATTCCACGCCCCAGAAACAACCTCCGGCAAAGATCGCCGTCGCGCCACGCTCCGCGGCCTGCCCTGCGGGCGGCATCCCGTCCCCCGGCCGGGCGGCCGACGTCGAGTCAGCCCCGGACGCCTGAGCGCCGGGCCTCCCGGATTGGGTTCCGGGCTGCTGCGTCTGCTTTTCGGGCTGCGAGGCAGCCCGGCCTTCGGATTCCGGGGAGGAAACCGCGGGTTTTACGGCCGTTTCGGCCCCGGCGGAAGCTTCCCCTTCGGGTTCGAACACGAGCGAGACGGAGTTGACGCAGTGGCGCGTATTTTTGGGCGTAAAGCCTTCGCCCGTAAAGACATGCCCCAGGTGTCCGCCGCAGCGGGCACAAGTGATCTCCGTCCGTCGTCCGTCGGCATCCGTCGTGCGCCTCACGGCACCGGGGATTTCGTCGTCGAAACTCGGCCAGCCGCACCCGGCATCGAACTTGTCCTGCGAACGGTACAGCGGCGCACCGCACTGGCGGCAACGGTAAACCCCCTCTCCGCGATGCTTGTAATAACGGCCCGAAAAAGGCGCTTCGGTACCCTTGTCGACGATCACACGTCTTTCTTCCGGTGTCAACGGCTTCATATCCTGTGCTTTTACGGCCCCGGCAAGCGCCAGGCCAATGATCAGAACCAACAATCTCATACGGCTCTCCCGTCAAATATTACGCCACGACCTCCTCGCCGCGCAGGAATATGCGGCTGATGAGCGGCGTGGTATAGGCATAGGGCATGAACGCCACCGAAGGCATCGGCACCGTGAGGAAGAAATTGGCGACCTTGCCGACCGTGACGGAGCCGTAGTCACGGCTAAGCCCCATGGCGTAGGCCCCGTTGAGCGTCGCGGCATTGATGGCCTCGGCAGGGGTCATCCGCATACGGATGCATGCCAGCGACACGACCATGCGCATGTTGCCCGAGGGCGACGAACCGGGATTGTAGTCCGAAGCCAGCGCCACGCCCAGCCCGGCATTTATCATTTCGCGGGCCGGCGGATAGCTCATCCCGAGGAAGAATGCCGCGCCGGGCAGCATCGTCGGCGAGGTCACCGTACCGTGCAGGGCTCCGATCTCGGCAGCCCCCATGCGTTCGAGGTGGTCGACCGACAGGGCATCGTACTCCACGCCCACCTGCACACCGCCCGAGACGGCGAGTTCGTTGGCGTGGATCTTGGCGCGCATGCCCAGCTTGCGCCCGGCCTTCATGATGCGTGCCGTCTGCTCCACGGTGAAGAACCCTTCGTCGCAGAACACGTCGACGAAATCGGCCAGTCCTTCGGCCGCCACCGCAGGCAGCATTTCGTTGCAGACCAGATCGACATACTCCTCCTGCCGTCCGACGTAGGCGCGCGGCACGGCATGCGCCCCGAGGAACGTGGCGCGCACGGCCAGCGGCGCCGTCTCGCGGATGCGCCGGATGACGCGCAGCATCTTCAGCTCGTCGGCCGTAGTCAGCCCGTAGCCGCTCTTGATCTCCACGGCACCCGTCCCCATGGCGGCGATCTCGCGGATACGCCCCATCGCCTGGCGGTAGAGCTCCTCTTCGGAGGTGCGGTGCAGCAGGTCGGCGGAATTGAGGATGCCCCCGCCGCGGCGGGCGATCTGCTCGTAGGTCAGGCCGTTGATCTTGTCGAGGAACTCCTGTTCGCGGCTCCCGGCATAGACCAGGTGCGTATGCGAATCGCAGAACGACGGGAAAAGCATCCCGCCCCCGGCGTCGACCACCTCGTCCGCGGCCATCTCGCCCAGCGAATTCATGCTCCCGAAGGCTGCGATACGCCCGTTGTCGGAGAGCAGCCAGGCATCGTCGAACGTCTCCAGCCGATCCATCTCCCCGCCGCACAGGCGGAGGCGGCCGGCGGTCTCGATCCCGACGATCGTACCGATGTTCTTTACCAGCAGCCTCATAGTGTCCGGAGGAATTGGATGGAGGATTCGATATGGGGGTACATCACCGAGTCGTTGTCGATGAACGGCACCCGCTTGCGGTACTCGGCGACCATATGTTCGATCGTCGCGGAGGAACGCGCCGGACGGCGGAAGTCGAGCGCCTGCGCGGCATTGAACAGCTCGATGGCCAACACCCGCTCGGTGTTGAGCACCACGCGGTAGAGTTTGGTGGCGGCGTTGGAGCCCATGCTCACATGGTCTTCCTGCCCCTGCGACGAGGGGATCGAGTCGACCGAGGCGGGCATGCACAGCCCTTTGGACTGGCTGACGATCGACGCCGCGGTGTATTGCGGGATCATGAAACCGCTGTTCAGCCCCGGGTTGGCGACAAGAAACTTCGGAAGTTCCCGGGCGCCCGAAATCAGTTTATAGGTGCGCCGCTCGGAGATGTTGCCCAGCTCGGCGAGGGCTATGGCGAGGAAATCCATCGCCAGCGCGATGGGCTGGCCGTGGAAATTCCCCGCCGAGACGACCATGTCCTCGTCGGGGAAGACCGTCGGGTTGTCGGTGGTGCTGTTGATCTCGGTCGTCAGCACGCTCTCGACATAGTCGATGGTGTCCTTCGAAGCCCCGTGCACCTGGGGGATGCAGCGGAACGAATAGGGATCCTGTACGTGTTTCTTGGGGCGTGCGGCCAGCTGGCTGCCTTCCAACAGGCGCCGGATGTTGCGTGCCGTGGCGAGCTGCCCGCGGTGGGCGCGGATCAGGTGCACCTCGTCGCAGAAAGGCTCGATGCGCCCGTCGAAAGCGTCGAGCGACAGCGCCCCGATGCGGTCGGCCCACTCGCTCAGGCGGCGGGACTGGATCAAAGACCAGACGCCGTAGGCGCTCATGAACTGCGTACCGTTGAGCAGCGCCAGCCCCTCCTTGGACTGGAGCTCGATCGGCTGCCACCCCAGCTCCGCCAGCACGCCGGCAGCCGGGCGCACAGCCCCCTTGTATTCCACTTCGCCCAGCCCCAGCAGCGGCAGGCTCATGTGGGCCAGCGGCGCCAGGTCGCCCGAAGCGCCCAGCGAACCCTGCTGGTAGACCACGGGCAGGACGTCGTTGTTGAAAAAGTCGATCAGCCGCTCCACGGTCGCAAGCTGCACGCCCGAATGGCCGTAGGATAGCGACTGGATCTTGAGCAGCAGGATCAGCTTCACGACCTCGGAAGGCACTCGCTCGCCGGTACCGCAGGCGTGCGACATCACGAGGTTCTTCTGCAACTGCGCCAGCTCGTCGTAGCCCACCGAAATGTCGCACAGCGAACCGAATCCGGTGGTGATGCCGTAGACCGGCCGCTCGGGGTTTTCCATCTTGCGGTCGAGGTATTCGCGGCAGCGGACGATGCGAGTCCGGGCATCGTCGCTCAGTGCCAGGGGAAGGTGCCGTTCGAGGATTTCACGGATGCGGGCAAGGGAAAGGTGCTCCGCGGAGATATGGTGATGTTCCATGTGAAGTGATAGGGATTTATTCGTTTTCTTTCAATATATTACGTATCAATTCCTCATCGGCGACATTGGGCAGCGTGACCTGCAGGCCGGGGGTGCGTTCCATCTCGCGGCGGATGGCCGACATGGCACCCTCGTTACGCGCCCAGCTGCGGCGGGCGATGCCGTTGTTGACATCCCACAGCAGCATCTCCCGGATGTGGCGGTCGGCATCTTCCGAGCCGTCGACCACCATGCCGAAGCCGCCGTTGATGACCTCGCCCCAGCCTACGCCGCCGCCATTGTGGATCGACACCCACGTGGCGCCGCGGAACGAGTCGCCGATGACGTTCTGCACGGCCATGTCGGCCGTGAGGTTCGAGCCGTCGTAGATGTTCGACGTCTCGCGGTAGGGCGAGTCGGTGCCCGACACGTCGTGGTGGTCGCGGCCCAGCACGACGGGAGCCGAGAGGCGCCCGTCGGCAACGGCCCGGTTGAAGGCCTGTGCGATCCGGGTGCGCCCCTCGCTGTCGGCATAGAGGATGCGCGCCTGCGAACCGACGACCAGCCGGTTGCGGCCGGCCTCGCGGATCCAGTGGATGTTGTCGTCGAGCTGCCCGGCGATCTCGGCAGGCGCCGTGGCGCGGATCTCCTCCAATACTTCGGCGGCGAGGCGGTCGGTAAGCTCGAGGTCTTCGGGGCTGCCCGAAGTGCAGACCCAGCGGAACGGCCCGAAGCCGTAGTCGAAGAACATCGGCCCCATGATGTCCTGCACATAGGAGGGATAACGGAAACGGCCGCCCTCGCCCATCACGGCAGCCCCGGCGCGCGAGGCTTCCAGCAGGAAGGCGTTGCCATAGTCGAAGAAATACATCCCCCGCGCGGTGAGTTTGTTGATGGCGTCGACCTGGCGGCGCAGCGACTCCTGCACGCACTCGCGGAAGCGGGCGGGCTCCTCGGCCATCATCTTGTTCGAAGCCTCGTAGCTTACGTCCACGGGGTAGTAGCCGCCCGCCCAGGGGTTGTGGAGCGAGGTCTGGTCGGAACCCAGGTCTACGGGGATCTCTTCGGCCGCCAGACGCTCCCAAAGGTCGACGACGTTGCCCACATAGGCCATCGAGACCACTTCGCGGGCACGGCAGGCCTCGCGGATACGGGGAACCAGGGCGTCGAGCGAATCGTACATCTCGTCGACCCATCCCTGCTCGTGGCGTTTCTGCGCCGCCTTGGGGTTGATTTCGGCGATGACGCTCACCACGCCCGAGATATTGCCCGCCTTGGGCTGCGCCCCGGACATGCCGCCCAGCCCCGAGGAGACGAAAAGCATCCCCCGGGCATCATTGCGGCCGCCGGAGAAACGCTTGCGCGCGGCGTTCATCACCGTGATGGTGGTGCCGTGGACGATCCCCTGCGGGCCGATATACATATAGGAGCCGGCGGTCATCTGCCCGTACTGCGACACCCCGAGGGCGTTCATGCGCTCCCAGTCGTCGGGCTTCGAATAGTTGGGAATCACCATGCCGTTGGTCACCACGACGCGCGGGGCATCGGGATGCGACGGAAACAACCCCAGCGGGTGCCCCGAGTACATCACCAGCGTCTGGCTGTCGGTCATCTCCGACAGGTACTTCATCGTCAGGCGGTACTGCGCCCAGTTCTGGAACACGGCGCCGTTGCCGCCGTAGGTGATCAGCTCGTGGGGATGCTGCGCCACAGCCTTGTCCAGGTTGTTCTGGATCATCAGCATCACAGCCGCGGCCTGGCGGCAGCGGCAGGGATATTCGTCGATCGGCCGCGCATACATCTCGTAGTCGGGGCGCAGGCGGTACATGTAGATGCGCCCGTATTTGCGCAGCTCCTCGGCAAACTCCCTGGCCAGCGTGGCGTGGTGCTTCGCGGGGAAATAACGCAGTGCGTTCCGGATCGCCAGCACCTCCTCCTCGGGCGTGAGTATCCCCTTGCGCTTGGGCGCGTGGTTGATCTGTTTGTCATAGGGTTTAGCGGCGGGCAGCCGGTCGGGAATGCCCGCGCGGATGTCATTCTGGAACTCTTGCAGTGTCATATCGCTCAGATTTTACTTGCTACTATCTCCAACACCTCGCGCTCGGCCCGTTCGGCCTCGGCCGCAAGGCGGTCGGCTTCGGCCACGAGCGCATCGGCCGCGGCACGGTCTTTCAGCCCGGCGGCATTGATCCGGACATTGAGGCCTGCGCCCAGCACGGCGCTGCGGGCGGCCAGCGCCCCGACGCCCGCGTCGGACACCGAGTTGGGGTTGCCGACGGCTGCCATGGCACGCACGATTTCGAAAACCCCGAAGGCCGTCTTCATCGTCCGCAGGGGCACCTGCGTCGCATAGAGCGTCGCCTCCTGCAGGGCCGCGCTGCGGGCGGCCTTCTCCTCGTCGGTCGACTTGGGCATGGCGAAGACGGCCATGATGCGGTTGAACGCCGCCGTGTCCTCGTCCACGAGGTGCAGCAACTCCCCGAGCAACGCCTGTCCCCGGTCGGCCCAATCGGAAAACTCCTCCCAGCGGTCGTCCCACCCCGCCTTATGCGACGAGAGGTTGGCGACCATCGTGCCGAGGGCTGCGCCCAGCGCTCCCATGTAGGCCGCGATCGAGCCGCCGCCCGGTGCCGGGGATTCGCTCGCGGTCTCTTCGGCAAACCCCTTGCAGGTCATGTCGATAAGCCGTTTTTGCTTATCCTCCGCTTCAAGCAGATATTCGATTACTTTCTCGGCGGGGTCGAAAGGTTTGAGGTCATCCAACCCCATCGACCTGACGGCGATGCGGACGATCTCCTGCTCGGCGATACCCGTCGAACGGCGTTGTTTGCGCAGGAAATATTTCCCGGCCTCGATGAGCGCACGTTTGGGGACGAGCCCGACGATTTCGGTGCCCGTGACGCGCACGCCGCGGGCGTCGGCCTTGCGGCACACCTCGTCGAAGGCCACGTGGAGCGGCGTGGTGGCAATGTCGGTGATGTTCATTGACACCTGTGCGATGCCGTATTCCTCGATGAACCAACCGATAGCCTTCGTGGCCGGAAGTGTGCCGGGCTGCATGACGGGATTGCCGGCGGCATCCTTTACGACCTTGCCCGTGATGGGATTGCCCTCGCGCACGGGGCGCCCCTTCTCGCGCACATCGAACGCAATGGCGTTGGCGCGACGCGTGGAGGTGGTATTGAGGTTGAAATTCACGGCGATCAGGAAATCGCGCGCACCGACGGTCGTGGCACCCGTGCGGGCTACCCCGTCGTCGAACGGCCGCGCCCCGAAATCGGGGGCCGTCTCCTTGTGCGCCAGTTTCTCGGGCAACGCCTCGTACTCCCCGGCACGGCAGACCGCAAGGTTGCGCCGCTCGGGGATGAAGGCCGCGGCCTCGTAGCAATAGGTCGGGACATGCAGTTCAGCGGCGATACGTTCGGCCAGTTTGCGGGCCAGCTCGGCGCACTCGGCGAGTGTGATGCCGCAAATCGGGATCAGCGGCAACACGTCGGTAGCCCCCATGCGCGGGTGCGCACCCTTGTGACGGCGCATGTCGATCAGCTCGGCAGCCCTCTTCACCCCCGCAAAGGCGGCTTCGACGACCGCTTCGGGCGAGCCGACAAACGTGACGACAGTCCGGTTGGTCGCCTCTCCGGGATCCACGTCCAGCAGCTTGACGCCCCCGGAGGATTCGATGGCCGATGTGATCTGGCGGATTATTGCCTTGTCGCGCCCCTCGCTGAAATTAGGGACGCACTCCACGATACGCTTTTCCATAGGTAATGAGGTTAGATTTATACTTTCAAAGATAAAGAAAATCCGGGAGAAATACGAAAAAATCGTAACGAAAAAAGCCACTCCGGATTCTGAAACAGCAGTTTCCGGGTTTTTTCCGCAGGAGAGGCGGGCACGGAGCCGGAAATTCCCGCAGGGAGAAAAAGCGAGCGGCGGGTCACGCGGTGCAGGAAAACGGGGGGGGGCGAAAGGAGGGGAAGATTTCGGAAAGAACAGGGAAATCGGAAAGATTAGAAAAATCGGGAGGGACGGGAAGCCCCCCTCGAAGATGGTGCGCTATCCTGCACCCCGTTTCCCCGGCTGTCCACCCTGCAGGGAGAAGAGAAAGCCCCGCCCCGAAAAAACCGCTGGCGCAGGGAGCGGGCCAGAATAACCTCCCCAAAACCGCTGCCCGTCCAGCGAGAAGCCCGAAGAAACGCTGCGCACGGCTGGCGGCCAACCGGCAAAAAAAAGCCCGCCGCGCGAGGCGACGGGCCGGAATGCAGCCGGAAGGGAGCGTATCAGCGGCCGATGGTCAGCGCCACGCCCGCCGTGCCCCACGCCCCGGGCAGCGGGATGCCGCCCAGGTCGCAGTAGCGGGAATCGGTGATGTTCGTCGCATCGACATAAAGCCAGCAGATGCCTTTCTCCCACTGGAGGCGGCCGTCGAGCAGAAAATAAGGCTCGTAATCGCGCACCTCGGAGAGGGACGGATCGCCCGGCACGGGATAGTGCGTGTAGCTGCCGTTGCGGTCGTAGACCGACGCCGTGAGTGCCAGCGACATGCGGCGCAGGAAATGCACCTCGACGGCCAGCGCCGCCTTGTGGCGCATGTAATCCATCGCCCCCTTGGCGATGATGTCGCTGTTGCGGTCGGTGGTAATATAACCGTAGGAAAGCGTCACGCGGCGCAGAAAGCCGTCGGCGACCGTATAACCGCCCGAAAGCTCGATGCCGTAGGTGTCGAGGCGGCTGGTCTGCTCGGAGTGCCACTTGTCGCCCATATCCTCACGCCACACCCAGTCGATGATGTCGCGGCCGGCTCGGTAGTAGGTCTGCAGCGACAACCTCCAGCTGTTCTTCATATAACCGGCATCAAACAGATAAGTGACAGCCCTTTCCGGCGTCAGGTCAAGGTTGTTGATCTGTGCCGGGGAAGTATAGTAAAGGTCGGTGAAGGTCGGCAGGCGCATCGACTGGAACGCCCCAATGCCGAGGTGCAGCCCCGGGGCGGGCGTATAGCCGCCCGAGAGGCTCCACAGCGCCGAAGTGCCGTAGGGCGTGAGGCTGATGCCCGCAGAAGCCGCGAGGTCGAACCGCCGCCACTGTTTGGCATGGCGCAGCCAGAGGTTGCCCGTACTGCGCGCCTTGGCGTGCGTGTAGCGGCCGTGCGGCCGGGAGAGCGCCTCGCCGAGATTGGTGCTGTAAATGTGGTTGAAGGCATAATCGCCGCCGAGCGAGGTCGTACCCGCCCGCCAGTCGTAATCGGCCCACAGCCGGGCACCGACGTTGTCGGTATTGTGGCGGTTCATCGCCGTGCCGCGCGTCCAGTCGTAACGGTCGAAATTCTTGCGGTAGCTCGCCGAAGCGCCGAACGAGAAGCGCCCGGCCTGTTTCAACCAGCGCAGCGACGCCAATGCCGTGGAGGTCGCCTCCCACTGGTCGGGGTTATAGGCCGCATAGAAGCCGTTGGAACCGAACGTGCGGTTCTGGTAACCGGCCTGCAGGTCGAAGAACCCGGCGCGTGGAGCCTCGTAGGTCGCACGCACGAAAGCGTTGTAATTGGCGAAGTCGGTATTGTGGCGGTAGCCGTCGCTGCGACGGTAGGAACCGGCGGCGAGCAGCGAGAAACGGCCCGAAGTCACGGCGCCCGAAAGGTTCGCATAGGCGTAGCCGTGCTGGCCGCCGGCGCCCTCGAAACGCAGGTAGGTGGGTTTCAGGGGCGCCGTGCGGATATTCACCGCCCCGGCAAAGGCCCCGACGCCCGGCACGCCGTCCAACAGGTCGACGGCCGAAATGCAGTCGATGTCGACGGGCAGCGAATGGGACTGGTGCCCGGTGCGGGCATCGGTGAAGTCGATGCCATTGAGAAGTACCATGGTCTGGTCGAAAGAGCCCCCACGGATGAAGATGTCGGCCTGCATGCCCTTGCCCCCGCGTTCGCGGATATCGACCGAAGGTGCGAGGCGCAGGGCGGACTCCAGGGTCTGGACGGGCGCTGCGGCCTGTGCTTTCCGGTCGAAAAGCGGGGTTTGCGACTGTACGTTGCGCGTCGGGGCGGACTGGCTGCCCGAAATGCCGACCTCGTCGATCCTCAGCGTTTTGAGGACGGCGGCCGTATCGGCATCGTGCGCAGACGCATGTTGCGTCGCGAGCAAGAGGATCGACATCGTCACGGCGAGGACTCCGATGGTTACATGGCGGTGCAGGCTCGCAAAGGCTGCCCAGCCCTTGCGGCTCCAACGCCTGAAGCAGGGAGTCTGCTTGGTTCGGATGTTTTTCATCTTGAATTTGTTGGGTTAATAATAAAAAAAAATCGGAGCTCCCGGTGAGAGGCCCGGCTGCGCGCCGCCCTCCGGAAACCGCTGCAAAGATAATAGTTTCCGGCAGTATTCCGGCCTTTGCGGCCGCTTTCTTTCCCGGCACCCGAAAATGCACCGGCACATGCGGCAGGCGCCGTGAAACGGGCGAGGCAGCGGACGGGAAACGGGGCCAAAGTACGGAGCTGCCGCCCCCTTGCCGCGGGGCGGCATCCGGGACGCGACGGCCCGAAAAAAAGATCCGGCCGGAGCCGGATCGTATCGGGGATCAGTTGAAGAGCGCCTCGACTTTGGCGACCACGTCGTCCGTGTCGGGTTCGAGCGGGAATACATGGCTGGGCCTGAGGTACCAGAGCTCCTTGCCCTCCTTGAAATGCTCCTCGCCGCCGCCCGTGACGTTAAGCATGACGGTGGCATCCTTTTCGACCTTGCCCGCGGCGACGGCGTTGATGAGCGAAGCCAGTGCTACGCCCGCCGCAGAGTAGATGTCCACGCCCTCCAGTTCGTGGAAAAGCTTGCGCGCCTTGCGCGCCATGGCGTTCGTCGAGACGAAGAACTCTCCGCCCGTGGCTTTCAGCGCATCGTAAAGCCCGCCGGTGATGCCGTAGGGCGGGCGGCGGTTGGAGAGCACCTTGGCGTCGATGATCTCCGCGTCGCGGCGCGCCTTGTCGTCCTCGTAGGGCAGCATCTTGCGCGAATCGGCCTGCCATGCGTCGTACATCGGCACGAACGGCGCATTCTGCGACACCATGAGTTTCATGGTATTCGTCCCGAAGCGGCCGTCCCCGATCAGGCGCATGTTGGCCTCCCAGGCGGCAATGGCGCCCGTACCGCTGCCCACGGCCTGGAAATAGTAGTCGGGAATGCGGCCGATGGTCGTCACGGCCGAAAGTACCGTCGTGGCCATGCCGTCGCGGCGGGCGATGTTCTTCGCGCCGCCTTCGGCATAGAACCCGGGGCCCTTGAGGGCGAGGTCGCTCAGGTGGATGGCGTCGAAATAGTCGCCGCCCGCCGCACACGAGATGAGTTTCACGCAGGGGTCGAGCGGATGCTCGAAAGACAGCGCCCCGAGATTGTCGGCGGGCACCGTCGGGAGCCGCTAGACATTGTTGGCGCAACACACCTTGGCGAAGGCACGGGCCGTATTGCCCGCCGAGGCGACCACAAGGACGCGATCCTCGTGTTCGGCGGCACGCCCGCAGACCGAATAGGCTTCGGTCTCCTTGAACGAACAGGTAGACATCGTGGCACCGATGGCCGGATAGTAGCCGTTGAACGTGATCCAGAGGTTTTCCAGCCCGAGGTGGGCGGCAAGCCCCTTGCTTTTGTAGGTGACGGGCGCCGAGGAGCCCTTGAGGATACGCCGCACGGGCATCCAGTCGCAGAACCGGTAAAGACCGTATTCGGCGGGTTTCACTTCGAGCTGCCTGCGGGCATATTTCGCGCGGATGAGCGAGGGCGTCTTGCACTGCGGATCGGAGAGCATCCAGCCCGTGTCCTCGAACTCACGCCCCGTAGCGACACATTCGAGCGTGTAGGAGGTAGGTGTAAAATCTTTCATTTATATGCGTTTGTGTAATTTACGACATGCGGTTGCGGAAATCCTCGTAGCCGAATTCGCGGATGACGTCCGTGCGCCCGTCGCGGCGGGCGATGACGATCGAGGGGTGCGCCACGCCGTTGAACATCGTGGTCTTGACCATCGTATAGTGGATCATATCTTCGAAGACGATGCGCTCGCCGACTTTCAGTTCGTGGTCGAAGGCCCAGTCGCCGCAGTAGTCGCCCGCAAGGCAGCTCGTGCCGCCCATGCGCCAGCGTTTCTCCCCTTCGGCGGGTTCGTGCGCCCCGACGATGGCCGGTTTATAGGGCATTTCGAGACAGTCGGGCATATGGCAGGCGAACGACACGTCGAGCATCGCCGTATGCACGCCGGCATTTTCGACGATGTCCTCGACCGTCGAGACGAGGCAGCCCGTCCTCCAGGTGAAGGCGCTGCCCGGTTCGAGGATCAGCCGCAGGCGGGGATGGCGGGACTTGAAATCGCGCAGCAGGGCGATCAGCTCGTCGCAGTCGTATTCGGCGTGGGTCATCAGGTGCCCGCCGCCCATGTTGAGCCACCCGATCCGGTCGAGATATTGCCCGAAATGCTTTTCGACGGCTTCCAGCGCCAGCTTCAGGTGGTGCGGGCGCGACTCGCACAACACGTGGAAGTGCAGCCCGTCGATCCCGGCGGGAAGATCGTTCAGTTCATCGGCCGTAACGCCGAGGCGCGAGCCGGGGACACAAGGGTTATAAAGGTCGGTCTCCACGGGCGAATACTGCGGGTTGATGCGCAGGCCGCACGAAATGCCGCGCAACAGCGCCATCGGCCCGAAACGCCCGAACTGCGCGACCGAGTTGAAGGTGATATGGTCGCTGCAACGGAGTATCTCGTCGATATTGCGGTCGGTATAGACGGGAGCGTAGGTGTGCGCAGGCTTGCCGTACTCCTCGAATACAAGCCTCGCCTCGGCGGCGGAACTCGCCGTGGCACCGTCGGAATGGCGTGCCAGCTCGGGGAAAATGCTCCACATGGCGCAGGCCTTCAGGGCTACGATAATTTCGGCGCCCGACTCGCGGCGCACGCGGTCGATCACGGCCAGATTGCGATCCAGCAACGTCTCGTCGAGGACGTAGCACGGAGAAGGCAGCTTCAAGAAGTCAATCATCGAAATGTTTTCAATTGGATTCGATCCCTCGTCCCCTCCGCCCGGAAACGGTGCTGCCCGGCACGGCGGAGACGCTCAAAACGATGCAAAAATAGCAAATTACCGGCTAAACCATGACGCCCCGCGGGGGAATTTCGGCGAAATAGGTATTTATACTTACCGTCTTGCGGCCTGCGGCTGAAAGACACGGCAGAAGTACAGGCGGGAAACGCGGCGGACGGGGCCAAGAAACGGCCGGCGCAATGGCGACCGGAAGGCGCGCGAACGGCAAAACGACACACAGGACAGACATGCGCGGCGGACGGCAAGACATTGGCGTAGACCGTGAAAAGAGGAGACGGAGGCGGAAATGCAGGGCAAAAAAAGGCGGCGGCAGGAAATCTGCCGCCGCAAGGGACACTGCCCCACCCTGTTTATTGGGCGATGCAAATGCTCACACGGTTCTGTTCGACCCCGGGGAAAGGCTGGACGGTGTCGCCCCTGCCCTCGGCAGAGATGCGGTCGGCAGCGATGCCGGGCTGTTCCAATGCCGCTGCAACGCCCGCGGCACGCTGCCGCGAGAGTTTCAGGTTGAGGGCGTGCGAACCCGTAGCGGCATCGGCATAGCCGACGATCTCGATCCGGGCGGAAGGATTGGCCTTCAGGTACTCGGCAAGCGCTGCGACCTTCGCCTGTTCGGAGGTGCGGATCTGCGCCGAACCGATACGGAAGAAGATATTTTCACGCAGTGCAGCCGGCTTCTCGGCGGCCTTCGTCGCCGGAGCCTGCACGGGAGCGGGCTCCTGCACGGCAGGTTCCTCCTTTTGGGCGGGCTCGGTAGTCCGGGCGGGGGTTACGGGCGCGGTGGCGACTGCCGGGCGCGATTTCTTATAGTTCTTGCCGAAGCGGAAGGTGAACCCGGCCAGCGCATTGAACTGCCAGTCGAGGTTCCCGGCCTTCTTCGAGTTGTATTTGTCGGAAAGCATGTTGGTATTCAGCTCCACGCCGAACGACACGCAGTCCGAAAAGCGGAAATCGACGCCCAGCCCCAGGCGTCCGGCCACGAAGACCTTGCTGCCCGACCACACGTTCTGGAGCGCATAGCCCTGGTTGTCGAGGGCGTTGGCCTCGCCGTTGTCGAACGCCCCGTTCACACCGACACCCGCGAACAGGTAGGGATTGACCGTGCGGCGGTAGTTGAACTTGCCGAACAGGTTGG
>ENA-UEQE01001094-UEQE01001094.1-human-gut-metagenome-genome-assembly--contig:-NODE-1094-length-22931-cov-4.202897_pt1 | contig 22931 bp, 15 predicted proteins | sample MGYA00242934_ERZ507935 | MGnify/ENA primary metagenome ERZ507935 (study PRJEB26167, sample SAMN06115423) | human gut metagenome | host: Homo sapiens | place: China:Anhui | collected 2015-03-30... | reverse complement strand
TTGCTGTTCAGGATGCTCTTTCAGCGATGCGGTTCGAATTATTCCCGGGTATGCCGGAAGAGGAGTTCCTCCGCTTAACCGGAGGCGGGAGGGTTCCTTCTTCCGTGAATGTTTTCCTGTTGAAACGCGGCGACGGAAAAATCATTCTGGTGGACGCAGGGAACGGAGGAAAACGGGGCGGGATGCTCCGTAAACTTGAACAGAGCGGCGTTTTTCCGGAGAGCGTCGATTTCATTTTGCTCACCCATATGCACGGCGACCACATCGGAGGATTGCTTGGGAAACATGGCGAAGCCGTTTTTTCCAGAGCCCTCGTCTATGTTTCCATGCCGGAATGGGAATTTTGGCAAAATGGTACGGCCGGACCACAGGGAAAACAGGACCGGAAGGTGTTGCATGCTTACGGCAGCCGGGTGAGAACATTCCGGTTTGGAGAAGAAGTTCTGCCCGGCATCAAGGCTCTTGACGCTTCCGGGCATACACCCGGGCATACCGTTTTTGAGACTGATTCCCTGCTGATTGTCGGAGATTTGCTTCATGCTGCCGCGCTCCAGATTCCGCGTCCGGAGGTTTGCACGATTTATGAATCCGTCCGGAGCGGTTCAGGTCCGGCGGCGCTTTTATGAGTTTGCGGCTTCTTCCCCGAAGCCGGTCGCCGGAATGCACCTGCCGTATCCCGGAATCGGCCGGATAGGAAGGAGTGCGGCGGGATATGTCTATCTGCCCGGAAAATGAGAAAGGATAAAAAAGACACGGTACAATGACGCAAGCAGAAACAGCATGCCCGGATGTCTGGGGAAGCCATTTCCTTGAATACCGGGGAAGGCTTCTTGCCCTGGCCCGGAGGAATTTGAATCCGGTTCTTGCCCGGCGCGTTTCGGCGGAAGATGTGGTTCAGGAGGCTCTGCTGGCAGCCTGCGGGAAAATGGCTTTTTTTGAAAACAATCCGGAGATTCCTGTCTATTTCAAACTGCGGATGATTCTGTTCCAGACCCTTACGGCTATGGAAAGGAAGCATCTGCAATGCCTCAAGAGAGACGCCTGCAGGGAAGTGAATGTGACGGATGACAGCGTGGGGTCCGCTGCCCGGTTGGATTGGAACCGGTTTGCAGATACTGTGACCGGGCCTCTTACCCGTGCCGTCAGGGCGGATCGTTATACATTGCTCCGGAAAGCGGTCGAGGCGCTGCCCGAAAACGATCGGCAGATTCTTGAACTCCGCCATTTTGACGACATGTCCAATGCGGATTGTGCCGAAGTCCTGCATATTGGGCCGAAAGCCGCAAGCATCCGCTATGTGCGGGCGCTGCAGCGGCTTCGGAAGCAGCTGATGGAGTTAACCGAGTTTCAGCCATGAAGGGGAAGATTTCTCTGGAAGATCTGGTTGAACAATTCCTGGATCAGTGCCGTTCCGGCAATGTTCCCGATATTCAGGATTTTGCCGGGGCGCATCCGGAGTTTGCTTCCGAGTTGCTGGCTCTTCTTCCGCTTGTGATGGAGATGGAAGATTGGAGCGTTGAAAAAAAACAGGGAATTATGCCTCCGGTTCACGATTTTCCCGATTTGGAGGGGGACGATTACCGGCTGATTCGGAGACTAGGCAGCGGCGGTATGGGGGTGGTATTTGAAGCGCTGCAATTGTCCCTCAACCGGAAAGTGGCCCTCAAGCTGTTGTCTCCGTTGCTGCTGCAGGATGCCGCCCAACGCAGCCTGTTTGAGCATGAGGCGCATGTGATTGCCAGGCTTCATCATCCCAATATTGTCAGAATTTTCAGTGCCGCGTGCCGTCCGGGATGTTGTTATTATGCGATGGAGTTGATAGAAGGCAAGAGTCTGGACGGATGTGAATTCAGTAATCCGTATGAGATAGCCCACATTGGCCTCCAGGCCGCCAGGGCGATTGCGTACGCCCACCGCTGCGGCATTCTACACCGCGATATCAAACCGGCGAACCTGTTGCTGGATGAAGCGGGGGAAGTACACGTCAGCGATTTTGGACTTGCTTTTCTGCTTCAGGGGAGAAATGAAGTTATTGAGAAGGAAGGAGCTCAGAGCGGAACGCTGCGGTATATGTCCCCGGAGCGGCTGGTGCATGGAGTCAATACCTTTTCCAGCGATCAGTATGCGTTTGGGGTGACGCTTTATGAGCTTGTTGCAAAATCCCCGCCGTTTCCGGGGCTAGCTCCTGAAGAATTGATGGAACGGATTTGCAGGGAACCGGTTCCGCCGTTGAAGTGCAGCGAACCCGACTTGGCCGCGATTATTAACAAGTGCGTCAGTTTCCGCCCGGAGTCGCGCTATCGAAGCATGGACGAACTTTCTGAAGATTTGCTGCATTTTTTGAATCATGAACCGGTCGGGGCCTCCTCCCCGTCTCCGGCTAGGCGGTTGCAGCTGTGGATGAAACGTAAACCGGCTGTTGCCGTATTGTCTTTGGCTGCGGCCCTGTGTGCGGCCGCTTTCGTTGTCGCGTTGGGCGCCGGTTATCTGCAGACGGCGTCTGCGCTGAAACTGGCGGAAAACAATGCCGCAGTTGCCGATGCGGCTTTGTCACAAGTGTTCACCCGTATTGCGGAGCAGCCCCCTTCACAGAAAAATACGCAGCTGCTTTCAGCTTTGCTGCCCTATTACAGGATGATCGCCAGAGGAAAAAATCTGCCGGAGTCAAAGGTTTGCGAGGCCAATGCCGTCATCGGGGAATGCGCACTGCGCACCGGGAGTTATGCTCTTGCGGAAGAAGCGTTCCGCAACATGATGAAATTCAGGAAAGACGCTTTTCCCGTCAACCAGTTGGCGACGGCTTTGAAAAAACAGGGTAAAGATAAAGAGGCAACGGAACTTTTCCGGCAGGTGGCCGACCGCTTTGCGATGTCGGAGCGGGCGGAGGATCGGTTTGAAACGATCCGCGCGTTGCTGGCTTTGTCCGGTTCTCCGGAGAGTGTTGAGCGTTCCCGGGCGTTCGGAATGTTGGAAACATTGTTGGAGGATGATCCTGACCATCCTGAATACCGTTTTCAATACGCACAGCTTTTGGCCGGAAATCCCCGCCTTTTCCGGGAGAGACGCATTCCCGGCATTGAACCGAATGCAGCCGTGCTGCTCCTCCAGCTTGCCGACGCCCATCCGGAACGGCCGGAATACGGCCTGGCGCTGGTAGAGCTGATGCTGAAGAAACTCCGGTATGCCAGGAATTTCCGGGAACATAACCAGAGGGAACTTGCCGATACGGTGAATCTTTCCGAAAGGCTTCTCGGGCGTTGGCCGAATGATCCGCAGATTATTTCCGGCATGGTCCGGCTGCATGCACGGTATATTGGGGCCCTGCGACGCGAAGGAAAAGATGCCTGGGCCCGAAGGGAAAGCGACCGCCTGCAGGGCATCCTGGAAGTTCTTTTTTACAATCCCGAGATTTCCGATGCCGTGAAAGAAAGCCTGATCCGCCTCCAGCTTCAACGTTTGAAACTGTTACGGCATGACGGCCGGAGTTATGAAGGAGAGGATCTGCGGAAAAAAATCAGCCGGGAGCTGGGCTTTTACCACGGACCGATGCTCCGGGTGTTCCGGGCGGAGTTGGATAAAGCCGGGCCGGATGATGAATCCTCCGTCGGGAAAAGTGAAGATTCCATTATTTTTGAACGCACCAAGCAAGGTTTGTAAATTGTCCGCTTACCGGCACTCAGCAATTTGTTGTGCGAGGGGGAAAGGAAAGCGTCCCGTTCCGAGCGGCGCTGGTGCAGAAGAAGGCGGGTATTTGCCTCCGTTGCAGGCGGAGTGTCAGATGCGTTCCTGATGCATCTTTGTTTTCCGAGCCAGCTTTTTGTTCCAAGGCGCTTCCTGAGATAAATTGCTGTATTCCCTTGTTGACTTCCAGTTGGTGGAACCCATATGCTCGGATTATATATCAAAATTTCAACCATCAACGTTTAATGAGCATGTATAAACACTATTCTGACGGCCGCCGCCGCTTTCTCAAAATGTCCGCCTTGTTCGGTACGGCTGCGCTGATTTCTCCGGCCATTGCCCGGGCAGAGGGCGGGGGTGCCGATTCTCCGGAAAACGGCGGCTTTGCCGCCTCCCGGAGCCGGACGCTTGGCAAGGGCTCCTGTGCCTTGGAAGCTTCTCCCCTTGGCTTCGGAGTCATGGGAATGACCTACAACCGCAGCCAGTCTCCCTCGCGTGAGCAGTGCATCCGGCTTCTTCATGAGGCCGTGGAGCGCGGAGTTACTCTTTTTGATACGGCCATCATCTACGGCCCCCTGAGCAATGAACTTCTGGCTGGGGAAGCTCTTTCCCCCTTCAGGGGGAAGATCAGCGTCACTACCAAGTTCGGGCACGAAGTTATTAACGGAAAGGGGACGGGCCGCCAGGACAGCCGCCCGGAAACCATCCGGCGCTACTGCGACGAGTCGCTGCGCCGTTTGAAGGTGGACGCTATTGAATTATTCTACCAGCACCGCTTTGATCCCAGGGTTCCCGTTGAAGATGTAGCGGGAACCATCTCCGAACTGGTCAAGGAAGGCAAGGTGCGGCGCTGGGGCATGTGCGAAGTCACTCCCGGTACAATTCGCAAGGCCCACGCCGTCCATCCCCTGACAGCCATTCAGAGTGAATACCATCTCATGCACCGGGATGTTGAAAACAATGGCGTTCTGGATGTCTGCCGTGAACTGGGTATAGGCTTTGTCCCTTACAGCCCGCTCAACAGGGGATTCCTGGGGGGCTGCATCAATGAATACACGCAATTTGACCCGAACAACGACAACCGCCAGACCCTGCCGCGTTTCACGCCGGAGGCCATGAGAGCCAATATGCGTATTGTCAATATTCTGCAACAGTTTGGGAGGACGCGCGGCATGACTTCCTCCCAGGTTGCCCTGGGATGGCTGCTGCAAAAGGCTCCTTATATCGTACCCATTCCCGGCACCACTAAACTGTCCCATCTGGAAGAAAACCTGCACACGCTTGATTTTACCTGCTCTCCGCAGGAGTGGGCGGAACTGGAGAACGCCGTAGCCGCCATACCCGTGACCGGAGCACGCTACAACGCGGAACAGCAAAGGCAAGTAGGGCATTAACCCGATTTGTTTGCCGGGACAATGGCAATCGCAACGGCGGCCTCCGCAGAACGTTCGTCAGGCGTTCCATACTATCCGGAATTCCTTGTTGATTCCGTTTTTACGGATTGTCTGAAAAACATTTCCTTCTGAAAGCATTCTGCCGGAAGAAGGGGATGTGTTGTTGCGTGAAGCGAGTAGCCTCCATTTGCCCCTCCCGGCAGCAGGCCCAGGCGTCAGCACCTTCTTCAAATTTTTTGTTTCAGGAAGGAATCCATCCATTCCGGGTTCACCTGTGGCAGAGGTTCGCCTTTGTCATATGCCTCGCAGCACTGGCCGATATACTCCATTTTGATTTTGGAGTATTTCAGGCATTTTTTCAGTTCCCGAATGCGCGTTTTCATGGCCTGATGCCCTTCCTTCAACATGCGGTAACGTTCGCGCAATGTCGAATTACCTTGGCGAACCAGGTGAAAAAAGCGTTTGATCTCCTTGAGTTCCAATCCAGAATGCTTAAGGCAAACCAGCCCCAGAAGTTCTTCCATTTCCTTGCGGTGGAAGACACGGCATCCCGCCCCGTTTCTCGGGATGTCCAGGATTCCTTCTTCTTCAAAAAAACGCAGATTGGACGGCGTGATGCCTGTCAATTCCGAGACTTCCGAAATGGAAAGGCACATGTCTTTCTGTTCTCCAAGTTCTGATGCGTCTTGCATGAAGACACTATGGCTTTTTCTTAGGCTGCGGGAAACGACAATTTCCGTTTATGGGCGGGGAAGCCGGTTATTATTGCCTTTTTAAGGTACATGGCATTCATTTTCTCCAACTGCATGCGGCCTTCCGTTTTTTCTGGAGTTTCCAGCAGCGCTGTTCCGGTTCCGGTGTATTTCTCATATTCCTTTACATCAAAGGTTCCGGGGGATATGGTCCCCGCGTTTTTCAGCAAGGCAATGATTCTTTTCAACTGTGATTACAGTGAAGGCGCCCATGCGGATATTCTCCGCAGAATGGCGGAAACGAATATGGAGCAGACTACCGGTTACGGGGAGGACCCCTATTGCGACCAGGCACGGAAGCTGATTGCCGGCTTGTGCGGCAGAACGGATCTGGATATCCATTTCCTTATCGGCGGGACCCAGACCAATTTCACGGTAATTGCGGCGGCGCTGCGCCCCCATCAATGCGTGCTGTGCGCGGACACGGGCCATATCAATGTGCACGAGTCGGGAGCCGTTGAAGCTTGCGGACACAAGGTTTCCGCTATTCCTTCCCCGGACGGGAAGCTGACGGCCCGGCAAATTGAGGAGGCGTGGCATGCCCACTGGGATGACGAGACCCGTGAGCATATGCCTCAGCCCCGGATGGTTTATATTTCCCAGCCAACCGAATTGGGCACCATTTATTCCAGGAAGGAACTTCAGGAAATTTCCGGAGTCTGCCGCCGGCGGGGGCTGTATTTGTATATGGACGGAGCACGCCTCGGCTACGGCTTGTGCGATGAGGACAATGACCTGGATTTGCCGGCGATTGCCTCCCTTTGCGATGCTTTTTACATCGGCGGCACGAAGGTAGGCGCTCTGTTTGGTGAAGCCCTGGTTCTGCGGCATGAGGCCCTGAAGGAGGATTTCCGTTACATCGCCAAGCAGAAGGGCGGCCGTCTTGCGAAAGGGCGGCTTCTGGGCATTCAGTTCCTGGAGCTGTTCCGCGACGGCCTTTATTTCCGGCTGGGCGCCCATGCGGACCGCCTGGCTGTGATGCTGCGGGATTTTTGCCGTTCCAGAGGGCTGGCGCTTCCCTTTTCCAGCGGAACGAACCAACAGTTTGTCACGATGCCCGATTCCGTTCTGGAGGAGCTGGGGAGGAAATACGGTTTTGCCTATTTGCGCCGGGAGGATGAAACCCACAGCACGGTGCGCTTCTGCACGAGCTGGGCCACCCGAGAGGAAGACGTACGGGAATTGATGGCGGATATCGCCCGCCTGTGCTGAAATTTCCCTCCGTCCGGCAATGCCGGGAAACTGCGGAAAGGGCCGTTCCCCCATTCGTTTGCGGAAAAGCATTTTTGTCTTTCCGGGAGGAACCTGTTGAGCCATGATATGGTTATGCCCTTAATCGTGGGACAGGAATGGCGGAGGAGAATTTCCCGCATGCAGTGGCTGCTGAATGCCGTGCTGGCGGTGGAGTGCCTTAGCATGCCTTTTTTTGCCGCCGGGGCGGTAGCTGGGATGGTCTGGTACGGCGGACGCAGGATGGGGGCTGACTGGGGCTGGCTGACGGGAGGCGCCCTTGCCGCCGCAGGTTTATTTTTGGCGGTGTGGGGGTGGCTGCGGCTCCGGGGCCGTTTTTTCAGCAGACGTGATACGGCGGCCTTTTTGGATGAACAGCTGGGGTTGCATGCGGCGTTGAGCGCCGGTGAGGAATGGGGCCATGCCGTGGAGGCAGGGGAAAGCGCGGTACAGGGGAATTCCGTGCTGCGGATACGTTCCGCCTGGTGCCTGGCCTGGCTGGCGGGAGGCGCGGTTCTTATGGCTTGCGGGGCTTTTTTGCCGTTGCCCGCGCCGCAAGCCGTAGGGCAGCTTCCGGATTTGCCGCCCGTTCTGGCCCGGGTGGGGGAAGTCCTGGACCGCCTGGCGGAGATGGAGAGCGTGGATAATAAGAGCCTGGAGCCTTTCCGGGAGCAGTTGGAGGATTTGAAAAGAATGCACCGGAATGAGATGTATTCCCATGCCGGACTGGAAGCGGCGGATGCCCTGAAGGGGAAAACGGCAGCGGCCGTTGCCGGATTATCCAATCAGATGTATCGGACGGATTCCGCCCTTTCCCTGCTGGACAGCCTGAATGGAGCGTCCAGCCCGGAGGCGATGCAGTCCCTTCAGGAGGCGTTGACGGGAATGGAGTCCCTCGCCCTGCAGCCGGGCGGCATCATGAGCCGCCAGCTCCAGAAGCTGAAGGCTTCCCTGCCTTCCCGGCAGATTGATCCGGAGACGGCCCTCCGTCTGCGGGAACAGCTGGAACGGGCCGCCCAGCAGCTGCGGAGCATGTGCGGGCAGTGCGGCATATCCCTGATGGCGTCTCCGGATGAGCGTACCGTGATGGAAGCCGGGCAGGGAGAGGGAAGTGAACCCGGACGCGGAGGAACGGGGCGTGGACGCGGGGACGCTCCCCTTGCCTTTGAGATGGAAGAGCGTCCCCGGCTTGACACGGTTTCCAGACGGGTGGTTCATGAGGACTTGAGCCGCGCCGCTCTGGGGGAAGCTGCGGGGGTGGAGACGGCGGCTCCCTCCCCGGAAGGGGCTGGAAATGGACAGGAACACGGCGGCCGGGGGGCTCGTCCGGCCCGCGGTGGAGATGCCGTGTGGTCTGATTGCCTTACTCCTCAGGAACAGTCAGCCCTGAAGGAAATTTTTAGATAGATTGATTGTTTTCTCCTGAAGGCCGGGAGCGCGTACCCCCCTGCCGCGGTTGTCCCCGGGGAAGCAGGCCGGTCCTGGTAAACAGAGCGTCCAGAACAAGGAGGACGCAGGCGCTCCACAGCAGGATGGGACGGAGTTGGAGGTATGTTCCGGGCCTCGGTTCCCGGAAAATGGAGGGAAGGTCCATCCTTTCCCTGCCTCCGGTCCGGTTCACCAGATCCAGGAAGGCGTTGCCGGATTCAGGCGGCATGGCCCATTCCGGGTCCACCTGCTGGCTGACAGGGCCGAAGGGGATAACGCTGCCGCCGATGCGGACCGCGCCCCGCGCCATGACTCCGTGCGGGAGGGGAAAGCTGCACTGGAATATTCCCGGCTGCAGGTGTTCCCAGATACCGTTTTGTGTACGGGAGCTTTCTTTTCCGGAGAGTTCCAGGGATATTTCCGGCATGCGTTCCGCCAGGCGCGGGATGTTTTCCTCACTGTAGTAAAGGCGAATCCGTAACCGGTCTCCTGCCGTGTCCGCCTGCACGGAGTATCCCTGTGGGGGATTTTTCCTGTTGAGCCACCGGGCCAGGGTTTGGATAAGGTCTCCGTAGCCGTCCCATTGCTGGATGTTTTTTCCGAGTTCTCCCCCCATGGCGAACGTAACGGCGGCCGTCCGTCCCGTCCCCCTGTTCCAGAAGGAGACCAGGGGAGCCGCGTTTCCGTCTTCCGTTACGCAGGCTGCTGTTGCTCCATTCCTTAAATAACACAGGTTATAACCGTCTACGGCAGGGGGCCATTCCGGCTGACCGGCTGCAATTTGAAGCCAGCCGGCCGTACCGCGCAGGGAGGTGCGTTCCCTGATGAAGGCGGCCCGGGCCACGCTGACGGTTTCCTGTGCAAAGATGCTGGGGATATCCCCCGGGCGGTCGCAGAAAAAGATGCGCCCCCGTCCCAATTCCGCTATTTCCCTGAGCAGTCCGGCATCGGCGCTTTTTTCCGTTCCCAGTGCGATGACGCTTACGGTAGCCCCTTCCTTAACCATTTCTTTCAGAGTTTCCCGGTAGTCGGCAGGTTCTTCGGAATCGTCGGCATCTGCAAAGAGGAGCAGATGCCGTGTTCCGGCCACGGAACGTTGCAGTTCCCGCCAGCCCGCTTTCAGCCCGGCGCCGATGAAGATGCCTCCGCCCATGGAGGCAATCCTGGAGACGCTGGATATCATTTTCTTCCTGTTAGGGCCCAGACTGCTTAGCGTGACAATAGGGTGCGGTTCGCTGTCCACGGCGTGGACGGAGATGAGATCCTGGTCGGACAGCAGGGAAATGGTCTGGCAGGTTCCGGCATTGGCCAGATCCATTTTCGTCTTTCCTCCGGGAACGGAACAGGACATGGAGCCGGAACGGTCCAGAACGATGCTCATGGCCGTCATGAGCTTCATCTTGTCCTTCTTCATTTCCATGGAAACGGGGAGCAGTTCGTCAATGGGGGAGGAGAAGTAGCCGCCGGAGCCAAAACTATGCCTGCCCCCGCACATGAGCAGGCCGCCGCCCTGTTCCCTTACGTAATAGTCCAGGGCATGCAGAAAGTCCGGCGGGACGGAGGATGCGGAGAGGTTGTTGATGATGACCAGCCCCACGCCGGAGAGGTGGCGGGCATCAAGCCGGTTCAGGCCGGGCGGTTGTTGGACGCGGAACCCCTGCGCTTCCAGGAAAGGCGCCAGGGGATCGCGGTCGTAGCCGGAGAGCAGCAGGACGCCGTTTCCTCCCGTCACTTCAAGGAAGCTGACGGCACGGTTGTTTTCAGGGATTGGATCGTTTTGCGGCGTTATGGTCATTTCATAAGCGGAACAGCCGGGGGTGGAGAGCCTGTCCGCCAGCCTCACCGTGGCTTTGCCGTTGAGCAGGGTAGCCGTCCCCCGCAGCGGAGCCCCCCCGTTTTTGCTGATTTGCCACGGAACGGTGATGGCCGGGCCGGGAGGGCCTGCCAGGGTTGCCTCTAAAATAAAGGCTTCGCCGGGCCGGATGCGCGCCGGGGTTCGGATTTGTTCTATGCGGATGTCCGCTTCCCGGAAGGTGACGGACAGGCGGTAGTCCACCGGAATCCGGGATTGGATGAGCTGTTCCGCCGCTTGGTCCAGCGGCGTGGTGGGCCAGCCGTCCGTCAACATCAGGATGCGGTTCGTCCGGTTCGGGGACATCAGGGCCATGGTATAGGCCAGGGCCTGTTCCATGTCCGTTCCGGAGGTTCCCCCGGCAAAGACGGGGTCTCCGCGTCCCCGGAGCACGGCGGATTGCGCGAAATCCACCAATCGGACGCGGTCCCCGGCATGTTTGTGCCGTTCCAGAATAGCCTGGATTTCCTCTGCCCCGGCTGCCGGAATTCCCGCCGTGGAATTTGATTGGTCCACCAGCACCCACAAGTCCATGTCTTTGCCGCCCCTGTCAAGGGCAGGCTGAGCCAGGGCCAGCAGCAGGCAGGTCTGCAGGAGGAGGCGCAGGGGGGAGGCCAGGCGCAGACGCCTGTATTTCCAGCCTGCCGCCAGAAGCAGGGGGATCAGGAAGAACCATTCCGGAGTGTTGAATTGAATCATGGGCGCAGGGAGGTGTCTGGGACGGGAGGGAGCCAGGAAAGAATCAGGGCCAGGAACACCAGCGCCAGCCAGAGGGGGGCCAGAGGGTCACGTTTCATGTGCCGGAGCGCCTCTTCATGGGGCTGGGGAAGTCCTGTGTCAAACGTTGAGCAGTGGGAAAAATCTCCCATCCGGGCGTCGGAGAACCAGACGGAGCCTTGGAACAGGGGCGTTTTCCCTTCTCCGGGGGGGAAGATTTCCACATATCCGGTTTCTTCCGGGAGCCTGCCGTTAAAGACAGTTTCACGGCGTTCTCCCCCCGGCATGGTTTGAATGAGTTTTCCGCCTGCGGGCATGGATAAGAGAGTTCCTCCGGGAAGGTTGCCGTAATGTGTTCCGGGCAGATTCTCCTGTACGGATTGCATAAATCTGCGGGTCATGAGCAGGGGCGCCGGAACGCGGTCCGCATTGGATTTTTCCCAGGGCCAGTTGAGGAAAAGGCGTTTCCCGTCCACCCAGGCCAGGGGGGATTCCCCCTGCCAGAGCAGGACGCCGGCTTTTTCCCCCGGCTTCATGGAACCGATGGAAGGGATGAGCAGGCCGCTCCAGTTCAGCCCGTCAGTCAGCGGATGCCGTTCCGCCGTGACAGCGCCGTAAGATGGCTTGCCGCTGGCTGCAAATATGATGGCCGCTTTTCCGGGGGCCCTGGCGTTTTCCGTTTTTCCCTCCAGCAGGAGGAGGTCGGGATCTGAACCGTCCGGGACGGGGGAGAATCCCGGCAGGCTATGGATGATATTGAGGAAGATTTTTCCGGATTGTTCCGGAATTCCCATGCTGACGGCAACGGGGGCGGGAGCGGAGCGGACCAGCAGGAGCTCATTGTCCGCCGGGAAGGCGTCCGTCGGGAGCCGGAGCACGGCTTTTCCGCATTCAGGAGGGAGGCTGTATTCAAATTCCGTGACAGTTCCTGGATTCAGGAACAGGGAACGCCGGGCAGGAGGACGCCCGCCTTCCGTATGGATGGAGATTTCGCTCCGAAGAGGGGATGGACTATTGTTTTTAACGGCAATCCTCCAATGGCCGGGGCCGACGGCCTCCACCGGGGTTATTCCCGCAAAACCCACATTTTCCAGAGGTTTCCCTATACCCCGTGCGGATTGCCCGGCGGGAACCCTCCGGGCAGTGGATGTAATCAGGCGCGTGATGCCCGTTGGACCGGCAACGGCTGTGGCGGTGCGCAGGGCAGGGGCCAGGTCATGTGTTCCTTCGCGCGGCTGCCAGAGATCCAGGGCGTGCAGGGCCTGGCGGGCGGACGGCCCCCGGTAGAGCGGCTGTCCGGAAGCCCTGCTGCCCATGAGAACCCATGTGGCCGGGATTCCGGACCGGAGGATGGCGTCCATGTCTTCGGAAACGGCATTCACGGCTTCTTGACGAAAGGGGGTCATGTTTGCGGAATCATCCAGAATGAAGACTACGGTCTGGCCGGAGCCTTTGCCGGGCCAGACGGGAGCGGCCAGAACCCAGGTAAGCAGGAGGACGGCCAGAATTTGCATCCAGAAGGAGCGCGATGCGCGCAACCTGTCCCAGGCATTACCCTCATGGGCCTCCGGAACCAGCGCTTCCAACAGGAAGAGCGTGGCTGTGGCCTGTGTTTTTGTTTTGTGCTGGAGGAAATGGATGGCGGTGATGAGGGGGATGGCCAGAAGCGCCCAGAACGCGGTCGTGTTGGTGAAGTGGGGGATCATGGGCTTGGGGGGGAGAGTAAAGGGTGCGGGTGCGGTTCAGGAGAGTTCCACGGCCCCCTGCCGTAATGCTTCTCCGGACAGGGCTTCCGTCAGCGTCCCCTTGCAGGGGACGCGGGCAAGAACGGTCTGGCGGCGCAGGCAGGCAGAAATCCAGAGTTCAAAATGGGCGGCGTAGGCGCGGGCGTACCTCCGGGACAGGGAAGGGGTGATGAGCTGGCGGCGCAGGTGGCCGGATTCACAGTTTTTGAGTCTGGCGTTGCCGGCGGGGAGTTCCGCTTCTTCCTGCAGCGTGGGGGCCAGGATGACGGACATCCCTTTTAAGGAGGCCATGGTTTCCAGAAGGTTGTCCGGTTCCCCCGGGTAGAGCAGGTCGGAGATGAAGATTTTCATTCCATTGGGGCGCCAGATGGAAATGGAGGGCATGGATTCATCCGGGGGAAGGCTCTGGAGCTGCGCTTCCCATTGGCCGGAGAGAACATCTTCCTGGTCCAGGGGGATGATACGGCGCCCTTTCACCGCATGAATCTTCACCTGGGCTCCCGTTCCGATGGCGGAGAGCAGGCAAAATTGAAGCAGGCCCCGCGTGCGTGCCGCGCGCTCTTCGTGAAAAAACATGGATTCGGAAACATCTACCGCCACGTCTACCTGCGGTGACAGTTCCGCCCGGAAGACTTTCATGGTGAGCTGGCCGGTTCTGGCGTACGCCGCCCAATGGATATCCCGCGGGTCATCCCCCCACTGGTAGGAGCGGCTTCCCTGAAAGTCGATGGAGTTGCCTGCTCCCGTTCCCTCCCAATGGCCCTGTGTTCCTTTCCAGGCGCAGCAGGAAAAGGGCAGGCGGAGACGGCGCGCCGCCTGTTCGGCGTCCGGCTGGATCACCTGGCTGGGGAAGGGGAAAGAAGTCATGGGGATGGGGGAGAGGCAAAACGGAGGGCAAGAACTATTCCCGTTCCCTGCGGGAATTTCCCGGTTTCTGGAGAGGTTCGGGGGATGCGTTCCGGAATATGTCAATCCAGTGTTTGCTGGTGAGAGCCAGAACCGCTATTCCGGCAGCCAGGTCCATCAGGCTGAACAGGGAAAATTTGCTGAAAGCCGGCAATGTTTCTTGTCTCAAAAGTTCAGATAAATACCCTCCGGGGAGAAGGGGGACGGACAGATTCACGCCCCACAGCACGTTTTGCACCAGGCAGAGGATGAGGCAGATCATGGTGTACGTCAGCAGGGTATTGTTTTTCAGTTTTTCCCAGAACGGTTTCAGAAGCATGGCCGGCATGGTGATGGCGTACCAGCCGCCTGCTGCGAGGCAAAAGAGCCGTTGAGGGGACTGGAATTCGGGGATGGATGCCATGCGGTCTATCAGATACACGGCGATAGCCGCCAGGGCGCAGAGCAACAGGGTGAACAGGACGCTCCCCGGCATGCCGGGGAGGAACAGCAGCTGCTGGAGCCTGGAGAATCTTTTGTTTTTCATTTGCTCCATGTGAATGGGAAGAAGGCGGGCAGGCGTGTTCAGGTTGATAATCATCAGGAAAATTCCGTAAACCATGACAAAAATGGAATTTCCGGTCATGATGTTTTGAATGGAGCCGCTTGCGTTTTCCAGAAAGGGGAGGGGGAGGATGGAGGCTGCGAAAAAAGCCAGCAGAAGCTTCCGCAGGGGGGCGGCCGTGTTTTGTGCGGCAGGGGAGAACCATTCCCTTGCCAGCAGAAGCAGGGATGAGATGACCAGGAAGGCGTCCGCCAGGACGAGGAATATCAGGAGAACGCCTTCTCCCGCTCCATCCCGGAAAAAATCCAGATTCTCATGGCTGCCTCCCAGGGTCAATATACCGATGCCCATGAGGGAGAAAGCGATGATGCGCATCAGGGAGGGCATGGCGGACGCCCACAGGGTATATGCGGTCAGCATGCCGGAGCCCAGGTAAAGGAGGAAAAACAGGGTTACATCCTGTACCAGGTTAATTTCCCCGTAGTAATACCGGATGAGAAAGAAGGGCAGGGAGATAAAGGCAATCAGCAGGGATTGGGCCATGAAGGATATCCATTTTCCCAGCACGATGCGGCCTGCGCTCTGTCTGGTGAGCAGCAGCAGTTCGCTGTTTCGGGTGAGCAGTTCGTTCCTGATGGAGGTGGAGGCCCTCAGCGGCATGATGAAGAGCAGGGCGACGACCATGGTAACCCAGAAGATGATCTGGCATCCGTCGGGGCTGATGAAGGGCTCCCCGTCAAGAGGATTGATGATGAAGCTGAACAGGAAGAAAAAGGAGAGCAGGGAGGGCACTATGCTGACCAGGAGGATGAATGACGGCGTTTTGAGACCCTGGCGCAATTCCTTGACCAGAGCGGAGGGCATCCATATGGGGAAATCAAGAGAGCGGGAGGTATTCATGAGGCGGGGATGGATGGGCTTTCCTGGGAAGAGGCGGGATTCTGCCGCGGGGCCGGTTCCCCGCTGCCGTGGATAAGGATGTCCACAAAAGCTTCTTCCAGACGGCGTTCGCTGCGGTGAAAATCAATTACGGGGAGGTCGAGGCAGAGCTGGCGGAGTTCCGCAGCCACAGCTTCCGGTTCGCAGGAGACGAAGGCGGCCACTACTTTCTGTTGCTGTACATGGCGCACGTTCCATCCCCGGCGGAGGGCCAGCCATTCCTCCAGTGAGGCGGTGTTGTCTCCGGCGGTGCGGATTTCAAAGGCATATCCGGATTCCGTCTGGCGGTGCAGCAGGTCTTCCATATTGCCGTCATGGATGACGGTTCCTGCATTCATGAAGATGAGGGCGTCACACATTTCCCCCAGTTCCGAGAGAATATGGGAGCTGATGAGCAGTGTTTTTCCACGCGCTTTGAGCAGATGCACCAGATTTTTGAATTCAAGGCGCGCTTTAGGGTCCAATCCTGCCGCCGGTTCATCCAGAATGAGGAATTGCGCGTCGCTGATCAGCGTACGCGCCAGGCAGAGCCGCTGCGTCTGCCCTTTTGAAAGTTTGTCAATCATCTGGTTCTGGAGGCCGGCCAGTTCCGTGAAGTCCATCACTTCGTCCACGGCGTCCAGTAAACGTTCCCTGCCCATGCCGCAGGCCCTGGCGAAAAAATCCAGATATTCCCGGACGCTGGTGTTTTTATAGGGGTGGAAATAGTCCGGCATCCATCCGATGCGGGAACGTGCCAGTTCAGGATGATTCACAACATCGGCCCCGTTGAGCCTGATGTGGCCGGAGTCAGGCATTTCCAGCGTGGCCAGCATGCGCATGAGGGTGGTTTTGCCGGCTCCGTTGGAGCCAATCAGGCCGACGACCTGACCCTGGCGGATGACGAAGGAGGCATTGTTGACGGCTTTCAGCGGACCGAATGATTTGGACAGTCCGGAAACTTCCAGCAGTAGGGGCGTACTCATGGTTATTCGTGCGGCTGGGGAGTGACGGGGCCGGAGACGGTGACGGAGGTTTTTTCCCAGTTAATGGAAGGCAGGGTGGGGATGGGGCCCAGTTCCCCGCCCGTCGGTTCCATGGATGCCCGGAAGTGCAGCGGGGGAGGGCCGTCCGGTTCTTCTTCCGGCAGGAACGGAGATGCCTGCATTTTACGGCCGGGAGGCAGTTGTTCAAGAGTCCAGTATTTTCCGGAGGCGTCCCGGTAGGTGAGTCCGTTCAGGGTTCCGGGAAAGGTGCTTTGGAATACGGGCGCCCCGCCGGGGCGCATCTCCAGCAGAGTGAGCTCCGCCCGTGTGGAAACCGGCATGATGATCCGGTGCTGGAGCGTGGAGCGGCTGGTGAACCATTTTCCCCCGCATTCTTCCCCTTGCCGCGACGCGCCTTCTATGGGTTTTTCCTTAATGGAGCCGCGCGCCTTGCTCATGCGTGCTCCGGTGATGCCTGCGTTTTCCGGCAATTGAAATGTATTGTTCAGCAGGACGGAGGTCTTGCAAATCTGGTTTTGGGAGATCAGGGCGGAGTGGTCCTGCGGATTAACCTGGATAAGAACTTCCCGGCTGCCCGTCCCTCCCGTGCCGTCTCCGGCCAGAATCAGGAGCAGCAGAAGAAGGGAAAATCCCACGGAAATGGCCGGGATCAGCAGGAACAGCCTTTGCCTTTTGCCTGCGGGAGCCCACAGGAACAGGCTCAGCGGGCCGACAAGCACGGCAAAGATGATCAGCCCCAGCCCCAGCGTGGTGGATGGGGCTGAGAAATAATAGGGAGCGGCGGAGGTAATCTCCGGGTAACAGTTTCCCTTTTCGTGGAGGTTGATGAATTCCTCCAGTTTCAGCTTTTTTTCTTCTTCCGGCAGGCCGTCCAGGGTCGGAACGTGCAGAATGCGCCCGTTTCCCTGCAACCGGGTGGAAACGGAAAGCCCCTTGTCACCGATGAGCCACAGGTTTCCCCCTCCCGTCACCCATTGGCGGATGGCTTTGCGGTGGGCTTCGTCAAAATGGGTACGGTAGGTTTTTTCCGGGATGATGAGGCAGGTTTGCCCCTCGTACATCCGGTAGTCGGCTGGCCATTTCATCAGGTCGCAGGAGGAAACGGCCGCGTTATAGGAAGATTCGGAAAGCAGGTGCCAGTCCGCCGGAGTGCCTTCCTGGATAACCGCGACAATTTTCCTGTGCTCCGTATCCGTGGGAATGGGGGAAGCTCCTTCATGGTTTTCCTTCACTTCGTAGACGAGATTGTAGGAGAGGGGAGGGTAAACGACTGCATGAACGCTTTCCCGGGCCGGAATGAAGAACGGATAAGTATGGCTGGTTCTCCTGTTTCCGTTCCACCCTTCATGGAATTGAAGAGTGGCTTTTCTGTCCGAGCCGGTGGTGTTTTCCAGCTTCACCCGGAGAGGGACGCGGGCGCCGTTCGCGCTGTAGTCAAATGCTTTCTCCACGGAAACGGCGATGGGGGGAGCGGCGGCCGGTTTTGCGTGGAGCGGGAGAATATTGAATGCCGAAAGAAGGAAGAGGCTGAAGAACAGCCATGAACGGGAGAGAGGGCGACGCATGGGGGAAGGGCTGAGGAGGTGTGGTCAATGAATTTTTGCGGCGGCCAGGGAATCCGGCAGGGGCTTGTTCTGGGCAGGGATTTCCCTGACCAGGCGGTTGATGACTGCGGCGGGTGTCTGTCCGTCCAGACGGGCTGTGTGGTTGAGCAGGATACGGTGCTCCAGCACGGGATGAATAACGGCCTGCACATCCTCAAAGGAGCAGAAAGCGCGCCCGTGGCGCAAAGCTCGGGCTTTGGCGGCAGCCGCCAGGCCCAGGGCCGCCCGGGGGCTGGCCCCGTATTTAACGCCTCCGGAGGCTTCCGATTCTCCGGGATGCGTAGCGTTGACCAGCCTGCCTATATAGTCCGCCACCACTTCGGGAATGGCTACATTCCGGGCCATTTGCATGAGTTCCAGCAATTCCTGCGCGTTCAAAACCGGGGATATTTCAGGTTCCACGCCCATTTCCCGGTTGAGGACAATGCGGGTCAGCACATCCGCCGGTGTGCGGTTGACGTTGATTTTGAAAAGGAAGCGGTCCAGCTGCGCTTCCGGCAGGGGAAAGGTTCCTTCCAGTTCAATGGGGTTCTGGGTGGCAAGCACGAAAAAGGGGGAGGGGAGGGCATGGGTCTCTCCCATGACGGTGACTCGGCGTTCCTGCATGGCTTCCAGCAGGGCGGACTGGGTCTTGGGGGAGGCGCGGTTGATTTCATCCGCCAGCATAATGTTGGCGAAGACGGGCCCTTCCTGGAAGATGAAGTTTTTTGTTCCGTCCCTTTCCTGAAGAACCGGGGTTCCCGTGATGTCTCCCGGCAGTAGATCGGGTGTGAACTGGACGCGGCGCGCTGTGATATCCAGTGCCCTGGAGAGGCCTTTGACCAGTTCCGTCTTGCCCAGGCCGGGCAGGCCCTCCAGCAGGATATGCCCGCGAGCCAGTACACCAATGAGAACCAGTTCAATGAGATCCTTTTGACCGAACAGGACCTGGTTCATGGCGGCAGCCAGAGCACGGAGCTTTTGCATGGCGCAGCCAAGTTCTTCCTGAGAAAGGATAGGGGGGTATTCATGGGAAACTGCCGGATTTCCGCGGCTTTTGGGAAAAAGACCGGGCATTTGTTAGATTTCTTCATGAACTTATGCCATGCATCCAGAGGGGCTGCAAGCAGAAAGATAGCGGGACCTGTTAATTTTCAGTAATATGAAGAGAAAATACCCTGCGGGGTTTGAGTGGTAAATGGCATTGCTGCAATGTATGTTCCATCTGTTGAAAAAAGAAGGCTTCCTGGCATGTATTATTGTCATGCCTTCCGTATATTCCCCCGGCAACGAACGCATTTACGTGGTGGACGCTCTGCGCGGCTTTGCCGTAATGGCGATCATGCTGCTGCATTTTCTTGAACATTTCATCTACAATTCCTATCCCGTGGCTTCTTCCCCAATGATGGAAGCGGCCAACCAGCAGTTCAAGGAGGTCTTTTTTTTCCTGTTTGCCGGCAAGTCCTACACCATTTTCGCCCTTCTGTTCGGATTCACTTTTGCGGTCCAGTACCGAAACCAGGCCCGGAAGGGATTTTGCGGGCAGGTTTGTCTGGCGCATGTGCCTGCTGGCGGTGTTCGCCTGCATGAATGCAGCGTTTTTCCCGGGCGGTGATGTTCTGCTGACTTTTTCACTTGCAGGTTTGTTGCTGGTGCCGTGCCGCCGGTTGAAGACATCCTCGCTGGTGGCTTTGTCCCTGTTTTTCCTGGCCCAGCCGCTGGAGTGGGCCTATGCGGCGGTGCAGTGGATGCATCCGGGCTGGGTTCCTCCCTCCCTGTCTGTTGCGGAATCGTACGCTTCCCTGAAATCCGCCGTGGATACGGGAAATTTCTGGGTGATGGCCTGGGAGAACCTGACTACAGGACAATGGGCCAGCCTGGCATGGGGTATTGAAGCCGGGCGTTTGATGCAGGCTCCGGGTCTGTTCCTGCTGGGGTTTGTTTTGGGGCGCCAGGATTTCTTTCTGCAGAATGACGGAACGGCTGTGTTCTGGACCCGCGGACTGCTGTTTTCCCTGGCCGGGACCTGTGCATTTTACGTGGTGATGTGCCTGCCGGGGCTGCCGGGACCTGTGCATACCGTGTTTAACATGTGGCACAATGTTTGCTTTACCGGCGTATGGGTGGCCGGGTTCGTCCTGCTGTACCGGCTGGAATATTTCAGGAAAGCGACGGCTCCGCTGCTGACCTACGGGCGCATGAGCCTGACCAACTATGTTTCCCAGTCCGTGATTGGCTCCCTGATTTTTTTCCCGTATGCCCTGGGGATGGCTCCCTACTGCGGGTATCTGGTCAGTTTTGCGGTCGGCTTTGCTGCCATGACCGGACAGATATGGTTCTGCCGCTGGTGGCTGGAGCGGCACCGCTACGGGGTGCTGGAAGGATTGTGGCACCGGGCGACATGGCTGGCCGCCGGGAAGGTTTCCGCTCCGGAACACCGGTAAGAAACGGGGGCCGGCGCAATGATGTTTCCCGATACTTGTGGGACGATTTTTAGCGTCTTCTGTCAAAGCCGGTGATTTATCCGGACGGAGGATGCATCCGGTTCCGCAAGGGGTATTTTGGAGAGGAGACATGGAACAGGGGGCAGAGGCTGGGGGAAAAGGGATGAACGTTTCATGGCGGCGGGAGACATGAAAGCGCGGTATTTTTTGAAGAATGGCTTTCCTGGAGATTTTTTCCACAGGGAACGGTCTGTTTTCCTGGGGATGGCGTGCCGCTGCCCTCTCCGGTCCGTGTTCCGGAGGCTTTTCCGACGGACTGATGCAGGAGGAGATTCCGTACCAGATGGCGCTTTTCTTTAAAGGGGAGATGTAGTATGGCATGGTGTATGGAAAGGAGGACGGGCATAGGCGGTTTTTTCGGGCTGGAATTGCCGGAGTACGGCAATTTCCCGCAATGGCATCCCGGCAGGAGTGTAGCCGTGAATTCCGGCAGACGCGCTTTGGAATATATCCTGCGCCGCCTGGGGGATGTGCGCTGTGTCCGCGTTCCCCTGTATACATGCCGGACGGTGGTGGAAACAATGGAACGGCTTGGCATTCCCGTGATTACTTACCGCATTGACGAACGCCTGGAACCGGAGGAACTGCCGGAATTGGAAAAGGGGGAATACCTTTTGTACACCAATTACTTCGGAATCAAGGAAAAATGCGTGGACCGTCTGGCTTCCCGGTATGGCGGCAGCCTGATTGTGGACAATGCGCTGGCCCTGTATTCTCCGGCCCGTTCCGGAGTGGCCTCCCTGTACAGTCCGCGCAAGTTTTCCGGTCTTCCTGACGGGGGGATCGCCGTGATGGATGCGGAGCGGTCCTTGCCGGAACCGGAGGAGCGGGACGAATCCCTGCCTGCCGCCGCTTTTTTGCTGGAATGCCTGGAGCATGGGCAGGAAAGGGCTTCCGCCGCCTGTGAACGGAATGAACGGCGCTTGCGGAATACCCCGCTGCGAAGGGTTTCCCGGCTGACGGAGCGACTGATGAGCGGCATTGATTATGAACAGGCGCGGCTGCTCCGCATGAATCATTTCCTTTTTCTTCATGAAAGGCTGGGCCATTTGAACCGTCTTTCCGTGGAGGCGGATTCCTTGTCCGCTCCGTGTTATTATCCGTTTTGGACAGCTTTTCCCGAGCTGAGGAACGTGCTGATTGATAAGCGCGTTCTGATTCCTCTCCTGTGGCCGGAGGTATTGGAACAGTCCCCTGCCGGCAGCTTGGAACGGAAACTGGCGCTGCATCTTCTGCCGCTTCCTGTGGACCAGCGCTGCGGGCCGCAGGACATGGAGCGCATCGCCCGGATTGTGGAGGCATTCTATTCCTGAAGAAAAGGGAGGATTATTTTGTTAGACAGTTGGATAAGACGTTGACGATACGTGAATGAATGTTCTAACATTTTTGGTATGTCCGACTACCTTTCCTCTCTGGGCTATCCTTTCCGTGGAAGGCCCATGGTTTTTGTCTTTTCCGTCATGATGGTATGGGGCGTGTTCCTGGCGGCCCGGGATGTTCTCATCGGATGGATTGCCGCCTTTTGTTTCCTGCTGCCTTTCATGTGCGCCTTTTTCATGAAAATGGTGAGGCAGTCCGCCATGGGAGAAGAGGATATCTGCCCCTTTCCTGAACTGGATGAATGGCTTGACTCCCTCATGTTGCCTTTTGTCCGGCTGGTGGTGTGCATCATCGTTTCCTTCCTGCCTTTCGCCGTGTATGCGCATACTGCGGCCTGGGCGGCGGATACTACCCTGGCGTGGCTGTTCCTGGCGGCGGGTGTGATTTACTTTCCCGGTGTATTCATGAGAACCTCCGTTCGGGAACGTTTTTCCGGTCTTTCTCCCGTGGGCTGGTGGGGGCTGGTCAGAAGGGCTCCCTTTTCCTATGCCGGGTTACTTGGCGCCATATGCGCCGGGGGATGGATCATCCTGAACCTTCCTTCAGGGCCTTTGATGGATTTCGCCATGGTGCCCGTGAAGCTGTATGTCGCCTGCGTGTTGATGAATATGTGCGGACTGTTCATGCTCAAGCATGAATTTGCCGGGGAGGAAGAGGACGGCAGCTTTTCCCCTTCCGGGCCTGCGGCCTCGTGATGCTGCCGCCTTTCCGGCGGGCCGGGAACAGGTGAGTTTATTTGGCGGGTTCCTTGTCCAGGTTCAGGATGCCCAGTACAGACATGTTGCCTTCCGCATCTTTTCCGGAGGGGAGATAGACCTTCGCATTGTTCAGCATGTTTTCAAAGGCCTTGGCGCGGAGCATGTTCGGTCCCATGGCCTTTTCCTTCAATGCCAGTCCTTCCGCTTCCGCCCGGGCTGCTTCCAGGGCTGCTTCCGCCTGGGCCTTGCCCCGCATGACAATGACTTTGGCCTCCGCTTCTCCCCGGGCCAGGTTAGCGTTTGCTTCCTGGCGCGCTATTTCCATTTTCATGGCGCCTTCCGCCTCACCGCGTGCGCGCTGGATGGCGATGTCTTTCCGGGCGATTTGAAGTTCCGTTTCCTTGCGTTCGTTTTCCTGAGTCGTCTGAACTTTTCTGACGACGGATTCAATGATGGCCTGCGGGGGATTTGTTTCCCCCACGGCTACGGAATCCACAATAAAGGGGGTGCCGTCCAGCCGCTTGCTTAACTGCGTGTAAACGTTGTCGGAAATTTTTTGCAGGCTGCCGGAGGCGTCCAGGGCATTGTACTG
>ENA-UEQE01001093-UEQE01001093.1-human-gut-metagenome-genome-assembly--contig:-NODE-1093-length-22970-cov-7.529594_pt1 | contig 22970 bp, 24 predicted proteins | sample MGYA00242934_ERZ507935 | MGnify/ENA primary metagenome ERZ507935 (study PRJEB26167, sample SAMN06115423) | human gut metagenome | host: Homo sapiens | place: China:Anhui | collected 2015-03-30... | reverse complement strand
ATTGAGCACGCCCTCACCGAGCTGGACACCGGCAATTACGGCATGATCCTCCGCTCCAAGGGCATCGTGGACGGCGGCGCAGACGGCTGGCTGGAGTTCGACTACGTTCCCGGCGAGTGGGAAGTCCGCGCACGCGGTGCAGACGTCGGCGGCAAACTGGTGGTCATCGGCTCCAAGCTGGATGAAAAGGGCATCGCCGCACTGTTCGGCTGCTGATCGACCCTGAAAGGATAAAAGATTATGGCAAATGAGATCCCGGTATACCTGTTTGTGGGCTTCCTCGAGAGCGGCAAGACCAAGTTCATTCAGGAGACTTTTGAAGACCCCAACTTCGACTCCGGCGACAAGACCCTTCTGCTGGTCTGCGAGGAGGGCGAAGAAGAGTACAATGAGAAGAAGTTCGCCTTCCCCGGCGTGACCCTTTACAACCTCGAGGACAAGGCTGAGCTGAACCCCCAGAACCTCGCAAAGCTGGCCAAGGAGGCCGACGCAGGCCGCGTGGTCATCGAGTATAACGGTATGTGGATGCTGCAGGACCTGGCAAACAATCTGCCTGAAAACTGGATCGTCTACCAGTGCATCGCCACCGCCGACGGCACCACCGCGCTGACCTACGCCCGCGACAACTCCATGCGTGCGCTGATGCTGGACAAGATCGCCCGCAGTGAGCTCATCGTCTTCAACCGCGCCGAGGCTGTCAACAACGACGCCGCCCGTCAGGAGCTGCACAAGCTGGTGCGTCAGGCATCCCGCAAGTGCGACATCGCCTACGAGTTCAAGGACGGCAGCGTGGCTTACGACGACATCCCCGACCCGCTGCCCTTCGACATCAATGCCCCGGTCATCGACATCCCGGACGACGATTACGGCATCTGGTATATGGACTGTCAGGACGAGCCCCAGAAGTACGCAGGCAAGACCGTCAAGTTCCTCGCACAGGTCTGCCAGACCAACCGTGCCGGCAAGAACAGTTTCGTGCCGGGCCGGTTCGCCATGACCTGCTGCGTGCAGGACATCCAGTTCGTGGGCTTCCCCTGCAGCTACGACGGCTACAAGGCCCTCGAGCAGCGGGCATGGGTCAGAGTGACCGCAAAGGTCGGCTATAAGTTCCATAACATCTACCGCGGCAAAGGCCCGGTGCTCACCGCACTGTCGGTGGAGCCTGCCGAGAAGCCGCTGAACGATGTTGTCACCTTCTCCTAACTACAACACAACCAAGGAGGTCATGGCATGAAAGCAATCTTCCGCATTCTGGGTACTGCCGCCGCTGTGGCGGCCACCGGTGCCGCCATCGTCATCATGGACAAGCTCCTGAACGAGAAGGCCGCACCCATCATCGAATCCATCGAGTTCCCCGAGGAAGCCGAAAAGGACGACGCAGAGGCCGCCAAGACCGCCGAGGCATACGCCGAGGGTGAGGCCAAGGTAGAGGCCGAAGCCGCCGCACCGGCAGAAGAGACCGCTCCTGCTGAGGAGCCCGCCGCCTCTGAGTCGGAGGCAGCGCCCGCTGAGGCCGCAGAGCCTGTGACCCTGCCCGATTTGAGCGAGGAGCGTCCGGTCTGTGACCCCGAGGCTCCGAACCCGAACCCCGTGGAGGCCGGCCCCGCCGTCGCCCCCAAGGACGAAAACGGCAAGTTCGACCCGACTAAAATCGCCGACGTCTCCGACTTCGGCGACTGGGAAGAGCAGGGGTGCAAAGGGTAATTCCGCACGATAAAAGGGACGCTGTGTATATGCGCAGCGTCCCTTTTCTGTTTTATTCTCCGTGTGCTATCTTCATCAGACGGTCTTTATCCGTCACGGTCACGCCGCCACGATAGAGCTTCACGATGCCCTCACCGGCGAAGTATTTCAGCAGACGGCTCACCACCTCGCGGGCAGAACCCATGTACTTTGCCATCTGGTCCTGGGTCAGGCGGATATCGTCGCCGCCGGTCTTGGCAAGCTCGTCCGCAAGGAAGATGGCCAGCCGCCGGTCGGCGCTCATGAAGAGGATCTGCTGCATCGTCCACATGGTGTCGGAGAAGCGCTCAGCGGTCATCTGGTAGGCGAAGCACCGCACCTCCACGTTCTGCTGCATGAGACTGCGGAAGACGCCTGCGCTGATGCAGTAGGCCTCGGTGTCCTCCTCGGCGTCGATGTAGAGGTCAAAGTTCACCGAGTCCATCACGCAGGAGGCAGAGAGGATGCAGATCTCACCGCCAAAGAGGCGGTAGAGGGTCACGTCACGGCCATCGTCGGAGAGAAGATACGCCCGGAACTGGCCGGTGTGCAGCAACAGGATGCCCACGCAGTTCTCCACCGGGCTGTGGACCCGCTCGCCCTTGCGATAGCGCACCGGGCGGGTGGTGCGGCAGAGCATATCCTGCTGTTCGGCGGTCAGTTTGTCCCAGAAGGGGAAGGCACAGGCGAGACATTGGCGGTGCTCGCCGCATTTGGGGATGGGCAGGATCTCCGGCATCTCAGATCACCCCTTCCGCAGCGCTTTGGCGGCTTCGGTGCCTGCCAGAGCGCCCTCATAGACGGCCTTCGCCACCTGTAAAAGCCCGCCGGTGCAGTCTCCGGCGGCGTAGAGGCCGGGGACGGTAGTCTGCATTTTTTCATCTGTCACGATGCGGTCGTTCTCCACGGCGGCACCGATCTTCCGGGCCAGCGCCGTACTGCCCGCAACGCCCAGAGCCACAAACACTCCCGCCAGCTCCACCACATCGCCGCCGGACAGCTGGACGCCGGTGACTTTCTGCTCGCCGAGGATGGCGTCGATTTTTTCCGGCCGGACAGTCACCTCCGGCGGAAACTCTGCCACCAGCGGCGCACCATTCAGCAGGAGGGTGACGCTGGCCGCCACCGGCAGGAGCGCCTGCACCTCATGCAGGGCGTATTCGCCGCTGCCTACCACGGCCACATCTTTGCCGCGATAGAAAAAGGCATCGCAGGTGGCGCAATAGCTGACGCCGTGGCCCTCAAGGCCCGCCAGCCCCGGGATGCGGGGCGTCGCCCGCGAAGCACCTGTGGCGAGGACAACAGCGTCCGCTGGGTAATCTCCATCGAGGGTTTCTACAGTGAGTTTATCAGTATAGGTCAGACCCACGGCCTCGGTGGTCACAAATTTAACGCCCACAGCCTTGGCCCCCTCGATGCCCTGACGCTCCAATTCCGCACCCGATATGGGGGCGGCGAAGCCGTAGTAGTTCTGGATAAGCTCTGCACGGTCAAGCGCACCCGGCCCCCGAGCGAGGACGGTGGTGTCCACCCCCGCACGGGCAGTGTACAGCGCGGCGGACACCCCCGCCGGGCCGGAGCCGATGATGACGATGTTGGACATAGTGGGCCTCCTTGTACTTCCTGTATTATCGTAAAATCAGTTACTTTCTTTGCGCGCCGACGGCGCGGGGCTCTACTTCTCTATTATACACCAAATCCCCCTGATTTCTATGACCAAGTTCCAAAAGCCTCCATTTTCCGCCCGAGCGCCACTTTGCAAGGGCGGGCGAGTGTGTTATACTTTCTATGAATGCGATTCAATCTTCCTGATGGAGGCTTTTTCTATGTCCACAAAGCAGCGTCTGCTTTTTATCACCACCGGCGGCACCATCGCCAGTGTCCGCACCCAGCAGGGCCTCAAGCCCGTGCTTACCAGCGAAGAGCTTCTGGCTCATCTGCCTGAGCTGAACGAGCTCTGCTGCCCCGACACGCTGGCCCTGTGCAGCATCGACAGCACCGACCTCGGCCCGGAGCACTGGCTGATGATGGCAAAGGCCGTACAGGAGAACTATGCCCTCTACGACGGCTTCATCATCTGCCACGGCACCGACACGCTGGCCTACTCGGCGGCGGCTCTGTCTTATCTCATCCAGAACGCCGACAAACCCGTCATCCTCACCGGCGCACAGCAGCCCATCTCCAACGAGATCACCGACGCCAAGAAAAACCTTCGCGACAGCGTCATCTGCGCCCTCGACCCCGGCAGCCGGGGCGTCATGGTGGTGTTTGGCGGCCATGTCATCGCAGGCACCCGCGCCAAGAAGAACAAGACCATCAGCTACGACGCCTTTGCCTCGGTGAATTTCCCGGCGCTGGCACTGGTACAGGGCGACCGTCTGGTGCGGTATGTGCCTTCGCCCTGGCCCACAGGCCCTGTGGAGTTTGGACGCTCGCTCAGCCCCCGCGTCTTCCTGCTCAAGCTGACGCCCGGCCTGAGCCCCGATTTGATCCCCGACATTTTCCGCCTCTACGACTGCGTCATCGTGGAGAGCTTCGGCGTAGGCGGCATCCCCCAGCGGCTGATGGACGCCTTCGCCGAGGGCCTCGGCGACTACGACAAGACCCACAAGGTGCTCATCCTCACCACCCAGGTCACTTACGAGGGCAGCGACGTGGGCATCTATGAGGTGGGCAAGCGGGTCAAGAACCGCTTCCGCTTCCTCGAGGCCCACGACATGACCATTGAGGCCGTCGTGACGAAGATCATGTGGCTGCTGGCGCAGGACTGCGACAGCTTCGACCAACTGCAGCAGCGGTTCTACCGGCAGGTCAATTTTGATACGTTCTATCACTGAGCACGAAAAAGGACACGGCAATGCCGTGTCCTTTTTCGTGCTCAAAACACCATCTGCACCAGCAGCACATAACACAGAGTGCCGCCGGCGATGGAAACCAGCGTCTGGTGCTTCCACTTATGGAGCGCAACGGTCACACCGACGGCGATGGCCTCCGGGATGCCGTGGCTGCCCGAGGTGAGGCTGACGCCCTTGAGGCAGTAGACGATGAGCATTCCGAAGATGGCGGCAGGCAGCACATGGCCCAGGTACTCCACCACCTCAGGCACCTTGCCGCCCCGGGAGCCGAACACCAGAAAGGGCAGAAAACGGGTGAGCATGGTCGCCGCCGCGCAGACGGCGATGGTCAGGATGAACTGGATATTGCTCATTTTGCCGCCTCGCTTTCTTTGGCCTCGATGGGGCGGCGGAGCAGCAGCAGTGCCACAAGGATGCAGACCATCGAGGGGATGAGGAAGCTGCCCGAGCCGAAGATGCGCAGGCAGACCAGCGGCGCGGCAATGCCGATGATGGCACTGGCGTGCTGTTTTTCCTTCTCCCACTGATTGAGGAAGATGACCACGAACATAGCCGTCATGACGAAGTCGACGCCCTCGGTGCTGAAGGGCAGGACAGCGCCGAGGCCCGCGCCCATGGCCGCGCTGGCGACCCAGTAGATCTGGTCCAGCAGGGTGATGAAGAACATGAACCAGCCCTTATCCACGCCCTCGGGCGGCTCTGCCGAACAGGTGATGGAAAAGGTCTCGTCGCTCATGGCGAAGATCATGTAGGCGCTGCGCAGGCCGTAGCCGCGGTAGCGCTGCAGCATGGTCAGGCCGTAGAAAAGATGCCGCGCCTGGATCATCAGCGCCATCAGAAAGGCCGATACCGGCGCAAAGCTGCCCAGAAGCAGCGACGCCAGCACGAATTCCAGCGAGCCGCCGTACACTACCGTACCCATCAGGGGCGGCAGCCAGACCGGCAGGCCCAGCGACTGCACATAGATGCCGTAGCCGAGGCCCAGCACCAAATATCCGGCAAACACCGGCAGCGTCTGAGGCGCTGCGGCCCGGAACGCGCGCCATACCGGTGCGCGATTCAAATTTGTTTTGTTTTGTTCCTGCATCTATTTCAACCCTCCAATACAGTAGTATAACAGGTTTATCTGCATTTGCAAGAACTATTTATAAAGCAAAGAGGGTTCTGTGCGGACGCACAGAACCCTCTTTGCTTTATATCTTTTATTTTTTTGTGAGGTCTTTTGTGTAGAGGGCGCGGGTCGCATTCAGGACAGCGAGGACCATGACGCCGACATCGGCGAAGATGGCCGCCCACATGTTGGCGATACCCAGAGCACCCAGCAGCAGGCAGGCCGCCTTAATGGCCAGAGCAAAGACGATGTTCTGGTAGACGATGCTCTTGGTGCGGCGGGCAATGCGCATGGCGAGGGCGATCTTGGCCGGGTCGTCATCCATCAGGACGACGTCGGCGGCCTCAATGGCGGCGTCAGAGCCCAGAGCACCCATGGCGATGCCCACATCCGCACGGGAAAGGACAGGGGCGTCGTTGATGCCATCGCCCACGAAGGCCAGCATCTCTTTGGGGTTCTTGGCAGCCAGGAGCTTCTCGATCTGGTCCACCTTATCGCCGGGCAGCAGGCCGGCGTGGTACTCGTCGATGCCCAGCTCTGCCGAGACAGCCTTTGCCACCGGCTCTGCGTCGCCGGTAAGCATGACGGTCTTGCGGACGCCGGCCTGCTTGAGGCCCTTGATGGCCTGTGCGCTGTGGGGCTTCACCACGTCGGAGATGAGCAGATAGCCCGCATACTTGCCGTCGATGGCCACATGGACGATGGTGCCGGTCTGGGGGACATCGGGGACGGTGAGGCCCAGCTTTGCCATCAGGCGGGCATTGCCGGCAGCGACCGGCTTGCCGTCCACCTTGGCGGTGACGCCGTGGCCGCCCAGCTCCTCCACATCGGTGACGCGGGCAGCGTCGATGTCCTTGCCGTAAGCAGCCTTGATGCTCAGGGAGATGGGGTGCTTCGACCAGCTCTCAGCCAGCGCAGCGGCTTCCACAAGGCTGTCTTCGGTACCGCCCTCTACGGGGCAGACCTTGACGACCTTGAAGGTACCCTGGGTCAGGGTGCCGGTCTTATCGAAGACGACGACGCGGGTATCGGCCAGCTCTTCCAGATAGGTCGAGCCCTTGACGAGGATGCCGCAGGCGGAGGCGCCGCCGATGCCGCCGAAGAAGCTCAGCGGGATAGAGATGACCAGTGCGCAGGGGCAGCTGATGACGAGGAAGGTAAGGGCGCGGTAGACCCAATCGCCGAAGCGGGCGGGCTGGCCCATCAGCAGCAGAACGATGGGGGGAATGAAGGCCAGCGCCAGCGCGCCGTAGCAGACCGCCGGGGTATACACCCGGGCAAAGCGGGTGATAAAGTTCTCGGCGCGGGCCTTCTTCATGCTGGAATTTTCCACGAGGTCGAGAATTTTAGAGACGGTGGATTCGCCGAACTCCTTGGTGGTCCTGACCTTGAGCAGGCCGCTCATGTTGACACAGCCGCTGATGACCTCATCGCCGGACCGGACATCGCGGGGCAGGCTCTCGCCGGTGAGGGCGGCGGTGTTGAGGGTGGAAGCGCCCTCGACGATGACGCCGTCGATAGGCACACGCTCACCGGGCTGGACCACGATGATGGTGCCGATCTCGACCTCATCGGGGTCTACCTGCTCCAGCTTGCCGTCCTCGCCCTCGATGTTGGCGTAGTCGGGCCGGATGTCCATCAGGGCCGAGATGCTGCGGCGGCTCTTGCCGACGGCAACGCCCTGGAACAGCTCGCCGATCTGGTAGAAGATGATAACGGCACAGCCCTCGACGTAATCGCCCAGCGCGAATGCACCCACGGTGGCGACGGCCATCAGGAAGCATTCATCAAAGGGCTGACGGTTCTTGATGCCCAGCAGGGCCTTGCGGAGCACATCCCAGCCCACCACGAGGTAGGGGATGCAGTAGAGCAGCAGCTCCACCGACGTGGGCAGAGGCGGCAGCAGCTTGAGCACCAGCACCAGCGCCAGAGCGGCGATGATGCGGTACAGCATTTTCTTTTGTTTTTTCGTCACGGGTACCAGCCTCCTTTTGGGGCAGTTTTCTCAGATTCAACAGGTTTTCCCCACAAGGGGCTTGTTTTCCACGCTTTCCCCCGGCTTTTCCACGAGGTTTTCCCGCAAAAAGCCGCAAATACGCGTTCATTTTTCTATTTTTGCGTCCAGGATGTTGAAAACGCCGTGGAAATTGTTGAAAACTGATTTATTTTTCCACATTTTCCACGCGCATCCCGGCAGTGTAAGTCGAAACTCAGATGCCAAAGATCTCGCAGTCGTCCTCGACCTTCTTGCAGGCGGAGAGGACGTTCTGCATGGTGGCCTTGACGTCAGCACCCTCATCGAACTCGACGTTCATCTTCTGGGTCATGAAGCTGACGGTAGCCTTTGCGACGCCGGCGACCGTGTTGGCGGCATCCTCCATCTTCTGGGCGCAGTTTGCGCAGTCAACTTCGATCTTGTAGCTCTTTTTCATAATAAGTACCAGCCTTTCTTTCTATATCCCCGCTCCGCCGCCGTGTGCGGCAGAGCTTGCAGCGTTTTGGAGGCATCACTCTTCGATGTGGTCCATGCCCATGGAGAGGATGCTGCGCACATGGTCATCGTCCAGTGCATAGTAAATGGTCTTGCCGTCGCGGCGGAAGCGGACGAGCTTTGAGTCCTTGAGCACCCGCAGCTGATGGCTCACCGCCGACTGGCTGAGCTGGACGGCATTTGCAATGTCCTGCACACACAGCTCATCGTCGTGGAGGGCGTAGAGTATCTTGATGCGGGTGGAATCGCCGAACACCCGGAACAAATCGGCCAGCTCGTAGAGCACCTCATCGTCCGGCAGCACCGGCGGGGCCTTGGGCAGCTTCTCTTCTGGGGCAAGAGTATTCTCAGCCATCGTTGTCATCCTTTCGCTTCAATATATGAACACCTGTTCATATGTTCATGATAACACGCTGTATGGCTCCTGTCAAGGAGTTTTGTATAAAAAATCAGCATTCTCTTAAAATTGATAAAACAGACCGCAAAACGCAAGAAATTTGCAGATTTATTTTGCAGAAAGGGTGCAATTCAGGGCGAAAGAAAAAGGCAGTCCTGACCGAACTGCCTTTTTCTAAAGCACTGCATTCATGCCCGCTTCTTCTTTTTATAGTCCGCCGCCCACGGCAGATACATGAGGAACAGCGCCAGCGCGGTGGCAGGCAGGAAGCCCAGGATATAATATTTTTCGCCCAGCAGGGCCGTGAAGGTGCTGGTGATGATGTTCCCGTAGGGATTATTGAGGAAATAGAAGTTGGTGTTAAGGGACTTATTCAGAAAGTAGATAGGCAGAGCAGAGCCGAACAGGAACGCCAGCACCTGCGGCACCCGCCGGGGACTGGGACGGTAGCCGCCCGCCACCAGCAGGACTGGATAGAGTACCAGCAGGGCATGGATACTGACGGAGTGCAGATTGATGAGCGTCCACCAAGAGGGGACATCCAGCCAGCTGGGGCAGAGCAGGGCCAGCATTGCGCCCGGGATACAGAGGGCATACAGCTCCTCTTTGCACCAGTTTCTGTCCGTGATCGTGTTGTACAGACAGACGAAGACATTGATATTGCACAGGTGCAGGGGCAGATAGCTCCAATTCCACTGGCCGGTCAGGGCCATCCCCAGCAGAAGGGCAGCTTCGTCCAGCAGGAGCAAAGCGGTGACTCCGACTAAAATGCGCCGCCGGGTGCGGGCAGAACTGCGGCGATACCACAGGGCCGTCCCCACGATAAAGGCAAGCGAAATGGCCAGCTCCATGAGGTGAACAGTGCCATACAGCGGGTAGCATCGGTAATCGGCCCCGTATTCGGCGTGGGTGATGTCGTAGGATTTCCAGAAATCGTTCATCTTCTTTCCCTCCTTGTCCAGCTTATGATACCGCGTTTGGCCTCAGACGGAAAGAGTTTTGAAGGAAAATTCCGAAAACAGGTGCAATGGCGTGGATTTTGTGGTATCCTTACAAATGTGAAATTATCTTCCGCAAACCGCGGCATCACGACAAATTAAGAAAGAGGGAATTTTTATATGTTAGAAGCTGGGATCCGTGGCAAGCAGAGCGTCGCCGTGACCCCCGAGAACACCGCCAAGGCCATGGGCAGCGGCACGCTGAATGTCTTCGCCACTCCCGCACTGGTGGCGCTGGCCGAAAAGACCTGCTGGATGAGCGTCGCCGACGCTTTGGATGAGGGTTGCGGCTCTGTGGGCACCAAGCTGGAGCTGGAGCACACCGCCCCCACACCCGTGGGCATGACCGTCACCTGCGAGAGCGAGCTGACCGCTGTGGAAGGCCGCAAGCTGGTGTTCAAAGTCTCCCTGTACGACGAGAAAGGCCCTGTGGGCGGCGGCGTCCACGAGCGCTTTGTGGTCAACGACGCAAAGTTTGCCGCCAAGGCTGAGAGCAAGAAGGGCTAAGACTCTTTTTTCTCGGCAAGCTCGATGGGCGGCGGGTCGGCAGCCAGCAGCTGCTGCTCGGCCCGGGCCTGAGCTTCCTGCAAAAGCCGTGCCGCCTGTTCGCTGGCACGGAACAGCTCTAAATACATCGCTTTATAGTCCGGCGCAGCCAACACCCCCTTCCGTGTCCCATCACGTTAGAAGCTGTTTTTGTAAGCAGGGTACATCGAACGACGAGAATTTTTGCTCGCAGACAAGGCAATTTTCCGCAGCAATCCTGAGCGGATTGCAAGGGAAATCAACGCAGTATGCGGGCAAAAAGGCCGTTCAGACGGTGTGCAATGCTTATGAAAACGGCTTCTTGTGCGTGGGACGAAAAAAGCCGCCCCACGGAGCGTTCCATGGGACGGCTGTAATATAACCGCGGTACCACCCAAATTGCACACGGCTTTCTGCCGTATGCCCCTTGATGCCCCGATAACGTGGGGCAGACCCGGAGGCGACTACTCTTGTTTCCCCGCCTCTGCTCAAAAGCGACAGCACACCGCACCGCCATACCGGGTTTTCAGCAGCCCCCGGCTCTCTGGATGGCAAAAACAGCGCGCACTCTTTTTCATTGCATTTATAAAAAGAATATAGCGTTTTTTGTGCGTTTTGTCAATCTCTTTTTGTCCGGAACAAAATTTTCACAGCTGCCGTTCAGCGTACGGGCCGCATTTTCAGTGCTGCACGGTAAAGCCCGGGCGACAGACGAAAAAGTGCCACCTTTGCCTTCTCGGTGCGGTGTCCCGGCACCCGGAGCAGCCGGTCGATGATCCGGTCGGCCTGCTCTCTCACCTGTCTGAGCGCCTGACGCTCCTCCTCCGAGCCGCCCTTTGCAAAAACGATGCGGCCCAGTGCGCCGTTGCAGGAGGCGAACGCGAGACTGCACACCTCGTGTTCCAGCGCAAAATCTGCCCGCTCCAGCATTCCCGCAGCGCCTTCCACCCGCCTCCGGACAGACTCCGTGTGCATGATGCTGCCGTCCTGCTGGACGTAGTAATACATCGCCTCTTTTACAATGGCCACCCTCTCACACTGCCAGTAGAACAGATGGGCCGTGTACTCGTCCTCGTGGAGTTTTCCCACTGGGAAGCGGACAGCGTCAAAGAGCTTTTTCTGGTAAAGACGGTTCCATGCAGTGATATAGTACCAGTTCTGTGGTCCTGCCAGACGTTCCATCATCTGTATCCCGCTCAGAACTTCATTCTTCGTGATGGGAGAAGTGCGGGGGATGGGCTTTCCGTCCGGTGTCACATATGTAAAGCTGCATACCGCCATCTGCGCTCCCTGCTCTGCCGCTGCACGGTAGAGCCGCTCGTACATCTCCGGGGCCACGTAATCGTCGGAGTCCAGAAAACCGATCCACTCGCCCCGTGCTGCCTCCACACCTGCATTCCGGGCCGCGCTCAGACCGCCGTTCTTCTGCCGGATGGGCCGGACGCGGCTGTCCCTCCGGGCGTATTCCTGCATGATGTCCCAGCTGTTGTCCGGGGAGCCGTCGTCCACCACGATGATCTCAAGCTCCTGCCACGTCTGGGCCAGCAGGCTGTCCAGACACTTCGGAAGATACTTTTCGACGTTATAGACCGGAACGATGACCGAGATCAGGGGCTTTTTTGCATCCATCTTATTCTTTTCTCCTCTTCACAACTGCCGTCACACGGCCCTTGAGCTGATTGAACTCCGGCGTGTTCCGGTGGAGCACCACCATGACAGCCCCGAACAGCAACGTATACAGCACACCGTCCAGCAGGAACCAGCCGATGTTCTTCGCCGGGCAGAAGCTTACCCATCCGTAGGACACAGCGGCCAGCACTGCGACGACAGCGGCACGTTCGGCGTAGCGGACAAAGTAGTCTTTCAGCTTGCCCTGCCAGTCTTCCCGGATGCCGTAGCGCATCAGGATGTAAGGCTCCATCCAGAGGCAGGTCGTCACGGTGCTGATGATCGTTCCGCCCAGAATACCGGCCACGCCGAACTTCTGCACCAATAGCAGCGACGCCGCCAGATTGATGGCCGACTCGAACAGCGGCTTGTACCGGTCGTACCAGAACAGGCCCTTGGCCTCACGGAAGAGCAGGTTGACCTTCCGCTGACCCGAAACATAAAATTCCGTCACGAGGACGGCCACCGTCGCCGTGGAAAAACAGTATTCCGCGCCGAAGCAGAGGGTGATAAAGGCGTTGAACAGCGCAAACAATCCCGCTGTCCAATAGGCGTAGATGACGAAGAAGAGCAAATCCAGTTCCCGGTAGATGCTGTACACCCGCGTCTCGTCCTCGATGGCGCCCAGATTGCCCAGACTTCCGGCAAAGGCATTCGAGAATTTGTTCAACAGGTTGTCGATGCCGGACAAGATGAGCTTATAATTGGAGTAGATACCCACCGACAAAAGGCCCACAAAGCTGGACATCAGCAGGCTGTCCGTGTTCCGGACGATGACCGTTCCCAGCTTGTGGAAGCTCATGGCACCGATGTTCCGCAGGATGCCGTGAAATTTTTCTTTTTCCGGCAGCTCCCTGCATTCTTTCAGGTAGGGAAATTCCTTATCCACCTTGACCGATACGATGATATTCGGGATAAACTGCATCACGAACTGCACCGCCAGATAAAGGATAAAGTTTCCGGTCAGCACGATGAGGACGATCTGGAGCAGCGTCTTGACCGCGTCGCAGAGCTGCGCCCAGAGGTTGCGGACATAGGCTTTCTGGTAGGCCAGATAGATGGAGTTTTTATAGCTCAGCAGATAGGAGCAGACCGAGTTTGCCACATACATCAGATAGATGAGCCGCAGATGCTCGATGCCGCTGCTGTCCTTGATGAAAAAGCCCAGAAACGGCATCAGTGCAAGGCCCACGAGCAGCACCACGACCGCCACGATACGGTAGAGGAGCCGATAAAGGTTCATCAGCTGCGCCAGCCGATGCTCGTCATTCTTCGCAGCCGGCTCATACAGGCTATATATCATCGCCGTGCCGATGCCAAGCTCTGCAAAGTTCAGGATGCCCAGCACATCGGTGAACAGTCCGTTGACACCCAGATATGCCGCCGACAGGTAGTGGATGAACACCATCCGGCTGATGAACAGCAGCACCTGATTCATGAGCTGTCCACCCACATTGACGACCATATTGATAAGGGTATACCGTGTCCGCATTTTTCCTTATGCCCCTTTCTTTTCGGGCCTGGCCTGCTGCATCGTCATGGCACACAGAAGGCCGAGATTTTTCGATTCATTGTTCTTTATTATAATATCATCTCATTGCGGCGCTTTCAACGATTTATCTATATTTCAGCCTTCCGCGTCCAGAAGCTCCGTTTTCAGCCGGGCAATGAGCCGCTCCATCAGGGCCACACGGTTGAAGGGGGTCATGAGATAGAAGCCGTCGGCGTAGGGCAGAGCATCCCGGGCCATCTGCATCGACACCTCAAGGCCCAGCGCCTCGCCCTGCTCCCGGTCGAGGCTCGCGAAGCGCTGGATGATGTCCTCCTCCACATGGATGCCGTTGATCTCATTTTCCATAAAGATTGCGTTCCGCTGGCTGACCACGGGCATGATGCCGGCCAGAATTTTAGCCCGTTCGCCCAGTGTCTGGCGGGCCTTGCGGAGATTCTCCACCGCCTGTGCCGACAGCACCGGCTGGGTCAGGAAGCCCGACATCCCATTTTCCAGCTTTTCCACAGCCCGGCGCAGCTCCACGTCAAAGTTCCGGGCGTTGAGATTCAGCGCACCAAAGACGGTCATGGCCGAGGGCATCTCCCGGCCCTCCCCGGCCAGCGAGACGATGTACTGGGCCAGCTTGCGGGAGTTGAACTGGTAGACATTCTTCACCTCGTCCCGCTCTGCGGTGGGGATGGGGTCGCCGGTGATGGCCAGCACCTCCCGCACGCCCTCGGCGTAAAGGCCCAGCAGAAGGGCCTTGGTGGCGTTGAGGTTGCGGTCGCGGCAGGTCATGTGGGGCAGAGCACACATTCCCAGTTCCTGGTGTACCCGGCAGGCCACGAGAGAAGAATCCATCCGGGCCTGTGCGATGGGGCAGTCGGCGATGGTCAGCAGGTCAGCGCCTGCGGCCTGCAGCCGCCGTGCGCCGTCCAGATAGCCGCTCAGGTCGGCCACCCGGGGCGAATCCAGTTCAATGGCGATGACCTTCTCACCTGCGTTCAGTTTCCGCAGGAAAGTGTCGTCTTTTTCCACCGCCGGTGCAGTCCCGGTGGAAAGTTTCGCTGCCGGAGCAGCTTCGGTCTGCTGGGGCAGGGCATCCAGCTCTGCACGCAGGGCCGCGATGTGGGCGGGCGTCGTACCGCAGCAGCCGCCCAAAATACGGACGCCCGCAGCGGCGATCTGCCCCATCTCCCGGGCAAAATACTCAGGCTTGCCCTGATACAGCACCCGCGCCCGGGTGACCACCGGATAGCCCGCGTTGGGCATCACCGACAGGGGCAGCAGCGTCTCACCAAGGCCCTGCACCAGTTTCTTCATCGCGCCGGGGGCCGAGACGCAGTTCAGGCCCGCGGCGTCCACCACGCCGCTCTGCTCCATCCGGCGCAGCAGGTTGCGGAACAGCAGGCCCTCGCGGGTATAGCCGTCCGGCAGCACCGCGAAGGACACCATGACAAAGGCGTCCGGCACGGCCACACGCAGTGCCTTTACGGCCTCCACAATGCCCACATCGGAGCTGAGCGTCTCGAACAGAAAGTTCTTTGCACCCAGTGCGGCGAACTGCTGCGCCACAAGGCCGTAGGCGCTGCTGGCCGGGGCAGCTTCAGTGTCCGGGGCCGGGCCGAGGTCAGCAAAGACGGCGGCGTCCTTCTCGGCAGCGGCATCACAGGCCAGCTTCCAGCCCGCCTCGGCCAGCTCTTCCCAGCCCGGCATCTGGGCCGCCGCCATCCGGGGCAGACCGAAGGTGTTGGTCTTGATGGCCTGTGCGCCTGCGGCCAGATATTCCGCATGGACCTTCTTCACGCCCTCGGGGTCGGTGAGGTTGGCCATTTCGCAGTCCGCGCCCGGTGCCGTTTTATAATAGGTACCCATGCCGCCGTCGAACAAAAGCGGCTTGCGGGCAAGATACTCTCGGATGTCCGTCATAGAAAGGTTCTCCTTTTCCTTCGTTTTTCCCTCTATTTTTCCCGGCTTCCCCGGGACGGAATTTTTGTGCAGTCATCTTCAGTTTAATGAAGTTTGCGCACTTGTCAAGCATTTTTGCCCCGAAGCAGCCCATTTTGCTTGCGCCGAAGCCGGTTTTGTGCTATTCTATGCATATTTACAATGGTTGGGAGGAATGTATCATGCGCCACGCCGGCACACAGGAAATCGAAACTCCTCGGCTGCTTCTGCGCCGCCTTATGCCGTCGGATGCCCCGATGATGTATTCGAACTGGGCCAACGACCCGGAGGTCACCCGCTGGCTGCGCTGGACGCCGCACAAGGATGTGGCCGAGACGCAGGAGCTTCTGAGCGCATGGGCGCTGCTCTATCCCAACGAGGACTACTATCAGTGGGCCATCATGGAAAAGGCCACCGGACAGGTGTTCGGCTCCATCAGCATCTACAACAGCCTGCTGGGAGAACCGGCACAGCGAAATGAATGGCCGGGATTCGACCTCTCCGAGGGCATCTGGGAGCCGGGCTACTGCATCGGCAGAGCATGGTGGGGCAAAGGCTGCACCACCGAGGCTCTGAGCGCTCTGGTAGAATACTGGTTCAAGAATACAGACAGTAATTGGCTTGCCTGCTCCCACGCCGTGGAGAACCCCGCCAGCGGCAAAGTCATGATGAAAGCAGGCTTTGTCTACGACCACGAGGCCGTCTACCACAAATTCGACGGTACAGCGATCCCCTGCAAGTGCTATACCCTGACGCGAGAATACTACGAATTGCTATATTCTTTAAACAAATGACAGAAAGGAATCATTTTGAGCGAACTTTACGATATTTTAGTCGAAACTCCCCCGACGAAGGTCATCCTTCTCGCCCTCGACCAGGGCCTGTGGGACTGCGAGCGCAGCCTTGCCGAGCTGGCTGCGCTGTGTGAGGCCAACCACATGGAGGCCGTGGCCGAAGTCACCCAGAATCGCCAGACCCCTGAGACCGGCATCGTGCTGGGCAGCGGCAAGCTGGAAGAAGCCGCTGCTGCCGCAGCAGAGCTGGGGGCCGAGTGCGCCGTCTTCGACGGTGAGCTGACCGGCAGCCAGATCCGCAACATCTCCACGGCCCTCGGCGGCCTCGAGGTCATCGACCGCACCATGCTCATCCTCGAGATCTTCCGCAGCCGTGCCGTGACCAACGAAGGCAAGCTGCAGACCGAGCTGGCCCTCCTGCGCTACCGTCTGCCCCGCCTGCAGGGCATGGGCGAAAGCCTGAGCCGTCAGGGCGGCGGCGGTGGCGGCGGCGGTGGCGCCCGCCGTGGTGCCGGTGAAACGAAGCTCGAGCTTGACCGCCGCCACGTTCACGCCCGCATCGACGCACTGGCTGAGAAACTGGCCGAGATGGAAAAGCGCCGGGGCGAGAGCCGGAAAGCCCGCGCCAAGACCGGAATGCCGGTGGTCAGCCTCGTGGGCTACACCAATGTGGGCAAATCCAGCCTGATGAACGCCCTCTGCGGCCCCAGCGTCGCCGAAGCCGATATGCTCTTTGCCACCCTCGACCCCACCAGTCGGAAGCTCGTCCTGCCCAGCGGCATGGCCGTGCTGCTGGTGGACACCGTTGGCTTCGTCTCCCGTCTGCCCCACAATCTGGTGGAAGCATTCAAATCCACGCTGGAAGAGGCCGCATGGTCGGACGTCATCGTCCGGGTGGCCGACGCCGGCGATGAGCAGCGGGAGGAGCAGCTGGCCGTCACCGACGAAGTGTTGGACGGCCTCGACTGCGCCGACATCCCCCGCCTGACCGTCTACAACAAGTGCGACAAGCCCGGCGCGCTGAGCTTCGACCCCGACATCCTGCTCACCAGCGCCAAGACCGGCTACGGCCTCGACAAGCTGCTGACCAAGCTGGACGAGACCCTCAGCGACCGCGTCCACACCATCCGCGTTCTCCTGCCCTACGATAAGCTGGGCCTCGCCGCCCCCATGCGGGAGCGCGGCAGCGTCCAGCTCGAGGAGTACCGCGAAGACGGCCTCTACCTCGAAGGCATCGTCAAGACCGAAGACCTCCACTGCTTCGAGGGCTATCTGGTCTGAGGACCCGCATACGAAAAGAACCGGACTCCGCGGAGTCCGGTTCTTTTGCATTTCAAGGCATCAGCCTACGGCAGGAGGCGCTTCCTCTGCGCCCATCAGCTGGTCGTACCGGCCGGTGAACACCCGTTCCGGCAGGGCCGCCGTCAGAGCGAGGGCGGCGGTGAACCGCTCCTCATCGGTCAACTCTTCCTCCACCGGCGGGAAATGTGCAAGCACCTCATCCAGCTGATGTTTTACTTCCCGGGCCACGAAGATGCCCCGGTCGGTGAGGTAGATCTTGCCGTAATACTCCTTGACGATCATCCCCCGCTCCATCAGCAGGTTCATCACCCGCACCACCGAGGGCTTGGTCACGCCCAGCTTCTCGGCGATGCTGCGGGAGCTGATGTCCAGATGGGTCTGCGAGACCTCATAGATGGCCAGCAGGTAGCGCAGGTGTGCGGACGTCAGTTCCATCTCGTATCACTCTCTTTTCGTTATATCACACTAACTCTTAGCTCACAAAGGGGGCGCAGGCCAAAGCCTTGACCCGCGCCCCCTTCTCTTCCATGATTGCTCAGTGGCAGCCCCCGCCGCAGCTGCTGCAGTTTCCACTGCAACCGCTGTCACAGCCGCCGCTACATCCACTGCAGCCGCCATGCTTATGAGAGTGCCAGGTGATCCAGCCTACACCGCCAAACACGATGGCTCCGACGATGATCGTCGGCAGATTGAAATTAGCAGCCAGGAACTCCATCATAACAATGCACTCCTTTCAGCGCGTTTTGAGAAGTTTTTACTTGATTTTGGAAACGTCGATCTTGACCTCGTTGTCGTTCACATACTTGTTGGGACGGACCAGCAGGTAGATGAAGGCCACCAGAATGACAGCAGCCACGATGGTGAAGAAGTTGAAGCTCAGCTCGCCAGTGATGAGGCCGCCCAGCTGGTACACGACCAGAGCGGAGCAGTAGGCCAGTGCGCACATATAGCCGATGGCGAATGCCGTCCACTTGCCGTTGTTCATCTCACGCTTGATAGCGCCCATGGCAGCGAAGCAGGGAGCGCACAGCAGGTTGAAGATCATGAATGCGTAAGCGCTCAGAGCGGTGTAATCAGCAGCAACGAGGCTCCAGATCTCATCGCCGTTCTCAGACAACTCCTCGCCGCCGAAGTGATACAGGACGCCGAAGGTACCGACGACGTTCTCCTTTGCGATCAGGCCGGAGACAGAAGCGACGGTAGCCTTCCAGTTGCCGAAGCCCAGAGGAGCAAAGATCCAAGCGACTTTGGTTGCGATAGCCGCCAGCACGGAGTTGTCCTGATCCTCCACCATGCCGAAGGCACCGTTCTCGAAGCCGAAGCCCTGCAGGAACCACAGGACGACGGTAGCAGCCAGAATGACGGAACCAGCACGCTTGATAAAGGACCAGCCGCGCTCCCAGGTAGCACGGAAGACGTTGCCCCAGGCAGGGATATGGTATGCGGGCAGCTCCATGACGAAGGGAGCGGGGTCACCCGCAAAAGCCTTGGTCTTCTTCAGGATGATGCCGGAGCAGATGATGGCAGCCATGCCAATGAAGTAAGCAGAGACAGCCACCAGAGAAGAGCCGCCGAACATCGCACCTGCGATGAGGCCGATGATAGGCATCTTTGCGCCGCAGGGGATGAAGCAGGTGGTCATGATGGTCATACGGCGGTCGCGCTCGTTCTCGATGGTACGAGAAGCCATGACGCCCGGGACGCCGCAGCCAGTGCCGACCAGCACGGGAATGAAGCTCTTACCGGACAGGCCGAACTTACGGAAGATACGGTCCATGATGAAGGCGACACGGGACATATAGCCGATGTCCTCCAGGATGGACAGCAGGAAGAACAGGACGAGCATCTGGGGAACGAAGCCCAGGACCGCGCCGACACCGGCGACGATGCCGTCCATGATCAGGCCGTACAGCCAGCCTGCCACGCCGATGCCCTCGAGGAAGCCGCCCAGAGCATCAGGAACGATCTCACCGAACAGGACGTCGTTGGTCCAGTCGGTAGCGAAGGTACCGATAGCCAGGCCGCCGTCAGCGATGGAAGTACCCATGGACAGGGAGTACATCAGGAACATGACCACTGCGAAGATGGGCAGGGCCAGAACACGGTTGGTGACGATCTGGTCGACCTTATCGGAAACGGTCAGGTGCTCGACGCGGGCCTTCTTCTTGACAGCCTTATCGACGACACCATTGATGTAGGCGTAACGCTGGTTGGTGATGATGCTCTCGGCGTCATCGTCCATCTCAGCCTCGCAGTCCTTGATATGCTGGTCGATGTGAGCCATCAGGTCGGAGGGCAGCTTCAGTTCCTCCTGGACCTTCCCGTCACGCTCAAACAGCTTGACGGCGTACCAGCGCAGGAAGCGGTCATCGACCTTGCCCTGAATGGACTCCTCGATGTGCGCGATGGCGTGCTCGACGCTGCCGGTGAAGACGTGGGGCAGCTCGCCGGCCTTGCCTGCCTTTGCAGCCGCCATAGCAGCCTTTGCAGCAGCCTCGGTACCTTCGCCCTTCAGGGCGCTGATCTCAACAGCCTGACAGCCCAGCTCGGCGCTCAGCTTCTTCAGGTCGATCTTATCGCCGTTCTTGCGGACGAGGTCGATCATGTTGACAGCCATGACCACAGGGATTCCCAGCTCGATGAGCTGAGTGGTCAGATACAGGTTACGCTCGATGTTGGTACCATCAATGATGTTCAGGATGGCATCGGGCTTCTCCTTGACCAGGTAAGTACGGGAGACGACTTCTTCCAGAGTGTACGGAGACAGGGAGTAGATACCGGGCAGGTCCTGGATGATGACATCCTTCTCGCCCTTCAGCTTGCCTTCCTTCTTTTCGACGGTAACGCCGGGCCAGTTGCCGACGTACTGATTCGAGCCGGTCAGATTGTTGAACAGGGTAGTCTTACCGCAGTTCGGGTTGCCGGCCAGTGCAATTTTGATACTCATTGCAGCTCCTTTCCTCTCGTTGCGATCAAACGACTTCGATCATTTCAGCGTCGGCCTTGCGCACGCTCAACTCGTAGTTGCGCACGGTCAGCTCCATCGGGTCGCCCAGAGGTGCGACCTTGCGGACGTAGATCTCTACACCCTTGGTGATGCCCATGTCCATGATGCGGCGCTTCACCGGGCCTTCGCCGTGCAGGCGCGCCACGGTGGCAGTCTCGCCGACCTTAACGTCTTTCAGAGTCTTCATAAAAAATCCTCCTCTACTTGTCTTTCTATTCAGAGACTATCCAGTTTCGGAGCGTCTCCCAAACAGCGGTCTCGCCGCTGTTCAGCCGATCATAATGCGGTTTGCCATCGTCTTGTCGAGGGCCAGACGGCTCTCCTTGACCTGAACGATGAGGTTGCCTGCGATCTCATTGACGATCGTCACCTGACTGTCCACCACAAAACCCAGCTCCGCCAGATGCAGACGCACTTCGTCCTTGCCGGTGATCTTCCGGATGGTGACGGTGTCGCCTGCTTTTGCCATAGTCAAAGGCATCATAATTGTTCCACTCCCATTCGTGCTCCCCATTCTGCAGGGAGCTTTTCGGTTCGCTTTTTTCGTCCTCGGGGATGGTCGCACCAGCCAGACGCCGCAACGCGCTCGCTCATGCCCGCGTCCCCCTCCGAAAAGCTACGGCAGTTAGTCAGTCGCAACTATCAGCACAGATAGTTTATACTTACTAACCCGCATTGTCAACCATTTTCCGACTCAAAAAAGTTAGTTTGTATGAACAAACAAATTTTCTTCCCTTATTTCAAGAAGATTTTTACAGTTTCTATATGCTAACTTTGTTTGCACATATTTACGACTTTTCTCTTTTACACTCCCCGCAAATGACACAGCCGCCCGGTGCAGGGGGTATTCTGCAACGAGCGGCCGCGTGTCAAAAGGAGGATTCTTCCCGCCAGTGCGTGGTTTCGCTCTGGCGGGCGCCAGGATAAAAAGAGAGTATTTGGAAGAGAATGTCAAAATTCAGGGGCGTCAGGCTGCGACAGCCAGACGCTGGATGGACGTTCCGCTGCGGAACAGACGGAGATATACTGCCGTACACTTGTTCAGCTGAGCAAAATGCCGCTGGGCGGCACTGGGATCACCATAGGCTTTCCAGCAGCCGCAGCAGGTGAAGTTGCGGCCCGCATTTTCGATAAAGCCCACCACATCGTGGAGCGGATAGCCCAGAAATACGCCGATTTCATGGGGGAAATCAGCCTCGCAGCAGAGCCGGCGGGACAGCTGCCGCAAAAGCGGCGCGTAGTCGTCCGACTGCTCAGACAGAGTGTAGCCTTCCTTGCACAGGAAATCCCGCACCTGCGGCTGGGCCAGCACAGCGCGGAGCTTGCTCTCGCGGTAGACATACACCAGATACCGATGGGTCCGCACACAGCCCTTGAGGACGCGGACACAGAGGCCCTTTTCGCCCAGCTGTTCGTTCCAGCTGCGGACGCGGCGGGCAAGGTCGGCGCAGTCGCTCGTCTCGTAGCGGAAAAGTCCCGCAGGCTTTAAGCTGGCCAGCACCGGGGCGCACTGTTCGATCATGACTGTCTCAAAGTTGCGTTCCATGTCTTCGGCCTCCCTGCCCGTTTTCCACTATTGTCTCCTGCCGTGTGGTGCTTATGCAGGAAATATAGTTAGAAAGAGCTAACCAAAACTCCAAAAAGAATGCGGCAGCTTGCCCATCTCGAGCTTCTTCCGCTTCTTGGTTAGTCATTTCTAACGTGGCATTATCTTACCATAGGTCCGGCTCTGTGTCAACACCTTTTTGCAAAAATATTTGCTCCATTTTCTCCGCCGTGCTATACTGAGCCAAAGCTGATATAGCAATTCAACTTTTTAATGCAACAGCAACAGCGTTGAATTGCATATCGCAAATATGCTGTTTGGATGTTGCACTAATTTCTTGACTTGCGATAAAAAGGAATGGTATCCCCATGCATCTTATCTCACCCGAAGAGCTGACCTCGGCCATCGCCGACCGTCTGGCCCGACAATCTGCCGTCCTCGTCGCACTGGATGGCCGCTGCGGCAGCGGCAAAACGACGCTGGCCGAACAGCTGGCAGAGCGTTTTCCTCAAAGCATCACCGTCCACACCGACGACTTCTATCTCCCGCCATCCCGGCGTGTCACGGGCTGGGAGAAGATTCCCTGCGCCAACATGGACATCCAGCGCCTGCGGGATGAGGTCGTCGCTCCCGCCCGGGCAGGGCAGGCATTCTCCTACCAGGCCTACTCCTGCCGCGAAGATGCCTATCTGCCGCCGCGTCCCCTCGGCTCTGCGCCGCTGGTCATCGTGGAGGGAAGCTACAGCCATCATCCCAGCCTTGCACCCTATTATGATATAAGAATATTCGTCACCTGCTCTCCCGATGAGCAGGCCCGGCGGCTCCGCAAACGGGAGGGGAAGCGGTATTCGAATTTTGTGGAGCGGTGGATCCCGCTGGAAGAGGGGTATTTTGCAAATTACTCCATTGAGGAGAACGCGGAGATGATGGTCGTTACGGATTGACGGCATCGCGCGCCGGTGCGCGGGGCAGTTTTCTCTTTCGGTCAAATGGCAATGCGCTCCGCGCGGGCCAGAGCGCTCTTGCATTAAGGCTAACTGTTCTCTTTTGATGTCAAAAGAGAACCAGAAAACCACCAGCGATTTCGACGCGCTGGATCCACGAGAAAGGGGCTG